>Ga0181532_10000020_pt1 | contig 179163 bp, 154 predicted proteins | sample PEATcosm2014_Bin_33_FD_119768 | JGI IMG/M metagenome (GOLD analysis project Ga0181532, IMG submission 119768) | Peatland microbial communities from MTU Mesocosm Facility, Houghton, MI, USA - PEATcosm2014_Bin11_30_metaG | ecosystem: Environmental > Terrestrial > Soil > Wetlands > Peat | place...
GGACTTGCAATACGCCGTGCCCTACGTCATGACTCGGAATTGCGGAGATGGGTTAGCAACGCAAGGCTCAGACATGTCAGCAGATAGAAACTTCTGATTCGTATAGATGTTGAGAACAGGCCAACTCACACCCTATCGGCGATTCCGGCACTCAAGCGGCGTTGCCTACGACTCAGCGATTTTGCAGCACCCATGGCATCTACGGCGCCTCAGGGTGCCGCGACCTGAAAGCGCAGCACCGACTGCGCGATGCGGTACTGATACTTCGCCGCGGCGAACTGGATTTCCGCCTCAGTCTGCTGCAACTGCGCCTGGCTAAGCTCGACGATCGAACTCAGCCCGATGTTGTAACGAGTTTGTGAGAGACTGAGCGCCAGATTGGTTTGATCGAGGAACTGCTGGGTAACCGAGATGCGGTTGTAGGCAGTGATCGCGTTGAGCCAACTGTTACGTACGTCATTCGCAATTCTGTCTTTCAGGTCGCGCAGCTGCTCGTCGGCCGCCTGCGAGCGGATCGACGCCTCCTTAGAGCGGGCGATGTATTGGAAGCCGTTAAAGATGGGCACGCTGATGTTGGCACCGGCGGCGCCGTACCAGGTGGGAAACTGCTGTACGCCGTTAAGAAGGCTGCCGTCGAAAGCGTCGCCGACGACGCCGAGCGCCGAGATGGTAGGAAACAGCAAGTCGCGTTCAGCCTTCTGGAAACGCTGCGCAGCCTGATATTCGTAGCTCTGCGCCGCTATTTCCGGCCGGTTGCTGAAAGCTTCGTCTTCCAGCTGGCTGACCGCGTCTGGAGGCGGCTTCAGTTCGGGCTCCGTATCGACCAGCTCAAACTGCTGCTGTCCGGAGTAGCCGAGCACTTGCGATAACTGCGAGAGCGCCGACTGGTAGTTGTTCTGCGCGTCCAGCAGAAGCAACTGCCCTTGCGCAAGATTCGCGTTGGCAAAGCTGACGTCGAGTTCTGACCGCAGTCTGTTCTGGTAAAGAGTCGTGATCTGGTCGGAGACGAGCTTTCGCGCCTTTACCGTTTCTTCCGCGACCGTCTGCTCGGAGAAAGTCAGAAGAGCGTTGTAGAAGGCTTCGTCAACCGCCAGCTTGATCTGATAGGCGGTGGCGACGGCGTTCATATCTGCAGCTTTGGCACGCAGTGCCGCGGTCGCGACCAGGTTGTTCGTCCTGCCAAAATCGTAGATCAATTGCGACAGAGTAAGACCGCCGGCGGCACGATTCAGCAGCCGCGGAGCGTTCAAGTTGCCGGCGGCGATGCGGCTTCCCTGTTGGCCTCCCACCGCAGTCAGATTGCCGGAGACAGTCGGGTAGTAGGCCGACCTTTGCTCGCGCGTGACCTGGTTCGACGCCAGATAGAGCAGGCGGTTCACCGAGATCTGTGGATTATTCTTGATGGCCAGGTTCTCAGCGTCCTGGATGGTCAGCTTCTGCAGCGGCCCGGCGCTTGGCAGTTGCGGACCCGGCGGCATGGTAGGAGCAGGCGGCACCTCGGGTTGCGGCAGATTCAGCAGCCCCTGCTGCGTGGTCGGCGGAGAAGTCGCATTCGAAGACGGCTCGCTCACCAGCGGCGAGGACTGTTGGCCGTTCGGAAAAGTTACATTCTGCCCTGGAGTGGTTGACGGCGTCGCCGTTTGCGCCATGAGCGGCAAGCCGATTGTCAGAGTCGCAGTTACAAGCCAGAGAATCTTGCTGCTCAAGCTTGCACCTCCTCGACGGGCTGCTGCTCCTCCTTGCGATGCATGAGGTAGTAGGCCGACGGTACCAGGAATAGCGTCACTACGAACGAGAACATCAATCCGCCGATAATGGCACGGGCCAGCGGAGCATATTGTTCGCTGCCGGCCTCGAGGGCGAGCGCCAAGGGGATCAATCCCAGAAAAGTGGCGAAGGTGGTCATCATGATCGGACGCAGGCGCACATGACACGCGTTCTTGATGGCCTCACGCACACCCTCGCCGCGGCGCCGCAGCTCGCGCGTGAATTCCACGATCAGGATCGAGTCTGACACCACTATGCCGATCATCATCATGACTCCCATCAACGACATGATGTTGATGGAGGTGTGCGTCATGAGCAGGAAGAGAATCACTCCCGTGAACCCGGGGGGGACGGCCAGCAGAATGATGAACGGATCGCTGAACGATGCGAATTGCGCCATCAGGATGAGATAGACAAGCACTACTGAGAGCGACAGCCCGATGGCGAAGCTCTTGAAGGATTGGCGCATGATGACTACCGCGCCTGACAACTGCACGCGAACGTTGGGCGGCAGCTCGGTCTGGCCAATGATCTTTTCGACTTGCTGAGAGAGCGCGCCGAGGTCCTCGCCTCGCGGAGCGACGTACAGATCGATGACACGGAACAACTGGCTATGATCGATTTCCGTCGGCGTGTTGATCATGCGCACGTCGGCGACGTTTTCCAGCATGGTGGGTTCGGCGTTAGTTTTGGCTTTCAGTGGGATCTGCTTGAAGTCTTCCAGAGTCATGGTGCCGATCTGCTGGGGCGTGTACTGTACCGTCAGGAAGTAGTTGTTGCCTGAGTGCGGATCGATCCAGTATCCGGGCGCGATCATGCCGTTAGAAGTAAGGGCCGTTACGACGTTCTGCACCACGTCCTGCGCGGTGAGCCCCAGCCGCGCCGCCATCTCGCGCTTTACATCGAGTTGGATTCCGGGATAATTCAGGTCCTGAGGAATCAGCACATCGCTAACGTCTTTCAGGCCGCGCAACTTCTGCGCCATCTCGCTGGCTACGGCGAACGCGGCATGCTGATTGGTGCCGGTGACCTGAACGTCGATCGGCGCCGGCATGCCCTGATTCACGATCGACTCCACTAGGCCGCCGGTTTGGAAGAAGGTCGAAAGATCCGGGATGTCGCTATTGAGTTTTCGGCGCACGCGGTCCATGTAAGTGAAGCTGCTGGTCTCGTGCTCCTTCACCAGTTGCACCTGCACAAACGCGGTGTTCATAGCGGCGTTGGATGTGTAGATCGCGGAAAGATCGGCATTCACGCCGATGTTGGAAACGATCATCTTCAGCTGATCGGCCGGGATGACGCTGCGAATATCGTCTTCAACGCGAGCGATGTACTCGTTGCTCAGCTCAAGCCTGGTGCCGCTGGGCATTTTCACGTTGATGACGAATTGGCCGGGATCCGTCCGCGGGAAGAAGGCGACGCCGAGGAAAGGCGACAGCGCCAAGCTGAGCACAAATACCCCCATGATGACTCCGACTGTCATCTTGGGACGGTCCAGGGCTCTCTCGATCAACTCGTCATACTTGGCGAGCACGCGGTCGTAAGCGCGGTTGAAGGGCGCAAGCATGCGCTGCAGCCATCCGGCTTCATGTTCGCCCTCGGCCTCGCTGCCACGCTGTTTCTTGATGAATCGCGCGCAGAAAAGTGGCACCACCGACATGGCAACCAGATACGACGCGGCCAAGGCGAGCACTACGCCCATCGCCAGCGCGGTGAAAAGATATTTGCTGACGCCGGTCAGAAACGCTACCGGGAAAAAGACGATCGCAGCGGTGAAGGTTGCGGCCAGGACGGCCAGCGAGACTTCGTTGCCGCCCCGTTCGGCGGCCGCCACTACTTCTTCTCCATGTTCGAGGTGGCGAAAGATGTTTTCCAGGACCACGACGGAGTTGTCGATCAAGCGCGACAGCACCAGCGCCAGACCGCCGAGCACCATGGTATTGATCGAGCTGCCAAAAGCATTGAGTAGCAGAAACGCCGCCAGGCAGGAGATGGGGATCGAGAGCAAAACGGCGACCGTTCCCCGCAAGGAGCCCAGGAAGACCAGGATCATCAGGGCAGTTAATCCCAAGCCCATGCCGCCTTCGCGCAAGACGTTGGCAATGGCAATCTTGACGTACTGGGACTGATCGAAGACCACAGTCGCGACCAGGCTCCTGGGCACGTCCAGCAGATGCTTGATGCGATCGCGAACGCCATTGACGATCTGAATGGTGTTGCTGTTGCCGCCCTGCTTCAGGATGGGCAGATAGACCGACTTCTGCCCATCGACGCGAACGATGTTGTACTGCAAGGCCGACGAGTCTTCCGCATGCCCGACGTCGCCGAAGCGCAGGACGCTGTTGCCGATCGCCTTCAACGGAACGTCGTTCATCTCGCGGGCGTTTGGCAGTTGGCTGTTGCTGTAAATGTTGTAGTCAAGCGGACCGATGCGAACGTCGCCCGCAGGCAGAATCGAGTTCGCTTCATTGATGGTGCGCACCACATCCATAGGACTGAGCTGCGCGGCCTCGAGTTTCACCGGGTCGATGTAGAACTGGATTTGCCGGTATTTGCCGCCATACGGCTGCGGGACCGAGGCGCCGGGTACGTTCGCAATCTGATTGCGCACGCTGAACTGACCTTCATCGTGCAGTTGCGTTTCGGTGAGTCCCTGGCCTTTCAAGGTCACCAGGCACACCGGCATGTTAGAGGCGTCGAACTTCAGCACCACGGGCGGCAGCGTTCCCTGCGGCAATCGTCGCAAATCAGCCATGGCGAGATTGGCGATCTGGCTGACTGCGGCGTCGGGATCGGTACCCGGCTGAAAGTAAACTTTGATGAGGCTGACGCCGGTGAGCGATCGCGACGTGATGTGGTCGATATTGCTGCCTAGCGTGAAGAAGCGCTCGAAGGTATCGGTGATGTCGCCTTCAATTTGCTCTGGAGGCATGCCACTGTAAAACGTCGCGACCACAACGACGGGGATTTGGATCTGCGGAAACAGATCCACCGGCATGCGGGTGACCGTGGTCACTCCGACAACAATGATGCCGAGGCATACCGTCAGAATGAAGAACGGATATTTAATTGCGAAGCTCGGCATGATTCCTACTTTGTGCCCGCAAAGTTCTCAGCCGCGGTGAAGTTGGCGCGCTTCGGCTTCACCAGTTCGCCCGTCTGGTAGCTGCCGAGATTGCCGACGATCACTCTCTCGCCCTCCTTCAATCCGCCGAGAATCTCGACGCGATTGGAGGTCTCAACCCCGATCTCAACTTGCCGCACCTGCACCCGGTCGCTCGCGTCGACCACCAGCACGCTGGCTCCGTTGTCGGAACGCAGTAGGGATGTGACTGGGACGGTCAGGGCATCGGCATGACTGTTGGCGAGCAGAGTTACGTCCGCGTACATCCCCGGCTGGAGATGGTAGTTGAGATTGGGAACATCAATCTCTACCTGCATGGTGCGGGTTGCAGGGTCGAGCGCGTCGGTGAAGCGCGTGACTTTGCCGGTGAAATGCTCGCCCGTAGCCTGCACGTGGACGTCGGCGGAATCGCCAATGCGAACCTTGGAGGCCATCGATTCCGGCACCGGAATGCGCAATCGCAACAGATCAATCTGGGCGACGGTTACGACGGGAAGCCCGGAAGTATTGGAGGTCCCAGCCTGCACCAGAGAGCCGGTATCGGAAAATCGCCAGGTGACGACGCCATCGTAGGGAGCGACGATTTTGGAGTAATTGCTCAGCGCGGCGAAGTGCTCCTGGTCCGCTTGCGCAACCGCAAGTTGCTGCTTGGCCGCGGCGGCCGCCGACTTCGCCGCATCCACTCGTGCCTGGGAAGCGCGATCCTTGGCAGTGGCATCGTCGAGTTCCTGTTGCGCAATCAGGCCGGGCCGCGCTTTGTCGGTATTGACCAGGCGCACTGCGTTGGCATGCAGGGCGACGTTGTCGGCCTCAGCGCGCAAGATCTCGCTATTGGCTTGCTGAATCTCTTCTTCGGCATGATGTACTTCGGCTTTTGCCTCATCGACCTGCGCCACCAGCTCGGGAATCTCCAGCACCGCCAACACTTGGCCGGTGTGGACGCGGTCACCGATATCGACGTAAATGTTCTTGATATAGCCGGCGACCTTCGCGTGCAACTCGACATTCTGGTACGGGATAAACTGACCTGCGACGGAGAGAGAGTTGGCGACGGTCTCACGCTTTGCCGGGGCGACAGCAGCGTAGACCGCGCTTGCGTCGGGCTCGTCCGCGATGCGCGCCGACGCCGCGCCCGCTCGGACGCGCTTGACGATGAAGCCCGCCAACAGCAGGCAGACCAGGACGCCAGCCACCAGAAACAACTTGCGTCGCCGAGGGGGTGAAGACCTCACTTCATCAGAGATTTCGTCGGCAGCCATTGGCATGCGCCTACCTCATTTTCAGCTACACGGCCTTATGATGCCCGATGCTTTAGTACGGACGTCAAGGCGACAAACCCAGGGATAACTTCTTTCGAAACTAGCCGGGGAAAGGACCTAGGTCTGGAACGGAGGTGGCCGCAGAAATCGACGCAGATGCCAGAGACGAAGATTGCTGGGAGGAGGAATAATCAGCGCGCTTTGGGGGCGCGGCCGCCTCAAAAGGTTCAACCCCAGCAGGCCTAAGAATAGAGGCCGGAATAACGGTGCGATTTGGCTTGGGACGATGGGCGCTTCCATCTTCCGCCCGCTAACCCACAACTTGCTGGAGGTTGAGGGGGTTAGCTTTGACTGGGCCGCAGTTCCGTAGACCGCCGTCTTCGCATGGAGAGCAAAGAGAAACACCAAGACGCAGAACATCACGGGCACTACAGCCCGCAGCATCCTGCCTCGTTTTGTTCGGGGATTCAAAAGCGGCACCAGCTACGTATTATACGCAGCGCGCCTAATTTTGTGAGCAGGACCGGTAGTGTCGGTAGCGGGCCCAGAAGCGACGCAGATGCCGCAGCCGAAGATTCGTGGGATAAGGGGGACGAATGTCTCCTGGAAACAGCGGCGTTGTGGAAGTAGGTAGAGCCCAAACAGGCTCAAGAATGTCAGCCAAAGCGAAAGAGCAGGGCTACGATCCGATTGTCCTCGAAGCCCGTTTTGGCCCAGGTTCTGGTTAGCCAACTACGCGCCCAATCGCCAGCTGAAGTGTGCCCCGGGCCTGCCCGGGTGTACCCCGCTGTTCGTTCTGTGGCTGGCAGTTGCCGGCGGGATGGAAAGCTAATACCCCAGTCGGGGTTCTTGGAACGCTCCGCGGAGCCGGTGACCGCCCGGAGCCGGAAGGCGGCGGGGCGGCATAGAAGACCTGCTCTCCTCCACAATCTTCCTCTCTCAATCTTTAATCTCTCTTCATCTCTTCTCCCTACCTGCCCCCCCCGGCTTACCTAGAATCCCCACAACTCGTCCCGACAACCGAAGCGTCTGCCTCCTCCACCCTGTTGTTCCGACAGAGCACATCCCTATCGGGCACCGGCAAGGTTCCCCGCCAGGCAAACAGGAACAGTACTCCGGGAACGCGAAGCTGACGGTTACCAGCTCGTCCCCGTCGGACGCCGCCAGCGCTGAAGCCGGCTACGTGTTGAAGCTCCCTCCGAGATTGCCGAGATTGATCGGCACAGTCCTGTTGCGCCACAGCAGCGCGTGCTTGGGCGCGAGCGCAACGCCGTATCGGGGATCGAAGGGCGCGCACGTGCCGAATGCGCCGACCGCCTAAAATTGTTTACGTTTTGGAGCGATACCGTGAGCGATTCTTGCTGCCGACGCAGCACCACTTCATCCATTCGCCTTGAAATCTGGAGTTTAGTTTCTGAAAACACATTGCCGTGAGTGCGTGATTCCCGAAGTAACCGAACGTCTTAAGGAAGCCGCGAAAGCGGGACGCATCACGGCCCACACGGCCGAAGCCCTCACCAAGCAGGGCAACACGCAGCGCAAGCACCGGCAGGCGCAAAGTGAATGGTCGCCAGCGACACAACCGGAATGGCTTACGGGAGAAGTTCTACGCCGAGAAAATCCAGGCCAAGCTCGCCGCGCTTTCGACCTCGCATATCGCGTCAAGGCTCGGGGTCTCCCGCTGGTACGCGGGGCGCATCCGGGAGCGCTACCGCCCGCATCCTCGGCACTGGGAAGCGCTGGCTCAACTCGTGGGTTTGCCCGAACCCGTTCTTAGCACAAAACCACTTGTTGCACGCACAACGAAAGCGTTAACCTGAAATGTTTCTGGCTTAACTGCGCTCCCGGCTCCGCCCGTACAGGCTGCTTGCTTTACTTTAATGTGTTTGCCATTAACTTGGAGAACCGCCTCCGGCGGATTCGCAGAATTGAGGCCTAACGAACTGTTGCGTTTGATCCTGCTGACGCGGACAAAGTTAACCTAGACCCAATTCTCTTAGAAAGATCAAGTCTCCTGAATTGGGGGGCGGATGAAGAGCTCGGCGATTCTCGAAGTAACACTGCAACGCAGGGACGCCGACACCTACTCGATTGTCTTGCGCTGCACAGTACCGAATGGCGAGGTCGATGTAAGCCATTCCGGCGTAGTCCAATTCGACTTTGAGCGGCTGCGTGCGTTGTCGCTGGACACCTTGGCGTACGGCCGTCTTTTGACTAATGGTCTCTCCAGAGATCCCACCGTGGCAATTGCTTTTAGCGAGGCCCGGAGCGCAGCCCAGGCTCTGGAGACAACTCTGCAGATTCACCTTGGCATAGATCCGAATGCGTCAGAGTTGCACAACCTGCATTGGGAAACATTGCTGGACCCACGAGATGGGAGCTATCTTTTCGCTGGGGAGGACGTTCTTTTCTCCCGTTATCTGAGCAGTCTGGATTGGCAGCCGGTACATCTCCGTCCGGAAGCTGAGCCTACGGCTTTGGCCGTCATCGCCAACCCGGCCAATCTTGAGCAGTTTCAATTGATGCCGGTCGATGTCCAGGGCGAATTGACCAGAGTGCAGACGAGTATGCGCGGCATCGGCGTGACCGCGCTTGCTTCCGGCGGAACCGCTACCTTGAACAATCTTTCTGATTGCCTCCGCCAAGGTGGTCACGACATTCTCTACCTCGTCTGTCACGGCTCAATGGTGGATGGAGAACCGTGGCTGTGGATGGAGGACGAAGCTGGAGATGTTGCACGCGTTGGCGGGGTCAACTTAGTTGCCCGTTTGAAAGAACTGCGGCGGCGGCCCCGACTGGTCGTCTTGGCGTCTTGCCAGAGCGCTGGAGATGGCGACGGAGGCAACATCGGTGTGGGTGGTACGCACGTCGCATTAGGGCCTGGTTTGGCAGGGGCTGGTATTCCGGCCGTTCTTGCGATGCAGGGCAGCGTGAGCATGGAAACGGTGGCGCGCTTCATGCCCGTGTTCTTCCGCGAACTCTTGCGGGACGGACAGATTGACCGCGCCATGGCGGTCGCTCGTGGTGCCGTAAGTGACCGCCCGGACTTCTGGATGCCGGTCCTGTTTATGCGTCTGAAGAGCGGGCACATCTGGGACCGACCTTCCCGTGACGAGGACCGTGTGGAGGACACCAATTCCGTTTCTACTTTTGTAGCGGGTACCGATCATCGAAAAAATCCGCCCAGCTCTCCGGTGCCCGCGCCGGAGCCCCACCATGGCAGGAAACGCTACTTCGCCGTGACCGCGGGAACACTTACTGTGCTCGCGGTCCTGCTGTTAAGTTGGCGTATTCTCCGACCAAAGCCGCAACCGCCAATTGTTGCCCAATGGCCTTGCGAACAGATCAAGGCCGCCTGCTTGAGCGCTGGCTTTGTTCAGGGCGGCGTCAGCAGTGGCAATGGACTTTGGCTGGATTGCGTTGATCCGATCATGCACGGAGCAAACCAAAGACACAACGACAGCAAGCTACTGCCGCAAGTGGATCCGAAACTCGTGGCCGCCTGCAAGGCGCAGGATGCCAGCTTCGGGCAGCACAGCGCGCCATAGGTGCCCAGCACGCAGCCCGCGCCTGCAAATTCGCGCTGGGTCGCAGCGTAAGACTCTTGGTGCCTGATCCACCTGCATCCTACAGTTCCGACACCGAGGCGGATTCCCGCACTGTCGGCACAGGCGTTCGGATCAACGCGGCCGCCGGTCTTCATGTCGAAGACATCGACTTCGACCACAATGTCGTCTATATCCGCCGGCAGGTGCGGCACGGCAAGGAATACGACACGAAAACGGAAAACGGGGAGCGCATTATCGACATCGATCCGAGCTTGTCCCAGGTGCTGTGCGCCTATCTAGCAGGCAGGACCTCAGGCCGGGTCTTCCAAGCACGCAATGGCTCGCCGATCTCAGACAACAACCTCCGCCGCCGGAAACTGCAGCCGTTGCTGGGGAAACTGGGAATTCCGAAGGGTGGTTTTCACGCATATAGGGCATTCCCGCGTGACGCAGTTACGGAAGCGCGGCACGCCGGGCGATCTGCAAACACAATGGATCGGCCACTCGTCCCTGCGGACGACCGATCTCTACTCCCATACCGATGAAGAGCTGGAATACCGTCGTGAAGCGGCAGAGAAAGTTGGGCCCAAACTCGTTATTGGACCCAATGGACCCAAGTTGTGTGTTGAAACAACCTCTCTAAGCGCCTGAAAAGAATGGCGCGCCCTGAGAGATTCGAACTCCCGACCTTCTGGTTCGTAGCCAGACGCTCTATCCAGCTGAGCTAAGGGCGCTTGCAAAGCAGCATAGGAATTATAACAAACCTGCGCCGCTCGCGGCCGCGAGCGGCGAATGTGGTGGTGCGGGAATTCCGTCCACCCACTACTGCAAATGTGACACTGATCGTTTGCCAAATTGATTCGGGGTAGCGGGTTTGCTAAGGTCGTGGTCATGCCCGAGCGTTCCAGCGAGCCGATACGCGAATTGCTCGACTCCCTTTATCGCGTGGAGTCAGGACGAATCCTGGCGACGCTGATCCGCTTGCTGGGCGATTTTGATCTTGCCGAGGAGGCGATGCACGAAGCCTTTGCGGCTGCGCTCAGCCTGTGGCCGACGAGTGGAGTACCCGGCAACCCGCGACCATGGCTGATTTCGACGGCCCGATTCAAAGCCATTGATACTCTGCGCCGACGGGCAAGATGGGATGCGTCGCAAGACGAGCTGGTGCGATATCTGGAAGCACAAGGGAGTTCGGCGGAAAGCTCCAGTGAAGACGACAGCGTTGAGGATGATCGGCTGCGCCTGATTTTCACCTGCTGCCATCCATCTCTCGCGCCGGAAGCGCACGTTGCGCTCACCTTGCGGGAGGTGTGCGGGTTGACCACCGAGGAGATAGCCAAGGCCTTCCTCACGACTCCGCGTGCGCTCGCGCAGCGCATCGTGCGCGCCAAGGCAAAGATTCGCGAGACCAAGATTCCGTACGAGGTGCCGACGCCCGAGGAATTGCCGCAACGACTGGGCGCAGTGCTTCAGGTCATCTATCTGGTCTTCAACGAGGGCTATTCGGCTGCGGCGGGAGCGGAGGTAACGCGGGCCGAGCTAACCGGCGAGGCGATTCGACTGGGCCGGTTGCTGACCGAACTCCAGCCCGAGCCGGAAGTCATTGGGCTGCTTTCCCTGATGTTGCTACAGGAATCCCGTCGCGCCGCGAGAAGCTCTCCGACCGGAGAGCTGATTTTGCTGGAGAACCAGGATCGGTCGCTCTGGAACCGGAAGCAGATCGCGGAGGGAGTGGCCTTGGTGGAGAAAGCCCTGGAGTCCCGCCGCTTCGGCTCCTACACGCTGCAGGCTGCGATTGCGGCGGTTCATGCGGAGGCGGAATCGGTCGCTGCGACCGACTGGCGGCAGATTGTTGCGCTTTACGACCAATTGGTACGAATTCAGCCTTCGCCGGTGGTAGGTCTCAATCGTGCCGTGGCCATTGCCATGCGCGATGGTCCAGAGGCCGGCCTAGCGCAGATCGACGCCGTGCTGCAACATGGCGAATTGGCAAATTATTACCTGGCTCATTCCGCCCGTGCCGATATGTACCGCAGGCTCGGCAGGCCAGCTGAGGCTCGGTCCGCTTATGAGAAAGCTCTGGCCCTGACCCAACAGGAACCAGAGCGGCAATTCCTGCAAGAGCGGATTCGGCAGTTGAAATAAAAATTTGGACGACCTGTCGAATTCAATGCGGCCGTTCGACTATAGGGTGAAGGCCGGACAACCGGCATGCAACACTCAAGGAGAAAACAATGCGTTTCATGATGATCATGTTTCCGAAAAGCTACCAAAATGCAAAACCCGGTACGGTACCCGACTTCAAGGACATGGAGGCAATGGGGAAATACAACGAGGAACTAGGGAAGGCCGGCGTGCTGCTCGCGCTCGACGGGCTGACCCCGCCTGCGACGATGAGCGCGCGTGTCACCTTCAAAGGCGGAAAATCGACAGTTACCGACGGCCCGTTTACCGAAGCGAAGGAAGTAGTCGGCGGCTACTGGATCATCCAGGTGAAGTCGCGCGAAGAAGCGCTCGAATGGGCCTCGCGCATCCCCGGAAAGGATGACGAAATGGTCGAGGTCCGCCGGTTTTTTGACTTAACCGACTTCGATCCCGAGACCCAAAAGGAGATCCAAAAGAAGTTCGGCGACGACGTCGCTGCTGAGATGAGCCTGTAGTAAGAAACTCTCAGCGCTTTGCCGATTTCGCGACGCCTCGTACGGCGTCTATGTGCCGCCACAGAAGAAGGAGAAATCATGCCGCAGTATTTGGTTGCTGTCTACCACCCGGACGACTACGACCGGTCCGTCGAAACTGAAGCAATGATCGAAAACATCCACGCGCTCAACCGCGAAATGATCGCTGCCGGCGCCAGGAAGCTGGCCTGCGGCATTTCCCCGGCCGGCAACGCCAAGTCGCTGCGGGCCCAGCCCGACGGCAAGGTGCTCGTCACCGACGGGCCGTACACCGAGACCAAGGAGCACATGGGCGGTTTCTGGATACTGGAAGCCGCTGACATGGACGAGGCGCTGGCGTGGGCGCGCAAGGGTGCCGTCGCCTGCCGTGCGTCGGGCGAGGTGCGCAAGCTTCTTTTCGCTCCGGACCCGAAGGGAGCAACCAAATAGTCTGGCCGCCGCGACTTCGGAATACGCAGCGTCTTGACCAACTCATATGAGCAATCAACTCACTCGTCGCGATTTCGCTATCCGCACCGCCGGCTTTGGTCTGGCTATGGGACTCGCGCCTGCCGCTACGCTGGCGGAGGCTGAGCAAGCCTCGCGCTCAGAAGCTTCGCCGGCGATTGCAGACCCATATTCCCTCGTCGATCCGGAACTTCTTCCTGTGCTCAAGCAGTTCCCTGCCTTTGACCTCTCAATGGAGATGGTCGTCAAGTTCCGGCAAATGCCTGGCATGCCCCCATTGCCTGCTCCTGCGCCGCAGCCGGTGGAGCGGCATATCCCCGGGCCGCCTGGGGCACCCGAGGTTCGTCTGTGGGTCGTTGATCCAGCGCCGTCGGAGAAGAGCAAGCCGGTGTTGCTGCACATGCATGGCGGCGGCTTCATGATGACCGGTCCCATGTTGATGCCCGAGATCCAGGAGATCGCGACGGATTGCCATTGCGTCGTCGTCTCGGTGGACTACCGGCTGGCTCCGGAGACGCGCTATCTCGGCTCGCTTGAGGACAATTACGCCGCGCTGAAATGGGTTCACGCCCATGCAGCGGAACTCGGCATTGATCGCTCCAAAATTGCCGTGGGCGGTGAAAGCGCGGGCGGCTACCACGCAGCGAGCCTCGCGATTCACGCGCGCGACCGCAACGAAGTTCCCATCGTCTTCCAGCTGCTCATCTACCCCGTGCTGGACGACCGGACGGGCAGCACACGTGCAACGCCGCCCGCCATTGGCCACTTTATGTGGACCGCGAGTGCAAATCGTCTTGCGTGGAGTTCGCTGCTCGGTGTTCCAGCAGGTTCGTCCAAGGTGCCGGTAGCTGCCGTACCCGCCCGGGTAGCCAGCGTCGCCGGCCTGCCGCCTGCCTGGATCGGCGTCGGCTCCATTGACCTGTTCGTCGAAGAAGACATGGAGTACGCGCACCGGCTCATCCACGCCGGAGTCGCAACCGAGCTCCTGGTCATGCCTGGCGCCTTCCACGGATTCGACCTCCTCGTGCCGGACGCCAAAGCCTCCAAACAATTCAGCGCGAGCTGGAAGACTGCGCTGCGCAAGGCATTCGCCACTGGCAAAGCTGTTTAGCAGAGAAGCTGGAACGGCCGCGGCAGAGCGGCCCGGGTCTCCCGCACTATTGTCATGGCTCTGGTCTAGCGTGAAGCTCATTAATGTGGGTGCCCCAGGTCTGGCTCTTTTCCAGACCTGGGAGGGTACGACCCTTCATCGGGGAAGCGTCGTCACCTCCCTGAAATTCAATTCTGGTGGGCCCCACTCATTCCTGCTTTTGGAATGAGTGAGAGTGGGCCACCCGTCCAGAACCCACTCATTCGAACCCGCGAATGAGTGGGGCACCCGGGTATGAGGGAGGTACTCGATGTCGGTGACTCGCGGAACCCCGGCTAGTTCCGCTTCGTCTTACACTTCGATTTCTTCCTGGCACCAGTGGCAGAATTGGGAGCATGCGCAGGCGGCTCAGTTTTTGCGACCGGCGGCTGATCGCACTTGCAAACGACCACCGCAGGCGGAGGTAGGGGAGGCGGAGGAGGTTCCGGCCCATACATTGCGGCGAAAACATACCAGATGGTGAATACCACCGCGATTCCGAAAGTGATTATTTGTCCGCCCGAAGGAATTCGGATGTTGGCCTTAATCGGAAAATCCTCATCTTTTGGGGCATCGGGGCTGACGGGAGCTAACGTGCCCGTCAATGCCATTAGTGCCCAGAGGCCGAAAATGGTGGAAAGTAGATAGAATCCCCACGCCCAGACCGCTATGTGTTTGGGCCCGAAGATATCCTTCGAGAACAGTAGAGTGACGGTTACAATGCCCGTCGAGAGGGTTATTAGCTGTTTGGTAAGATCGGCTATTAACTCGACCGCTTTGGTTAGCCGTGCATTCATCATGTGACCGTCTAGCAGAACGGAAACAGCGGACACAGTTTGATCTTGATACGCTCGAACAAATCGCTTCTCAATTCAGGGGAACCCTCTTCAAGCGTTACCAAAATCATCTCTTTGACAAATCGGATCATGTTGTCCGACGCCTGAAAAATGAGGTCATGATCTATCGTCTGCGGATTTTGTTCTCTTAGATTGTCAGTGCCTTGCTTCAAGAAAGCGAACATCAGGGCTGCGGCTGGCTGACTGAATTCCAGCCCGTGCGTCTTGGCAAGAGATCGCGCCATATCCCAGAGGTCGTCATGTAGGTTACTCGGGAAAACCATTGGCGATACTATGGTGGCCGTGCCCATAAGCGATATCCCTTTCCCAAGCTGAAGTTCGCACATCATACTTTAAGTTGAGCCACCCGCCAAACCCAATCAAGGAGACTCTCAAGATGACACCGCAACAACTATCGATTGCGCGCGAGAGTGCAAGCCTGTGGCGAATTACCTTCAACAACCCGCCCATCAATATGTTTGTTCCTACAACCATCGTCGAATTGGGAGCGCTCATGACCGATCTCGAGGCGGACCCGTCGGTGAAGGTGGTCGTGTTTCAGTCGGCGAATCCCGATTTTTTCGTCGCCCATCTCGACGTAGCCAAGGCAGCGGAACGGCCCGAGGTGCTGGGCCTTTGGCGCGACTTTGCGCTGCGCCTCGCGTCCACGCCAGTGGTGAGCATCGCCAAGATTCGCGGCCGCACGCGCGGCATCGGTAACGAGTTCGTGCTGGCCTGCGACATGCGCTTCGCCAGCCGGCAAAGCGCCCTGTTCGGCAACCCCGAGGTCGGCGTCGGACTGGTTCCGGGCGGCGGCGCGATGGAATGGCTCCCCCGCCTGGTCGGCCGCTCGCGCGCACTTGAGATCGTGCTCAGCGGCGACGATTTCGATGCCGATATCGCCGAGCGCTATGGTTGGGTGAACCGCACGCTGGACGATGGCGACCTCGACTCGTTTGTCGATACGCTCGCCCGGCGTGTGGCCTCGTTCGATCACGAAACGCTAGCCGCGGCGAAGGCCCAGATCAATCGGTTCGGGACGCCGACCGCTGCCGAGCTGAAGTCGAGCACCGACCTGTTCTTCCCACTGCTGGCCTTGCCCGGTGCGCAGTCGCGCCGTGCCAAGATCCGGAATATCGGTTACGGCGTTCCGAGCGACTTCGAATTGAACTTCGGCCGGTACCTGGCTAAGTTCGGGCAGACGGACGACGATGACACGGGTAACTCCAAATCCAAGTAGACGCTCACGGAACCCACTCATTCGAACCCCGCGAATGAGTGGGTACCCAGGGCACCCGGGGAGTTGCAACAAAAATTTGGCTCGGCTGTCGATTTTTCCTGTGCGCGACGACTATAGGATGAACGATCCAGCGCGCAAGGCTGTGCTGCTGGCTCCCACCAGGAGGGGAAGAGCAATGAAATACATCTGTCTGGGTTACTACGACAAAGACAAACACGAAGAGATGACCGAGGGCAAGCAACGGGCGATGTTCGACACGTGCTTTGAATATGACGACCATCTTCGCGCCAACGGGCATTGGGCTGGTGGAGAAGCGCTTCAGCCTGCGGAAACCGCTCTGACCCTGTCCTGGAAGAACGGCAAAGTGGTAACTACGGACGGTCCGTATACCGAAACCAAGGAACAACTCGGCGGCATTCTGGTCCTTGAGGCGCGGGACATGAATCATGCGGTACAGCTGATCGCGGAGCATCCGGCCCTGAAGTACGGCAGCATTTTCGAGGTTCGGCCAACGGCGGACATGAACGAAATTATGAAGGCAAGTGAGCAGCGGCGGCGGCGAAAGGATACCTCGCGATGAGAGCGGCCACGGGGGAAAGAATGATCAGTGCCAGTTGCACAAGTCCTGCCCGGGACCGTAAACGCCCAGCACTGTTCGCCAGCGGACACCTGTGCACTGATGCCGGACACGCGTTCCAGTACTGCTATTGCTGAAACCGTTTCCGCGCATTGAGACGTAAGGGCATAAGCACCATGAGGTGTGGACAAGGGATTGCTCTCCCCATAGTCTGCTGGCGGACACACAAAGCTCGAGAAGCGCACGGAATAAGCCGCTTCCAGGAGAATGAGCGATGATGGCGAGTCCAGACTTGATTCTGCAGGATCTGAAGCTCGCGCTACGGTCGCTGTGGCGGAACAAGGGGCTCTCCCTCACCGTCATCGTGACGCTGGCGCTGGGAATTGGCGCAAACGCCGCCATCTTCAGCCTGGTCCGCGGTGTGCTCCTGCGGCCGCTGGTCAACCGCGGCGAGGACCGTCTGATCTACATCCGGCAGAGCGCGCCGGGGATCGGTGACGAAAATGCGAACTTCTCAGTGCCCGAGATTCAGGACCTGAAAGCCAGCGTGAAATCGGTCAGCGCCTTCGGCGACTCTTCGACCATCGGCTTCACGATGGTGGGACTGGGCGAGCCACGCGAGGTGCGCGCCGCCGTGGTCGGCGGATCGTATTTCGATGTGATGGGGCTGCGCCCAGTGCTGGGCAGGCTGCTCGACCAGCATGATGACGGTCCTAATTCAGCGGGAGCTTGCGTACTGACCTATCGCTTCTGGAAGGATTCGCTCAAGGGCGATCCGACCGTGATTGGCAAGACCATCCGGCTGGATCCTCGCACAGCCACAATCGTCGGCGTGCTGGAGCCTTCGGTGCAGTATCCGGCGCAGACCGAAATCATCGTCAATGTGGTGACCAGCCCCCACCATCTCTCAGCCACCATGGTCACCGGACGCGTCCATCGCATGACCGAGTTGTTTGGTCGTCTAGCGCCGGGCGCCACGCTCGACCAAGCTCGCGCCGAGCTGCGCACGGATTATGCGGCGATGATTCACGCTCACCCGGAAGCGTATCCCGTGAGCGGTCACTACCAGATCAACGCCGTGATGCTACGCGACCAGATCACGTCAGGCGCAAAGACGATTCTCTGGGTACTGCTGGCTGCATCAGGTCTCATCTTCATCATTGCGTGCTCGAACGTCGCCAATCTGATTCTGGCGCGGTCTGTCCGCCGCGAAGGGGAGTTGGCGATTCGCGCCGCTCTAGGCGCAACCACAGCGGCTTTGCGGCGCACGCTGCTGGCCGAAAGCTTGCTGCTGTGCATGGCCGGCGCGGTGCTGGGCGTTCTGAGCGCAGGTCCGATGGTGGCCGTTCTGGCTCGTTATGCTTCGCGCTTTTCGGTTCGCGCCCTCGATTTGAAGATCGATTTCAGCATCTTGTGGGTCGGTGCGGCGCTCGCCGTCATATCAGCTGTGCTTCTGGCATTCGTCCCGCGTCTTCCCGCGACCGAGTCATCCAGTGGAATGACGTTGGCGAGCTCCAGCGTGCGGATCAGCGGCAGCACCAGCCGCCGCCTGCGAATCTTCGCCGTTACGCAAATCGCTGCGTCATTCATGTTGCTGGCCGGCGCCAGCATCCTCATCAAGACCCTGCTCACGCTGCAGCAAACACAAACCGGCTTCGACACCCATCGTGTTCTCGCGGTGAACGTGCCGGTTATGTCGTATGGAAAAACTCCCGATCAGATCATCAACTTCTATCGGGAAGCAATTCGCCGCATCAGCGAATTGCCCGGTGTGGATCGCGTCGCCCAGGGCACGTCTGTCCCCTGGCGTGATGCCGGCAGCTATGGGCCCGGCATGCAGTTTTCCGGCGAGGGCCGCGTGAAAAGCGTTGGCGAAGAGGATCCCCTCGCCCAGATGCGGGTTGTCTCGCCAGGCTTCTTCGCTTCCCTCGGTGTGCTGCTGATCGCCGGCCGCGACTTTAACGACAACGACCGGCGCGGCGGTGAGCCGGTCGTGATTATCAGTCAGAGCGTCGCGCAACGCATGTTCCCCGGCCAGGACCCCATCAATCGGCACATCATGTGGACTGATCCGGTGATGAAGTTCGTCTACATCAGCCAGGGACCTCGCCGCATTGTTGGCATTGCTGCCGATGTGGACGATGAGCATATCGTCCCGGGTGCGGCTCTCACCATCTATCACCCCTTCGGCCAGATTCCGGACGATACCAGCAAGGAGCTGTCACTCTTTGGCGGCCGGCTATTTGTTCACACGCACGCCGATCCGCACGCGTTGGTCATTCCTGTCACTCGCATCATCCGCGAGATGTCTTCTGACCAGCCAGTGGAAGGAGCTGCCACACTGGAAGATATTCGCACCGAAGTACTGACGCCGGACCGGCTGAATACGCTGGTCTTCGGCGGCCTGGCAGCTGTGGCCCTGGCGATTGCGGTGATCGGAGTCGCCGGCGTGCTGGCATTCTCGGTCAGCGGGCGCACGCGCGAGTTCGGGATTCGGCTGGCGGTTGGAGCGCAGCCCAGGCATCTGCTGATGGGAGTTGTTACCGAAGGCGCGATCATGGCAGTCGTGGGTGTGGTGGCAGGCGCAATCCTCGGATATGCCCTGACGCGCGTCGCCAGCAGCTACTTCCCATCACTGCAGATGCCGAGCGTGTTGCCGGTCATTTCCTCGGTAATCGTGCTATTGGCCGCCGCCGTAATTGCGTCGATGTTCCCGGCAGCCCGGGCCGCACGCGTGGACGTCACCGAAGCACTGCGCGCCGAGTAGCGCAGCAGCGCGGACTGCTTCACGGCATCAACGGGAGTGCTCCCAAGCCCACGCGATCATTCACTCTGGATCGTCTCCGACGGCGCCGGGAAGCGTTCTTGAATCCAGGCTTCCCAGAGCGGTGTCTCGCGGGCGACGGTCCCGGCCGCTTGATCGCCGTAGAGGTAGAAGCTTAGCGTGACCATGCTCTGGCCGCCGAAGTTGACGGCGCCAAGGGCGGCGGTTCCCGGCCCCGGCTTGTCGAACCGCAGCAACGCGCTGTACGGACTCTGGCTGACCTGCTCCACCACGCCGCTGAGTGCCGGGACGCCCGCCGGGGCGGTCCAACGCTGACCGGCGCTTACGCCTTTCAGCCCCAACGCCGCGGTCAAAGTTTCCCAGGCTTCCGCTTCGGTTCCCGCGGCGGGGGCCAGCCACTGCATCATCGCGGAGCGTTGCCCGCGGAAGTGCGTGAGATAGATCTTCAGGATGCGGAAGAAGGCAGGCCAGCCGGATTCGGTGCCTTCCAGTTGGTTGTCCCAGTCGTCGGTGCTGGCGAAGAGGCTATGCACGATGCGGACGACGCAGATGCCTCCCCCGCGCGCTTCGACGCTCCACTCGTCGGCGATGGTCGGCGAGCCAGGGACCCAGCCAGGGGCCTCGGCGGCAAACCTCCGCGGCGGATCCCAGGCGGTCACGACGGAACTGGATTCCATGCCCGGACCGAAGTTCAACTTCACCGCAACGGGCTTCCCGTCGCGCTCCTCGAACTCAGCCGGCACGAACCAGGACGAAATGCCCGGCCCGGTGGCGATGGCCTGCCAGACTTCCTCCGGCGTGCCGGGGACTTCGACTTCGACCTGGACTGAACGGCGTCCGGAAGCTTCTTTCTTCACGCTCATGATGGCTCCTTTGGATGGGGTTTCTGCGGCAGAGGGTGCGCCACGACCACCAGGCGATGCACGCGGCCGCCGGGGGCGGATTCATCGTGGTACTTGGAAACCAGTTTGGTGATGGCCTCGGTGAGTTCGTTGCTGAAAGCCGCCCGGTCCGCCGGCGAGCGGAAGCGAACCTCGGTATCCACCGCCAGGGTCGCCAGGCGTTTGCCCGCCTCTTTCGCACGACGAACCAGATCGCCCACCTCGCGGACGACTCGTGCGCCCAGGGCGATGAGATAACTCGCGGACAGCCTATCGATTTCGCGACTGGGATCGGCGGCGACCGGACCCAGGGCGCTCGGCGAAACCACGTAGGAAGCGGCCGTCGCCACCAGCAGCCGTTCCGTGAGCCCGCCCCACTTGCGTTCCTCGGCCAGCCGCACCAGGCCGTGCGCCTCCAGCGCGTGCAGGTGGTAGTTGACTTTCTGCCGAGCCAAGCCAACCCGCGTGGCCAACGTCGCAGCCGAGGCGGGCACGACTAGCTCGGAGAGGAGTCGACTCCGCATGGGCTCCAAAGCCAACGTCGCGGCTGCCGGATCATCGATGACTTGGATGTCGAGCACGGGGAGATGCTAGCATTGACAACTTTTCTTGTCAATGGGGCTTCTAGGCTTTTTGCGGATCGATCCTATGCAGGCGTTTCGAGTCGAATAATTTTTCCCCGGCAACAGCCTCGGGGAGCCGCGGCATTCTAAATGCGCGTTGCTTGTATTTGTGCGCTCCGTCGTGTTGTTTCGCGCCCTGCCGCCCTTCCGGCCGAACGCCTTGACCTATCTGGTCTGGATCTACTCCATGACGTGGAAAATCCCGCCAACCTGGGTGGGATTGCCGATTGCGATTGCCGCGATCGCTCTGGTGCTGTGGAAAGTTCCGCGCTCGACGGCCGCCTTCGCTGTGGGCGCGACGTTGGTGGCTACGCTGTTTTTTGCCTTCAGCAAGCAGGCTTTCTGCAATTACTACTACTTCACAATCGCGACCGCATGCTGGTCGATCGCTGCCGCGAAGCCGGCCGATCGCCAGACTAGCGAGCAGGTCGCTGAAGGCTAGCCGCAGTTGAACCAACTGCTAACTGAGAATTGCGACGTAGCAATTTGACTGACTTTCGTCAGCACCCTATGATGCACGCATCGTTCTGCAACACCGCGCCATGATCGCCACGAAGGTCTCGCATTACCGCATCGTCGGCAAGCTGGGGCGCGGCGGGATGGGCGTGGTGTACAAGGCCGAGGACGCCCGGCTCGGCCGGTTTGTAGCCCTCAAATTCCTGCCGAATGATGTCGCGAGCAATCCATTTGCGCTGGAGCGCTTCCGCCGTGAAGCGCGCGCAGCCTCGTCGCTCAATCATCCCAACATCTGCACGGTTTACGACATAGGCGAAGAAGACGGCCGCGCTTTCATGGTGATGGAGTTCCTTGATGGCGTGACGTTGAAGCACCGGATTGAAGGCAAGCCGCTCGAAGCTGAATCGCTGCTCGATCTTGGAACCGAGATCGCCGACGCACTTGACGCGGCGCACAGCGAAGGCATCGTGCACCGCGACATTAAACCGGCGAACATCTTCGTGACCCGTCGCGGGCACGCGAAAATTCTCGACTTCGGTCTTGCCAAACTCACTACCAAGGGCGCAAGCGAGAGCAGCGACGCACTTGAAACCCTGCCTCCGGATTCGTCCGCCCTGGAACTGACGACCGAGGGCGTAATGCTGGGGACCGTCTGCTACATGTCGCCTGAGCAGATCAGAGCCAAAGACGTAGACGGCCGCACGGATCTGTTTTCCTTCGGAGCAGTGTTGTATGAGATGGCGACCGGCAAGATGCCGTTCAACGGTGCGACTTCGGGTGAGATCAGCGGCGCCATCCTGCATCAGCATCCAGAACCGCCCTCGCAGCTCAACTCGCAGGTTTCTCCGCAGCTCGAGGCCATCATCAACAAGGCGCTGGAGAAGGACCGCAATCTCCGTTACCAAAGCGCAGCTGAGATCCGGTCGGATCTGCAACGGCTGAAGCGCGATACGGAGAGCGGCCGATTTGTTGCGACGACTTCGAGCGTGGCAGAGCCGGTCCCGGGTCTCTCCCTTCGACGGAGAATGTGGCTGGTCTCTGCGTTGGTTGTTCTCGTTGCCGCGCTGATCGCTGGTGGTCTTTATTACCGCTCGCGGGTTGCGAAGCCGCTCACCGAAAAGGACACGATCGTCCTCGCCGAATTCGATAACAACACTGGAGACGCGGTTTTCGATGACACGCTGAAGACGGCACTGAGTGTCTCGTTGCATCAATCGCCATTTCTGAAAGCGCTTTCGGATAGCCAGGTCGCATCCACGTTGCAATTGATGGCTCGTCCACCCGGCACCAAGCTCACCGCCGACGTTGCTCGCGAAGTGTGCTTGCGCGCGAACAGCAAAGCCTACCTTGCCGGTTCCATCGCACGACTGGGCAGCGATTATGTTCTCGGGCTGAAGGCCGTGAGCTGCCACACCGGGGATGTGTTGTCTCAGGACCAGGTCACCGCGGGAAGCAAGGAGCAGGTGCTGAGCGCGTTGGGGACGGCGGCGTCCAAGCTGCGCGGTGAGCTGGGCGAGTCGCTGGCGACGGTGCAGAAATTTGATGTGCCACTGGTGAGCGCGACTACCTCGTCGCTGGAAGCGCTGAAGGCTTACAGCCTCGGGCGCAAAGTGTTCAATCAATCGGGAGCCACGGCAGCTCTGCCCTATGACGAGCGCGCCGTGCAACTCGATCCTAACTTCGCCCTGGCACAGATGTCGGTCGGCGCTGACTACTGGACGCTGGGTGAGGTTGGCCGCGCCAGCGAGTACTTTACCAAGGCCTTCCAGTTGCGCGAGCACGCCAGCGAACGAGAGCGGCTGATCATTGCCGCCAACTACTTCCGCAATGTGACAGGAGAGCTGGATAAGGCAGTCCAAATCTACCAGGAGTACATCGAGAGTTATCCGCGAGGCTACGAGGCCTACATTAATCTGAGTCTTGCTTACCACGAGCAGGGGCAGCATGAAAGCCGTCGAGATCACGAAACGGTTACTGCAAGCCGATCGCGACGAGAGCGCAGCCTACGTGAATTTGGCGAACTACCTCATGGCGTTGCAGCGCTTCGATGAGGCGCGATCGGTGATCAGCGAAGCTCAAGCTCGGAAGATGGACGATGCTGTGTTCCACAACGCTCTCTATGCTCTTGGCTTTCTCAGCGGGGACTCGGCTGCCATGACGGAGCAGTTGGCCTGGTTCGCCAAACAACCTGAATATGCCAACTACGGGCTCGCGTTGGCATCAGACAGCGCCGCCTATTATGGCCACGTTGCCAAGGCCCAGGAATTGAACGAGCGTGCGGTGGAAGCCGCGCTGCGGGCTGACTACAAGGAAAACGCTGCGGTTTACATGGCCAACGCAGCAATTCAGTAGGCAGCCTTCGGATACGCACCAGACGCCCGGCGCTCAGCGGCGCGCGCTTTGGAATTGGCTCCCACCAGCGCAGGTGCGACGGCAGAAGCGGCCTTGGCTTTTGCGATGGCGGGTGACGCGGCAAAAGCAGAAGCGTTGGCAAAGAGCCTGGATGAACGCTACCCGCTGGACACGCAGATGCAGTCGCTGTGGCTGCCGGCAATTCGAGCGCAGCTGGCTTTGCAGCGGAACGATGGCAACGGCGCCCTTGCGCTGCTGCAGGCTGCACTTCCGCTGGAGTTTGCCAACATAAACTTTTTGAACAATCTTTCATGTCTCTATCCAACCTACATTCGCGGAGAAGCCTTTCTTGTGGCGGGACAGGGCAATTCCGCCTCGGCCGAATTCCAGAAGATCATCGATCACAGCGGCATGGTGTGGAATTGCTGGACGGGAGCGCTGGCGCATCTTGGTATCGCGCGAGCGAATGCCTTGCAGGCAAAGAATTCGCAGGGTGCTGACGCCGACGCCGCCCGCACTCGCGCGCTCGCCGCCTACAAAAACTTCCTTGCATTGTGGAAAGACGCCGACCCCGACATCCCCATCGACAAACAAGCCAAAAGCGAATTCGAGAAGTTGCAGTAGGCGGCGGGCAGCGACAGCGGCAACTGCCGTCATGTTAGACAAGGACTCTCTCCATCAGAATCGTCTGGTCGTGATCTTGAATTGAGGCGAACACTTTCTTGTTTTCGTAGATGAACTCCTGGTAGGGCACACGGAAGCGATCCACAAATCCGTTCTTGCGAAAGATGTGCTGAGAGACTCGGCCCGTAGCTTCGGTCAGCGCCACGCGATAGCCCATCTGAGCCGCATTGTCGATGCAGGTTTTCACGACTCCCTGCCCAACTCCACGGCCAGCAAACTGGCTATCCACTCCCAGCATGAACAGATGAAGATACCGGCCCCGCGCAATGGTCTTCCCTCTGCGGAATTGCTCATCCAGACTGTCCAACATGGACACGATGGGCAGAAGTTTCGAGCTGATCTGGCCAGGATCCGGGGCCGGAGGCGTTGCGAAATCGTCAGACAGCATCACTCCGGCCAGCTTTCCCGTATCGTTGCTCCGCGCGATAACCGTAAGTCCGTCCGGAATGACACCCGGCACAACGAGCCGAAGAAATTGCTTCATCTCCTCGAACGATAGAGCCATCGCTACGGCTGGCGGATCGGATTCGCTGAACACCTGTGCCAGCAGACGGACGATGTCATCGCAATCAGGCAGCTTTGCTACGGCATAGTCCAGAGGCTGCATATCATCAGTAAGTAAACGCCTGAAGCTCGGTCACACCCGAGTCCGGACCGTTCACATACCCGGATCGAAGACTTGGGTTCAGCCCAATGTACATCGCAACTACATTGAACGTATTCGAGAAGCTGAATCCGTTGATTGTTTCCTGCAGGTTTCCATGTATGTCGTAAACATAGATGGTGCTGCCGCTAGGCGCCGAGCTGGAAGTGGGCTGGGCGACCAGGAACAGCTTGTGGACGGAATCGAACTCGACATCGGCGCCGCTAAACTGCTGCTGACCACCTGATCCCGGCAGCGTCACCGTGAAACCGGTCTGCGTACTGAGGTTGTAAAACTCGACGGCGGCGTCATCTTCAGTGTCGGTACAGAAGATGCCGTCTGCTGCATCGACCGCGATGCCGTTGACAAAGCCGAACCCGATCCCTTCAAACTCCGAAAACGTGCCCGCAGTAAGGTCAACCACGCCAATAATGGGTCGGCGGTCAAACTCTCCGGTCCCTCCGCCGAGGATCGCCTGATTGGTGACACTGTCGTAGCCGATGGGCGGAGGCACGCTGCCAAAGTTGGTGGAGTCGGTAATATCAACGACGGGCCCGAATGTATTGTTGGCAACGTTGGAGCTGAAGACGTAGGGAATGAAGTTGCCGCTGTTGTCGTAAGCGAAAACTGCGACGTTGGGCACGCCCTGACTGCGGCTCACGCCGCCCGGCATGATGATGTGCTGCGTTCCGATCGGCGGAGTCCAGACCCCATTTACCTTATTCAAGGAGAGTGGATTCAAAGTGCCGAAGGTACGGCGGCTGACGAACTCGTGCGATACGATCTCGTGCTCGAACAGCCCAACACTGCTGCCGACCACGCCCATGGTAATGAAATCATCCTGCGTATTCGACGGTTGTGGAAATTGCACCACGTCGAGGATTTTGCCGGTCGCCTGGTCAAAGGTCTCGACCGCAGCCAGAATATTCCCGTTGTTCAGCATCTTGGCCTCCGCCAGCAGGCCTTCCGTTCCGTTCTGATCGATATCAAAGCCAAAGATCTGTCCACCAAACTGGCTGTGAACCAGAACACCGGTTGGTCCAGCGGGGAGGTTGGGATGGAATTCGTTGGTCTGTCCGAAGGCTGCGGCACTGCAAAGAACCAGCAAAGCCAGGTAGAAAAAGAGCGAGCAGGCAATGACACAAGGCTGCGAGGTAGTCGACCTGTTCCGTGAGGGGCGCATTTTCAATGTCTCCAAATTATGAGGTGGTCCCGCTTACCGCGGGTGACTCGGTAATCCTAGGCTGGACGCGGGCTGCGCGTGTCACGGTTTCGTCAAAGATTTGTGAAGCTCCTGTCGTGTCGCCCATCGAGCTGTCTCTGGCCATTGGTTCACGACCCACCATTCACAACCTGCGGATGCACGAACGCAAACACCGGCGCCTTCCTTAGCTGCAAATGGGATGCCGGAATAATTTCCAGCGGTTGACGCGGCGCGGGTGCCCCATACAAGCCTTCCTTTGGCTTGTGTGGGTCTTCCTGCTTGCGCCGTAATGCTAAATTAAGTCGACCTCACTGTGGGGCGATGCAACAGTGGGTCGACACGAGGAGGATCGTGATGGCAAAACGGGGGCAAAGTGCAGCGTCGCTCTTCGACATTAACTTGACACCAGAATCGGTTGTGCCCGTGCTGGTTCTGATCGCAACCATGATCGTAGCCGCCCCGGCCGGCGCGGGCGCAGACGTTCAGCGTGCTTCACAACTTCAACGGCGGAGGAGACGGGGAATTTCCTACTGCCGGGGGTATCCTCGGACCCTCAGGAGTTCTCTACGGAACGACGTCACAAGGCGGAAACGGGGGCAATGGCACAGTTTTCAAGCTAAGCCAGGTTAATTCAGGTTGGGTTTTGAGTTCCTTGATTAAATTTGCGAACCGATGGGGACCATCCAATCGGCGGGGTAGTGATCGGCCCGAATGGTGCTTTATATGGCACGACCGAGTACGGTGGTCCGAACGACGGGACAGTGTTCGAACTGAGACCTCCGGCTACGTCTTGCAAGTCGGTACTGTGCTCTTGGAACGACACCATACTCCACAGCTTTACCGGACATCCCACGGATGGGGAATACCCGGAAAACGAGAACTTGACCTTCGATCAAGCGGGAAACATCTACGGTACGACGTCGATGGGAGGTATGTACAACGCGGGAACTACGTTCGAACTGACCCCCTCAAGCGGCGGATACACGGAGAGCATCCTTTATAGCTTCCAGTCTCAAAACGGGCTGTTCCCATATTCGGGTGTGGTCTTCGATACAGCCGGAAATCTGTACGGAACCACCAAATACGGAGGGCCCGGGACAGAATGCCCGGAGCGCTGCGGAACGGTTTACCAGCTCATGCCCTCAAGCGGAGGGTGGGTGGAGAATGTCCTGCTTAACTTTGACGAGGCGAATGGGGCTTACCCGTTCGGTAACCTGATCATCGATGGTTTCGGCATCCTCTATGGCATAACCGCTGGTGGCGGACCAAATGACAGTGGCGTAGTTTTCAAACTGGCCCCCTCGGACGGAGGGTGGACCTACTCTTTGCTTTACTCCTCCGCCTCGTGCAGCTACCCCAGCGGCTTAACCATGGACGCAGCCGGTAATTTTTTTGGGGTGTGTTTTGGCGGCGGCGCCCATCGAGCCGGCTGGATCTTCGAACTGACGAATTGCAGCAACACGTGCATGGCGACCGATCTCCACGACTTCAGCGGTAGTGACGGCCAGGGGCCTACCGGCTCTCCCGTGCTCGACACGAGCGGCAATCTCTACGGCGCAACGCTGTACGGAGGGACGGGGTGCGACGGGGGCTGCGGAGTAGTGTGGGAGATCGCGCCGTAACGCTGCAGGTCATTGCACGATTGCTTCCGTTAACAGGCCATAGCACAACTTATCCGGACCGGCTGCCCCATTCATTCGCGGTTTTCGAATGAGTGGGAAGTCCAACAGCTGATCTTGTCGCGGTTCCCCGCTCTATACTGAGAACGTGCTGCCGATTGCACTCTGGATCCTAGCTTCCACTCTTGTCTCGCAGAGCCCGCCTGCTCTTCAAACCGGCGTCATCATTCCCCATCAAACCTGCGCGGCCACGCCCGACCAGAGCTACGCTCTCTATCTGCCATCGCACTACTCTCCCGACAAGCGCTGGCCCATCGTCTATGTCTTCGATCCCAACGGTCGCGGCAACGTGCCCGTCGAGCTGATGAAGGATGCCGCCGAGCGTTACGGCTACATCGTCGTCGGTTCCAATAATTCGAAGAACGGATCGTGGAAGATTGAAGGTGACGCCGCGCAGGCCATGTGGGACGACACACACGCTCGTCTCGCCATCGACGATCGCCGCATCTATTTCGCCGGATTCTCCGGTGGCGCTCGCGTTGCCGTCGTCCTCGCTCAACGCTGCAAGTGCGCAGCGGGTGTGCTTCTTAACGGTGCAGGCTTCGGCGGCAAGCCTCCATCGCGGGATAACTCCTTCGCCGTTTTCGCGGCTGTCGGCACTTACGATTTCAACTATCCCGAGCTGTCCGACCTCGATGACAAACTGGAGCAAGCCGGCTTCCCGCACGCCCTCCGTCACTTCGATGGCACTCACCAATGGGCGCCAGCGAATGTCATGGACGAAGCTTTCGCCTGGTTTCAGCTGATTGCCATGAAGCAGAATCGCGCAGCACGCGACGAGGCTTTCATCACGCAGGAGAAGAGCGAGGCCATCGCGCGTGCCAAGGCTCTCGAACAATCTGGCCAGATGTACGAGGTCTGGCGTGAATACCGCCAGGCCGCAGCTACCTTCGCCGGACTAACCGACACCGCTTCCCTGCAACAGGCCGCCGCTTCTCTGGCGCAGCAAAAAGCTGTTCGCGAAGGCGCCAAGCGTGAAGCGCAGGAATTCCAGGAGCAGAATCAGCTCACCAGCAAAATCTACTCTGGCTTAGTGGCTCTGCGCGGCAATCCCGTCGCTCCTTCGGAATCTCCGCAGCAGAATAGCCAATCAACCGGCGCTCCGCAGCCGCGCAGCGGACTGGCCACGCCCCACGACAACCCATCTAACAGCGCGGATATCTTCCATCAGGTCCAGCAACAGATCATTGATCTGCGGCAACGCTCGGCATCGGAGAAGAAAGAAGACAAGGTTCGCGTCTACCGTCGCGCCCTCTTCGGAGTTTATGTTGGGTGCGGAGAATCTGGCGACGAGGCTGTCACCGCCAAGAACTACGCTCTCGCGAAGGATTATTATCTGCTCGCGACCGACGCCTATCCGGACAGTTCTGGAGCTTTGGTAGAGCTGGCCACAGCCCAAGCGCTCGGCGGCGATCGCAAAGCCGCTCTGGAAACGCTGCGCCGTGCCAGGGAAAAATCCAAAGATCTTGCGGCGTTCTCCGCCTGGCTCAACGACGAGCCCGCCTTTGCCAAACTCCGAGACGATCCCCAATTCCGCGCTTTGGCTGCGAATCCCAAAGCCGATCCTGGAGAACCTCGCTGACCTCTAACGTGCACACACCATTTCTAGCGCGAATCGTCCCCCAACCCAGCTTTTCGTGCCGAGTGGCATGTTTCCTGAGACAGCCGCTGCCGCGGCTCCCCGGTTGTATGATATTGCTCCGGCAGGAGGATATTTTGACCAGTCGCCGGCTCGCTCCGCACCTGCTCTGTTTCTGGCTGATAACGATTCTCGTCGCTACAGTTGCCGCGTCGACCACGCCGCGGGTTGCCGATCTCGCCGCCTCCGACGGCACCAAGCTGAAGGTCTCCTACTTCTCTGGCAGCAAGCCGGGTCCCGGAGTTCTGTTGCTGCATCAATGCAACCGCCAGCGCACCATCTGGGATGGGCTGGCTCAGCAGTTATCCGCAGCCGGAATCAACGTCCTCACGCTTGACTATCGAGGTTATGGCGACAGCGGTGGCAAGCCATTCGACAAGCTGACCCCGGATGAGAACGCCGCGGCGCGCGCACAGTGGCCCGCTGATATCGAGATCGCATTCCAATATTTGCTGGCACAGCCGGGCGTAGACAAGAACATGATCGGCGTGGGTGGCGCCAGTTGCGGCGTCGACAATTCCGTGCAGATCGCGCTTCGCCATCCCGAAGTACACTCGCTGGTGCTGCTCTCCGGACCCACCGACTACCACGGACGACAGTTCCTGCGCAGTTCAAAAGCTGGGCCGGTCTTTCTCGCCTATGCCGATGACGACGAATTCCCGGACAGCATCTTGACCATCCAGTGGCTGTATGTCTTGACTGCCAATCCAGAGAAGAAGCTGGTTCATTACAGCAACGGCGGCCATGGTGCGGACATCTTCCACGCGCATCCCGAGCTCATGAGCGCCATCACGGACTGGTACGTAACGACCTTGATCAAGACTCCTGGCCACGCTCCAGCAACCCAGGACACCGTCGCGATGTTGGAGCAGGTTCGTGTGCTCAACCTGCTCGATGAGCCCGGCGGTCCGCCAAAGGTGGCGACGATGCTGGCAGAGGCGCGCCAGAAGGATCCCAAAGCTGTGCTGTTTCGCGAGGACCTGGTCAACGCCATGGGATATGAGCGCATGGGGTTGGGCGATTTACCGGGCGCCATCGCGATCATGAAGCTGAACGTTGCCGCGTATCCCAATTCAGCCAACGCTTACGACAGCCTCGGCGACGCTTATATGACGGCAGGACTGCGAGACCTGGCCTGGCAAAGCACGATGAAGTGTCTGGAATTATTGCCAACGGACACCACCGATCCACAGAAGCAGCGCGATGCCATCAAGGCCAACGCCGAGTTTAAACTCAAACAGCTGGGCGACATGTCGGAGTAGCGAAGCCGCCGCGCGTCTGCCGTGTCCATTGCAAAAAGCCGCTTTCGGAAAGCGCAGTAATTGCAAGCGCGATCGAGCCTGATGTCTAGCCTCGGTTTGGTATAGAGTGTTATCCCGAATAATGGAGATTGTTCTGTGACACTTTCGTTTCTCTCTCGTCGCGGCGCGGCCGCACTCTTAGCAGTGTTTGCAACCGTAGTTCTTGCTCAGGCGCCTGCCTATGCGCAAACCTCAGCCGGTCCGCAACCGGCGCCGCTGCCTCCGCCGATCGTTGCTCCCGCCGACGCGCCTTATCCCGGCACGATTTCCCTGCTCGTCGATGCCACCAACATCAACGACCGCATCATGAACGTTCACGAAACGATTCCGGTCAAGGCCGGCAAGCTGGTGCTGCTCTACCCCGAATGGCTTCCCGGTGCGCACTCGCCGGCGAACCCTGTAGCGAACTTGGCAGGCCTGGTGCTGACCGCCAATGGCAATCGCGTCGATTGGGTGCGCGACCAGGTCAACATGTATGCCTTCCACGTTAACGTGCCCAAAGGCGTGACCTCGTTGGAGGCGAATTTCCAGTATCTGGCTCCGATCGACCCCAAGCGCGGCCGCATCTCGTCCAAATTCGCCAATGTGACGTGGATCAGTACGCTTCTCTATCCCGCGGGATATTTCTCCCGTCGCATCGCATTCTCCCCTTCCATCCGCTTGCCCGAGGGCTGGAAGTTCGCCTGCGCGCTGGAAACCAAGTCGCAGGACGGCAACCTGGTCGAGTTCAAAGACACCACGTTGGACACGCTGATCGATTCGCCGCTCTACGCCGGCGTCAATTACAAGAGAGTCGATATCTCTAGTGCTCCGGATAACCGGGTCTTCCTCGACCTCTTCGGCGACAAGCCCTCCGATCTTGAAGCTACGCCGGAGCAGATCCAGTTTCACAAGAATCTTGTGATCGAAGCGCAGAAGCTGTTCGTCTCGCATCATTACGACCACTACGATTTTCTGTTTTCGCTGAGTGACGTGGTAAGCGGCAAGGGATTGGAACATCATCAGTCCAGCGAAGACGGCTCGCGCGCCAACTACTTCACCGACTGGGCCGCCAACGTTGACGCTCGCGGTCTCTTGCCCCACGAGTACACGCATTCATGGAACGGCAAGTTTCGGCGTCCTTGGGATCTCTGGACGCCGAACTACAACTGGCCCATGCAGGACGATCTGCTGTGGGTGTACGAAGGCCTGACCGACTACTACGGCAACGTGCTCGCCGCGCGCTCGGGCATGCGCACACCCGACCAAGGTCGCGACGTCTGGGCCCAGATCGCAGCCAATTTCGAGATCAGTCCGGGACGCACCTGGCGTTCCCTCGTCGACACCACCAATCAGCCCATCATCTCTTCGCGCGGCGCAGTGCAAGAGGCGTGGCCGAGCTGGCAGCGCTCCTTCGATTACTATCCCGAGTCCGACCTCATCTGGCTCGACGCTGACACCAAGATTCGCGAGCTCAGCGGCGGCAAGAAGTCGCTCGACGATTTCGCCAAACTCTTCTTCGGAATCGACAACGGCAGCTACGTCACCAAGACCTATACCTTCACCGATCTCGTTACCGCACTGAACACTGTCCAACCCTTCGATTGGGGTGGATTCTTCCGCGACCGGGTCTATGACCTCGATCCCAAGGTCCCGGAGAACGGCTTCACCCAGGGCGGCTACAAGCTCGTCTACAACGACGTTCAGTCGGAGTGGACCAAGCACCAGGATCCCACCCGGGGCGCCAGCTTCGCTACTTCCGTGGGATTCTCGGTCAACGGAGAAGGCAACATTGGCAACGTCTGGTGGGATAGCCTTGCCTTCAAAGCTGGCGTTGTTCCCGACATGCAGCTGCAGGCGGTCAACGACCAGAAGTACACCGCGACCGTACTCCGCGAAGCGATCGTCGCCGCTGAGAAGACCAGCAACCCGATCAAACTTCTGCTGAAGAGTGGCGACCAGTTCCTCACCATCAACCTCGACTATCACGGCGGGCCGCGCTATCCGCACCTGGAGAGAGTAGAAGGAACGGAGGATCGTCTCGACGCTGTACTGGCGCCGTCGAAATAGGTGACCTTGGTCCTTGCGAATTCGGCTGCCAGCGTTACAATGGCAGCCGTTAAGGAAGCTCCGACAAGATTTGCTTTGAAAGGGACGGCCTTCAGGCCGTCCCTAAGACCACGCTTTTTTTCGGGCGGCTTTAGCCGCTGAGAGACTTAGTCAGAGTTTCCTTAATCATCGCGAGAGGAGGCTTATGGCCGGTGCATCCGCACTTCCTTTTGAGTATGAGATCGAGGTCTCCGGCGACACCACCGTTATCAAGTGTCACGGCCGCGTGGTCAGCGACACCGCAGGTGATCTGAAACAGCTCGTCAAGCCGATGATTCCCAAATGCCGCCGCATCGTGCTCGACTTGACTGACGTCAATCACATCGACAGCTCCGGTCTGGGGACTCTGGTTGGACTGAAGCTGTCAGCCAGCGCCGCCGCTTATTGCCATCTGGAATTCATCAACTTCTCGCCCAGACTGAAAGAAATCCTGCATATGACCAAGCTGAGCCAGATGCTCGAGAGCTAGCAAGCTTCCGTACATTGGCGCGATGACGCTGTCGTCGACGATCTCACATAATACCTGCCGCTTTCGGGTTCGCTACGTCTGGGAGGACGATTGATGGCCCTGGGATTCAACGTTGAGTGCCCCAAATGCCACGCCGATCGAACCATGCTGGACACCAGCTTCGGCCTTCCCGGCTATCGCGGTCCCGGAGCTTTGCCAAACGGCGGCGACAACACGTGTATGTCTTGCGCCGTACCGGTTCGCTTGATTGTGTGCGTACGTTGTCACTATCTTGAGCTCTACCACGACGTGGGATTGGGCAAGCTGAGCTAATCGCGCCGCTTTTTACCAGCCGACTCCCGGCAGCGAACAGTTCCCGCCATTTTGCAGCCAGCGCGCTCCCGAGCCATTCAGTTCGAGAATGTTGATCGGCGCGCCAACCTCGGCAGGATGCGCGTCCATTTCCATGTGGATCAGCCGGTCGATTGACGCGGCGGAGGCGATCGTGCGTGGCTGCCCGGAATCCGCCACGTAGGGTTGAATGCGCTCCCAATACCCTAAATAGAAGATACCTTCATTGCGGTCGCAACTGCCCGGACAGACGCTGGTGTGGGTCGTGAAGGAACTCTCCCCGCTGGCACGCCGCAGTTCGACGATTCCCAGCATCGGTCGCCCGTTTAAGCTCTGCGCCACGGCAAGCTGAACGAGGTCAGCCGCCTGGCTCGATCGCAACCACAGAGATCGATACGCGCTGGGATTCGTTTGCCGCAGATTGCTGAGCAGCCGCTCGATCCTCTGCCGAAGAAAATATGCCGTCGCTGAAACGTGATCCTGGAAGCTTCCCGGCCTGGCAAAACCATCTTTGATGGCATCCGTTGCGCGGTAAGTTGTGCCGTAGTGCGCGAGACCCGACACCGTTGCATAAACGTCACGGATCTCGAACAGCTTGCACTCGGTTGCGATACGGTTCGCGCTATAGACAGCGCGACTGTCCGCTGCCAGCACGATCCGATAGCGGCTGCGCAACGCGAGCGCCGATGTCCCGGTTGACTCCGACACGGGAGCCGCGCAGATCAGCGCCAGCGCCAGAACTCGAATCCATGTGTGTATTCGCGAATGCATTCGTCTCGTTACATCAAACCCAGATCGCTCAGCGGCGACTCCCTAAACCTATCTCCGGCAGCAGGAAATTACTCTCAGGTGCTTCCTAACATCCCCACGGGAGTAGGGCTTAGCCGTGGCGCCGAGGTGTCGAAATCCTGCCGTGGTGTGCTGTCAACCGAAGATTGCCGCTTGACGAGAGGCCTGAGTGATTATCGAACTCGCTACGGCTCAAAGGCTTAGCTGGAATTACTCATAATTCACTCGTAAATCACCTCCAGTGCATTGGCTCTCGCCGAGACCTGATGCACACTCGCCTCACCTTCTGAACGCTCCCACGAAAGATTAGTTAGCAGCCAAGTTCATAACGGCATTTTCGGCCCCTATTTCAATTCGGAGGAAAAGTATGAAGCCCCTGTTCTCGAAGACTTGCCTGGTGCTTTGTCTGTTGTCCCTTGCCGTCGGCGCCAGCGCGCAACAGAAACTCACTTTCTCGGATCTGCCTCTCATCGACAGCCCGAGTCCGATACCTACCGGTTATGGACAGCTCACTTGGGGCAACTTCTTCTACGTTAACCCCTATGGATGGTCCGGCGCCGGCAACGGCTTCAAGTTGGGACCGCAAGGCGAGGACGTCGCCTTCATTGGCGGAGAGTTTTGCCGGCTGAGCGGGAATGTCTGCTACGGCACTCTCAGCGATGCCCGCGGCTTCATGCCGGTTAGCGCCAATGTAGCAGGCGGTTACGGTCCGGTCTCCGTCACCATAACGGCCTACAACAACGGCAGCTTCATCGGCACGGTGAACTACTCGCTGACGGATGAGATCACTACCTTGAACTTCCCCGCCAGTTGGGGAGTCGTTACCGAACTCTCGATTCAAGCCAGCGGCCAGTCAGGAAATTTCGTCCTCTACGAACTCAGTCTGTACACCTTAGGCGGGTGAGAGGCGACTTGACACATCGGCGGGGTGGTCTCTTGTCGAGTCACCCTGAAGAATCAGCCTTCAACCTTAGCTGTAGCAGTGAAGTGAACAACAAATCACGAACAGGAGAAAGAAAATGAAAAGGTCTTTGGTATTGCTCACCTGCGTTCTGGCACTGGCTCTCGGAGCGACTGCACAGAACCAAATCAACTTCGCTAACCTTCCCTTGGTGAGTACGCCGGCACCAATGCCGAACGGCTACTACGGGTTTAACTGGTCGAACTTCTTTTACGTGGATCCGGGGCAGTGGTCTGGAGCCGGTGCCGGTTACAAGCTGGGTCCGGTTCTCAACCAGGATGTTGCCTTCATCGGCGGCACGGATTGCACTTGCTGTCTCACGGCGCTACATCACAGCTGCAGCGGAACCATCACTGCTAACGGTCCCATCAGCTTTCAGGCAGTGAACGCGACCGTGGCAGCGGGTTTTGGCCCGACCAGCATCACCGTGCTCGCCTACAACAATGGCAACTATGTGGGCACGTCGTTCTATACCCTCGGCACGGAGTTGCAAACCATCAACTTCCCGGCGTCGTGGGGTCAAATCACGGAACTGACGTTTCAGTTGCCAGCGGGTGGAGACCTCGTGTTCTACGACCTGCAGGTGTATCTGATCGTGGAATGACAGGCGCGTCAGCGCAACCAACGGCCACGCTCTGTTAACTTATGTACCCTGGAGATCGTATGACTTATGGGTCACGGCTGTCAGAGGACTCGCAACACCGCAACCGTTGCATCGTCAATCTGGCAGCCGTCTGCATATTCCTCAATCGCTTCGAAGATGGCGCTCACCATCTGCTCAGCACTTAACTTCCTACTTTTCGCGGCTGACCTCCGAAGTCCTTCCACTCCCCACTCTTCGCCGGATGAATTCAACGCTTCGATGACGCCGTCGGTGTAGGCAACGACCACATCGCCCGGCTCGAGCTGTACAGCTCCTTCCGCGTAGACGTAGTCCGGGAACATCCCAACCGGCACACCCCCAGTTTCCAGCCAGAGAATCGACTCGTCGCGCCGGATGACGATCGGCGGATTGTGGCCGGCATTCACGTATTGCAGCGTCCGCGAGCGCGTGTCGAACACGCCATAGAATAAGGTTGCGTAGCGGCCTGCAACCGACGAGGCATGAGCCTGCCGATTAACCGCGGCGAGCACGGCGGGAGCATCGCCCCCGGTGAAAACAGCGGCCGTGCGCAACGACGACTGCACGCTTGCGATCATGAGCGCCGCAGCCAGACCTTTGCCCGAAGCATCGCCAATCGCCATCGCCAGCTGATGATTGGGCAGCGGGATAAAGTCGTAGCAATCTCCTCCCACCTCGCACAGCTGGCGGCATTCGGCACTGTAATGCAGGGTCTCAAACGCCGGCGCGTCATATTGCAAGAAGCGCTGCTGCACCTCGCACGCGGCGGCCAATTGGCTATAAGCTTCGGTCAGGACTGCGTTGCTCGCCATATTCAACCTCTGTACGTTAGTCGCTGCGCCGGGGTCAGGATCTACATAAGAGGCGCGAAAAATATTTTTTTTAAATTTTGTGTGGGGATGTAGAGAATGTCTCTTTTGCTCCGACTACCCTATGAACGCGCCACAAAACGCGCTCATCAATAAAGGAGAGGACATTGAAATACATGCTGATGATGAACACCATGCGGGCCGGACATGGCGTTCCGGAATGGCCTCACAAAGACCTTCAGGCGCACATCGCTTTCATGATGAGCTTCCTCAAGGAATTGCGGGACTCCGGGGAACTGGTTGCCGCGGAGGGATTGTCGTTTCCGGATCAGGCAAAGCTGGTGCAAGCCGACAAGAATGGAGAGCCGATCACCGACGGCGTTTTCCCCGAGTCCAAAGAATTTCTTGCTGGCTACTGGATCGTCGATGTCGACACGCCGGAGCGCGCTTACCGAATCGCTGCCAAGGCGTCGGCAGCCCCCGGACCCGGCGGTGCACCATTGAACATGCCGATCGAAGTTCGGCCGGTGATGAGCGGGCCGCCGCTAGAAATGCTGTGAAACTTGCGGACGGTGAAAGGCGGGCGATTCGTTCGAAATAATCCCATAAAGGGATGTCGACAGCGGCCCGGCCGCTCCGACTACCCCATAAGAGCAAAAGAGACTACGGTTCAAAAGGAGCTGAAATGAAATACATCCTGATGATGAACACGATGAAGTTGGGTGTCGATCCCTTTCCCAGTTGGCCGAAGCAAGACATCCAGAACATGATCAGGTTCATGGTTGACTTCAACAAAAAGTTGAAGGCGACGGGCGAGTTGCTGTCCGCCGAAGGCCTCGCTTTCCCCGATCAGGCGAAGCTGGTACGAGCCGGCAAGAACGGCGAACCGATCACCGACGGCATCTTCCCCGAGTCGAAGGAATTCCTCGCCGGCTACTGGATCGTCGATGTCGCAACTCCGGAGCGAGCTTACGAAATCGCGGCTAAGGCATCGGCTGCTCCGGGACTCGGCGGTGAACCGTTGAATATACCGATCGAAGTGCGGCAGGTGGGCGGTCCGCCGCCAGAATTTCTATGACAACATCCGTTGCCATTTCGGAATTGCTGGACCCATCTTCCGAGCATCTGTTGCGCGAGCTTGCGCCGCAGGTGCTCGGCGCGGTCATTCGCCGCTTTCACGACTTCGCTTCGGCCGAAGACGCGGTGCAGGAGGCGCTGATCGCAGCGATCACGCAGTGGCCGCGGAAGGGAGTTCCGGACAATCCGCGCGGCTGGCTGATTCAAGTCGCCAGCCGTCGCATGACCGATCGGCTGCGCAGTGACACCGCCCGACGGGCCAGAGAAACAGCCGTGATGCTGGAGTCGGAACTCGTCGTCCCCGCCGTCGATCTCGAGCCTGATATGAACCAAGACGACACGCTCATTCTCTTCTTCATGTGCTGTCATCCGGCGCTGACCTCGTCGTCTGCCATCGCCCTGACGCTGCGCGCCGTCGGCGGCCTCACGACCGGCGAGATCGCACATGCCTTCATGGTCCCCGAAGCGACGATGGCTCAGCGCATCAGCCGCGCGAAACAGAGCATCAAGACTTCGGGTGTCCCATTTAGCCTGCCAACGCAACAGGAACAAACGCTGCGCTTGTGTTCCGTGCTGCATGTGCTCTACCTCGTCTTCAACGAAGGCTACACCAGCAGCTCCGGCCCTGATCTGCAGCGGCTCGAATTGTCACAGGAGGCGATCCGGCTGACGCGCTCGATCTACAAATTGCTGCCGGAAAATTCGGAGGTCGCGGGATTGCTGGCCCTCGTGCTGTTGACCGATGCACGGCGCTCCGCGCGAACCGGAGCAGGCGGCGAATTGATTCCGCTCGACAAGCAGGATCGAACTCGATGGGATCAGGCCGAGATATCGGAAGGCATCGCGCTACTGACGACGGCGTTGTCGAAGGGCTCGATCGGCACTTATCAGCTGCAGGCCGCCATCGCCGCCGTTCATGACGAAGCGGCTCGACCTGAAGACACAGACTGGCCGCAGATTCTCGCCCTGTATGAGCTGCTGAAAAGTACCTCCGACAACCCCATGGTGGTGCTCAATCACGCGATTGCGGCTGCGATGGTCCACGGTCCGTCGAAGGGGCTGGAATTGCTGGCGGCGCTGGATTCCGATCCGCGGCTCACCGAGCACCACCGCCTCGACGCGGTCCGCGCTCATCTTCTTGAAATGGCAGGCGATCATTCGGCGGCGATCACGCACTATCGGCGCGCGGCCAGCCGTACCACGAGCATTCCCGAAAGGAATTATCTGACAACCCAAGCCGCCCGGCTGAGCGAGAACCTGGACGATCTCGGGTAGTGCGGCGCTTCAGCGCCGCGTTCAAGCGCTTTATTTTTGCCATCCCGAGCCGACTTCAGTCGGCGAGGGATCTGCGGTTCGGTGCTTCAGCAGACTCGTTAGTCGCGCCCTGCGAGATTCCCTCTTACCGAATCGCAGCTCGCTTGTTCATTGGGAATTGCTCGTCGAGCTCGAGATTCACCTCCAGCACATTGACGCGAGGCTCGCCCAGAAAACCAAGCTGCCGCCCGGCAGTATGCCGTTGAATGATCTCGCGAATCTGTTGTTCCGAAACTCCTCGCTCGTGTGCCAGCCGCGGCACCTGAAATTCGGCTGCTGCAGGAGTGATGTCGGGATCAAGCCCGGAGGCCGAGGCAGTCACCAGGTCCACAGGAATCGGCTGCGAGGGATTCTCCGCATGCAGGCGAGCGACGTCAGCGTTGACGCGATCAATCAGCTTCTGGTTGGTCGGTCCGTATTGCGAACCATTGGAGTTTGCGGCATCATAACCGTTGCCGGCGAATGACGGACGCGAGTGCAGGTATCCAGGGCTGCTAAAACCCTGGCCGATAATTCGCGAACCGATAACCGTCCCACCGCGCGTCAGCAGCTGACCATTGGCCTTGTCATGGAACAACACCTGTGCCAGGCCGGTCACCACCAGCGGATAAATAATGCCCAGCAACACCGTCGTTACGATCGTCATCAGGATTGCGATTTTCAGATTCTGCTTCATGGATCCCTCTTAGAAATATTGCTCACCACAGAGGCACGGAGGACACGGAGTTTTGCGTTTTCAAGTCTTCTCTGTGACCTCTGTGCCTCCGTGGTGAAACGTCTTTACGCCAGGCCGATTCTGGTAATCAGCATGTCGATCAGCTTGATTCCGATGAACGGCACGATGATTCCGCCAACGCCGTAAATCCACAGATTCCGTCGCAACAATGCTGCAGCACCCATCGGCCTATATTTCACGCCACGCAGAGCCAGCGGAATCAGCGCGATGATGATCACCGCGTTGAAGATGACGGCTGAAAGAATCGCCGACTGCGGCGTCTTCAGATGCATGATGTTCAGTGCGTTCAGCACCGGGAACGTTCCCGCGAACATCGCCGGGATGATCGCGAAGTATTTGGCAACGTCGTTGGCGATGGAAAACGTGGTCAGCGAGCCGCGTGTCATTAGCAGTTGCTTGCCGATCGCGACCACCTCGATCAGCTTGGTCGGATTGGAATCCAGATCGACCATGTTGCCGGCTTCCTTGGCCGCCTGCGTTCCCGTGTTCATCGCCACGCCGACGTCGGCTTGCGCCAGCGCAGGAGCGTCATTGGTTCCATCGCCGGTCATCGCCACCAGCTTGCCCTGTGCCTGCTCGCGCCGGATCAGGTCCATCTTGTCCTTGGGTGTCGCCTGCGCAAGGAAGTCGTCGACACCAGCCTCGCGCGCAATCGCGGCAGCGGTCAAAGGATTGTCGCCGGTAATCATCACCGTCTTGATGCCGATCGCGCGCAACTGATCGAAGCGCTCACGCATGCCACCTTTGACAATGTCTTTCAGGTGAATGACGCCGAGAGCTCTGCCTTTCTCGGCGACCACAAGAGGCGTGCCACCGGCGCGAGCGATCCGCTCTACCGTCGCCTGCACTTCAGGCGGCATCTCGCTTCCGTTGTTGGCCAGGTAGCGCGTGATTGCGTCGACAGCGCCTTTGCGAATCTGGTTGCCGTTCATGTTCACGCCAGACATGCGGGTCTGCGCGGTGAATGGAACGAACTCCATTTCGTGCGAGCTCAGTTCCCTGCCCCGGAGCCCATAACGCTCTTTGGCAAGGACAACGATCGAACGGCCCTCAGGCGTCTCATCTGCCAGCGACGAAAGCTGTGCGGCATCCGCCATTTCGGTTTCGCTCACGCCGGGCGCGGGAATAAATTCCGACGCTTGCCGATTGCCGAGCGTGATGGTTCCAGTCTTGTCGAGCAGGAGTGTATCCACATCGCCCGCCGCTTCCACCGCGCGTCCCGACATAGCCAGCACGTTATGTTGAATCAAACGATCCATGCCCGCGATGCCGATCGCCGACAGCAATCCGCCGATCGTCGTCGGGATCAAACAGACGAGCAGTGAAACCAGCACAAAGACCGTCTGCGGTGCGCCGGAATAAATCGCGAACGGCTGCAGAGTGACCACGGCCAGCAGGAAGATGATCGTGAGTCCCGCGAGCAGGATATTTAGCGCGATCTCGTTCGGCGTCTTCTGCCGCTCCGCACCTTCAACCAGCGCGATCATGCGATCCAGAAATGTTTCGCCAGGATTCGATGTGATCTTTACGCGAATCTGATCGGAGAGCACGCGTGTGCCGCCGGTCACTGCCGACCGATCGCCACCTGACTCGCGAATGACCGGTGCGGACTCACCGGTGATTGCCGACTCATCCACTGACGCGACGCCTTCAATGATCTCGCCGTCAGAGGGAATAAACTCGCTGGCGGAAACCACCACCACATCTCCGGCGCGTAACTTCGAACTCGGGATCTTCTCGATCTCGCCGTTTTCGCTCTCGCGATTGGCAATCGTCTCCGAGCGAGCTTTACGCAGCGTATCAGCCTGTGCTTTGCCGCGGCCTTCTGCCATCGCCTCTGCAAAGTTCGCAAACAGTACGGTGAACCAGAGCCACAACGTGATCTGCAGGTTAAAGGCGAAATCTCCGCGGCCGCGAAACAGCAGCACGGTGGTAATGACGCTGCCGACCTCGACCACGAACATCACGGGATTGCCCATCATATGGCGCGGATCGAGCTTGACGAACGAATCCAGGATTGCGCGCCAGACGATCTTGCCCTCCCAGACGGCTCTCTTTCGTGGCCTCATGGGCGACTGTCCAAGGCGTACCATAGGTGGCTCCGAAGCGATTTTGGGTTCCGTTGTGCTTGCCATTTGCAGGATTCCTTTAGAACGTCTTGCCCGCTGCCATGAGCAGGTGCTCAAGAATTGGTCCCAGGCTCAGCGCCGGGAAGAAGGTGAGTGCGCCAACAATGAGAATCACGCCGATCAGCAATGCCGAAAACAGCGGCGTGGTGACCGGGAATGTTCCCAGCGACGGTGGAACATACTTCTTCTGCGCCAGATTGCCGGCGATCGCCAGCATGGGAATGATCATGAAATATCGGCCGAGCAACATGTCGAATCCGATACTCGTGTCATACCAGGGCGTGTTCACCGTCAGTCCGCCGAACGCCGAACCGTTGTTGCCGGCGCCCGAGACATAGGCGTACAGCATCTGGCTGAAGCCATGCGGACCAGGATTGCTGATGCCGGATGTGCCGAAGCCATGAACCGACGCGATCCCGGCAAAAACCAGAATGACCAGCGGAAAGACCAGCGCCACCAGCATCGCCATCTTCACGTCGTAGGCTTCGATCTTCTTACCGAGATATTCCGGCGTTCGTCCCACCATCAGGCCCGCAATAAACACCGCGAGCACGACGTAGATCAGGACTCCATACATGCCGGAACCGACTCCGCCGAAGATCACCTCGCTCAGCATGATGTTGACCAGAGGAATCATGCCGCCCAGTGGCATGTAGGAGTCGAACCAGCTGTTGATCGCCCCGCAGCTGGCGTCGGTCGTGACCGTGCCGAACAGCGCCGAGTCGGTGATGCCAAAGCGCACCTCTTTGCCTTCCATGTTGCCGCCCGGCTGCAGCGCGGTGGCCTGCTGGCTCACCCCGTGCAAGAGAGGATTGCCGCGAGCTTCCGCCCAATAAACGACGGTCACTCCAGCCAGGAACATGACCGCCATCGCCGCCCAGACCGCCCAGCCGTGGGCTTGCGATCCCGTCATGCGTCCCAAGGTGTACGTCAGTCCCGCGCCAATGGCGAAAATCGAAAACATCTCAATGAAGTTGGTCAGTGGTGTCGGGTTCTCAAATGGGTGTGCACTGTTAGCGTTGAAGAAACCACCGCCATTGGTGCCGTACTCCTTGATAATCTCCTGCGAAGCCACTGGCCCTTGCGCGATCGTCTGCGTTGCAACCGTGTCCATCACCGGCTGGCCTTTGGCATCCACGGCAGGCTTGCCATCGGCATTCACATGCTGCACCTGCTGAGCTTCGACCAGCTTCGCCGTGTCATACGGCTTCAGGTTCTGCACCACTCCCTGCGAAACCAGCAGCAATGCGCCGATTACGCTGAACGGCAGCAAGACCCAGAGGACGCTGCGAACCATGTCAACCCAGAAGTTGCCGATGGTCTTCATCTGCCGCCGCGCGATGCCACGAATGAAGGCGATCGCCAGCGCGATACCGGTCGCTGCGGAAATGAAGTTGTGATATGCGAGACCGGCCATCTGGGTGAAGTAGCTCATCGTGCTCTCACCGCCATAGGCCTGCCAGTTGGTGTTGGTAGTGAACGAGGCCGCGGTGTTCCACGCCAGATGTTCAGGCATCACGCCCGCAAGTTTTTGCGGATTGAACGGTAGATGCAGCTGTATGCGCTGAATCAGATACAGCAGCAGCATCGAGACAACACTGAACAGCAACATGGCCGCTGCGTATTCCGTCCAGTGCATCTCGTGGTTCTCATCCACGCCGCTCAGGCGATAGACCAGACGCTCCACCGGCCGCATCACGGGATCCAGAAAGGTGCGCTCGCGATTGAAGACCCGCGTCAGGAAGACGCCCATCGGCTTCGTCACCGCCAGAACCAACCCCAGGAAGATTGCGAGTTGTAGCCACCCATTGAAAGTCATGCTAGAACTTCTCCGGTCGTAGCAGAGCGTAGAAGAGGTAAATCATCATCAAAGCGCAGACTGCCATCATGATGGCTGATTCGGTGTGCATAGGCCCCCCTTACTTAACGTTGTCGCAGAAGTACACGTACCCCAGCGACAGCGCGAAGAAAGCAATCGTGATTGCGACGAAAATAAGATCTTGCATATGCGATTCCTCAATTTCCCAAATGCGAATTCACCACAAAGACACAGAGATCACGGAGTTGAATTCATTCTTGGCCTTTCCTCTGATCTCTTTTCTAAATTCTTACTTGTTTTCTCTGTGTCCTCTGTGCCTCTGTGGTGAAGTAAGAGTTCTTACCACGGCCCCTGTTTGCGCCCAAACCACCAGATCACGCCCATGGTCGCGGTATTCTGGTCGGTACTGAATACGCTTTGCTGGCTGGTGAGAAAAATGGGCCGGTTGGACATATCGCGCCGAAACTCCCAGCGCATGTCAAATCCATTCGCGAGCGTGAAGTCATATGTGGCTGTAACTTCCTTCAGCGCTTCGGTATAGCTGGTGATTCCGGTGAAGAGTCCACCGTGATCGTCGAGATACTCTGTGCGTCCTGCGAGATAAGTCCGGGGCGTCAACTGATACTTTGCATAGGCCGCTCCACCCCACACGTCAGCAGGAGCGTCGGATTGTCCGGGACCGTTGTTCTCCCACAAGCGCTGAATTACATAGTCGCCTTCTAACGCGAGTGTGAGCTTAGGCGTAGTCTGCCATGTTACATAGCTATCGAAGATATGAGTCTTGCCATCTGGTGCCGGACTGATCTTCTCGAAGCAGAGTCCCGGCTGTACCGGAGGCGGACCACAGGTTGGTACCATGGCCGAATCCGGATGGTCCTGTCCGAAGTAATAGTTGATTGTCCAGCTGACATTCTTGTTCGGCGTAATAGCTAAGCCGAAAAGCTCGTCCTTGAATCCATTTGTAGGTTCGGTCTGATTTGTACCATTCACAATCCAGTAGTTCAGAGCTATCTTCTTGTTAAACGGATAACTCACCCGCGCGCCCATGTGATAGAAGGGCAGAAAGTCGAACCAGTAAGAGCGGGAATAGTCAATCTGGTACTGCGTGTAGTTACCTTCAATTCCGAGAGAACTGGCCCATTTGCCGAAGTCTACGTTAAGGCCGTTGCCAACAGGAACAATATAGGTTCCATAGGCCTGAAAGATGTTGCGATAGATGTCCGGCCGCGGCTCGTTCAAGGGATTTCCCTGCAGCGTCGCGGTAGCCTGGCCAAATTGCAGATCGACGCGAGCTCCGTAACGTCGTCCTGCGTCAACATCCGGCGCTCGTTCCACGATCAAGTCTGCCTGATTCAGGCTGAACGCGTTGCTGAGCACATCATAGGCCCTGAGCACATTCACCCGTCCAACAGGTTGGTTGAAGTTGTACTCGTAGTAGGTGTCGATCATTGCGTTAATCGTCGTGCCCTTCAGGAAGTCCAGCGTGGAGCGATCCTCGGCAGTCAGCGGTTCCGGCGGGCCAGCAACGCTGGAGGCCTGCACGTCAACTGCGTCGTGCGGCGCACCATCGCTATTCGTGCTCACCTGCTTCACCGCTATCGCTGCCTTCATCTCTTTCACCTGCTCACGCAACTCCTGAACCTCAGACTCCAGCTGATTCACATGCTGCTGGAGCTGCTGATTGGTTTCCCCCGCTCCTGACTCTGGCGCCGCGGACATATCCCCCGTATTCCGCTGCTGAGCCCAACCTGGTACGACCCACGCCAGAGTCATAAGCAGAGGCAACAACACTGCTGGAATCCTGTAGCCACCACCCGCAGTTGCAATCACTGGAATACCTCCTCGTCGGCACCCCTGCTGTTCCCGCCAGGCGGATGCCCCGGAGCCCTCCTTGGGCCCCTCGAGTAAGTATTCACCTATTAGCCTCCCGTGACGCTTTTTTCTCGAATACTCAGAACATGACCATGATGGCCATGTCCAGGGTGTTCTGGTCCTTCACCAGATCCGGCGACCAGCCGGGAACGGGTACAGCCGGATTCCCTGTGTTGCCTCCCGGAGGCGTAATCCCTCCGTATCCCGAGAAGTACGGCACATTCGCGTGGCGATGGTCGTACTCGAACCGGAAGGTAATGTACTGCGACGGCATATAGTCAAATGTTGCCGAGCTATCCCAGGCTTTGAAGGGATCGCCCGGACTCTCCGGAAAGTAAGGAGAGCCGGTGATTGCGGTCGCGCCGTTGATGGGCGGCAACAGCACCAGGTAGCGGCCCGGATTGTTGATCTGGCCGCCGCCCAGCGTCACAGCGTAAAGGTCCTTGTGAAACCAGAAGCGGTTGTAAATCATGTACCCGAGGAAGCTCTGCTTGGGCCCGTTGCGGGAATCGGTGTCACAACTGACACCGCCCCCGTGTTCGCAGCCCATATCGCCCGTGAAGGTAAAAGCCATCTTGTCGAGTCTGCGATCCGGATGGTCGTAATACTTGACCTGGATGCTGTCATCGGTGTGATAGCGCACACGGTTGGAGTAGCTGACGGGGCTTCCACACCAAATTCCGCACGTGTCTTCGCCCAGCCCGTATTGATTGCCCACAAAGGAGAACCAGCCGGTAGGACGCCACAGAATCTGCATGCCAAGTCCAGGACGGTGGTTGAAGCGGCCATACGACTGCCAACCGTTAATTAACCAGGGCTCAATCTTCAAGTGCTGATTGGGAAAGATTTGCACCCTCATGCCATTGAAGAACCATGGAGTATTGGACGAAACATAAGACGGCTGATAAGCCCAATTATCAAAGTTGTAAAAACTAAAAAGGCCGATGTACGACATGAAAATGCCGGCCTGCACATTGATCCCGTCCCAAGCGTCAAAGTGATAACCGCCGTAAGCTTCAGCCAGGTATTGGTAAGCGCCGTCCAAGTTCCATTGGCCACGCGCCGGGCTGGCGTCGTTACGCGGTTGGGTCTGGGAATACATGCCAAACTGCGTCATCAACCTCGCCTGGACGTTGTCCCAATGAAAATCTCCACCCACCCCGAGCTGCGTCAACTGGAACTCGCTTGCGCGGAAGATTTCGCTTGAGCCGCCGATGGTGTCGTCTTGCGGATGGTTGAAATCGTAGATGTACGAAACGTCCGTGCGAATCTCCGGCGTGAAAAACTTGGTATCGAACGGAACTTCTTTGATGCGCGGGTTGCCGGTAAGCCAGGTAAAGTCGGCAAACGAAAACGGCGCAGGCTTTTCGTTGGCAGGAGCGGCCTGTTGCGTCAATGCCGACTCCGCCACGGGTGCGGTCTGCTCACCCACCTCGTGTATCGGCGCGGTAGCCTTCGAAGTTACCGGCATGTCTTGCGGCGCCCGCGTTTTGAGTTCAGCTTCCAGCTGTGCAATGCGCTTTTGCATGGCATCGAGCTGCTTCTGAACTGCGGGCGGAATCTGCTGATCTGAAGTGCTGGCCTGCTGGTCGGCGTCGCTGGCGACCGGCGAAGGACCGCCTGCCTCCTGTGCTAACGCCACAAATGGCACTAAAGCCATGGCGACGAGCAACGCCGCTGCAGTCCGGCCATGGGTTGCCAGGAACTCTGCCATTTCTCTTTCGAGACGAGTAAACAGGCCCGGTGCACAGGCGACATCTAACACTCTTGATTCGGTTACTTTACGAATTGCAGGATTGGTTGTGGACTTACGGTGAAACCTCTGGGTTTTGTGTGTTGGCAGTGAACACTGCACCAGAAAAACAACGAAGAAAACCACACTCAGCGCGCAAATAATGAGAAACACACTTGTCATGAATCCCTCTCGCACACGTCAGCGTTTTCGCTGTCCGCATCGTCGATTGAAGCACCTCCTGCGTAAGTGTGGTCTAAAGAACTTATAAAAGTTTTATAAAGGCCGTGAGGAGTATCAAGCAGCTCATCTATCTTTATGAACAATTTATGAACGATTTATTCCTTCTTTACGCTCCCAAATGTCTAATCGTGTGGGGCGAGGAAAGGCGCCTATACCCAACAATATGTCGACCCAGGAAGTGTTCGTTCAGCAATTCACCAAACTCTTCCAGCACTACAGCAGCGCACTTTCATCAACGGAACAGGAGGCCGCACCCGAGCCGTCCAATTCCGAATTGGCTGAGAAGTCGAATCGCCTGGTAGCCGCGGCGCGTCTGGCGATTCTGGAGTTGGAGACCAATGCCAGCATGCGAGGAAACGACAAGCGCTATTTCGCCAAGCCTGGCGAGGCAGAGTGGGGATGCTGAATCAACTGATTTTGACCGCTCGGCTTTGGATGGGACAGAGTCCATCAATGCTAGTCAAGGCATGGGTGGGATCTGCGAAGCTACTGCTAGCCAGGCTAAAGAGCATCATAGCCCGCGATACCACGGACCGCTCGTCGCGAGTGTTAAAGACTAGCTTGGCAAAAAGCCGGCTAAGGAGCCCGGAGTGGTCATAACTATCGTAATAGTAGCCGTGATCCTGGCCAGCTATGCGGTGGGCTCTCTGACCAGTTCCGCCGAGACCGAGAAGGAGTTGCCTCATCACTACTGACTAGTAGTAACCAAGGAATTGAGGTGCAGGATTAGTCATGATCGGCCGAAATACAGATCACTGGACAAGCATGGTTTCGTACAAGATTCGTCCTGCTTTGGCGGAAGCGCGGCTGATGAGTAGGAAACGTGCCCGCGACGCGGTCTATGTGGCGACCCTAACTGAGGAACTCCGCGACATTGAAGCAGAGATCGCGGCGGTGGAGAATGATCTCCAACTCAACTCTGAGGCAAGCACTGATGAGACGTCCGTCGCATCGCCAGAACTTCCAGATGCGGAGTGGATCCACACTAAGTCGGGAGAACTGGAAGCACGACTTCATCGAATTCAGCAATCACCACTTGACTTGAAGCTGTGGAAACCAACTAAGACTTCGAAGATGTAGTCTGTCTTGCAGCACCGCTATGGAGACTATGATTAATCCCAATGATTGAAGGGGACGGCGTTCAGGCCGTCCGTAAGTACAGCAATATCATTACGGTTTTAGCCGCTGAGGGACGGCACTTCGACTTAGTCGGTCTTTCCCTATTGCTTGGCATGGGCCTCTCCGGGCTCAAAACGGTATCCAACCCACGGTTCCGTCAGGATATATTTAGGAGATCCCACATCGGGTTCGAGCTTCTTACGTAGTTGACCTACGAAGACGCGCAGATAATCAGTCTGCTCGACGCTATTACTTCCCCACACGGCATTGAGAATGGCGCGGTGGGTCAGTACCTTCCGCGGATTCTGCGCCATATACGCCAGCACATCAAACTCTTTTGGCGTCAGGTGAACCTCTCGACCGGCCATCGTTACCCGATGACCATCCAGGTCGATACAGAAGTCTCCGTCCTCGATCTTAATCGCCTGTTCGCCTGCCTTGGGACGCGCGCGGCGTAATGCGGCACGAATCCGCGCCAGCAGCTCACTGGTGCTGAACGGCTTCGTGATGTAGTCATCCGCACCAGAGTCGAGCGCTTCGACCTTGCTTCGTTCCTCACCGCGAACAGAAAGCACCAGAATTGGGACCTGAGAAACTCTGCGAATCTGTCGGCATAGTTCGATGCCGTTCATGTTGGGCATCGCGAGATCGGTGATCACAAGATCAGGCGCGAAATCTTTACTGATCTCCAATGCAGCCTCGCCGTCGCCGGCCACACGAATCTCGTAGCCCTGGGCGCTAAGGCTGGTCCGCAGCACTCGCGTGATCTGCGGCTCGTCATCAACCACCAGAATATGAGGCCGAGTATGCATATTAAGCACTTTGCTGTTGCGAGCGTATCTTGACGCCGCGACAGCTGACGGATTCATTTTGCGGCAGCAGCACCGCATATGTCGACTGTGTTAGCAAAAGCATAAGGCGTGCCAGACTCAATGTGCCAGATGCTCCAACACTGGTCCGAGCGTCAAGACCGGCAGGAAACTCACCCCGCACACCACCAGTGCAGTCCCCAGGAGCAGCGCGCCAAAGGTGACCGAATCGGTCCGAATCGCGCCTTCTCCAGTGTAGCGACGTTTCTGCGCAGCGAATAGTCCGGCAAGCGCCAGGGCTGGAATCGCCAGCCCGAAACGACCCACCATCATCGCGACAGCCGTAGTGAGGTTATAAAACGGCGTGTCCACACTCAGACCAGCGAAGCTCTGTCCGTTATTAGCCGCTGACGAGGCAAAGGCAACCATGATCTCCGTAAGTCCATGTGGTCCGCTGTTTGTCGTAAGACCAGCCAATCCCATCTTCGTTGCAACTGTCAAAGCAGCACAAAGAAGAATGACTACTGGACCAGCTAGCACGTAGAGCATAAGCATTTTAGTTTCCGAAGGGCCGATAGTCTTACCATGATATTCAGGAGTACGACCTACCATAAGGCCCGCCAACATTAAGCCTAACAATGCCACTACCACAATGCTATATAGTCCTGTGCCAAGACCACCGTAGATGATCTCTCCTAGCAACATGTTCACCAGCGGGACGGCGCCGCCGACGGCGGTATAGCTTTCATGCATCGAGTTAAAGGAGCCGGTCGCGCCGTTGGAAGTAACGACCGCCGCCAGGACGGATTGGGTAACTCCGAAGCGTACCTCTTTACCCTCCATATTTCCTGACGAAGGCGGCGCTGAACCTGCCTTGGTAGATGCAAGTTGCGGCAAGTGCCGATTGCCCTTCTGCTCAGCACGGTCGCATATGATCAGACCCGCCACAAACAATAATGTCATCACCGCGTAGAGCGTCCATCCTTGCCGCGGATTTTCGACCATTCGTCCGAAGGTATTGGTGAAGGCGGCCGGCAGAACAGCAATGGCCAGCATAGCAATCAGGTTAGTCAGCGGGGTTGGATTCTCGTAGGGATGGGCTCCGTTTACGTTGAAGAAGCCACCGCCATTGGTGCCGAGATTCTTGATTGTTTCCAGCGCAGCGACCGGTCCTTGCGCAATGACTTGTGTGGCACCCTCAACGGTTCGTGCATGTGAGTACGGATGAAAATTCATCGGCACTCCCTGCCAAACCAGTACCAGAGCGCCGACCAGGGCGAGCGGCAGCAGAACCCAGAGCATGGCCCGCACAACATCAACCCAGAAATTGCCGATCTTGTCTGTTTGATGCCGTGCCAGACCGCGAACGAACGCAATACCGATGGCAAGTCCCGACGCTCCGGCCAGAAAGTTCTGAGCCGTCAGGCCGACCATTTGACTGAAGTAGCTCATGGTAGTCTCGCCGCCATAGGCCTGCCATGTTGTCGTAGTAGAGAAGCTGATTGCCGTATTCATCGCCAGGTCAGGCGTTAGTGGCGTGGTTTGATAAGCGGGGTAGAACCAAGGCAGCCACTGCTGGATTCGCAGGATGACATACAAAAAGAGAGTGCCACAGAGGCTAAAGAATACAAATGAGATGGCATAGTTCTTCCAGTCCATGTCTTTCTGTTGATCGACACCTGTGCTTCGATAGAGGAGCTTCTCGATAGGCTTGAGCAGTGGATCCAGGAATGTTCTTTCGCCTTGAAATACGCGATACATGTACCCGCCAAACGGCTTAACGGCGGCCGTCAGGAGGACAAGAAAGAAACCGTATTGCATCCACGCCTGTACATTCATAATCGATCGAAAAGGGCGGATGGCTGGAAGGAGCGGGCTGGTATGCTGTGACTGATTAACCGGCAGCGGTTTCGTGAGTCTCGCTTCATGGCGCTAACGTGAGAATCCACTACCCTGATTCTATGACGCAGGTCATACGAGTGATGCGAGGAGTTCGTAAAGAACTTGTAAGGAGTTCATAAAGACTCCCTTGTGAACCGTTGTACCAGTTTCCGTAAGAGTCGAGACTCAGGGATGTCGCTCAAACGCGATGTTCGTGTTCGGCTTTTTTCAGCAGCACGTCTTGCCTTGAATGCCCCTGATTCCGTCTCGCCCGATGATTGGCGTCATCACAAGCGCGGCCGCAGGATCCGCCCACCATAAGCCGAATAGAGCATTCAGGAGCAAACCAGCAAGCAGAATCCCCGACAAGTAAAAGCAGAAATCGCTCTGCTTTGCATCAGCACACATCGCGCCACTCGCCAGAGCCATGCCGACTTTGCGCTTGGCCGCAGCCAGCATCGGCATGATGACGAGAGACAAGCATGCCAGAGCTATGCCCGGAATACTATGCTCGGGCGCCTCTCGCAGAATCAGGCCGCGAATGGCTGCGTATCCGATATAAACCGCCAGTACGACGAAGCAGCCGCCAACGACGCGTAATGCAATGCGCTCATGTCGTTCGCGGTGCTGGTCATCGGCATCTGTTCGCAGGCGCCACAACACAGCTGCAGCAGACGTAACTTCGATGAAACTATCGATGCCGAACCCAACCAGCGATATGCTCCTGGCTATCAACCCGGCGATGATTGCGACGCAGCCCTCGAAGAGATTCCATGCGATGGTGAGATGTTCCAGCCGGCGGCCTCGACAGGCAACGACGGCACGATTTGTTAGCGCTACTACCGACATATGCGTCTATTTCTTAGTTAGACAAATTACAGGTTGGCAGTGGCCACCGCCAGCTCATCTCGTAGTTTACGCAATCGTTCCAGCTCAGTGGCAACCGCATTGGCCCCGGCGGCCGTGATCTCCTGCGCATTTGTGAGAGCTTGTTCGGGCGTCGCGCTTACCTCGCGGAGCAGCTTGCGAACCTCCGACTCCAGGCGCAAGCGGCTTTCGACGACCCGCTGCTCAACATCTTCCTGCACGCGAGAAGCGTTGCTGTCCAGGAGTTGCTCGAGAAAACGCTCGGCACCACGCTGCCACCAGCACCGCATTCGCAAAACTCCCATCAACCCGAGAACGTACAGCAGCGGCAGCAAAGCCGGTTGCGCGATGGTGATCATATCGTGAAAGAAAAATCTGGAGCGGCAGTGAAAGCCTTGTCCGGTATCGAGCGACAAGCACCTTCGTCAGCCGTTCCAACCCACCAATCCTCCGGGTGCACGTAGAAGGACTCACTCAAAATTTTGTGAATATTGGGTGACGCTCCGGTTAAAATTGGGTTTCGCGATCAGCTATGCGCTATCCCTATGCCGTTCGTGAGCAGCCGGTCTGCATGTTGGGCCTCTGCGGTCGAGCACTCCTCAAGGGAATGCCCGAAAAATGCCTATGAGTTCATACGCTGGCACGTGCAGGACCGGTGAAGCTCGAACCCCGGTCAACGATGGGTCTTCTCGCGCAGCAGCCCGTGTCTATTGGCTGACCGGTTTGTCCGGCGCCGGCAAGACAACGCTGGCGCGGGAACTGTCGGCTCGCCTGCGCGCCGCCGGCCATGCGGTCATCTTCCTTGATGGCGACGCGCTGCGAGGCGCCATTGCCGAAGACCTGGAGCACAGCGCAGCTGATCGCCGACGGTCGGCGATGCGCAACGCGCGCTTGTGCAGATTGCTTGCCGAACAGGGCATGGATGTAGTCTGCGCGACTATCTCTCTCTTCCACAAAGTGCACCGCTGGAACCGCGAGAATATCCCCGGATACCGCGAGATCTATCTGCGTGTTCCGCTGGACGAGCTGCGACGCCGCGACAGCAAAGGCCTGTACAGCGGAGCGCAGCGCGGCAAAGCGCGCGACGTGGTGGGCATTGATGTGCCGGCGGAGACACCGGAGTCGCCTGATCTGATCCTCGACAACTTCGGGAGCACGGATGTAGCTACGGCGGTCGACCGCATTCTGGCGGTATGCGCCGATGGCGCGCCTGCCGCGGAGAGCGCGCGTCTGGTCGAGTTCAAGACCAAGGCGGAGACTTTGGAGCTGCTCGCGCCGCTACTGCACACCGCCCGCGTTCTTCCCCAGGTGCGATTCTCTGTTGCCGATTGGGGGAAACGTGCGCCCGATGTGCTCGCGAAAATTGAGGCAGCGCCCTGGAGTTCAGGACGGATGATCGTGCGCAGCAGCGCCCAGAGCGAGGACGGCGCCGCGTCGAATTCCCAGGCGGGCAAATACAAATCCGTTTCCGATGTTCTGGGCCGCGCCGCGATCAAACAGGCGGTGGATCGTGTGATTGCGTCCTTTGGCAGAGATGCTGTGGACGATGACCAGATCTTTGTGCAGCCCATGCTGGAACAAGTGGCAATGGCCGGAGTGGCTTTCACGCGCAATACCAGCGGTGGACCGTATTTCGTGGTGAACTACGACGACCGTTCCGGATTGACCGATCAGGTCACGGCCGGAGTCGGCGAGAATCTCAAGACTTTTCTTTGCCTCAAGTCGCGGCCGGATGCTTGCCCATCGTCGCTCACTCCGGTTGTCGCCCTCCTCACCGAACTGGAGTCATTGCTGGCGTGCAAGGCCATCGATGTGGAATTTGCAATTGCCAGCGACGGACAGCTTTATCTGTTGCAAGTTCGCCCGCTGAGCGTCGACGAAGATGCGCCGGTGGAGGACGCGGAGGTCGACGCTGCGATTGCCGAAGCGGCGCGGAAGATTGAGCTGCTAAGCCGCCCGCATCCTTATCTGCACGGCAGCCGTGCGATCTTTGGAGTCATGCCCGACTGGAATCCGGCGGAAATTATTGGCGTGCGGCCGAGACCGCTATCGCTGTCGCTTTATCGCGAGCTGATCACGGACGCGATCTGGGCGTACCAGCGCGACAATTACGGCTATCAGAATCTGCGCAGCTTTCCGCTGCTGGTCAGCTTTCACGGCCTGCCGTACATCGACGTGCGCGTGAGTTTTAATTCGTTTATTCCGCGCGATCTTCCCGGTGAGCTGGCCGGGCGTCTGGTGAATTACTACATCGACCGCTTGCTTGCCGAGCCGCATCTGCACGACAAGGTCGAGTTCCGAATTGTCTTCTCCTGCTACACGCTGGATTTGCCGGCGCGACTGCGCGTCCTCAAGCAGTACGGATTCTCAGAAGAAGATGTTGCAGAACTGACCGGTGCTCTACGACGTCTCACCAATCGCATCATTCACGGCGAAACAGGATTGTGGCGGCGCGATCGGGAAAAGATCGACATCCTGGCAGAGCGGTTTTCCACCATCGACCACGCGAAGATCGACAAAATCAGCCGCATTTACTGGCTGATGGAAGATTGCAAGCGATACGGGACACTTCCCTTCGCCGGACTGGCGCGTGCCGGCTTCATCGCGGTGCAGTTGCTGCAGTCCTTCGTCGAGGTCGGCATTCTCAGCGATCAGGAAGCGGCGACGTTCATGTCGAGCGTGGATACGATCGGCTCACGGCTGGGCCGAGACTTCGGAGAATTATCGAAGGCGGATTTTCTCGCGCGCTACGGCCACCTTCGACCAGGGACATACGACATCCTGTCGCCGCGATATGACGAAGCGCCGGATCTTTATTTCGACTGGTCGAACGCCCGGCCTACGGCATCGGAATCGGCGCGCTTTGCACTCTCCATCCAGCAGCTGCGCCAACTCGAACAATTACTGAAACAACATGAACTCGAAATCGATGTTCTAGGATTGATCGAGTTTGTGAAGGCCGGCATCGAAGGTCGCGAATACGCAAAGTTCGTCTTCAGCCGCAGCTTGAGCGACGCGCTGTCGCTCATCCGGCAGTTGGGTGAGGATCATGGGCTTGCGGCGGACGATTGTGCCTTTCTGGACTACGACGTCATTCGAACGCTCTACAGCGAGAGCGGTCCAGTGCGCGAGACGCTGCTGGAGAGCGTGGAGCGCGGGCGAGAGCAATATGCCCTGACCCGTCGCCTGGTGCTTCCGCCGGTCATCGCGGCGCCGGAGGACGTGTTCGCGTTTCATCTTCCTCCCAGCCAGCCGAATTTCATCACCCAGAAGGAGGTCACGGCGCCGGTAGCTTCGGTTACCGATGCGCCCGAGAGCTTCGCGGGCCGCATTCTCTTCGTGCCCAGCGCCGATCCGGGCTTCGACTGGATCTTCACGCGCGACATCAGCGGATTCGTCACGCAGTATGGCGGCGCCAATTCGCACATGGCGATTCGCGCGGCCGAACTGGGCATACCGGCTGTCATCGGCGCGGGTGAAACCTTGTTTCGGCAATGGCAGACTGCGACGAAGCTGTGCCTTGACTGCACGAACCAGAGAGTTGTCGTCATCGCATGAAAGCAGTTGGGGTCACGCAACGCGTCGAGGTCGTTCCAGGTTATGGCGAGCGGCGTGACTGCCTGGATCAAGCCTGGACAAGATTCCTGATAAGCTGCGATCTGCTTCCGGTATTGCTTCCTAATGTTGCGGGAGCTGCTCTGGCGTTGTGCGAGAGGAGCGGTATAGCCGGATTGGTATTGACCGGCGGCAACGATCTGGCTGCACTTGGAGGCGATGCTCCGGAACGGGATGAGACGGAGAGTGCTTTGTTGGATTTCGCCGAGCGCCAGAGTTTGCCTGTGCTGGGCGTCTGTCGCGGGATGCAAGTGATCCAGCAGCGTGCAGGCACTCCCTTGCGCCGCGTCGAGGGACATGTCGCGCAAAGGCAGGTCATCCGGATAAACAACGAGGCAGCCGAGGTCAACAGCTATCATCATTTTGCGGCCTTCGAGTCGCAGCCGCCGCTCGATATCTGGGGCCTCGCCGACGACGGCGTCGTCAAGGCGATTCGCCATTCCGCCAAACCGATAACCGGGATCATGTGGCACCCTGAGCGCTGTTCGCCGTTTCGTGCTGCCGACGTAGAGCTGTTCCGTCAAGTCTTCGGAGTTCAATGATGCGCGCAATCATTCTCGCCGCCGGTCGCGGCAGCCGTCTGGGGCATCTTGGAGACAACCGGCCCAAGTGTTTTGTTGAGCTCGACGGCAGACCGTTGATCCAATACCAAGTGGCGGCGCTGCGGCGTGGTGGAGTGAACGAGATCGGAATTGTGCGTGGCTATCGCGCGGAGATGATCGACTTCCCCGGCCTCGCGTATTTCAATAACGAGCGCTGGACTGAAACCAACATGGTGATGTCGCTGGCGGCGGCGGCTCGCTGGCTGCATGAGGAGCCGGTCATCGTCAGCTACGCCGACATTTTTTATCGCGGCGAGTTGGTGCGGCGCCTGGCCGAGACTCCCGGCCAGTTGGTGATCACCTATGATCGCACTTGGCGTGATTTGTGGGCGCAGCGCTTTGCCGACCCCTTAGCCGACGCCGAAACTTTTCGCACCGACGCTGCCGGCAGATTGCTGGAGATCGGCGGCAAGACGAATCGGATCAACGATATCCAGGGGCAGTACATGGGGCTGCTGAAATTCACGCCGTCGGCGTGGACCGCAGTGGAGGCGCTGCTCAGTGAACTCGATTCGGCGACTCGCGATCGCCTCGATATGACTGGACTGCTGCGGCGATTGCTGATCGCGAACTTTCCGGTCAACACGTGCGCTACTGATGGGCAATGGGGCGAGATCGACAATCCGGAGGATGTCGCGCTGTACGAGAGCATGGTGCGAAAAGGCGAACTGGTCCTTGAGGGGCAGCAAACTGCCGCAGGATGACGTGATCGTTGCCTCAATCCGGAATACGAAGATCCACATTTCAACCACATGATCAAACATGGAGATTTCACTGGACTAGCCGGAGACTACGCCAAGTTTCGTGCCGGCTACGCACCGCAGGTCGCAACTGCGATCCTCCGTTACCTGGGGCGCGACATTGCCGGCATCGATGCAATTGACGTCGGCGCCGGCACCGGAATCTGGACGCGCATACTCGCTTCCTGCGGGCTGCATTCCATCATCGCGGTCGAGCCGAACGATGACATGCGCGGGCAAGGGATCGAGAGCTCGCGTGGCACCAAGATCGAGTGGCGCAAAGGCGCGGCTGAAGCAACGGGAATGCCGGATCAATCGGCCGATCTGGTTTCCATGGCTTCTTCATTTCATTGGGCCAATTTCGAAAAGGCGTGCGAGGAGTTCCATCGCATTCTGCGCCCCGGAGGCCTGTTCGTCGCATTGTGGAATCCGCGGCTGATCGAGACCAACCCGTTGCTGGTGGAGATCGAGGAGCAGATTACTCGCCTGAAGCCGGACGTGAAGCGCGTTTCGTCCGGCCGCTCCGGCATTACCGAGCGGCTGACCGAGATGTTGAGCGCGAAGCCGCAATTCACCGACGTGCTGTACCTGGAAGGCCGGCACTCGGTGCAGCAAACTCCGGAGCAATATCTGGGAGCGTGGCGCTCGGTGAACGATCTGCGAGTACAGCTGGGCCCGGAGCTCTTTAACCAGTTCCTGGATTTGACGGAGAAGCGAATCGCCGGCCTGACGGCGATCGAAACCACCTATTTGACGCGTGCCTGGGCAGCCCGCCGCGCCTTTGCGTCATCCCCTAATTCGTGAAAAGTAGTTGCGACTTTTTGCTCATAACAGGGTTGTGACGATGCAGGTGGTTGTGTGTCTAAACGCACTGGCCGACCACGGAATGGGAAATTAGCAGTTATCCGACTGCAGAGGAGTTTGGCCGTGACGGAACTCGAATATGCAATCAAACACGATGGACTGACGCCTAAACGGCTCCTGAAGAGCATTAGCCGCAGAGACTTCGGCGTAACCGTTCTCGGCGGCCTCGCTGGTACGGCGGCCTCGCGCTTCATTAACATCCCTTCGGCGGAGGCAGCGACCAACGATTTCACCATCGCCATTATTCCCGACCCTCAGTACTTGGCGGCGTCGTGCCCGGATGGGAGTGGGCAATACTACAGGGCGATGATGCAGTGGATCATCGATAACAAAAATATCTCTCTGAAATCCGGCAATTCCCCATTCGCCGCGAACATCAAGGCGGTTGTCGGGGTGGGCGATTGTGTAGACGCGATCGTTGACAATCAGTTCAAGAACGCCGAGACCGCCTGGAGGATTCTCGACGCGAATGGCGTGGCCTTCACGACGCCTCCCGGAAATCATGATTATGATTTTATGAAGGGAATCACCTCGCGCGATAACCTGGGGAACCAGTTCAAGAAGGGATATTTTTCGGCCAAGAGCCGGGCGAGAGTTTACGGTGCCGGCATCGATCTTGGTGACGGGGATATGGCCTACTGGGTGGGATCTCACGACGGTACCGGAGCCAATACGGCTGTGCGGTTCGTTATTTCGGGGATACGCATGCTTGTGCTGGCAATGGATTTCTTTGCCGGCAGTGACGCGTGGTCGTGGGCTTACGACGTCATGACGAAGAACCCGGATTGCGAATGCTACATCACCACTCATGCCTGGCTGACGGCACATGGAACCCAGTACCGGGCCACGGGCGACGCTTACGGACCGGATTCTTACAAGATGGCCGCCGCGCCCTATTCCAATTCTGCGGTTGAGGCGTGGAACACCATAGGAGTCAATAGCTGGCAGAACTTGTGTGGCATCTTCTGCGGGCACGACTTTTTGGATTACACGAAACCGGATCCGAATGCGCCGAGCGCGTGGTTTTGGCAGCAGATTCCAATCAAAAGCAGCAGTAAGCGCCAGCAAACAGTTCAACAGTTGTTCGTGAACGCTCAACGCATCGATAGCGTGTGTGCTCGGTCTGTCAGCCAGGAAACCGGTGCGGGCGAGGTCGCAAGCGTTTTCCTGCTCAGCCGGCGACAGGCTTTAGGAGTGCTCGAAGGGCGGATGATCTCGACGCAAACGGGTAGCTGGTTTAAGGCAAAGTCCTCGACCTATCCGGAGGGGGCCAGTTTTAGCGATTCCGAGACGCTGCTGTTCTCGGTTCCCTTCACCGGACTGAAGTAACCCAATGGCGCTGCACTGTCCTTAAGCAGGCAACGCCAACGCGGCTACTCGTCAGCACCATAACCTATTTTTTCCATCCGCTTTCTGGTTTCCAGGTTGAAGCGATTGATAAAGTTCCTGAAACGAGGAACTTTTTCTTTGGCAGCCAGATAACCAAACGACTTGCTTCTCGGCAAGGGTATGTGGAGACCGCTTAAATCGAGGTTCGCCCCCATCAGCTCCACGATTTTGGAAAACTCCCTGATTGGATCGATAGCGAAGTCCTCAAGGCGTAACGCCAAGCTGGCATATTGAAAATGCAGTGCGTTTTCCTCGACATATTCTGAAAAGGAGAGAAAGCGCGGGCCCGTGAGGCCGGCATAGAAATCCAAATCGCCTTCGGCAAAGGCTTTGAACTCGAAGAAATCCCGATCCAGATCGGCACAGAGATCGTCGTAGCTGGTATAGACCTCGGAGATACCGCAAACCTCGCGGCGGTCGCGAATGTAGGTTCGCCAATAGACCCAATTGGTCAATAAGGAATCGAGAGGATGCCGATAGACAAAAACCGTGTCAGCGAAGCGTGCTTGAACCGCCTCCAGAATGCGGCCCATGATCGCGGGCATAGCCTGATTTCGCGAGGTGTACTTTACGGTGACGTGACCGCTGCAGATCATCGAGGTCGGGCCGGGGTACAAGCGGATGACGTCGCGGAAATATTTGGCTCGCAGCCCAATATTCTGCAGCATCAGATCCTGGATATACAGACGTCCGCTGCCAAACAGGCCGAGAAGGTACAGCGTACGGTCATTTCCCAGACGTGTTTCCGGCTGATAGCGAAGGTCTACGCAGTCTTCCAGATCGCGTGGGTCGGCAACGATGGGATCGGCCTCCGCAACCGCGATATCCTCGATGGCAATTAATGCTCTGACCTGCTCGTGCAGCAGTTGAAGTTGCTGGTTGGCTAAGCGCTGGTCAAAAGCAACCGTGTTTGCGGAAATGTACTCCAGGGCGCTGTACATCTCCGTGAGCGATCGAGCGAGCGCGGCATTGAGATCCTGCAACGGCCGCGTGTACCAGCCCAGCGAGCGAGCGAGGGACTTCTTCACCCATTGCAACAAGCGATTGTGCAAACCGGCAGGCCGCGGATTAATGACTCCAACCGCCTGCCGGCAGTTCTCCACCACCGCGAGCGATTGGCGTAGCTCTGAGAAGTCGAAGGCCGAGACGCAAAGGCCAGCCATCGGCTTCGTCGAGTTTGATTCCATGGTCACCCTTTTCTCCCTTCCAGGCAGTCCAGGATTGCTGTCTCTGGACCAGTGCCGTGCGACGTGCATTGCCCCTAGTCGGCGCGCTTGCTGCTCGCGCGCCGGGGCTCCGGCTTGCTTTTGCCGGCCCGGGGTCCGCGACGAGTCCCGCCGGAGCCTGCCCTGAGCGTGGCCGAAGGCGACTCGTTGTGGCGGTTGAGATTGAGCGCCACAGCCGCGCGGATGAGATCTTTCAAGGCCGCCTCATTGATCTTCTCGCCTTCGTGGATGTCGATGGCGCGCCTAACATTCCCTTCGAGGCTGGAGTTGAATAGGCCTGCAGGGTCCTTCAACGCAGCTCCCTTGGCAAATGTCATCTTGACAATGTTCTTGTACGTCTCTCCCGTGCAGACGATGCCGCCGTGGGAGAAGACGGGAGTTCCCATCCACTTCCACTCTTCCACAATCTCAGGGTCTGCCTGGTGTACGATTGTGCGCACCTTCGCGAGCATCTTCCCGCGCCAGTCCCCAAGTTGCTTGATCCTCTCGTCGATTAATACAGCGGCAGATTCTGCTGGGACGGACTTTTTCATGTATAGCACCAACTCTCGCGACTAACTTAACGGGTGCCCCATTCTACCGAAGGCGCAGCCGAAGTAGGGTGGGCTTTTTCTTCAGGTTATCCAATGACCTCGGGAAGTCAAGGCGGGTGCCCCACACATTCGCGGGTTTCGAATGTGTGGGAGAACATGGACCAAATTCGGAAGAATCACACCCTTACCACCCCACGGAACCCTCTACCAGCATAGTAAGATTCCGCGCCGTTGTGATAGGTGAAGACCGTGTCATACCGGCGATCACAAAAGATCGCGCCGCCAAGTTTCCTGATAGCTGCAGGTGTGTTCACCCAGCTCGACGTCTTCGTATCGAAGTTTCCCAGCTTCTGCAGCTCTCGATACTGTTCTTCCGTCAAAAGCTCAATGCCCATCGCCGCTGCCATATTCACAGCGCTGTCTCTTGGCTTCGCTTCTTTCCTCGACTCCAGCGCTTCCCGGTCGTAGCAAATACTTCTGCGGTCTTTCGGAGTTTCCGCCGAGCAGTCATAGAAAATGTATTCGCCCGTCCTTTTGTCCTGACCGACAACATCCGGTTCGCCGCCCGTTCGTTCCATTTCATTCAGCGACCACAGCTTTTCACTATTAGCTTCCAACTTGGCTTGTACCTTGGCCCAGTCAAGACCCTTATGGCGTTTCATGTTTTTCTCAAAGCGGACCTTTAATGCTTTGAGTAGCTCTTCACGTTGCTTGTTCGAAAGAGTTGCTTTTGACATAGCTTTCATGCTCCGAAAGAGATGGATTGTAACCATGTCGAATTCATAACGACCGCCGTTCAGACGGTGCGTCGCCAGTTGCGCCACTTCGTGGCATACGGCAGCACGAACAAGTACGCACCGGTGAAAAAGAGCAAGGCGAGCACGGCCACAGCCATTAGGCCGAGCCGGTTGGTGTACTTGCGGCCAGCGTAAAGACTATGGACAGCCAGCGGTGGATCTGGCGAAACCATTTGTTCCAGTTCACTTGGACCTCCTCGAAAACGAGCCGATTCACGACTCTTGATCCGCCTTACGCTGCCAGTTGGGCGCTTCAAGGCCGAACTGCTTTGCGTACTCAGCGGTCAATCGCTGCCAGGCGTCGCCACCCACCATGCGGCCGATGGGCGTGCCGCCGAGCAGACGATCCAGCACGTCGAAGCAGATGTGCCACCCCGCAGCGCCCCACGAGATGAAGCGGCGATCGATGCTGTGCCACAGCGTCAGACGCGTCCCGCTGCCAAGCGGCTCGAGTTCCCACCGAATGTCGCCGAACTCCAGCACCTCTGGAGCGTCGGCTTGCGTTACTCGGGTTTCGGTCGCCGCGCCGGTTCCCACCCAGGTGAGCGTTACCGTGCTGCCAACCGTACCCAGATTCCCACCGGCGTCGAAGGGCGCCCACTCGCGCAGTTGCGCCGGGTCGGTCAGCGCCTGCCAGACGATCTCCGGCGAGTGGCGCAGCTCCCTGACGAGAATCAGCGTCCACTTATCGCCGTCCTTTCGCACTTGCGCCCCACTGGCCGGACCCGGTATGTACTGCGCGTGATCGAACATATCTTCTCCTTACATCAGCCTGAAGATGGACATGGTCGCTTTCGGACCTCTACCCTACCAGCGCATCAGCTGCGTGATCTGAACCAGATTGCCGCAGGTGTCCTTCACCATGGCGATCTTCGATGCCGTCACGTCCGTTGGTGGCATGGTGAACTCGGCGCCGCGCGCTTTCATCCGTTCAAAATCCGCCTGCAGGTCTTCCGTAAAGAACATGGCCGCCGGCTGGCTCTGCTGGAACAGCGCCTCCTGATAGGTTTTGGCCGCCGGGTTGTTGTTGAGCGCCAGCTGCAGCTCCGTGCCTTCCGGCTCCTCTGGCGAGGCCACGGTCAGCCAGCGATACGGCCCCTGGCTGAAGTCGGTCTTCTTTACGAAGCCCAGCACCCCGGTATAGAAGCGCAGGGCCTTGTCCTGGTCGTCGACGTATAGGGTTGTCACTTTAATCTTCATTTTCTTTCTCCTTTATCACGTCGCGGTTTGGGCCGCGTCGTCTTCTCTTTGTTTTTCCTTTTCGTTGGTGTCGATGGATCCATCCGGTCGAGGTAGCGTTCGAGCGCGTCTACATGGGCGGACCAGAACCGGCGGAACTGAGCCAGCCAGGCATCGAACTCGTGAAATGGTTCGGGTCTGAGCCGGTAAAGACGGCGCTGTGCATCCACGGTAGACTCCACGAAGCCCGCCTCGCGCAGCACGCGCAGGTGCTTGGACACCATCGGCTGCGACATACGAAGCTGCCGCTCGATCTCTCCCACCGACTGCTCTGACGAGATCAGCAGGCTCAGGATCGCGCGGCGGTTCGGCTCCGCAATGATTTCGAAAACTGATTCCACTCCGTTTATATACTCTAACGAGTATATACGTGTCAAGGAATATATGATGCGCGGCGCAAAATTATTTCAGTGGCTGTAAACCTATTTCTGGCGGCTAGTTGCAGATACAACAAGTGAAACCGACCACCGTGATGCACAAGATCAGCAATTCTGCTGCCGCTTCCCTATCCCGCCTTGATTTACCTGCATCTCATCCAATGGCAGGAGGAGCGGTGTATGAGCGAGCGGATGGGCAATTTCAGGTTTGCGGTGATCGGCGGAATCGCCGTTTTCGTATCCGGAATCGCAGTGGACCTGGCCCTGATGGGACACGAACGCCGCATTGTCGTCCCGTGCTTGCTTGCGAATTGCATAGCAGGACTGATCGCGATCATCGTGGTGCTGGCTCTTCAGTTGCACAAAGAGGAGCGCCATTTCCGCTTCGCCACGGAAAAGGCCGCCACCATGGCAGAACTCAACCACCATGTGCGCAATGCGGTTTTTCCGCTATTTCTGGCAGTGCAACGCTCTCACGATCCCCGAATCGAACCGGCTGGCGGACGAGGCCATGTCGCGGCTCGAAATCGCGCTGCGCGATGCAGCCGTAGACGCTTACACGGGAAAGATTCGCTATGCGGATGAAATGATCAGTCGCTCCGCCGCGTGAATGGCCAGATTGGATCCACTGTCGCGGGCATACGCTCGCACACAGAGGGAGTGGGTTCCCGGCGCAACCCGGCACGTCTTGCGATTCTGGTAGCCATTCAGCACGCCAACCTTCTGGTCGTCGATGATGATCTCGTACTCTTGCGGATTCAGTAGTTTCGAAACGAGTGAATTAATACCATCTTGATTAATGGTAATCGATGCATTACTTAACGGTTCTATAAACATACCGATCACCGCTTACCAGCGCCGAACACTGCTTCCGTCGGAGGAATCGGAAGCCTATCAAGGTTGTCCACGCAGTCATTAAACCCTTAGATAATTTGGGGATGCGCTGTATTTACCATTTACATCTCTTGTCGCCCAAGAGGGGCGGAAAGCCATAGCACTTACCTTTGTACTCTCAGTTGCGATGCTTGGCACTTAGTTTTGTCTCCCAAGCTCCGACGCTCGTGGCGAGCCGGTACCCACCTTTGCATCTTTTCTTCGGCAGAAAACCGCGGTACAACTTGGACGAACAAACACCAACCACTGGGTAGGGTCCAAAGGCGTCACTCTGTACAAACACGCAGTTGCACTCAAGCGTCGTACAGAAGCGAAGGGTGCGAAAGGAACGTGTATGTCTGCTGAATTTGCGTCCGCGCTGGCCAAACTCGACGAGAGCCTTCGCATCGTCCGCTCACAACTGGAATGCTTGCGAGCGGCGTTGGAGGTGAATGAAGATCAGTTCAGCCGCAGCCTGGGCGATGCTGCGCACCAGGCACAGATCCTGCGCGGTCTGATTCGGGTTGAGCGGCCCGACGCCAACTGGATGGATCGTGAAGACCTCGACCAACTGATCCATGCTGTAGGAAGTCGCGGCCCAAGCGAGGCCCCCACGCTGCAGTACTAGTCAAATCAGCGCGAGGGTATGCAGCACGGCAGTCTCCCCCATCCTTCCACTGGCAGGATAGGGAAGCGTATTTGAAGCCAGCTCTTCTACGAATTCACGTCCCACAAAATTTGAGGCCCGGATTTCACTCATTAAGATCCGGACCTCAACTATTCCATCTCGATTTTCAAGCCGATCGAGCTGTCACTTCATATATGGCGTCCTACAGTTGTGGTAATGGGGCCGGCGGAGCAAAGGGCACAACCACTATTCTGGTAAATTCCACCGCCTGGCCGCAGCGCATGTAAGCCGTGAACTTGTACTGCTGCACCGCATCCTGGGCGGCCTTGGTCAGATCAGGATCACCGCCGAGCGGGGTAGCTTTCTGCACTGAACCATCTTTGTCTACCGTGACCTGCACCCACACCATGCCATACTTCTTGGCCTTCTTAGCTGCATCCGGCATCTTGGCGGGAACGGTTTTGCTGAGCCGCGGAGCTGTGAAGTTCTTGTCCAGATCGGCACAGGCAGCAAAGTCCGTAGTTGTACCGTTACCTGGTGCGGCAAAGAGCGCGTCGGCAAAGTTCTGGCCGCGGCTCACCGTGATCTTGGCATCTTCCATGAGCGTCTTGGCATACGTCACCTTCACCGTTTGCGGATAAGAGAGGTTGCCGATCGTCATATAGTCGGAATACTCGAAGGTGCCGAGATCGCCGTCGGCGCTGAGCAAATGGCCAGTCGCACTGTCGATGCAGTAAGTCACCGTCGGCTGGCCGAAGGCGAGACACTTCGCGTCCATTCCGTTGATCTTCTGCTTGGAGACGTCGATCTTCGCCTTCTGATAGTCCAGCGGCGGAAAGGCGTATGGACCAGTCGGATTGCCGCCGTCCAGCGCCCCTAGGGCAGCTTCGAATTCAATCGTCCGCACCAGCGGCCCCTGATTGCTGGCATACGACAACTTGCCATTGTTCAGGATGGTGACTTGCTGCAATCCATCCGCAGTCCACTCGGCACGCCATTTATCCGGGCCGGCCCATGACACCGTGTACACCAGATTCAGGTCGCTACCGGTTGGTATGGGCATGCGAACCTGCGCCACCAGTTTCACCGGCCCTTGAGTCCACAGGCCAGCCTGCTGGAATGACTTCGCTAACAGTTCGTGTGGGTCTTCCTTGCCGCCGGCAAACGCCGCCGGGACCAGCAAACTGGAGATCATCAGGAGAGAGAATAGCTTTTTGAGTTGCGCCAAGATTTCCTCCATAAATCCTTCACTGAAAACGATACACAGAAGGGTACCCCGATGCTGTGCCGCCGGTCACCGACCCGCAGGTCGCAGGAATGGCTCCGGTGGGCAGCATCGGCATCCCCGGCGCTCCACAGCGCCGCTGCGAGACTATCAGAATTGCCGCAATGATGGCGAAGGGAAGGGCGGGAAAACATCCGGTCTGAGAGCACACCTCTAGCATACGTTCTTGTCATCACGAGGAGGCCTTCAGACCGACGAGGGATCTGCTTTTCGATTTCCTAGCAACACCCTCCAATGGACTAAAACCCCGTCGCCAAATCTCCGCACAAACACTGTACGAAATCGGACAAGCACCCCCTTTCCCCTGTACGAAAACGGACACGGCCACACTGCGATCATCCTTCGCTCACAAACACTGCATATAATCGTCTAATATGTCTTAACAGTGTGTGGAACTATTCACCAGTTCCACTCGTAATTCCCTTCGTCCGTCACTAGGTAATCTTCCGATCTTGAGAGAGTGATATGAAAAAGATCCTGCCTGTTTGTGTAGCTGGCTTGCTCGCCTGCTGCACAACCGTTGCGCAGCGCCTTCCCGGAGGCGCGTCGCCCGATCATTATTCGTTGACCATCAACATCAATTTCCCCACCAACAGCTACGAGGGTGATGAAACCATCGATCTCGAGCTGAGCAAGCCGACCACAGCCATCACGCTGAACGCCGTCGAGATCGACTTCCACGACGTCACCGTCACCGCTGGCGGCCAGACGCAAACCGCGAAGGTTTCGCTCGACGACAAGAACGAGCAGGCGACCTTCAACGTCGATAAAGAGCTTCCCGCCGGCGCGGCTGTGGTTCACGTCAAGTACACCGGTCATTTGAACGACAAGCTGCGCGGCTTCTATCTCAGCACCTACAAGGGCCGCAAGTATGAAGTCTCGCAGATGGAAGCGAACGACGCGCGCGTGGCCTTTCCCAGCTTTGACGAACCTGCCTACAAGGCCACGTTCGACATCACCGCGATCATCGACAAGGACGACACCGCGATCTCCAACGGCGAGATCGTTTCCGACACGCCGGGGCCGGGCGACAAGCACACCATCAAGTTCTCTACTTCGCCCAAGATGTCGAGCTATCTGGTCGCGCTCACCGTCGGCGATTGGAAGTGCGTCTCCGACCACACAGATGGTGTGAAGGTCAGCGTCTGTACCGTGCCCGGCAAAGAGAACCTGGCGCAGTTCCCGCTGGCAGCCTCGAAATACATCCTCCATTACTACGACAGCTATTACGGCATCAAGTATCCGCTGCCCAAGCTTGACAACATCGCCGTGCCCGACTTCCAGGCCGGCGCCATGGAGAATTGGGGCGCGATCATCTATCGCGAGACCGCGCTGCTGGTCGACGAAAAATCCGCATCGGTGGGTATGAAGCAGGGAGTCGCCGAGACCATCGCGCACGAAATGGCGCATCAGTGGTTTGGCGACCTGGTCACGATGGCGTGGTGGGATGACATCTGGCTCAACGAAGGCTTCGCAACCTGGATGACGCCACATCCGCTGGCTCAGTGGAAACCTGACTGGATGGTCGGCCAGGGTACCGTTGCGGAAAACGATCGCTCTATGGCGGGCGACTCCGTGCAGAACACGCGTCCCATCCATCAGGAAGCCACCACCCGCGCCGAGATCGAGCAGCTCTTCGATGGCATCGCCTATGGCAAATCTGCCGCTGTGCTGCACATGCTGGAGTCTTACGTTGGACCGGAAACGTTCCGCAAGGGTGTCAACCTTTATTTGCAGGAACACGCCTACGGCAACGCGACCGCTGCTGATTTCTGGAGCGCGATGGCGCGCGCCTCGAAGAAGCCGATCGATGAGATCATGCCCACCTTCGTCCTGCAACCCGGCGTTCCTTTTGTCGATGCCGAGTCCAAGTGCGAAGGCGGCAACACGACGCTGAAGCTGTCGCAGAAGCGTTACTTCGATACTCCTGCAGTCTTCAACCAGCCCAGCGACCAGATCTGGCAAATTCCAGTCTGCGCCAAAGGTATCAACGCGAACTCGGCCGGAGCACAGCAGTGCTTCCTGCTGACCGAACGTCAGCAGACATTCACCGTCAAGGGCTGCTCCAACTTTGTCTTCCCCGATTCCAACGCTCTGGGCTATTACCGCTTCAACTATGACAGTGGCGCACTGCGTCAGCTCGGCGGCGCTGTCGACACTGCCTTCACTCCCGAAGAACGCGTTGCCCTGATCGGCAATGAGTGGGCGCTGATGCGCGTCGGCAAGCACAGTATGGGCGACTATCTGGCCCTGGGCGCGCAGTTGAAGAACACGCCCGGCGCGGATCTCATCGCTTCATTCGGCGAGCACCTCAACATGATTAACGATTACATGCTGACCAGTGCGGACCGTCCCGTCTTCCAGTCTTGGCTGCGGGCCGAGTTCTCTCCCATGCTGCAGCAGCTGGGATACAACGGCCGGCCCAACGATACGCCGGAAGACAAGCAGAAGCGCGCCTTCCTATTTGAGGGTCTGGGAATTATGGCCAACGATCCTCAGGTGATTCAGCAGGCCAAGGTGATGGTGCAGCAGTACATGCAGAATCCGGATTCCATCGATGGCACGATGGTCCGCCCGGTTCTGACGGTGGCTGCGCGTCATGGCGATGCCCAGCTCTACGATCAATACAAGGCGCAACTGCAGAAGACAAAATCGCCGGAACAGTACTATAGCTACTTCTACTCGCTGTCGGAGTTCCAGCAACCGGACCTGACCAAGCAGACGCTGGATTGGACGCTGACCTCCGACGTACGTGGTCAGGATCTGTTCCTGCTGATTCCCATGATCAACAACCCTGCCAGTCAGGATGCCACGTGGAAATTCATGACGGCGAACTTTGACGCCCTCATGAAGAAAACCGGCGGCGGACTTGGTGGCGTGGGAGTCTTCCTCTACGGCGCTCAAGGCTTCTGCAGCACGGACAAGGCTACGGAGGTGAAGCAGTTCTTCGATCAGCATCCCTTCCCCGGCACCGAGCGCAACCAGAAGCAGGCGATTGAGTCGATCGACAACTGCGTGTCGCTGCGCGACCAGCAACAGGGCAACTTGGCTGCATGGTTGAAGCAGCAGGGCAACGCGACTAACGCTTCCAATGCCGGCGCGATGACGACCGGCGCAACCGCGCGTTAAACAAGGGTAGAGCCGGTCTTCAGTAATGCAAAAAGGGCGTCCTTAACGGGACGCCCTTTTGCTTTTAGCTCTTGGCTTTTGGTCAGCTTTTGGCCGTTAGCCCGGTGCCCCAGGTTTGCGTCCTTCGTTTGGACGCTAACCTGGGAGGTTGCTAACCGCTGCTTTTCTGACTCTCTGCGTTGATCTCTTTCGCGGCCTTAGTCCCGGAATAAATCGCACCCTGCATCCATCCCGGCCACGGCGACGCATGTTCCCCCGCGAGCCATATTCGATCTTCACGTCGGCACACATCCGGATACAGCTTCTGCTCACCAACGTAGTAATTGGTGTACGCACCGCGCTGCCACGGATCGTTCATCCACGACTTCACCACCACCGTCTCCAGATGCGGCCGCAGCCCGGGATGCACAGCATCCATATCGACAATCAGCTCCTCAACCCGCGCGCTCTCGCTCAGCTGATCCAGATGATGCGCATACTTCTCATACACGTACGCCTGCAACAATCCGCGCGTCCCCGGCTTGCCATACGTCGGATGCCACACCTCGAAGTTCTTGTCCGACGTCCCAAATCCATTCTCGCCGTCATCCTGCCAGTAGCGCCGATTCACCTGATACGTCGTCCGCACTACAGGTCCATATGACAGCGTATCGATCGCGTGTCTTTTGGCCGGGGACCACTCCGGAGTCACCGCAATCGTCCGCAGAACGCCGAACGGAATCGCGCAAACTACGGCGTCGGCATCGACCTGGTCTTGCAAACCCTCCTGCCGATACGTGATTCGCACGCGGTTCTTGTCGCGCTGAATGTGCTCCACCGCGCAGCAGTAACGAATCTGGCTACTCAGCTTTGCCGCAAAGGCACGCGGCAGCTGATCGTTGCCGCCTTTGATCTTCGCCAGCGACTCAGTGTGATGGCTGTACGCGTCGCGCATGAAATCCAGCGCGCCGTCATCCTGAAAGCCCATCACCATGTAGCTGATCGCATCCTCCGACGCGCCTCGCTGCCGCAGATAATCCGCCATGCTGATGTCGGCCAGCGCCATGATCTCCGGCGGCCAGTCCTCGCGGATGCCATCCCCGATCTTGCGCATCATTGGGCCGTAGTAATGCTCATCAAAGTTCGACAGCCCGATGCGCCGCTCCTCTGGCGTCAGATCCAGCGGCACCTGCGACATATCGACTGGCTTGCCCACCGGCGTCTTCACGCGCTTGCCCTTCATCAGCGCGACCTCCGCGCCATCCGTAGGCCAGAACGGCTCCAGCTGAAGATTGAAATACTTCACCCACTCGCGCGTGACCGTGTGCGTGTTGGGAATGCGACCGGCGCCGGCCTCGGCATACATATCGTCTGACAGCCCTTCGCGAATGGTGTGCACACGTCCGCCGGGATGCGTCTGCGCCTCGAGGATAACCACCTCGTGCCCGCTCTGATTTAACTCCCATCCCGCAGCCAGCCCAGCCAACCCAGCGCCGAGGATCACGACGCGCATCGACTGCCCGGCCGTCTCTGTCTTGCTCTGCGGCAGTGCCCAGCTCGGGACATCGCGAAGCAACACTCCGCCCGCAGCCAGGCTCGCCAGCTTCAGAAATTCTCGCCGTCTGATTGTCATGTGCGCGTGATTCTAACAAAGCCTCTGTTCGAAGCTCCAGCCTTTGCCCCCTGTCCGCTGTCGGACACGTCGTTCGACAGCCGGACAGATCTTGTGCTCACTCACAACATAAGCCGCTGAATCTGCTTGTTCTTTTGTTGGTGCACATTTTGCCAGTATTATCTAAGCTCTATTCGGCCCAAGGCACCGGGCTGCCGAACTCTTGCTAAGGGCTAATAGCTACGAGCCAAGCACGAATAACCACAGGCTGCCAGCCGATAGCTGACGGCTGATAGCTGACAGCCGTTCTCCCATGCGCGACCTACGACACGCACTGCGACTCCTCAAGAAGTCTCCGGTCGTCTCATGCGTCGCCATCCTCACGATCGCGCTCGGCGTCGGAGCCAATGTCGCGATCTTCAGCGTCGTCAAAGCTGTTCTCCTGAATCAACTGCCATATCGCGATCCCGACCGCCTGGTAAAGATTGCCGTCGCCGATTCTGACAGCCCTGTGCCCGAGACCATCGACTTCACCACCACCGACGATCTGCGTCAGCGCAGTCGCTTATTCCAGAGCATGTCGCTGTTTCGCGACGGCGAGGCCGCGTTCGTCGAGCTGGGTCATTCCGAACTGCTGCCGGGAATGCGGGTCAGCCACGACTACTTCGACACGTTGGGCGTGACCATGCACTTGGGGCGCAGTTTTCTCGCCGAAGAGGATCACGCGGATACGCGCTATGAAGCGATTCTCTCCTACGGCCTATGGTTGCGGCGTTTCGGTGGAGACCCGGCGATCCTTGGTCGCTCGGTGCAGTTCAGCGGCAGAACGTACAAGGTGGTTGGCGTTTTGCCCGAGAGCTTTCGTCCCATCGTGCGATCCGATATTTCTGTCACGCCCGAACTCTACACGCCCTTGGGATATGACTTGAAGATGCCGATGGCCTGTCGCGGCTGTCAGCACCTGAATCTGGTCGCGCGATTGAAGCCGGGCGTCTCCGTCGAGCAGGCGCGCGCCGAGTTGAATTCCCTTCTCCGCCGGGTCATCCACGAACATCCCACGGACTACGATTCGCGTGATGTGATCGCACTGATGCCGCTGCGTGACTTCGTCGTGGGACGTGTCACCACCGCGCTTTGGATCTTGCTGGGAGCGGTGGCCATGGTCCTGCTCATCGCGTGCGCTAACGTAGCGCATCTGGCGCTGGCGCGCGCTGCCTCGCGCGAGAAGGAGATGGCGCTGCGGGTCGCTCTCGGGGCAGGTCGCGTCAGATTGGCGCGCCAGCTTCTCTCGGAAAATCTGCTGCTGGCATTGCTCGGAGGCATCGCGGGAACGCTTCTCGCCTGGTGGGGAACCAGCCTCCTCACCACTCTTGGTCCCAAGGAGCTTCCCCGCGCCCACGAGATCCGGGTCGACGTGCCGGTGCTATTGTTCGCGCTCGGCATCAGCATTCTGACCGGCATTTTGTTTGCCGTCGTGCCGGCGCTGCGCAGCACGCAGATCGATCCCAACGATGCCTTGAAGGAAGCCGGCTCCAAAGCAACCGAGGGCCGCGCACGTCATGGTTACCGCAATGTTCTGGTAACGGCGGAGATGGCGCTGGCGTTCGTGCTGGTCATGGGAGCCGGACTGCTGGGCAAGAGCCTGCTGCGACTGCTGAACGTCAAACCCGGATACGATCCGCACCATGTGCTTACGGCCGAGGTCTATGTCTACGGCGTACGTTACGACAAGAAGCCTCAAGTCGAGCTGAACTTCTACCAGCAGGCCATGCAGCGACTGCGTGCGACTCCCGGCATCGACGGCGTCGCAATGGTCAGTACGTTGCCGCTGGCCAGCTTCGATCGCCGCGGATTTCATATTCAGGATCGGCCTTTGGCCAATGAATCCGACGGGCCTTCACCCGATACCTATTCCGTCTCGCCTGACTACTTCCGCGTGATGCGAATTCCGCTGAAGCGTGGACGCCTCTTCACCGACGCTGATCGTGCCGGCGCGCCGGGTGTCGCGCTCATTAGCGAGTCGTGCGCGCGAGCTGTGTTTCCTAACGAGGATCCCATCGGCAGGCACATTCAGCTAGGCGGACGCCACGACGATAAGCCGTGGCTGACCATTGTTGGTATCGTTGGCGATGTTCGCCAGTACGGCTTCGACCGCCCGTCCAACATGGAAGCCTACATCGCTCAGGCTCAGGACATGGATTTCGGTTACAACGTCGTGGTGCGCACCCGAGGCGATCCGCGGCGCTTCGAACAAACCGTGCGTCAGGCCTTCCTTTCGGTCGACAACACGCAGCCCATCGATCAGCTGCGGCCCCTGGAGGATTATGTTGCCGAATCGCAAGCGGCGCGCCGATTCACCTTGATGCTGCTTGGCCTCTTCGGCGGCCTCGCGCTGCTGCTAGCAGCGGTCGGAATCTACGGCGTTATCTCTTACGCGGTTAGCCTGCGCACGCGGGAACTGGGCATTCGCATGGCGCTCGGCGCCGAACGCCAGGATGTCGTCACCATGGTCCTGCGCGAAGGATTCACTCTCGTCGCTATCGGGCTGATCATCGGATTCGCCGCGTCGCTTCTGTTGACTCGATTCCTCGCCTCGCTGCTGTTCGAGGTGCGCCCCGGCGATTTCGCCACTCTGTCGCTCGTCACCGTCACTCTCGCAGGAATTGCGTTGCTGGCCAACTATCTTCCCGCCCGCAAAGCCTCGCGCGTTGATCCCATCGTGGCCCTGCGCTACGAATAGCCACGCAACTCTGGCATTTCCCCGCCACATCTGATAACTTCACGCGAACATGTCTGAACTGCAGCCCCACTCGTCCAACCCCGCCTCCGATCGCTGGCATGCCATGAGCGCCGGCTTCCTCGGCTGGACCCTCGACGCCTTCGACTTCTTCGTCGTCATCTTTCTCTTCGACACGCTGGCCGCGCACTTCCACGTTCCGAAGCGCGACATCGTCCTCAGCGTCACCGCGACGCTCATGATGCGTCCGGTCGGCGCGCTGCTGTTCGGCATGATGGCCGATCGCTACGGCCGCCGCCGTCCCCTCATGGTGAACGTGATTTACTTCGCCGCCATCGAGGTGCTCTGCGGCTTCGCGCCCAACTTCACCGTCTTCTTTATTCTGCGAATGCTCTTCGGTATCGGCATGGGCGGCGAGTGGGGTGTCGGCGCGTCGCTTGTCATGGAACATGCGCCGGTGCGCTGGCGCGGCGTGCTATCCGGAATTCTGCAGAGCGGCTATTCCATCGGTTATCTGTTAGCCGCACTGGCAGCGCGAGTCGTGCTTCCCAATTGGGGCTGGCGCGCCATGTTCTGGGTCGGCGGCATTCCCGCACTCCTGGCGCTCTACATCCGCACCAAAGTTCCCGAGTCCGAAGCCTGGCAGCAGCACCGCGTCGCGCGCACCATCGACGGCCCGCGCATCGCCTGGCAGCACAAATGGCTTGCGCTGTACATGATCGTTCTCATGTTCCTGATGAATTGCCTGTCGCACGGCACGCAGGACCTCTATCCCGACTTCCTCAAACACGGTCATGGCGTCGCGCCGAACACTGTCGCTTACATCACCATGTTCTACAACGTCGGCGCGGTCGTAGGCGCCATCATCTTCGGATTGCTGTCTGAGCGCATAGGCCGCCGCTACAGCATGCTCGCCGCGCTCGCGGTTGCGCTGTTGATCATGCCGGCCTGGGCCTTCGGCAGCACACTGGCCATTCTCGTCATTGGCTCATTCGTCATGCAGATGGGCGTGCAAGGTGCGTGGGGAATCATTCCTGTGCATCTCAACGAGCTCTCGCCCGACGCAGTGCGCGGCTTATTGCCCGGCTTCACTTATCAGATCGGGATACTACTCGCGTCTGCGACGCCGACGGTGGAGTTCGCTCTGCGCGACCGCCTTGGCTACGCCTGGGCGCTGGCCGCGTTCGAGTTGGTGGTCATCGCCGCACTTTCGCTGACGTTGATCTTCGGCATCGAAAAGCGCGGCCGCAGCTTCGTGCGTGAACCCGACACCGTCGCGGCGTAGTCGTGCAGAGACAATCAGGGTTTGGGCCGCGACGGCACGGACGCGAAATCACGGCAATTGAATCGCTGAAAAACTTTGATGGGCTACCAATGGGCGGGCGCCCGAACTGACATTTGTTACGGAGTTTCGCTGGAGGAACGATTGGAGCGGGAGACGGGGATCGAACCCGCGACCAACGGCTTGGGAAGCCGTGACTCTACCACTGAGTTACTCCCGCTCAGAGCCGACCAGCAAAGTCTAACACCCTGCAATTTCGCTCGCAATTTTGGCTTGCGATATGGATCCGACGCCGCACGGCACTTGGGTAGTGGGTCAGCTTAAAATTCACTCGCTTACCGCATGTCGCGTGAACACAATTTCAAGCTGACCCATCACCGGCTTTTGACACTGTTTTGAAGCGGCTGCTAGTATGAAGAGTTCTTCCCGCCTCACCAGCGTCCCCGTCGTCTAGCCCGGCCTAGGACATCGCCCTTTCACGGCGGTAACGCGGGTTCGAATCCCGCCGGGGACGCCAAATATAATCATAGACTTACAGCTAATCAGCCCTTTTCTAATTTCCCCTTGGTAACGCTACGGTAACGATAGAACCTGAACTTTCCCCATTTTGGGCTTTTCTGGTTACTCCGCATACGCGCCGTCTAGGAGTTTCACCGCGTCCGAAAGGAAGGCCGGACTGAGGTGCTGATACCTTGCGGCCATTCGCAGATCTTTGTGACCCAGGATGAGCGCGACGGTGTGAATGTCCGCGCCCTTCATCCGCATCCAACTGGCCGCCGTGTGCCGCAAATCGTGGAAGCGAAAGTCTGAGACATTCACAGACCGACAAGCCCGCAAGAATGCGAGAGACACGTTTTCCGGCGTCATTTGCTCCCCGTTGAACACAAAATCCGTTGGCTTGGCTTTCCCTCTTGGAACTGCTCCAAGAGCCTGTTGCGCCAGCGTGTTCAAATACACGATTCGCCCGTTACCGTTTTTCGTCTGCGGGAGCATGATCCGCCCGCCCTTGAAGTCAATGTCCAGCCAGCGCAGTCCCAGGACTTCGCCGCGCCGCATCCCAGTCGCAGCGGCAAGGCCCGCAATCGGGCGAAGCCATTCCGGGCAAGCCTCCAAGACGGCCCGCAACTCCCCAGGCTGGAGGTAGCGCACACGTCCCGCAGGAACACGCGGGGGCTTTACGCCGTGCGCGGGGTTGGCTGGAATCAACTCCCATTCAACCGCAAGCCCCAACAGGTGTTTCAGGACGTTTAGCTCTTTCACGATCGAACCCGGCGAAACCTCACCGCTGCGATGCGTCATGTACTTCTGCACATCCGCGCGGCGGACCTCCGCAAGCTTCACGGTTCCGAAGAACGGCTTCAGATGTGCCTCTACAATGCCGCTTTCGCGTGTGTAGGCTCTCGGTGTCAGTCTTGCCTTCTGGTGCTTCAGGAATCGTTCGGAGACGGCTGCAAACGTCTCCGCAGAGGGCGGGGCATATCCGAGCGTCACAGTCTTTTCCACACGGGCTTTTTCCGCCGAGAGCAGCGTCCGGGCCTGTTGGAGGGTGTGCGCTTCCAACTTCCGCTGTCTCCGCTTGCCGCCGGCGTCAACCCATGAAGCCCACCAGCCCGGCCTATCCTTCCGCTGATAGATTCCATCCCGATCTTTAGTTTTTCCGCGTGGCATGGCTCCTCCGTTCTACTTCCGCTTCGATTTCCGTTTGGTGCCTTGTTACCCAGTTCGCTGTAATGTGCCTCCAGCGCTGCCGCTTGTTAACTTTATGCGCAACCCATTCCTCGCGCTCCCCGTCCCTGTGCCGTCGTTCCGGTTGCCATTGCAGCCACGCATCGGCGCCCCACTCGATCATCTGATTGGTTCTACGCCTTCGGCTTTCTTCCGTGCGTCGCTTGCGGTCGTTGCCCTCACGCTTACAGTTCGCGCACCAGGAGCCCCGTGAGATGGGGGTTCCTTTCTTCGGAGCCCGCGTGCGCGCGAAGTAGGCTCCGCATCCGTCGCAGCGGAATAACCGCGCAGTTATGGGCGAATCCAGCATTTGCAGGTACAAAGCAGTAGCCCGATCAGCGGCAGAGTGCAGCGATTTGGTGTCTGGAGGTCGCCCGTCTGGCAGTTGCGAACGTATCTCTTTCACGCATTCCGCAAACCAAGCTAGGCCCCTCCCATCCCCATGTGCATTCCGTGGACGACCAACCAGAAGGGACAGGCCATTCTTTGTGAAGAACAGCTCCGGAGGGTTCTGATTAAAGTAGTCTCTGATAAGCCCGCGCCACGGTCGCCGCTTCCAAGGGGATTCTTCATCCCCGTTCCTGCCGCTGTCGATCCATTTATCCACCACAAAGCGCAGCAGGCGGGTGAGCATAAGACCCTTAATGTCCTCGCTGACTAGCTCATGAAAGAACAGGCTCAAGTCTGTTTCGGTAAGTCTGCCATTCAATGCTCGCAGCAGCAGCGCGTCCAGACCGGTGTTGCTCCGATTCGGTTGCCCAACAAACCCGTAGACCTTCATCTCGCCACTCCGCCCGCCCAAAACATGATGCGCTTAATCTATATAAAGAGCAACATATTTTTCACCTTGTTGGCGATTCCAGCCTCATCATTGAACCCAATGCCGAATATGGCAACGAATGCGAGGTACGAGCATGAACAAACCGAAAGCAATCGAGAGGGAATGGATTGGCGTCGATGAGGCCGAAACCTTCTCGGGGCGGAGCAAGTGGAGCTGGCGACGGGATGCCTATGAGGGCCGGATTGGCAGCTCGAAGGTGGGAAGGCGCCTACTTCTACGATTGAGTGACGTGCGTCAAAAAATGGAGGAGGGCTACCGCCCGGCAATGGAGCAGACCAAGTGACCCTAATCGCGCGCTCCTTGACTTCGGAAGAAATCCGAGCGCTCGGGGTCGACGCGCCACCAGTGCCGGCGAAATCGACATCCGCGTCCAGTGCAGCGACATTGACCGAGCGTGATCTGGAGATGTTCGGGCGCATCGGCGTCCCCATCGATCTGCTGGACGCGGCGCACATCGAACGTGTCTCAGACCAGGATGCGCGGGAGCGGTTTGGCATCCAGGGCTCCGCATCGAAGAACATGGCCGGGATTGTGTTTCCCTACTACTCCCACGTCACGGGGCTGCGCGTGACTGCCCGCGTTAGGCGTGATAATCCCGAATTGGAAGACGGGCGCCCCAAAAACAAGTATGTCTCGGCCCATGGCGACGCCCGGCATCTCTACTTTCCCTTCCCCCTGGACGCGCGGGCGAAGCTCGCCCGGCCGGCGACGCCCATCGTGCTGCTGGAGGCGGAGAAATCCGCACTCGCTCTCACCGCGTGGGGCGCGCGCGTGGGCATGGAGCTGCTGGCCGTGGCGATGGGCGGCTGTTGGGGCTGGCGCGGGCGCATCGGCAAGCTGGAAAACGCTCACGGCGATCGCGTGGATGAACTCGGCCCCATCTCCGATCTGTCCTGCTGCGATGGTCGCAAGGTGTGCGTGTCGTTAGATGCAAACGTCGCCAGCAACCCCAAGGTGAGGCAGGCGCAAAGGGCACTAGTGGCCGAACTGCAAAAGCGAAACTGCGAAGCCTTGCTGTGCAATCTTCCCGAGGTGGATGGCGTGAATGGACCGGATGACTACATTGCGGTTTGTGGGGATGAAGCGATGGCGCGAGTTCTTGCCAATGCTCACCGCGAAGCCGACCTGCCCGCCGAATTTAGCGATGATGCTCTGGCGCTGAGGTTCACGGCACAGCATGGCTCCGAGCTTCGCTATACGGCAGCCTGGGGACGCTGGAGCGAATGGGACGGTACGCGCTGGAAGCCGGACGACACCCACAAGGTTTTCGACCTTGCGAGGCGCGTGTGTCGGGACGCCAGTTCCAACTGTGAAAAGCGATTAGCTGTGCGGATCGCAAGCGCCGCAACTGTGGCCGCAGTCGAACGTTTAGGACGTTCCGATAGGCGACACGCTGCAACTGTGGAGCAGTGGGACGCAGACCCGTGGCTGTTAAGCACTCCCGCTGGCGTAGTTGATCTGCGAACAGGTGCGCTCGGTTTTAGTAAGCGCGAAGACTACATGACGAAGATCACGGGCGGAAGACCAGGCGGGGATTGCCCGCGATGGCGCGAGTTTCTTTCGCGCATCACTGAAGGGGAGGAAGAGCTGCAACGCTTTCTGCAGCGCACGGCCGGTTACGCACTGACAGGGATTACCCGCGAGCACGCGTTGTTCTTCCTGTACGGCACAGGCGCAAACGGAAAATCAGTGTTCATCAACACTATTTCGGGGGTGATGGGCGACTATGCGAAGACCGCGCCCATAGAGACGTTTATTGCGTCCGCAAGCGAGCACCATCCCACGGACCTCGCCGGATTGCAGGGCGCGCGGCTTATTACAGCGGTTGAAACTGAGGATGGCCGTCGCTGGGCCGAATCGAAGATAAAAGCACTCACGGGCGGGGACCGGATTGCAGCTCGCTTTATGCGGCAAGATTTTTTCGAGTTTGCGCCGCAATTCAAGCTGCTAATCGCGGGCAATCACAAACCGGGACTCCGCACGGTGGATGAAGCCATGCGCCGCCGTTTGAAACTGCTGCCCTTCACCGTCACCATTCCCGCCCCAGAACGCGACCTTGAGCTGACGGAGAAGTTACGTGGTGAGTGGGGTGGAATTCTGCAGTGGATGATCGAAGGCTGCCTGTCGTGGCAACGCGAAGGACTGAATGCTCCCGTCGTGGTGACACAGGCGACGGAAGAGTATCTCGCGTCCGAAGACATTTTGGCACGCTGGCTAGATGACTGCTGCGCAGCCGACCGAACGTTGTGGACATCGGCATCTGTGCTGTTCGCAAGCTGGCGCGATTGGTGTGACCGGAACGAGGAACGTCCCGGTTCACAGAAGCGATTCTCTGAACAGCTCGAATCGCGAGGTTTCTCCGCACACCGTACCAACAAAGCGCGCGGATTCATGGGAATCGGACTGGTGACGGATGTGACGGGTTGACCCCATATCACCGTTACGCGCGCGCGGGCGTAACGGACTAAACCGGATGATCTGTCACATGTGTCACCGGCTCCTGCGAGTGCAACGGATGAAAGCAGATTTTGAACCTGATTGTCCGAAATGTGCCAGCTATGCCCTATACCGGGAGACCAACCGGGGCAATTACGAGTGTCAGACTTGCAGGCTTCGGGATATCGACACCTTATCCCACGACCCAGGAACGCACCAGCGGGCAGCCAGAGCGCAGCACCAGCCTATCCTTTCCGCCCGAGACACGCCAGCAGACCCGGCTGGCCAGGCACGGGTAAAAGTCCTGCCATCTGGAGCACCAGCTTTTGGTCTTGGTAGCCGTCCGGTTTCAGTGCGCGGTCGATAACCGCCTGGACGACCTTGGAAGCATTCATGCAAGCCAACACTACCGCTTCCCGATAAAGCTCGGCATTGATACAGCCCCAGATGTGAGCTGGGTCCGCCTCTGCCGCCATGATGAGATGGTCTAAGTTAACGGCCTTGCGTTCAGTCGCATTCAGCCGGTGATAAAGATCCACGATCCGCTGCGCCTGCTCATCGTTGGAGAATCCAAGGTAGTCTATGGCCGTCTTGCCTAACCTTGACTTGCGGAGCAGGCATGCTAGGTTCGTCTTAGGCCGGGCATCGACTGGTAATCCCAGTGACACGCGTGCCCGCTGAAGGGGGGAAAGCTCGCGCTTTCGGACACCGAGTACCGGCTTGGCTGAACCGGAAGTATTCATGTTCCATCTCCAGTCTGCAGTACTGCCCCCACTATAAGCCCAGCGTGATTTTCTGCCGTCTGTTTTCGGATGTAGGCTGAAATGTCCAAAGACACGGGATGGTTGGAGTTGAACCCGATGACGCAGGGAACAACACCCTAAAATCATAATCACGGGAGCGTGTGAGAGAGGTTTAGACACCCCCTATGCTTCGACTTTGTTGCGCTTCCCGCCGTTCCCCAGTTACTGTTGCGCTTTGGGGAAACGGGAAACGGCTAAGGAAAAACGAGACATGAAAGTTTCACTTGCCGAGGCCATACGGCGCGTGCTTAGACCGACGGAAAACTGGGAGCCTGAGCTTCGGCCTGCCCCTGTTGCACCTAGTGAGTTGCAACTGCAATTGTTGGCCGACTTGCGCACCGTTCTGCCGGAGCGCACGGAAGAAGGCTGGCGAATAAACCGCATTGGCACTTCCGGCGTGTTGCGCTTGCTCGAAGCGGTCTCCGGGTCGCCCTGGCGCGGGCTGTCGCCGCACAAGCTGGCACGGATGCTTGGCAGCTTTGGCGTACATCCGCACGTCATCCGGTTCAATCACGGTGTGCGTGGCGTTCGGCGCGGGTACGCATACGATGAGTTGCGGTCCGCGTTTCTCACCCGCTTACCGCCGTGCGACAATCCCGGATTAATGCGCGGACCCAGTGTCTGAGCGGGGACATTGTGGCTTCGCCTGGGAGCAGGGAAAACTCTCGTGTAACGCGAGGTGCACAACCGCCAGGGGCCGGGCTCGTGCAGCGACCTCGGATTCGTGCGAGTTTCTCCGCTCAGCACGTGGATTTCTCACGCGGACAGGGAAAAATCCCCACCCGGGTAGTTAATTATTCACTACCTGGCATCCGTGCCGCAGAGTAATGACGCGCCTCTTCTGACTCGACCGCTCTTGTGAAAAGAACTATGAAGAAAGAATGTGAAAGGACTCTGGCTTGTGCCCCCGCATACCACCCCCTTAGGGGCATGGCGACTGTGCCCGCCTCGACGGTTCAAGACCCCAAGTGTGGGTTTTGATTATCGTCAGATAAGCCGAGAGCTAACACGAAGCTGAAGCGTCTTGTTCACTTTGCAGAATCCTGAGGCCCCGCGGCTGCCTGAGAACGTATGAGCGACCTTCTCTAATGAGGTCCCCCAAAACAGAAATCACCCTGCGCTGGTCGTGTGCGGTTGTTGCTTTCGTGTAGTCGTCGCCATCCAATTGCATCCGTATGTTATGCGGACGACCCTCGATAAAGCCTAGTACTGTGATGATTCCTACCTGATCAGTTGGCCCGCGGTCGAGTTTCACGACAATCCCCTCAAGCTCGAATTCCTCACGCGGGCTGATCTCCCGCAACAATCGTCCCGCTTCCTCGATCACTGGTAACGAATCTGGGCTAATGAATATGTGAGCAGGAAATTCCTCTTGCGTTTGGGGTCGCGTTCGTGACCATGAAAAGCCAAACTCCAAACCTCGAACAAACTCCCGCTCCTCAATCATCCCTGCTAGCGCATTACACAAATTAGAACTGATGCCGGAGTTGATACCATCTTTGAACGAATCGAGGCTTCCGGTTGCTGCCGCGACTTCAGCGGCGGCACGAATCTTGCTAACGCCAGTGCCTAAAGTTCGTATAACGCGACGCTCGTATGGTTCTTCAACGTCGGCGGCCGACAGTTCGGGCTGCTGTAGAATCGGGGCGACCTTAGAAATCACCGTGACCGTATAGCTTCCGCGCTCCGTCTGCCCCATTTTCACTTTTTTTACAAAGTCAAGAGCCTGGCCAAATTTTCGAGGCGCAAAATAAGCCCGCGGTTCTATTGCTGAACAGGCAGCCGCTAAAACAGCATCTCTCGACCTCTGAATCAGTGCAACGGCGTCTTCGATCGGAATAGTGCCATCGGCAGTCTCCGCAAGGCTGGAACTTATGCGGATGACATCGGCACTTGAAAAACTGAGATCAGCCAGTATTTCCAGCTGCGAACGTTGTTCTGCCGATTCCAAGGTTGCGAGAACCTCAGACATTCGCAACGCGAAATCTCCGAACCTGCTGAGGGGAATCACCACTTCGTAATCCCCACGCTCATTCGGGCGCGTCCACACAGAATAACGCGCAGGGTATGCTTGTTGCTGCATCCATCCAGTCGCCCGAAGATAGCTCACGATTTCTAAAGGCCGGAGAGCCTCAAATGTTTCAAGATCGCGGACGCTAGCTCTCATGGAAGCCCTCCCGCTGCAAGTCGCCCCATCATGTCCGTGACTCCAGCGACATCAAAAACCTGTGTTCGCGGAATGTTAACAGTAACAGTTTCGGTGTTGTCAGTGGCCGGGAATCCTCGCAGGGAGTACCAATACCCACAATGCCGGATGAGCAACTCTTGCTCAGTGTGTTTAAGCCAATCCGCCAAGTCTTCTGGCACAATCACCACCACTAGGATTCGCGGGACCATGAAATTTGTTGGCCGGAGTTGCTCGTAGTTGTGAACAGGTAGCGGGAGATTCACTGTCTCTTCAGCAAGAACCTGTTGGGACGTACACTTTAATTGTATGTCTAGCCGCGGTGACCGGGTCGTTCCATCACCGCCGCGAGCGGCCAACGTCAAGTCCACACTGTCGTTGTCAACAGTCGGCTGTGCAGTGGCGAAGCCGCAGGCTGCGGCGACCACTTTTACATAGGCCCTGCTAAACTCCTCTTTTCGTGCGGAAAGATCCATCGCGGCTAAATCGAGTATATACATATCCGCGTTGCCGAGGCGGATCTGAAAAGCCCGGCCCATCTCAGTGCGATACTTGCTTCTTGCGCCAAACGATCCCAACGCCGCGGGCTTCCAGGGTTGGAATTAAGGACGCCGACTTTGTGGCTTCTCCAACGTAATCGATATACAGGGTTCCGCTAATCTCATCGCCTCTGCCGACTTGATCTAACGCGAATATGTCTCGAATTTCAGCGTCTAACTCGGCAGCGCTGTTCACGTCGCATCGTCTGTAATCAAGCACCGGAGTCTCCCTCATGTTGAAGATAAGTCGCAACAATATATTGCCAGAAAAGGAGCGGAGAGAGCGCGAGATCTTTCAAGGACACTCTAGCCTCGCGCAAAGCGCAAGCAGCTTGCGGGGAGGCAGCGGGCACAAGACCGCCTCAAGTTGGCTTCGGTTCTAAAAGACCTGGGCGGGGGCTCCTTAGGAAGCCGCCTTGACCAGTCGGGCCGCTGTCGGGTCATAGACGTATTGGGTGATCGTCCCATCCTTTATGTGCTCAACCACTTCGTCCACAACAAACAGCGGTACGAGGAACCATTCTCGTGGGCGAACGGGATTTCCAAAGCGATCATCAATGGTGAGATCGAGCTGAGCAAACCCAAAGATGTGGTGGAAGAGGTTCTCCAGCTTCGCGCGATTGATTCGAGCCAGCTTGTAAGTCGCGACGATTTCAACGTCTGCTAACAGATACGTCGCGTCGTGAGCTGCATTGGCGATGCGGGCTTCGACCGAGCCGCCAGTGACGCCGATCTTGTGAATCAACTCCCGGTGCGCGGCGACGTATGGATGATTGGACAGACTGCGCAACACATAGATCGTGCCGCTGGCGATGTCATCTTCTTCCCACTTTTCGGCGAACAGCGGCCCAGCGGTCGGCTCCGTGAGCCTTCGTCCTGCCTCGTCTTTGTAGAGCGCGCGCTGTAGCGACCGCCGCAGGAGATTGCTCTCGGTGCCGTTGGAGTAGATCACTCGCAGCCGCGCATCGCTTTCCCCATTCGGAGCTTTGATCGTCTCGCCCACTTCAGCGACATAAACAAGTTGCCCGCCCAGGATGAAGAAGTCGCGCTCGGCAACGCTTGCATCTTTTCCAAACCGCCGCGACTCCCGACGCCCAGCTTGCAGATCGCTATCAGCTTGCTCGAAAAACGGCTTGAATCGTTCAAAGTCCCTGCAAGCAGCGCGGTTTGCAATCTCCTCGGCTGCCTGCCGTTCGCGGCGCGGACTGACATGCTCTAAGACCGTGATGTCACTCTCGCCCTTTTCTCCCACTCCCAACTCCGCTAGAAGTGCCTCGTCATTGAGTTCATCCAACTCGGGTAGTTCTTGCCCCTCTGGCACCGCGAGCAGTCCGTAGGTGTCTCGCCCGGCCAGTAGTGCTCGCGCTTCGGGCATTGACCGCAGCCGATCCAGCCGCACGACATACAGCCGCTCGAAAATATCGAGTTTCTCGCCATGCTGAGGCACCCGGCCATTCGTCTCGAAGAATCGTTGAATATCCTCGAATCCTGCGATGATGCGTTCCTCGCGCGGAGTGCGACCGCCCTTCTTCGGCGGTTCGAGGCTCACGCCAAGCTCGGCAAGCAGTTCATCGTCGGAAAGTTGATTCGTGGCCGTATTCGCCTTCATCTGATCCCCAGTCAAGCTCTCCCATTCCCAGCATTGGATTTCTGCTGGGCGCGGTAGCGGGCAAACGCCGCGACACCCTCAGCCATTCGCTTCTCCCAGGCATCTTGCGAGTTGATGTCTGGCACCCTGCCACGCTCCCGCTTAAACAACAAGGCACGCTCCGCCAATTCACGCGCCTCATCCATCGAGATGCTGATCTTCTTCGCCGCAATGCTTGTCTGCACCTGCCGAAGCGTTCTTTCATCCATCGCTTTCGCCAAAACCGCATAGGCAGCCTCAAAGGGATTGATGCGGTCGATCAGGTCAATGTCGAGTTCGCGCACATCCATTGCATACCTGCGGATGCCATCGATCAGGGCCGTATTCGCCCTCGCCTCGCTCTCAGCGTCGCCTCCAGCGCCAGCTGTAGGCAGTTTAGCCTGCTGCGTCAGGTTGAGGGCAGCGATTGCGTGCTGGCGAACCGCCTCCTGATCCTCTTCAGTCAGGTCCGGGTAGCGTTCGCGCACAATTTTGCCCATGCGTAATTGCGTCAGTTCCTCGGGCAGAGTGTTTTCGTGGTCAAACAGGCCGCGCTCCAGCGCCGTCTTGTCTTGGACGAATGCGGTGATAACCTCGTTCAAATCTTCGCGGCAGATGCGGCTGGCCTCGGGAGTCTTCGGCTCCACCAGCCCATTGATCTCGAAATGGATCTGGCCCGTTGCCTCATTCACGCCGACATTCTTGCCGCCTTCCACGTACCCGCCGGGGCCATAATCGAAACCCTCGATGGCTCCCGCATTCTTCGGCGTAAACTCGAAGCGTGGAGCCAAGACCTGCTCCATTAGCAAGCTGGCCGCAATCGCCTTCAGCGTGTCGTTGATGGCGTCCACGACAACGGCCTCGGCAGCGTCAGGCTCCGCTATCAGGTTGGTAAATCGCGCCCGTTCCTTGCCGGGCGCATCGCGCGTCGAGCGGCCAATAATCTGCACGATCTCCGTCAGGCTGCTGCGGTATCCAATGGTCAGTGCGTGCTCGCACCAAATCCAGTCAAAGCCTTCCTTGGCCATGCCCAGGGCGATAATGATGTCCACATGGTCGCGGTTGTCGCGTTGCGCCGGGTCTTTGAGTGCGGCCAGCACCTTGGAACGCTTGGCGGGGTCGGAGTCGTCCACCAAGTCCGCAACCTTGATGAGCCGACCGCCTTGCGCCGCTGGCAGTTCGATCACCTGAAAGCCTGTGATGGGATCGACATACTTCCATTCACCCAGGGCATCCATGATGACCTCGACTTCTTTGTGCTTGTCCTTCAGGCTCTCGCGCGAGTTCACATTGGGGATGTGGACAATCGTCTTCAGCGCGGGGTCCAGCACCTTCATCACCGCGTCCAGATAGCGGCCAGTGTAGAAAAAATAGCCGATGTCGAGGGACTTCAAATACTCGTAGCCGTTGAGCTGCTCGTAGTAGGTGTAAGTGACCTTGGCAAATCGATCTTCGTCCTGCGGGGCCAGTACAGCCACCGCATCGCCACGGAAGTACGATCCCGTCATCGCCACGATGTGCGCCTTGTCGCGGGCGATGAACTGGCCCAACTGGCTCCCGAGGCGGTTATCCGGGTTGCTGCTCACGTGGTGAAACTCGTCTACCGCAATCAGCAGCCTGTCGAATGCTTGCACGCCCAATTCATCCACGGCAAACCGGAAGGTGGCATGGGTACACACCAGCACTTGATCGCCGCTGGCCAGGAACTCGCCGACTGCCTTCACCTTGGATTGCGCAATCCGAGGCTCGTCTACGCCCGGCGCGTCGCACAGGTTCCATTGCGGCTTGACCGTCCAATCGGTCCAGAAGCCGTTCTCGGTCAGTCTCTCGCTGGCAAAGCTGCCACCGATGGACCGCTCGGGGACAACAATGACAGCCTGCTTGACTCCCTGATTGTGGAGTTTGTCCAGCGCGATGAACATCAGGGCGCGAGACTTGCCCGAGGCGGGCGGGGACTTGATGACAAGGTACTGCTCGCCTCGCTGCGCGTAAGCACGCTCCTGCATGGGCCGCATCCCCAGCGCGTTCGCCCGGCTCGATGCGCCAGTGCGGGCGGTGGTAATGGAGACCGAAGGAATCCGTCGTTGGTTAGTCGGATTGTCCGTCATCGTCATTGCGCTTTCTTCCTTGTCGTCTTCTTGGCTGGCGACTGTGCCCCCGTCATCTTCGTGTACATCTCAAAGAGCTTCTCCAGCCGCTCGGTATCGTTGCGGAAGCGACGACCAATATAGATGCGCTCCAGAACCTCGTCATTCTGCTCGTGCGCATGACGCAGGTTTTCAGGCATGGTTTCCGGTTCATAGAGGTCGGCGATGGTTGCCGGGAAATGCGCCTCGCGGGCCAGCAAGATGTTCTCTGCGCATCGTGTGAGATCGGCCTTGTTCTGCTCCGTCAGCATTGGAACAGGGAAAGTGTTCCAACCGAGAGTGTTGGAATAAGAAAAGCGCATTTCGAGACGAACGCATACTGTTCCAACCCAAACCCAATGGAGCCGCGAGACGATGACCGCCATATTCCATAGTGGAGCGTCGTAGAGCGCAAAGACTTTGTTGGTAACTGTGGCTCGGTTGTCCAAGATTCCGCAAGGAAGATAAGCACGATTCTCAGACGTAATAGCCGGTACGACGATACTGTACTGTGCCCCAATGCGCATCAATTTCAACTGGTGTGCTCTCTTTGCAAGAGCGTTGGCTCCTTTGTCCTGACTCGCAAGCCGCACTTGTCGGACTGCTTCAATCCGGTCCTTGAGCGAATCAATAGCTTGCGCTTCCTCAAGATCGCGATCCTCGATCCAGATGCAAAATCGCGAACTGCCATTGATGAACTCATCCGACCCGTAAATCCGCCTAATGAATTTGTTACGTTGGATAATATCCAGGCCTAGCGAGGGGAGTTCTTCCGGCCTAAGGAGCAGATGACCACCGTCGCTGGGTTTGTTGCCGAACTCCATCACGCTTAGCGCGCCCAATGGCTCGTCTCGTTTTTGAACGATTATGCGGGGTCCAAGTGTCAGATAGGGAGTGATCGAAGCCCCTTCGCGGACTAGTACGCTGTTCTGCTCGTCGTGAACATATAGGCGACGTAGGGCATTTGTAGGCGAACCGATTCCGACGATGGCAACAGTAACCCCTGCTTTGTTGCTGGCGAGGTTAGACCATTTGAATGATGTATACGCGAAGCGGATATCGACGCCTGCATCAAATATGACAGGCCATAGGATCGATACGGATTGGCCTTGACAGATCGAATTGGTGGAGACAAACGCCGCAACAGAGCTAGTCCTTGTCCCGTAATCAACTGCCTTAATGAACCAGCCAGCCACGTAGTCGAGGAAGCCGCTCGACCCTGTTCGTCCTTCCAGGAGGTTACGAATGTCGCCTTTCTGCTCTGCCGATTGATATGTGAATCCAAGATACGGCGGATTCCCACAAATGTAGGTCTCGCCGCCTTCATTCGCAAAGTCGATCTGTGCCTGATCTAGCGGTGTAGAGAACAGATCATCGGCTACCAATTTCACAGTGTTTCCGGTTGGATGGCAGATGCTCAACCAGTCGAGCCGCAGCGCGTTGCCACGAATGATCCAATTCTCCTTCTTCAACGGTAGAAAGGCAGCTCGGGCTACAAGCGGGCCTCGATACAGGACATCGCACTGGAACTGCGCAATAACCAGGGCCAGGCGCGCAATTTCCGCCGGAAAATCGCGCAACTCAATGCCGCGAAAGTTCTCAATCGGAATCTCCGATGCATAAAGCTCCTCACCTCGACGGCGGTTGACCTCCGCCTCAATCTTGCGCATCTCCTTGTACGCAATCACAAGGAAATTGCCCGAACCGCAGGCCGGGTCAAACACCCGGATTCGCGCCATGCGCCTGCGCAGGTTCAGCAGCATTCGCGGATTATCGCCAGCTCCCTCCAGTTGCGCATGCAGATCGTCGAGGAAAAGCGGGTTCAAGACCTTCAGGATGTTGGGCACGCTGGTGTAGTGCAGCCCGAGTGCGCCTCGCTCGTCCTCCTCGGCTACTGCCTGGATCATGGACCCAAAGATGTCGGGGTTGATTTCACGCCAACTCAACTCACCGGCGTGCTGCAGATATGTCCGCGCCATCCGGGTGAAGCGCGGCACATCGGATTTGCCGGAGAATAGACCGCCATTGACGTAGGGAAAGGTATCGGCCCAGGCCGGTAGATTCGCGGCGGCGCGGTCGGCGATCTTGACGTTCATGGCGTGGAACAGCGTGCTAATGACTTCGTGCGTATTGGAAGAGTCTCGCTCGCTCATCTGCTCGACCGTTCGGGTGAACAGGCCGACGCCGTTAAAGATGTCGGTATCTTCGGCAAAGAAGCAGAAGATGAGCCGGGCCATGAAGTGGTTCATGTCGTGCCGCCGCGCCTCGGTGGCCCACACTGGATTTTCCTTCAACAACTCGACGTAGAGCTTGTTGAGCCTTCCGGTGGCCCGCACGTCAATGGGATTGTCCTTGATCTCCTTGATCGTGGAGATGCCCGCCAACGGCAGGAAGAAGCCGAAATGCTTGGCGAAGTCCGCGTAGACCGAGGCGACCGTCTCGCCGCTTGTGAGATCTTCCGCCTCTAGCGTCTCGCCATCGGTGGCGAGGATGAACCTTGATTTGGCTGCGGCAGTCTTGGGACTTTGGCGCAACGCCTTCAGCGTCTCGTCGACCCGCCCGGACTCGCATGTGGCGATGTGGATATTGTTTCGCTGGAGCACGCCACCGAGCAGGTCCGAGGCGTTCGACTCACCCTTGCGCAGACGCTTGATGGTGGTTTCTTTGTTCCCGAAGGCCGCCAGGAAGGCAAACGGAAACTCAGTCGCATCGAACGGCTGACTCGCCAGTTGGGAAATGGCTTGTTCTATTTCAACCGCATTCAACTGTTATGCCCCGCTTCCTTTCCCCGCCGAAATATCACGTAAAAAAGATTAGTTCCGTGGCGAACGCAAGGCAAGGATTACCGATAAACTGCAACTGCCAGCTCACGGCATGTTTCGAGAAATGCCGCTATTCAGTGGGCGTCCTCGCCGGTCGCAAACTCGTAGCGTGTCGCGAACTCGTACAATGCTGCCTCAACGTCTGCCGCGAACCACCGTCCATCCGGTCTGACGACCGGATTTCGCACGCCACGCTCTAACAGAGCCCCTGCGAGCAAACCGCAGTCTCCGCAGAACTCGGAATATCCGTCGGGATTGAAAGGGTACGGAAGCGCGTCGTGCAAAATCGAATCCAGTACAGGGCAAAGATCAGGTTTGAGAAATCGTAAGTGCTTCGATGCGAAGGACGGTGAACCGAGGCCACGCAGAGCATTAACTTGGGTCAACGCTTTTGCTGTCGATGCCTCTGTCAATAGGGTGCGCAACGAATCTCGTAGGGTTTGGGAGAGGGCTTCGATAGGATTGTTCTTCAAAATACGGCCCCCGATGCCTGGGTAGCCGCCCCATTCACAGACCCGCCTTACAAACTGCTTAGTTTCCTCGGCAGGAAAATCCGCCTGCGCCAGTTTTTGTCCGAGCCCTTCTATTTCCGACGTTGTGGGGTATCGATATATGAAACTCTGGAGTAGAGGGGAAAACGAGTCTAGAGGTATTCGTAGCCCAAAGGATGCGCTTCCGTCCGATATGGTAATTGACATTCTTGCACCCGAATCTCGAACCTACTATCCCTGCAAAATTACAGGAGAGTTCTAATCACCAAAGATCGCCCATCGCATGATCGCCAGTAGCGTCGGAGCACTCACCATTTCGCCTGCCTCAAAACGCCGCAGCACCGATTCTGGAATTCCGATACCCGCTGCAGTCGCGCGAACGCTCATCTTGTTGTAAAACCGCCATGCGTGTATCAAATCCGCTAATTTCATGTGGCGGATTATAGATTATCGTGAGCAGCCTATAGAGATTCTTGGTCGCGTATGGCTCATAGCCGTATTCGTGCCACATACTTTCCACCACCATAAGAAGGCAATTTTTTGGCCCTGCGAATTCGGGCAAAAGGTGTCACAGGCTACGCCCTTACGCGGACATAGACAACTAAGTCGGTCGGTCGCGCCCGGCGGCCACCGGCAGACCAGACGCCAGCTCCAGCGGCACGTTGCCAAGGGCCGAACACATACCGGAAAAAATCCGGTAACGCTACGGTAACGATGGAACTGGAACTTGGGTGCAAATGTATGCAAGCAGAGGCGAGCGAGAAATCGCCAGCAACCATAAGCCATTGCGGAGATTAGCGAGTTTTGCACAACCCATGCAAGCCCATGCAAAATGCCCAGAATAGCCCTTTCACGGCGGTAACACGGGTTCAAATCCCGTCGGGGACGCCAACATTACGAAAGTCCTGCAACCAACGCAGAAGCATCTCAGTAATAACGCGGTTAGCCGGTTCAAAGAATCCCTTTTTGTGGCTGAATGCCAGCCCCTCAGGGAAGAATGCTTTCGCAAGCTCCTGCCTCTGGTTTACATTGCCTTTTTCCCATGCCGCTACCAGATCAACCGCCTGCACCTCTGCTTGCTTGAGCATTTCTTCCATAGTGCTTCGTTCTGAATCTAGGGCGCTTATCTCAGCCTCGATGCGAAAGATTTCCTCAGCGTTAGCTTTCTTAAAAGCGTCAAAATCGTCCGCTGATATTTCCTCTTTCAGTTTGGCGACAACGGCCTTTTGGTTCAAAGCCTTTTCGTTGGCTAATCGTCGGCTCAGACGTGCTGCATCCGCTGCAATTCTTTCCTTGCGTTGACTCCACAACTCTGCAATCCGTTCAGGCAGTTGCGCCAACAATTCGGCGGTTGGCTCCATGCGGGAGAGCAAACCCACGAACTGACCTTCTAAGTCATCGCGGCTTATTCCTACGGCCCTGCATCCGGGAGTCCAGCACCAATATCTGGCGTAAGAATGATGTCGCCCCTTAGCCCATCCCGCAGTCAGCATCTTGCCGCATTGAACGCATCTAACGACGCCACGCAACGGAAAATCCTCGCTTAGCTTCTTGTGTGGAATCGCTTTCGAATTCAGGCGAGTTTGCACGGTTCTGAAAACGTCCTCTGACACAATCGCTTCGTGGGTGCCTTTGACGTGTATATCGCCGCTCACTACCCAGCCTGAATAAATCTCGTTGGAAAGCATTCGGGCAAAGGTCTGTTTTGAGAGTGGACGCCCTTTTTTCGTTCGCAGCCCCATTGCGGTTACAACCTTGAGAACGGCATCAGTTGTAACGTAGCGTCCTGAGGCAATCATTTCAAAAGCCTCACGTACCAGAGGGGCACGCTCAGGATCAAGCCTGAGTTCCTTGTTGACATTGAGATATCCGATGGGAGCAGGCCAAGGAAAGCGACCGGCTTTGACCGCCATTTGCATTCGTTGTCGAGTCCGCTCGGAAAGCGAGTCGCTAAAAAACTGGTTCACCATCCCAATCATGTTGCGTGAGAGCTTACCTACTGCTGAATCATCCGTTATCGGGTCGTCAATGGAAACGAGCTTGATTCCAAATTGATTCATCATGACAAACGTCTGCACTTGGTCTGCCACATTGCGTGCTAATCGGGAGAGGTCAGAAACAATCAAGTGAGAGATGTCAGTAGAGTGCTTACGACAATACTCCAACATCTCCTGAAAGACAGGTCGTTCTGCATTTCTCGCACTTTCGCTGGCTTCAAAGACCTTGACCAAGTGAAGCCCGTTTTGCTCGCAATAGGAAGCAATCTTGTTTTTCTGCACAGTGAGACTATTGTTTGTTTGTGCTTGTTCTTCAGTGCTGACTCTCGCGTATCCAATGGCGTTCTTCATGCTTCACCTTGCTAAGTCCATCCGGCTCAAATCTTGCCTATCCTACCCGCACTCTCTTTGTTTCCGCAATAGCTCAATTTGCCCCCCGGCGCACAACCCTCTCGCTGCGGGACTTTGAGCCACTCGCAGGCTGATCTCTTCGATTACCACTTGATCGTCAAGATGGTCGGCCAGCTTCTGTTTGTTCGTGATCCTACCGTGGCTGATGGCCCATACTTCGCAATATTCACAATATTGTTCAGTTGCTGGCTTGCATTGCATTTCACAGGCGAAGACAGTACCGCAGCAGTCGCAACTGTGGTTATGGACTGCTATTGAACTGTTGTTGAGATGAGATGTAAAGACTAGGACAGGCGGAGTTGACGGATGTGCTATCGGTGTTTCGGGGAAAGAACTACTTTGGGAACTACTTATAACTGCTATATTGTGTTGGCCGTATTCTTCAGGATATTTATTACTTACCATGTACCTCCTGTGTTGAGATGTACTTACTATTCATATATTCCTCCTTGTTTCTTAGCTTTCGCCCACTAGTTAGTGTTTTGGCGGCTAACTGCTGCATAATAGGTTAGTTAGTGGTTTCAGCCGTGACCATCCTAGTCATGACCAGCATATAAGCAATGGGACCTTTCCCGGCACCCATCATACTTAGATGAGGTTGCCAGTGGCTGGTCGCAACTTTTGCATCTATGGCTTCCCCGTAGGCGTCTAACAGGAGGCTCCTTGAATATCTCCCACAGGCAGATTGGGTTAGGCAGGCGTATTTTATACGTTCCTGAGTGGCCTATTCAGTGCCTCTTTGGTTCGGTTCTTGATACAGACAATCACAGATGGAAAGAGGATCGGGCATAGCTATGGACATTACAGGTGGATTAGGTGCGCTGAAGGGCGGATTTGATATCGCTAACGCGATTCGCCAGCGCGTCAAGGAAGGAAAGCTATTCCCTAACGAAATTCTTGAGCAGCTTCAAACTCTGCAACAAGCAATGCTCGATTCACAGGCTGCCCTGAATGATGCAGCAACAGCGATTCGGACACTGGAAGAGGAACTTGCCGGGCGTGACCGGGCAGATGAAATTGAAAAGGACTTGGAGTATGTCAACGATGGCGGCTTCTACGTCAGGAAGGCAGAGCGCGCTGAAGGCAAGAACATACCGTATTGTCCAGTTTGTTGGGGCAGCGCCAAAAAGCTGATTCCTTTGAATCCCGGTACAGGTGACGGTCATTTCAATTGCGACATTCACAAGAGTAATCATCAAACTGAGAGATACCGCAAGTTTCTGAAGCAGGGACAGAGCAGGTTAACTGGAGGGACATCCGAATGGGGGTAATACATTCTCAGTCAGGATGCGAAGATATGTATAACAAACCCCACAACCAGCGCAACCGTACAAACACCCGTATACAAAAGTAAGTCCTTAATTACGAGCTTCCACACGATATGTGAGGGTGTGTCCTCAGCAGGAAAACCTGTCTGAGACAGCCTCCTAGCCGTCTTTTCAGTCTGCCAATCAGTAAGGTCTTCAATATACTCTTCCCACACCTGATATTTGGGATCATTCTTATCTGGCTTAGGACGGAGAGTACCGCCCAGAAACGCAATCTTGTCAGACATTGCGGATTTGAATGTTGTTACGGTGAGAAATAGTCCATACATCACGAGATATGAGATAGGCGGTAAGTTGAAAGCCAGCACTACAAACCAGTTCCATAGTTGCTGAAGAACAAACGTGGGATAGAGGAGGCTAAGTAACACGAGACACACATACAGCATAATCCTCCACATAGCCGTTGCCTTCTCCTAACCTCTCAATATACTGAAGCGATACACTAGAAGTCACTTAGCGCGCTGGGATTCCTCAATGGACTTCAGTAATGCATTACTGTCAATTCCTTTTGCGGCTAACCTATCGATTAACTGGATAATGCGCCGCTCAAGTGTCTTAGTCTCCGCTTCGTAGTGCCATAATTGTTTGATAAAGCTCGCTATAGACCAAAAGATAGTTAGAGGAATAAGATACATGGTAAATATGAGTAAGGTAAGCCATAAATCTCCGGCAGTTGAGGGCGCGAATGGACGGAGAAAGGCCGCAATTGTGGCAAAAAGCGAAAATACTATGCCAGCGGAGAAGCCGCTGGAAACGAATAGTACCAATTGATATGTATTGTGGTGACAGTTCTGCAGCGCAACAAGGGTGCTCTTAGCACTGGCTAGCCTCGACTTCAGAATCCAGATATTAAGCCTCTGCGGTGGTATCGATAAGAACGCTCTAATATCACGGCCAAAGATTGAGACGAGAATCGCAAGGATATAGAAGGCGGTCTGATATGGGTGGTCAATCAGCGAATGGAACGTCCAGTCAACAAAATGACGCATGAATGCGGTCACTATACCATGTTTGTCAAGGGCGTGCCCTTTGTAGAATGCCCCGCAAATCGCTTTAGAGCCGTTTAGAGCCACGTTAGGACGCTGGGAGTACTTGAGGGTCATCCGGGGCAGAAAATAAAATCCCTGAAGCAATTTGCTGGCGTATATTATACGTTTTGTACGCCCCATTACCCCGCCTCGGCCTGTCTGGAGATCAAGACCCCACGGGCATCTCTGCGGCTACCGTCAGGTCAGGAACAGGTACTACTTTGCTCCCCCGCATCACATACGCTCGGAAATCGCTCTACGGAGCCGTTCTGAGCTTTTTATTCGGAGGGCGATAGGTGCGGGCGTGCCCTAGCTCTCTATGGGCGCTGTACAGCGTGCTAAGCAATTCTAGGGTGCTATTGGGGGTCACAGAAAGTGCAGTTAATCAGCTATTTTCCTCCGTTGCTGATCTGCGGTCTTCCCAAAGCTGCCTCATTTCTCGTCCGAGGCCGTCGAGATCGGGATAGATTACTGACTCCGTAACCCCGCAGTCTCTTAACTGCTGCCTGATTTTCGAGCGCGAACCAGCCGCAATGGAGATGACCCTTATAGTGGAACCTTCCTTCTTAACTTCTTCTGCAAGCCAATCAGGCTCAGTTCCGAACACGATGAATCGGCTTCGTTGAGCCGCGATACGCCGCGTGATGAGGGGGAAGTCTAACACCAAAGGCGGACGAGGCACGTTCATTTCCGCGAGTACTTCTTCATTGCCGGGCAGATAGGCGTCCTCCCATTCGTCTTCATCCAAACGCCAAGACGGATGTTTCCCGACATAGGCTTTCCAGTCCTCTTTGAGGAGTTTTACGTCAGGAAGTTCTTCGAGCTTTTCCATTAGGCGGTAGGCTTCGAGCACATAGACGCGGGCATCGTGAGAATCGTCTGCCTTTTGGCGTAGTGCAAAGTGCAGAGCCATTAGAGCGCCATCTGACCAGTCAAGTAGCCGTGTGGGGCCGTCGTGGTGCTGCATCAGAAGATATGAGTCCCAATCCCAATCATCCTCAGATGTCTTTTCACTGCAGCGTTCAACGGCGTTGTGTTGGAACTCATCATGCAAATCATTCTCTATTTGTAGCAGTTTCCAGATGGGCTTTAGCGACACACCACGCGCCGGGCGATAAAGCTCCGGATGAAGAATGGTTTCGCCGTAGTCCCTGCTTTCGCCCCGAAACCAAAGCTCTTTGTGCTTAGCAAGTCCCCATGATTCGCGGAGCGTGCTCACAATATCAATGAATCTACCGAGACAGTCCACCCGCTCTTCTGAGATCGGCATACAAGAGTTCCTCGCAGGACTCGCTATTTCCTGTCGCCAATTACGGTCTTAGGCTCACTGGCGCATCCTTGGTTCTGCCAACAGCCACTACAGTGCCTTACAATCCCGTCTGGAGTCAATTAGAACGACTCTGCACCACGCAAACGCCTGAGCCTCACGCAAACTGATACATCCGTTTTCTTGCAGCCGTTCCAAAAACGTCCTCAAAATCGCCCTCCGGCGGCAACGTCCAATCAAGCACTTAGCGGGCAAGCTCCGGATGTTCCAATAACGACCCTTTATGGTACGATTTCTGTTGACTTTGTTACTGAGTTCAGTACATACTGAACACATGAATATTGCACTGTACAGTCGCGTATCCACTAGGGACAAAGGCCAAGACGTAGAGAATCAGCTCCGGCAACTGCGAGAGTTTTGCTCGAAACAGCAATGGTCAGTTGTGCAGGAGTATGTAGACCACGCCAGCGGGAAACGCTCTGACAGGGAGCAGTTCCAGCAGATGTTTTCCGCAGCATCCCGAAGGGAATTCGACACCGTGTTGTTTTGGAGCTTGGACAGGTTCAGCCGGGAGGGAGTTTACGAGACACTGCAACACCTGCAACGGCTGACAGCTTACGGAGTGGGATACCGCTCCTTCACTGAGCAATATCTGGACAGTTGTGGCGTATTCAAGGATGCCGTTATCTCGATTCTCGCCACAATCGCCAAGCAGGAACGTGTACGGCTCAGTGAGCGAACGATTGCGGGACTGCAAAGAGCAAAGCTGCAAGGGCGCATCGGAGGCAGACCACGGAAGGAATGTGACCGTGAGAGGCTGGCAGAACTGCGGCGTTCAGGGTTAAGCCTAGCGCAGATTGCAGGTCAGACGGGGCTTTCCAAAACGACCGTTGCCCGGATGGTGAGCGTATGACAGGAAGAACGAAGCCAGCGGAGGAACGGCCCATCGTGCAAACCGTCAAATTGGAACCTGCCTTGTTTGTGAGGCTCAAAACATTTGGAGCCAAGACCCGACGCAGCAATCAGGACATTCTGCATACTGCGCTGATCGAATATCTCAACAAGGTGAAAGCTTAGGGATTCAGGACCTATTCTAGAGGGTTTGGATGCATCCGCCTCCGCCCATCGAAACGATAGCTGTGAGAGCAACCGTCATTCTTTTCCATGTGCTCGTAATGCGCCGGAGTCTTACCCCCAGATTTCTCAACGCGTACCCGTCCATGACACTCTGGGCATCGCTTCGGTTCTGAGCGATCTCGCTCTAGCGCCTCTACAACAGAAATCGCCCTCCATCCTGAATTCTCTTCGATTTCACACTCGGTGTTCCTGTTCATGGCTCGGCTCCTGTGCCGCTCGGCAAGATCATACATCTCATCAAGGCGCTAGACACGTCGCATAAGCTGCGAGAGTGACATCTCAAACGCCAACGCAAGAATCTCCAGCGATTCGCAGACATGGCTCTTTCTCGCCGCGCTCAACATTTGAAATGAACGGACGCCCAAGACCCGAATGCACGGACAAGTAAGTTTGCGTCCAGCCGCGCTCCTGACGGAGCTTGCGGATTCGCCTGCCCAACCGGATGCAAACATCTTCCGTTGCCACCCTTCAAGTTTGGCTGTATTCTTTGGGCGACAGTTCCGCCTATAGGATACAGGGAGGGGCGCTATGTCCAAGGCAGAAGAAGTACGTAACAAGCCAAATCACATCACCACAATTCTGTGCCTTTGCATTTTAGCGACGGTCGGAGGAACGACAAAGCTAGCAGCACAGGACGGATGCCCTCCTGCAACATGCCCACAAGGTAGCCACTCAGTTTGTCACAAAGAATGCGATCCCAATGTCTCTCCGATTTGTTCGCCAAGATGCGTTTGCCGATGTGCACCAGACGATAATTACATGCGGGCACGAGGAGTGCAGCCCAAAGAGCAGCTAAGCAGCATTGCGTGTGTTAAGAGCGATCCGAGATCGACAAACTCACTGACAGAGAATATCAGGCAAGAACAGTCGTGTGACTTGGATATTTGGCGCTGAAAGGGCGCATGATGATAAAGGAAAGAATATTCATCCTGTTTGTGGCGTCTGCCCTCGTCGCAGCGACAAAGCCCACAGCGGCTCAAGAGAAGCCAGACCCTATAGTCGGCGTTGTGGTGTTTGACGATTTTGCCGTGGCATTCGCCTCGGAGCCTGCTTGCAAGGGTCTGAGCCTCGCAGTCCCACACGGTAAGGATCGTGCTCATTCTCCCGACAAGGGACAATATTGGCTGCTTACGGCGGAACATGACCCGTTGAATATGGCGGACAAGACTACTTACTGGAACCTCTGGCACTCGGCTGATGGGTCGGAGGTAAAGGGAGCAGACCACACGAGTGCCGAGGCTGCACAGCACGTGTGCGCCATAGTGAAACAGGAAGGTGGGACGGTGAAGTGAAGTGACCTCAAGAGGCTTCTTTCGGTACGATATACGTCTCAGGACTTAACTTGACTGTTTCTCGCTGTAGCTATTATCCACTTGGATTTTGCGCATGGCACGGTCTATGATTCTGCCAAATGTCTCTGCAAACGACGCTTCTCGCTTATATGAGCGGTGCTGCAAGTACGGTTGCTGGTTCTTGGTTTAGCAGCAAGATTCGCCTCTACTACGACAGCAGGAAGGCTCACCTTGAGGACATTAAAAGCAAGGTTTTGCTGCCGATTCGGAAAGAGTTAGAGGATTACGAGCCGTTTGTCCTCAACACACAGCCGCTGTTTTCAGTTGTACATGCCACAACGAAATACCACGGGGCAGCGCCCCTCACCCAATCACCAGTCGAAGGGGAGCGGGTATTGATTGCAAGCTATCCAGTGCGTTGGCTATATCGGGATGCTGAGCCTGCGCTTACCCTTGATATTGAGAAATCTCACTTTCCCGAAGTCGTAGCAGCCTTGAAAAGATTTCTCCTTACTTGGGACATATACACGAGCGAATGTAAATTGTGGGTTGGCCAGATGGCTCAGTCTGTCCTTGAGCAGTCCGGCTTGCCCAAGTTTCCTAATATGACTGCCTCAGGAGGATGGCCTAAGCCGCATGTCATGCATCTGGACGTGGCCCTTTTTATATTCTTGCGGGCTTTTGGTTTGACCACTGCCAGTATCCGGCTTCAGCACAATGCCGGTAGGGCGTCCGAAAGCTGCTGGTCTATTCAGAGTGACCTCATGGGATACGCCAGCGGTAGCGATGAGACCCTCAAGATATTACTCAATAACATTGATGCTCTCAGGGTGTCGCAGAGCCACACTGCAAACAAACTGCTCACCATGCATCCCGCATTACAAGCTGAGTTTGCTTCTGTGCAAATGGCCGTGGACCATGCCATTGCATCGCAACGACTTCGGAACCAATGTAACCTAGTACCGTTTCTCTGAGCAGCAACACAGTTTTTGTAGAAGCAACTTGAGAATAAATTAATAATAATTTCCCTTTATCCCTGTTCCTAGAATGCCCCGTAATTGCGCTAGGGCGCCATTACAGCAAGCTTCTACGAGGTCTTAGTCCCCTTCCCCTCAGCGCAAACAGTTAGAAAATGTAATTCGGACTATTTCTCTCAATTGTTGGAAAAGGGGGATATTCAATTGTTATGTACAAGGATTCAAATAGTATCAGGTATATATATGCAGCATCCGCAGAATATTCCTTCTCAACGGCCCTCAGTGGCGAGGGGGTGTCTCGCAGCTTTCCCGTTCAGATTCAACAGAAATGCCCTTGCCCGTATTAGCAGGTTCAAAATATCTACGGCAGGCACGCCAACAAAATAAAACAGTTATTAGAACTTGCTTCCGGCCGCAACACCCTTTCCAACACCCTTACTCGAGTCTTCCAACAAAGGGCCTGGAGATGCGATCGTGGAAAGCCACGACGTTGCATTGTCTCCTCCTCCGCAACCAGGGCGGTTGAAATCGGCGGTCTCTGTCACAGGTCAATCACCATGTCCGCGGTTGGTTGCGAGCAGCACACGAGCACGTTCCCTGAAGCTGGTCTCTCAAGTGGTTCGGGCTGATAGGTAATCGAGCCGCTCACCAGGCCCGTCATGCAGGTGTGGCAGACCCCGGTCCGACAGGACCATCGGACAGGAACATCGCAGGCTTCGGCCAGCTCAAGCAGACTCCCGAACCTGGAGTCCCAAGCAGCGGTGATCCCGCTACGTGCGAACGATACTGACGGACCAGACCCGGGCGGCCCTGACGGCAGATGCGGAGTATGTTTGACCTGCTCTATACCAGGAGTAATGTCCGCGAGCGCACCAAAGATTTCCATGTGCACACTGTCGGCAGTCACGCCCCACGTTCGAAGGCCATCGCGCATGCTCTGCAAGAATGAAGACGGGCCACACAGATAGAATTCGCTATCTCGTCGTACTCCGATTTTCTCGAGCAGAGCTACGTCAACATGCCCTGGTGTATCGAAGTCCACCTCCCGTTGATCGGCGGCAGTGGGCCTGCTGTATACGATGCAGCGTTTTCCGCCAGGTAACTGCTGCAGGAGAGAATGTGATTCTTTTGCAAACGGATGATTCGCGCGATCGCGCGCGCCGTAGATCCACCATACCAGCCGTGGTGATTTTTCTGCGACGAGTGAATGCAACATCGCGAGCACGGGCGTTGCGCCGACACCAGCACTTATCAGAACAACAGGATTCTCGCCAGCTCGCAGCGTAAACGTTCCCCGCGGTGCGCTGACATCCAATACATCGCCTTCTCTCGCGCGGTTGCACAGAAACGAACTTCCAACCCCATTCGCTTCGCTCTTGACGCTGATACGGAAGTGATCCGCGGCGGGCAGATCCGATAAAGAATAATTGCGAAGAACTGCTGGCTTATCCGGATCTACCTGCAGTCGCAAGACGACAAATTGACCCGGCTGGGCGACGGGCAATGGTTGTTGATCAACCGGCAGCAGCGTGAATGAGGTCACGCTCTCGCTTTCCTTGCCGATATGCGCAACGCGCATCTGTTTGAACCCAGACCATGCCGGCGCTTGCTCCTCATTGGCTAGGCCGGGATTCCCCGCTGCGGCGTTCGGACTCGATTCTTGCTGGAGCATCGCCCGGAAAGAAGCTTGCCAGCCTTTACTCAGCGCCGGGATTCGAAGGGCTCGTTCCAGTTGCTCGCGAGAATGTCCCGGCAAGTACAGCAGACCATCCATCTCGGCGACCGTAATGCGCTCGGGACCATCGGCGACTTTTGCGACCTCGTCGCCCGCACCGACTTCTCCTTCCTGCAACACGCGAAAGTAAAATCCCGGCCGATGGTGAGCGACCAGCAGGGCCGCCATGCGAGGTTCATTCATGCGGATGCCGACGCGATAGCAAGTCACGCGCGGCTGCGTTACCTCAAATACCGCATCCCCAATGCGGTATCGATCGCCGATGCAGACTTCGTCATCGAGCAAGCCTTCAACCGTGAAGTTTTCGCCAAACTGACCGAAACTAAAATCACTGCGACCCAGAAAGCGCTCCCAGAAATGGTAAGAGTCCATCTGGTAGACGAACACTGCCCGCTGCTCCCCACCGTGACCGGCGAGATCCCCTTGCCCGTCACCATCGATATTCAGCTTGCGCGCCATGCGCCGCCCCTGAACCGGAAATTTCCAGACCGCCGTTTGGACGATCTTGCCGTTCCATGTTACGTCGCGCGGAAGGCCGACATTTACTGAGAGCAGGCGAGCCATCTCGGCGAAATACCTCCTATTTCTCCACCGTCTCTTGTCATGGAACTCTCATTTATCTATTTTGCTACAACAGATGCTGGCGCTCCAGTGGCCGCGCGCAAGGGTAACGATTTGCGGATCATCAGAAACTGTCAATCATCCAGAGATTGCTATCGCGAGTCTGAGCCTGGAAGGCCAGGTACTTGCCATCGGGAGATGGCATTGGACTGGAAGCAAACTGCCTTAACCGTCCGCTGCTTAGCAGGAACTCCACCTTGCCGGACGGAGTGACGTACGCCAGCCGGGAAGAACCCCCGACTAGAGTCGTCACGAAGAAGCCTTTCCCATCCGCAGATGGAGCCACGCATTCCAGGCGCCCTGCCCCCGGATCAAGCGCCACTTCGCTCCGCGTTCCGTCGAGCAGGTTCAAGAGCTCGATTCGTCCGTTGTACTTGTCCTCATCCACCAACACCACGCGCGAACCATCCGATGAGACGGTCCAACTCGCGCTACCGACAAGACTAGAAACCGGGATTGTCCCCAGCCGTTTGCCTTGCCCCAGGACGGGATCAAGCGAATAGAAGGCTAGCTCCTTACCCTCCTGCATCGCCAACACACAAGGCACGACTGCATTCGGATTGGACGCGCAGTAGAAGGCACCGGCGGCTGAGGCCGCTTGCGGCGCCCGAAACAGGGGCTCCGGCGAACCGCCGGCTACGGTTCTGTGCATCAGCCTACGATAGGCTCTGGCATCGACGCGCGGGCTCGATGCCGTGGTGGAAGGAGTTCCACCGCCGGAAGCTGACCCCGCTTCCCAATAGATAAACCATTTGCCATCCGGACTGATATCCACACCATAGACATCGCGCGAGCCTGAGATGACGACTGCGGCAACATTCTCGTCCAGCGCCTGGCGGAAGATCTCGCGTTTGCCATTTCGCTTAGAGTCAAAGACAATGGCGCGCGAGTCGCGCATCCAAACAGCCTGCTCGCTTCCCCGATCGTCCAGGGTGAAGCGATGAGGCTCGGTCATACTGCTATCGTCGGGACTCAGCTCCCCTACGTAGACATCGGACCAGCGCCTGTCCTTCACGAATGAGAGTATTTTTCCACTGTCGGTGACGGTCAGATTTGCGAATCCAAAATCGCTCCATCGCGTTAGCGGCTCAGGCTTGCCGGTGACTTCCGCAGTGTGCGGATCAGCCCGGATCTTCCACAAACTGTACTCTGGTTTGGCGTGCGAGGCACCGGGCTCTTGCGTGAGCGAAAATATAAGGCGCCCATCGGGAGACCACTTCTCCGCGAAGACCGCACCATCGGCGGTGCCAAGGATGAGGGTGCTGGTTTGCGGCAAGCTCGATTCCGCCACCAGCGTCTTGGGGACGCCCCCGCCGACCGGAACCGCCTCGATCGCGGAACTCCAGGAATCGCCTCCCGTTTTCCAGTGCTTGCCATAGGCGATCCAGTGCCCGTCGGGTGACCACGTGGGTGCAAATACCACTTCCAATTCTGCCCCGTCCACCACCTTGCGCGGGGGTTCACCGGCGAGGTCTCCAACCCACACTGCACGCTGAGCGTTGCCGGATTCATAGCCAAGGAAGGCAATGCTTCTGCCGTCCGGCGCGACAGCCGGTTGTTTGCCATGCCGGTACAACAAACGCGGCTCTTCTTTGCTCAATGCCGTGATGATCCAAATATCAAAACCATCGGAGCTTCTCACATCCGCGAGTAGCTTTCCAGCTCCGGGAATCCAGCAAAGACTCTCAATCCGTCCGCCTAATTCGGCGGGCAGCCCAACGGCGCGCGTTTCACCGGACTCGAGATAGCGCAGGTACACGCCCGTCTGGTCGTGGTAGGCCACATACTTACCGTCTGGGGAAACTGCTCCTCCTGTCACGGGATCATCAATAGGGTTGGCTGTGAGTTGTTGCTCCCTCAATTCGGGCGACGGCACGGTGCGAAACCAGCCAAACCAGGCAACAAAAACTGCAGCCAGTAGCCCGGCCAATGATCCTGCAAGCCAAAGTGGCAATCGATGCTTCCGTGCGCTCTCGACCTGCGCGTACCTGTTCGTACCACTCCTCACTCGCTCCAATTCACTTCCCAGCTCAGCAGCGCTTTGATAGCGCAAGGAGCGATCCTTCTCCAAGGCCTTGTTAATGACTGCTTCCAACTCCGGTGGGAGGTTCGGATTCCGCTCAAGCACCGGCACAGGGGAGTCGCTTAGAATTGCTTCTTGAATCGAGGCCCGACTGTGGCCGGTAAAGGCGCGCTTTCCCGTCGCCATTTCGTAGAGCGCCAGCCCGAAGGAAAAGATGTCGGTACGCGCGTCCAGGTTCTCTCCGCGCACCTGCTCTGGCGACATGTAACCGGCTGTCCCCGCTGCACTGCTTAGCAGCGTCAGAGTGTCCTCTACTTCCAGCGACTTGGCGGTCTGGGGCGCCGCTCCGGCGCCACCGGGCTCAACCGGCCACGCGCCACCGACCATTTCTTTGCTGGTCATGGGTAACTTCGCCAAGCCGAAATCCAGGATCTTTACAGCAACACCATCGCCCCCACCCGGCGCTGTATTCGCTGCTGAACTACTCAAGAAAATATTCGCCGGCTTGATGTCGCGATGGATGATTCCTTTGCCGTGTGCGGCCTTAAGCCCATTGCAAATCTGAATTGCGATCTCGAAGAACTCATCCACCCCGAGCCTGATGTCGCTAACCGAGAGCATGTTCAGGCGGTCACGCAGCGTCTGGCCTTGCAGCAAAGGCATTACGATGAATGGCTGATCCTGGTGCTCACCAAATTCGTGGATCGAGCAAATGTTGGGGTGGTCCAAAGCAGAAGCTGCGCGAGCTTCGCGCTCGAAGCGCTCTACCGCCCGCTTATCGCCGCCCATTTCTTCAGGAAGAAACTTCAGCGCCACCGCGCGATCCAGTCTTAAGTCTTCTGCCTTGTAAACGACACCCATCCCACCGCCGCCGATGACCTCCAGGACACGGTAGTGGGAGACCGTTTTGCCGGATAACGCGGCGGGCGCCATGGCAAGCGTTGCAACCTCCGCCTTGCCGGCGGCCGCGGTATTCGCCGGAACATCGCCGGAGCTGGAACTCAGGTCTTCAATAGGGGCGATAAATCGGTAACCGCGGCGGGCCACGGTTTCGATGTACTTGGGATGCTCGTTGGAATCCCCGAATGCAATGCGGAGCTTACGAATAGCGGTGTTAATGGCATTGTCGAACTCCACTACCGTGTCGTTCGGCCAAAGCGTGGTCTTGATCTCGTCCCGAGTGACGATTTTGCCGGAGCGCCCAATCAGGATTCGCAGAAGTTGAAGGGGCTGCTCCTGAATACGGATTCTCTGGCCTAAGGTGTACAACTCGCCGGCCTTTAGGTCGACCTCGACATCTCCGCAACGGACGCGAGAGGACAATTCCTTAGTCATTTATCCGATTGCAACAAAGTCTACTATCTGCACAGCAGTCCTCAAACTGTTAGTTTGTTCTTAGCAGCACCAGTAAACACCGCCGAGCCCGACCCCTCGCAATCCGTAACTAATATCAGATTCAACTAGTTAGCCGAATACATCCGCAATCCACCGGCAATCCATCGCCAGAACATTGATGTGAAAGCCAATCCGTTCTAACGTCCCTGACCAGAGTGGGGCAGCAAGAAAGCAAGCAGAATTGCGCAGCTCTCACCGACCTTGACCAAGGTCGACGCCGGAGTACAGACGTTTTCCCTGCGCCAAGGTGCGGATCACAGGGGAAGGTTCACAGCAGTTATGCAGTCCAGGCGACCGCCCGAAAGGAGACCTTATGCGCCGTTTCAAGCTCACAATTCTTTTTGCCCTGGCCGGGGTGTTGCTGAGTGCGACAATCTCAGCTCAATCCACGGCAAGCACCTCAGTTCCTAACCTCATCCGCTACAGCGGAACCCTGAAAAATGCGGAGGGGGCCACCGTTACTTCGTCAACTCCCGTAGGCGTAACCTTCGCCATCTATAAGCAGCAGGATGGCGGACCAGCAGTCTGGCAAGAGACGCAGAATGTTACGCCCGATGCCATTGGTCAATACAACGTGCTGTTGGGCAGCACTACAGCTACTGGATTGCCGGACGATCTGTTCTCGACCCAGGACGAGCGCTGGCTCGGCATGCAAATCCAGGGACAGGAAGAGCAGCCTCGCGTGCTGCTGGTAAGCGTGCCGTATGCCTTAAAGGCACACGAAGCCGACACTCTGGGAGGATTGCCTGCATCCGCCTTCGTACAGGCCGCGACGACGGGTACTGCCGGCGGAGCGCTGGGCAATGGAACCGCCTCGACCCCGTTGAGCACTGCAGGCAATTCCGCGAGCGGCAAGACCGCCGAGGGCAAGCTCCCGCCGGGGCCCTGCATTGTAACGCCGGGCTACATAACGTATTGCGACCTTACTGGGGCGCTTTGTGCTTCGCAGTTATTTCAGAAAATAGGTGGGGTTTTCAATGGTTACATAGGCATCGGAACAACGAACCCCTCAACACCGCTCGAGGTGGGCGGCGCCATCACCGCAGACCAGTGGTACGACATTACGAACAAGGAGCTTCCCTTCCTGAGCGTAGGCTGGCCAGGATCTCCACTTGCAACGAATGAGAACACCTGGCTCGGCGTGTTGGCTGGAGGTCAGGGAAGTACCAACAACACCGATACCGGAACCGTCAACACCTTCGTAGGCTACAACGCTTTCTTCCACAACCAGGCGGGTTCGCAGAATACCGCCGTCGGCGTCGGAGCAGGCTACCGCAACGACAACGGCAACAACAACACCTATGTTGGCTTCGATTCTGGGTGGACCAACTCAGGGAATATCAACAACAATACCTTCACCGGATGGGAAAGCGGCTTCGCCAATTCCGGGTCCGACAACGCGTTCTACGGATACAAAGCTGGTGCCGCCAACACCGCCAACAACAACAGCTTTTATGGCTACGCGGCCGGCGCGGCCAACACTAGCGGCACTCAGAACACATTCCTCGGCATCAACACCGGCAGCACAAACACCACCGGCGCCGGCAACACCTACGTTGGATGGAGCGCCGGTTTCTCCAGCGCACCGGGAACGGGGACTTGCTGTAACACCTTCGTCGGCAACGGCGCAGGCTACGGCGTCAACGGACCGATGGCTGGTGCCGGCCACCGGGCTGGTGAGGCCACCACGACTGGCGGCAAGAACACCTTCTCAGGTTACTGGTCCGGACTGGTTAACCAGACAGGAAGCTTCAACTCCTTCTATGGAGATCAGTCGGGTCAAAGCATGACATCCGGTGACTACAACACTTTCCTGGGTATCTCCACCGCCGGCTCGTTTGCCACCGGCAACTACAACACCTTCGTTGGGGCCTTCGCCGGCAACAGCTCCGGCAGTGGCAACAACAACATCTATGTTGGCAATGTCGGCACGACGGAGAACAACACCATTCGTATCGGCGGCGACACCGGCAGCGGTTATGGCTCACAGACCGCGACTTTCATCGCGGGCATCGCGACTCCGGTACCCTCGGGTGCGAACACGGTGTACGTCAATTCCCTAGGCCAGCTTTTCGAGGGGCCTGCGAGCGGTGGTGGCGGCAATGTCACTGGCCCAAACCCGCCCTGTACCGCCAACTACCTCACGATTTGGACAGGTGGACTAAACGTCGGCTGCAGTGCCGTGTGGCAGAACCCGACCTCATCCTTCAATGTGGGCATCGGAACTACCACTCCGACTAGACAGCTCGATGTCAATGGTGAGATCAACACTGCCACGCACTATGAAATCCGCGATAGCGTTGTGCTGAGCATCGACGGCACCAACAACACCTTGGTAGGCGTCGGTCCCGGTTCGGGCGGCCAGGAGAACACCATCGTCGGCAACCTGGCTGGCGCTGGCACTACCGGACCGAACAATACCTTCGTCGGGTACGAGGCTGGAGTCAACACCGGAAACCAGGGACAAAACACCTTCTTGGGTGCTTACGCTGGTCTTCTCAACAATGCCGGCAGCGACAACACTTTTGTCGGCTACGATACTGGCAACAGCTTCCAAGCTGGCAACGGCAACATCTTTATCGGCTGGTCGGCTGGCAATAACAATGGCACGGCTGCGGCCAACACCAACGATATTTACATTGGCAATCTGGGTTGTCCCGGCGCTCCTCCTTGCGTTGAGAGCCAGACGATCCGCATCGGAAACAATCCCTTCTTCGGAGGTGCGCAGACCAATACTTACATCGCCGGCATATGGAGCTGCACTCCTGGGGGAGCGGCGGAAACCGTTTGCGTCGATTCCAACGGAAAGCTCTGGGGCTCAAACAGCGGCTGCACCGGCTCCTCTCGTCGTTTCAAGGATCAGATTGCTGACATGGGCGACAGCAGCAGCAAGCTGTTCCAATTGCGGCCCGTCACCTTCTTCTATAAGCCGCAATATGACGATGGCGCCCGCCACTTGCAGTATGGCCTGATCGCCGAGGAAGTGGCTCAGGTCTATCCAGAAATGGCGGTCTATGACAGTGACGGTCAGCCCTCGGGAGTCAAGTACCAGTTACTTGCCCCGATGTTGCTGAACGAACTGCAGAAGGAGCATGCGGTGGTAATGTCTCAGCAGGATGAACTACAAACCCAGCTTCAGCAGATCAAAGATCAGCGGCAGGAGATCGATGGCCTGAAGCACGAGCTGCTGCTGCAGAATGCGTCTATGCAGGAGCGTCTGGAGAAGTTGGAATCCTATGTCGCCACTCAGATGAAGGCTGCATCGGAAGTGCAAACGGCAGCAACCACTGCCACCACCGGAGGATTGGGGTAAGGTCCTTCGGTTATAAGGAGGGGGCTCCGCGGTTTGGAGCCTCCCTCCGCTTTTGTCGAGCCCCATGACAGGCTTTACAGTTTGTCTCGGCACATTGGATGTTTGGGTCCAAACGCTAGTCTTCGATCCAGCGTTCGATCACCGTCGAACGCTGGATCGTGATAGGTGTAAGCGTTTCGGCCCCACCATACGTTGTCATCTGCCAAATTTAGCAAAGGCTATGGAACACCAGCTCTTCGTGCCGTCCAACCGTGAGAGCTTGTCCGACCCACCAGCGGTTGGTGCGGCTGGCAGAGCGCTTCCGCAGCCCCCAGCATCGAACAGCGGATCCTGGGCTCTCTCCTGGAAAAAGAAAAGTCGTAACGCCCAATACCCGCGCTCTCCTGTGCGCTTGTTGAGTGGGCAAAGCTACGGCAGAGGAGATCGATCTGCCGCCGGCTCACCCGCTCGGCTTCCGGAAAATCTGTTCCATCTGAAGTCGATAATGCTAAGCTTTCAAACCGCCATCAAAAGTGCGCACACGTGAACGCATCGGATTTCCATAAATCAGTCGCCGAGGATGCCGATAGTCCGACCTCGAGGCCGGCGCGGTTGTTGCTGACCTGGGGATCGCTAGCGCTGGCCGCGGCGGAAAGCATCTGTGTGGCCGCGGTCGGCCTTAGCGGCATACGTGTTGCTCTGGGGCTGTCGTCGCTGCTGGCGGCAGGAGCGTCTGGCCCAGCCCACGGGTGGCATCGCGAAGGCATTCGCGTGCCGCTGCTGGCGATCGGGGCCGTGGGGGCTCTACTGAATCTGCTGCTGTTATGGAACGAAGAGCGCATGCGGCGCAATCCGTCGGCGGCGTGGCGCATTAAGCCGCTAACTGCAAAGCAGCGGCGGGCGCGGCGGTGGCAGCTGGTATTGGCGATCCTGACGCTGTTGCTGGTGGCGGCGGAGGTGATCACCCATCCGTGGTTTCATCACGAGCTGTAGACCGGGGTGAGGAAGATTCTGCCATCCGGGCCGGAGTTCTATAGATTTGCCATCCCGAGTGACGAGCCCGCGTTCGGGTGAGGAGTCGATCTCTCGGCTCATTAGGTCCGATCGCTTCGCGCTGGACTCAGTTTACTCGGGATGACAAATCTATAGCCTGCCTCCAGTGGTTTCCCACAACTGCAGAACCAAGCCTGCGCATTAGCCGGTGGCGGCAATCTCCTGCTGCAAGCGGGCGTGCAAACGCGCGCTGTAGCCCAAGGGCAGCTCAAAGGTACGATCGTCGGCAATCAACACCAGGATGTTTCGGGTTGAATCCAGTACGGCGGCGCAGTGGCGGCAGTGGGCCAGGTGTGCTTCGATAGCTTCGCGCAGCTCGGGCGGGACCTCGCCCTCGATGTAGTTCGAAATCTGATCCCACACATGCTTGCAATCTAGAACCATGATCCACCTGCCTTACTGCGGAACAACCCAAACAGCCCGCCGGGGCTGCGCTTCGAGGCCAGTTGCGGCGCCAGAATCTTCTGCATCATGAGTCGCGCCCGCAGCAGCCGTGTCTTCACCACTCCTTCGCTGACGCCGAGCGCCGCCGCCGTGTCAGCGATATTCATCTCATCCACATCGCGCAATAGCAGCACCTCACGATAGATCTCAGGCAAGCCGGCGATGGCGCCTTGCAGCATCTCGCGTAGCTCCTTGCGCTCCAGCGCCTGCGACGGGACCTCGCGCCAGTCCCGGATGAGCGCGGGAACGAAGCTGCCTTCGTCATCTTCTGCCGGTTCATCGACTGACTCGAACTTGAGCACGCGCGCATGTCGCAGCCGGGCACGCGCCTCATTGATCGCGATGGAGACCAGCCAGGTGCTGAACTTCGATTCGGCACGAAAGCTGCCCAGATTCTTCAGTGCCTTCAGCACCGCTTCCTGCGCAGCATCCTCCGCATCCTGCTGATTTTGCAGAATGGAGAAAGCCGCCAGGTAGACACTCTTCTCATACGGGCCTATCAGCTCGTGAAACAGCTCGCGTTCGCCCGCCAGCACGCGCGCAATCAACTCGGTGTCGCGCGACACCGGATCCGGCCCCGTTTCGGATTGCGTCTCTACAGTCACGTCGTCCTGAACGTCCGCTCTCGGGGGCGGAATTGTACACGTATTAGCTTTTGGATACGTGGAGGAAAGGAAAGTTACAGCCGCGAGGTGAGACAGCTCAAAATGCCGGGTAAATCCGTTCGAAGACCTGCAACCGCCGCTTCGAAGGAAGTCCCGCATCAACAAAAATGCTCCGACCAGGGGTGAGCCCGACCGGAGCATTGTTTACGACCGTTAAGCCCGTTGTTGCAGGTTCACTACGGAAGGGTGATCTCCCAGACGGTACCAGCATCGTGCTGGCCGCCGATGGAAGCCGTTCCGTAGACGTTTCCTGACTTGTCGAAAACCGGTCTGGCGTACGGTTCCGCGCCGTCGTTACCGTCGGTGAAGTCGTAGACCGAGCTGTAGGTCCAGCTGCCGGCAGTCAGCTCAAACAGGTTGCCGTAGGCGTTGGCACCATCGCACAAGGTCGTGCCCCACAGATTGCCCTGGCTGTCGAAGTTGAGCGATCCCCAAGGGCCGCACTGCGCGGCGCCGCTGAAGCTATAAAGCAGGTTGAAGTTCCAGCTGCTGCCGTTGGGCGAGAGCTGGAACACTGTGCCGCCGCCCCCGCTGCCGCCGGTAGCAGTAGCGCCATACAGATTACCCGCATTGTCGAAGATCAGCCCGGACACCGGGAAACTACCGTCGCTGCCACCGGTAAAGTTGTAGAGGATGGTCTCAGTCCAGCCGCCGCCGGATGGCGTCAGCTCGAAGACGGTGCCGTTTCCCGACGAGCCTCCCCCGGTGGTGGTGCCGTAAAGGTTGCCGCCGTTATCAAAGATCACACCGTTGTAGGGGTGTGAGCCATCGGGAGCGCCAGCGAAGGTGTAGATCGCCTGTTGAGTCCAGTTGCTGCCCGAACGCGTGGCCTCATAGACAACGCCATCACCGTTGCTGTCGCCACCCAGAGAGGCGGTGCCGTACATGTTTCCCGAGGTGTCGAAGATGAGATCTCCGTAGCGAGGGGTGCCACCATCAGAGCCGCCGGTAAAGCCATAAATCGTGGTTTCGTTCCAGGCGCAGAGGGCCGTGGTACAAGCGTTAATTCCGGGTCCCAGGGTGTAAATGTAGCCATAGGGAAGGCCAGCGATGTTGTTTGGACTGGTGCCGTAGAGCAGACCTTCGGGGCCGAAGAGGACTCGAGACGAAAGCTGTCCATCGAAGATGTGAAGGGTGTTGAAGATCCAACTGCCGTTAACTTCTCGCATCTGAAAAGCTCCACCCCAGTTGCTGCCGGAGTGGCCGGTGCGCACCGTGCCATAGACCTTGCCGCTTGCATCGAGGGTCACACCGGCAGCGGGTCTGGCGCCGTCCGGCCCGACGAAAGTATGAATGAGCTGGAAGCTTTGCGCGTGCGCAGCACCGGTCGCAACGAGGGTCAATAGTAAGACCGCTAGTGTCGCCCAGCTGAGCCCGCGCGTTAGACTCAGAAACTGTCCAAGTTTCGACATGAACTTCCTCCCGTGAATGTTTGAAGCCAGGTTCTAGACGTAGCGTGCTGAAGTTCTCGGCACTATACACCAAACGCGTGCAACCTTCCTCTTTAATTTTTCGCATTCGTCAACGGCTTGCACGGGGAGCCTCGTGAGGACTGGCTGCGGCAAATTCCAGGAGATTCTCCTTGACATCGCCGACGTTTGCACGCAAAATAGCCGGCATCTTTCGGCCCGACATTAGGCGTCACTCTGCTGGATTTTGCTTTTTGCTGGCCTCACACTCCTAAGTCTTCTTAAGAGTCTTTAATTTCGGCTTGATCTAGCAGTCAGGTATCGCTTACTTCGCGGGCTGTCGCAGTTTTCTCAAACCTTTGTCGCAGGAGGATTGCGGGCCCAAACACTTTTCCACCCTAAATCGATCAGTCTCCCCGCCGTCCTTATTCGCGCAGGGAAATGAAAGGGAGCACATCCATGGATCGTTCTCAGGAACGAAACGATGCCGCCACGCGTCCTGAAGGCGACGAAGCTTGCCCTCAGGCAACGAACAAGCAGCCACAGCCGTCGGACACGAGCCGGCGCAGATTCTTCAAGAAAATGGGGGTAGGCGGGGCCGCTGCCGTCGCTCTTGCGGCTGTGCCACTCGAACCGCTAATCGGAGGCAAGCGGGGCGAAGCCGAGGCTTCGGTTGTATCTTATCGCTCGCGCTCTCGCGCCAACTCCAGCTACCAGTACCGCCAAGGCACCGCCCAGAACGAGTTCATCGACATCGGCGAATTGCCGGACAACGGTGACGCGGAGCGATTCACCGACTACAGCGGAAGCTGGAGCAAGTGCCTGCCGCATACCGCGCTCGGCATAGTAAGTCCTGCTGCGTGGCAGAGCCTCACGCGCGCTCTTGAAACCGGTCGCTACCAGGACTTCCAGAACATCATTGTTGGAAATCCTGGTGGAGTGGGCTTCACCGGCACGCTCAACGGCCCAATGGGCGCGTTGGCCTATGACCTCGAAGGACTCGACTCCCACGCGACCAACATCCCGCCCGCACCGTCGGTGGCGAGTGCGCAAACCGCGGCTGAGCTGGTCGAACACTACTGGGCCTCACAGCTTCGTGACCTGAACTTCACGGATTATGCGAGCAGCTCGCTGGTGGCCCAGGCCTGCGCCGACATGAACAATCTGTCCTACGTTCGCAGCCGGGGCAGCATTTTCCCGTATCCGATTACGCCGCAGAACCTGTTCCGCGGCCAGATCAACTCCAATGACGGCGCGCTGCTGGGTCCGTACATCTCCCAATTCATGCTGCAGCCGACCATGCTAGGCGTGCAACCGCTGTCCCAGATGTACCAGAGAATCCTCTCGGTCGGTGAAGGCGGAGGGGACTTCCTGACGAGCCCGACCGAATACCTGGCCGTGGAAAGTGGCTTCCCGCCGTCAGCCAGCCTGCAGTACGACTCCACCTATCGGTTCACCCGGATGGGGCGGGACTTGACTTCTTACACCCACGTGGACGCGCTCCATCAGGCCTACTTTATCGCCGGGCTGGTCCTGGCAGGTATCGGATGCCCGGTGAATCCCGGCAATCCATACGTCGGCTCGCTGAGCGAACACGGCTTCGGCACCTTCGGCAGCGCGGCGGGCGGTCCGGTGGACGCCGTGGGAACCATTCCGGAGATGGCCACACGGGCGCTGAAGGCCGCGTGGTTCCATAAGTGGATTGTCAACTTGCGGCAGCGCCCGGAGGAGGTTGGCGCGTTGTTGCAGGCCAGGATGACCAACCAGCATCCTATGCCGCAAGCTGCATCAGCGCTGCATCGCGACCTGCTCAACTCGGCCGCGCTACCGCTGATTTACGGCAAGTATGGAAGTTACCTCGTGCCCCTGGCGTTCCCCGAAGGCGCGCCGACCCATCCCTGCTACCCGACTGGACATGGGACGGTAGGCGGGGCCTGTATCGTCGCGATCAAGTTCTTCTTCGATGGCACCCAGAAAATCCGGCCCTTGCTGCAAGCCGCCGGCCGGGACGTGTATGTGCCCAGCGAAGACGGACTCTCTTTGGAGGTGTACACCGGCTCGGATCGCGACGAGTTGACGGTCAACGGCGAATTGTCCAAGCTCGCGTGGAATATCACCATCGGGCACGGCATTCACGCCGGCATTCACTTCCGCAGCTCGAGTTACTACTCGATGCTGTTGGGCGAGCAGGTGGGACTGAGTTGTCTGAACGATCGCGCCAACTCTTACGCCGAGCCGTTCACCATACAGATTACGAAGTTCGATGGAACGGTAGCCACGATGAGTAACCAGGGCGGAGGACAGCATTAACCATTAGCGCCTCACCCTGTAAGCCAAACCTGGCGGTCAGGGTGAGGCATTCTTTTGTCCAGATGCCCCTGCTCTGTGATTTAAATCCCAATCACTACTTCGCAGGTCCCGGACCTGAACTAGTGCGGTGTCTTACTCCCGAGGAGCGTCGGCGCGGCAGCCGCGCCGCCCAAGCCTGCTATTCTCAAACTTTCGGAGGATTAATACGATGGCGCAGACCAAAACCAGGGGTTTCTCCACCGGTGACATCGCTCAAACGATCACGCAGATGGAGGAGCAGTGGGCGGCAGCCGGGAAGGCGAACGATCCTGCCAAAGTCGCGGAGTTACTGGCCGACGTCTTTGTCGGCATGGATGCTGACGGCAGCCTGCAGAGCAAGTCCAGCATCCTGGCCAGAACAAAGACCGACAAGTGGGAGATCAACGAGGTCAGCGACGTGAAGGTGATGGTGCATGGAACTATGGCCATCGCCACCGGAGCATGGCACGGCAAAGGCACGGTCGATGGCAAGATGGTCGAGGAGCATGAGCACTGGCTCGACACCTGGCTGAGAAACGGCAAGTGGGCGTGCGTTGCCAGCGCCAGCACGCCGGTGAAGGCGTAGCTGGGAGACCCGCCCCTTGCGTCGGTGGTGCCGTGGCTGCAGAGGATTGGCAGGATTCGAGGCGATACGCCTTGCGATCGCCTCTCAACCCTCAACAACTACAACTCACATCAACTTGCGGCGTACGAGCGCGCCCAATCCCAAAACACCGGACGCGAACAGCATCAGGCTGCTGGGCTCAGGAACGCTGCTGGTGCTGCTGGTGCTGGTAGCCGAGCCCAGAATTGTGAACGCTTCCGACTCAATGGAGCCGACAGCGCTATCCGACGCCGACGAGGGACAACTTGGCGAGGTGCAGCCCACGCCGCTGTTCTGATCCCAATACACGGGATCGCCGCCGGGAACGTTGGCATTCTGCAGATTCAACCAATAGGTTCCGTTGCTGAAATTGCCGGCGTTGAAGCTGCCGGTCTCGGTGCAGATTTCAAAGCCGTACTCGTTGTTCACACAGTTCGAGGCGGTGAAGTTGACCATTTGGTCGAAGTAGGTGGTGCCGCCGTTCTCCAGCGAGGTGATGCTCACTTCGGCCGAGGTCAGGGTGTCGCCGGGAGACAACCAGGCGCCGAAGGATAGGCCGGTCACGCTGGCGCCGCCGTTCGATATGGTGAAGGTATCGCTGACGATGAATGTCAGGTTGATGGTCCAGGCATCGTTGTTGCCGTTGATTGGACCGTTGTTGTAGACCACCTGGGCGGCGGCGGGCACACTCAGCATCATCGCAATGGTGATGGCGATAATCGGGGTGAGCGATTTCATTGGCAGGGTCTCCCTGAGTCGTAAATTTTCAGCGCTGGCTGCTGCACAGAATGCCGGCAAATTCGAATGATGATATCCGAAGATCGGCTGTAGGGCGACAGAATTAGAAAAGTTTGCGGCGCACCAGCAGGCTGCTGAAAAAGTCGTACCGCGAGCGATTTGTATCAGGGCACGACTTCAGTCGTGCCGATAAGCCGATTATTTCTAGCCCGAGCCGGCTTTAGCCGGCGGCACAAAACCGTTACGTCAGAGTTTTTCAGCAGCCTGCCAGGGCGCCCAATCCCCAGAATTCCCGTGGCAACATTTGGAAATTTGCAAACGACTTTTTTGTTGCCGAGAACGGGCACTTCATGCAGAATATTCTCCCCATGAAACATTCAAGGCTGGTACCGTCACTCGTCCTGCTCGTAGTGTCTCTCTTGCCCGGTTTGTGGAGTTATCTCGACGCCCAATTTGTCGCCCGCGATCCTGGACCGCGGGGCGCGCCTGTCGGCGCCGGAAGTGCAATCGCCGGCCTCACGGATAGCCAGAGCGGCTTCTTTGTGGACGGCATGTTGCGCTTCGGGGAAATCGCTTCCGTCAGCGGAAATCTGTTAGGAGAGGTTGGCGTGGGCCTTGGCCCGGGCTTCAATAGCAATTCGTGCGGCAGCTGTCACTCGCAGCCGGCGGTCGGTGGAACCAGCCCGAACCGGAATGCTTATCCGAACATCGGACCGAATCCGCAGGTCGCCGTGGCTACGCTCGACGGAGCCACCAACACGGTGCCGTTCTTCATCACTGCGGACGGTCCAGTAAGCGAGGCGCACTTCAAGTACTATCTCGCGTCCAATGGATCGCTCAGCAGCGAGCGCGATGGCGGCGTACATGATGTGTTCACGATCAAGGGCCGCGCGGACGCGACCAACGTCGCGGGCATGACGGGCGCCCTGCAGAGCTGTGAGATGTCGCAGCCCGACTTCGAGCAGATGCAGATGCTGAACAATCTGAGCCTGCGTATTCCCACGCCGGTGTTCGGCGCGGGCTTCATCGAAAACATTCCCGAGGCTACGCTTATCGCCAATCTGCAGTCCAATGCGACGCAGAAGATCGCGCTCGGCATCAGCGGTCATTTCAATCGCAATCCCAATGACGGCACCATCTCGCGCTTCGGCTGGAAGGCGCAGAACAAGTCGTTGCAGATGTTTTCCGCCGAAGCCGAGAGCGTGGAAATGGGTGTCAGCAACGAAGTGTTCCCCGACGAACGCGGCGATCCTCCGGTACAGCCGCCCGCCAATTGCATGTTCAATCCGACGCCCGAGGACCACACCGAAATGGCGGACGGCAACGAAGGGCCGGCGGTGGTGAGCAACGCGGTGGAGTTTGCCAACTTCATGCGCTTCCTCGACCAGCCCAGGCCCGCCTGCTCGGGCTCGGGGTGTCCGCAAACCGTGCAGAACGGACGGCAGCTGTTCTCCAGCATCGGCTGCGCGCTCTGCCATACGCCCAGCATGAGGACCACCGTCTCCTACTTCAGCGCTCAATTGACTAACAAGGAAGCGAATCTCTTTTCCGACCTCGCGCTACATCACATGGGTTCGGGATTGGCGGACGACATCATTCAGGGCACCGCCGGGCCGGATGAGTTTCGTACGGCGCCGCTGTGGGGATTGGGGCAGCGCGTGTTTTTCCTGCAAGATGGGCGGACCCAGGATCTGGTGGAAGTCATCCGGCAGCATGCCAGTCCGGGATCAGAGGCGAGTGGCGTCGTGAATCGCTACAACCATCTCAACGAGTCGCAGAAACAGGATCTGCTGGATTTCCTTCGGTCGTTGTGAGATGTCCCACAGAGTGGGATGTCTTACGTTGTAAGATACCTGCGGCGCCCGTCCCAGAGTTACGTAGTCTGTCCAAGACACCGCCGCAGGGTATCAACTATCACTAGTCTGCTACGATGCCGTTACTACACTGAGGTGCTGCCTGTGAAACAGCCGTTGACTGCGGTGTTAGGTTTGGCTGTCCTTTTTTCGATCCAGGGCGGCTGTAAGAGCGGACAGGGCGACTTCGCAAAATCCGCCCAGCCAGCGAACAACTCGCCCACCCAGTTGGCGGACGCACGTCCTCCACGCAACCCGCTAAAGAACGCTTACTTCGGCGACCTGCATCTGCACAGCGGCTATTCCATGGACGCATTTGCATTCGGAACCCGGACCACGCCCGAGGATTCCTACAAATACGCCATGGGCGAGACCGTGGAATACATGGGCAAGCCGCAAAAGCGCGTTGCGCCGCTCGACTTCCTTGCCGTCACCGATCACGCCGAATATCTGGGAGCGGTACGGGAGACGATTGATCCCAACGGACCATTCGCCAAGTCCGAGTGGTACACCATGATGACGAATCCTAATCCCGCGGTCTCGGCCGGCGCCTTTCGCAAGCTCATCGGGTCCACCATCGTCAACAAGCCTCTGCCTGAATTTAACGATCCAAAGCTGCTGCGCTCGGCATGGGAAAAATACGCAGCCATCTCCGACAAGTACTACAAGCCCGGGAAGTTCACGACATTTGTGGGATTTGAGTGGACGTCGGCGCCGCAGTTTCAGAACCTCCATCGCTGCGTAATCTTCGCCGACAAGGGCCCGGCCATCCCTTACACGGCGTTCGATTCGTTGGATCCCGAAGATCTATGGCGCTACCTGGAAGCACAGCGCAAACAGGGGCTCGACGTGATCGCCGTTCCTCATAACGGCAACGCGAGCAATGGCCTGATGTTCAGCACGCGAGACATGTCGGGTAAGCCGATCACCCGCGATTACGCTAAGCGCCGCATGGCCAGCGAACCTCTGGCCGAGATTATTCAGGCCAAAGGTCAGACTGATACCAGTCCGGCGCTTTCCCCCACCGACGAGTTTGCCAATTTTGAAATGTGGCTCTATCTGATTGGTTCGGACAAGAAAGCAAATTCTGCAACGGGAAGCTATCTGCGTCAGGCATACGGTGTTGGCCAGGAGCTACAGGCCAAGTTAGGCGTCAATCCGTTCAAGTACGGTATCGAGGCAGGCACCGACTTCCACTCCGGAATTTCCTCAACCGAACCAAGCAGTTTTCCGGGCTCGCATGGCAACCAGGATAACGACCCGAAAACTGTGATCACGGCCACGACCTCTGTCGGTGGCGAACCCCCGACTGCTCTCAGTTCCGGCGGACTTACCGGGGTGTGGGCCGAAGAGAACACGCGCGAATCCATCTTCGCAGCCTTTAAGCGCAAGGAAACCTTCGGCACCTCCGGAACCCGAATCAAGGTCCGCATGTTTGCCGGCTGGAACTATCCCCAGGAAATGACGAAGCAGCCAGATTGGGTGAAGGCTGCATACGATGGCGGTGTGCCCATGGGCGGCGACCTCACAGCACCGGCTGGAATAAGCGCTCCAAGGTTTGTTGTTCACGCCATCAAAGACCCGAACAGCGGCAATCTCGATCGCGTGCAGATTATCAAAATTGCGACGAAGAATGGCAAAAGTAAGGAAACCATCTATGACATTGTCTGGAGCGGCGATCGGAAGCCCGATCCGAAGACCGGAAAAGTCCCTGCTGTCGGCAACACGGTTGACGTCAAGACCGCTACCTACCAGAACTCCATCGGCTCGGCCGAGCTAATCGGTGAATGGACCGATCCGGCGTTCGATCCTAAGGCGTCCGCGACTTATTACGCCCGTGTGCTGGAGATTCCCACACCACGATGGTCCACCTATTGGGCGGCCAAGCTAGACCTGCCGCCGAACCCGAACGTCGCAGCCACGGTCCAACAGCGTGCCTGGACATCGCCCATTTGGTACACGCCGGCAAAATTATAGGAGTTGCTTTCGGAATGAGTGAAGTGTCTGTAGCCGTCGTCCAGGATGAGCAGAATTCAGTTCCGCGATCGAGACCTAAGAGTTCCTTCGCTCTTGTCCTGAAACGCTGGCTGCGCGAGCCCCTCCTGCATTTTCTGCTGCTGGGCCTTGCCCTCTTCGCCGTTTACTGTTACATGCACCGTGGTCGCGGCGGGGTCGAATCGTCGCGGCAGATTGCTCTGACCCTTGATGAACTTCAGCAGATGGACATGTACTTCGAGTCGCAATGGCACCGCCAACCGACACCGGCCGAGTTTCAAGCCATGGTGGAAGACAAGGTCCGCGAGGAAATCCTCTACCGCGAGGCGCTGGCCATGGGCCTCGATAAAGACGACACCATCGTGAAGCGCCGCATGGCGCAGAAGATGCAGTTCCTCGCCGAAGATGTGGCCGCCGCTCACGAGCCATCCACTGCAGAACTCAAAGCCTGGTTCGACAAGAACAGCAACAGGTTCGCTCTGCCCAGTCGCTACAGCTTCCGCCATCTTTACTTTTCCCGGGACAAGCGCGGAAAGAACGCGGAGGACGACGCCGCCAAGGCGTTGACCAAGATCACCGGTCAACCCGAAGACTCGAAGCTCGCCGCCTCGCTCGCCGACCAGTTCATGTTCCAGGACTACTACGGCGACCGCGCTCCCGAGGCATTGGCCAAGGAATTCGGTCCCCAATTCGTGGTGGCCCTTGAGAAGCTGAAACCCGGATCGTGGCAGGGACCAATCGAATCGGGCTATGGCTGGCACCTGGTGTTTGTCGTCACCGTTATTCCGGGGCGCATCCCTGCTTTCGAGGAGATGGAACCAGATGTGAAGACCGCCTGGCTCGCCGAACAGAAGCAACAAGCCTGGCAGAAGGCCTACACGGAGATGCGGGCGAAGTACATCGTGAAGGATGATAGAACTCACCGGGAGGACATTGCCGCCACTCTTCGAGACTCAAGCCGACGTAATCCAGCCCATTGCGGTTGGCATAAAGACGTTCTCCTCCGGGTCCAAATACGGCAACGTTTTGAGGCGCGAGGTCCAGCATTTGACGGAACTCCATTTCACTTCTGCGCAGTTCCTCCTCGGCTCGTTTACGCTCAGTGACGTCGATCACAGTGCCCACAAATTCAACGAGATCGCCGGACGTGCTCAGAACAGGATGAGCTACGACGTGAATGTCCCTGACAGGGCCATCCAGATGCACGATGCGGTAGTCCGCCTCCCACTCTGCCTTCTCGCGGATAGCGGTCTGAAGTAGTTCGCTGAAGCCGGGTTGGTCGTCGGGATGAATCCGCTGAAAGAAGTCTTCGAATCGCCGCAAACCGCCGTGTGGATCGAAGCTCAGAACGCGGTAGCATTCCTCCGACCAGTACCTGATGTCCTGGTCTGGACTCCACGCCCAACTGCCTGTCTTGCTGAGTCTCTGCGCTTCCGCCAGATACGCCTCGCTTCGGCGCAGTTCCTCTTCTGCTCGTTTGATCGACGTAACGTCAATCCCCGCCCCGACAAACTCACGGCTGCCGGATGCATCCCGTAAAGCGTGAGCTAGAGCGTGGATGTGCTTGACTCTCCCATCAGGCAGCAGCAAACGATACGCATGCTCGAAATCGGTCGCCCCCGCAGACGCACCATCGATAATCTCCTGGAACCTGACGCGATCTTCGGGATGCACGCGCTGCGCGATGGCATCGATGGTTAGCATACCCGCGGGGTCAAGCTCGAAGATGCGATAGGTTTCATCCGACCAGACAATCTCGCCGCTGTCAGGCTTCCACCCGAAACTGCCCGTGTGGCTGAGTCGTTGGGCTTCCGCCAGGTAGGCTTCGCGGCGCCGTAACTCCTGAGTCAATTGCTCTTGCTCGGTAACATCCATCCCTGTCCCAAGAAAACCCTGAAAAGTCCCCCCTTGCGCGACCGGAACACCCACGCAGCGCACGCTACGAATCTCTCCATCCGGCCGCACAATCCTTTTTATGAAGTCGAATGGGCGATGGTCGACCAACATCCTCGCAATTCCTTGCTCCATGAACGCGCGATCTTTCGGGTGTACAAGAGCCAAGTATTCTTCTACTGTCGGCGGCTTGCCCCTCGGATCAAGACCATAGATCCGAAACAACTCGGAGGACCAGTATTGGAATCCAGCTGCGTTGAACGCCCAACTTCCAATGTGAGCGAGGCGCTGCCCCTCAGCCAGATAAAACTGGCTTTGCTGAAGCGCCTCCTCGGCACGCTTGCGGTCTTCGATGTCGATGCTGGAACCATGCCACTTGACGATGTTCCCATGCTCGTCGCGCACGGCGACCTTGTGGTGCAGCATCCAGCGATACTCGCCGTCAGCGCGCCGCACACGTGTTTCGTGTACGAAAGGCTCACCACTAGCTAGTGACGCGCGCCACTTTTGAACGATCCCTTCGACATCCTCGGGGTGAATGTACTCGGTCCATCTCCAACCCAGCAGGTCTTCCAACGGGCGACCCACGTAGCCCAGCCAACTTTGATTGAAGAAGTCGAGGTATCCGTCAGGCAGAGAGGTGTGAATCAGGGCGGGAGCGGAGTCGATCAGGAGCCGAAAATCCGGAGACTGACTCGCCGTTTCATCGGCAAGCGCGCCCGTTGGTCCCCTGTTCGGGATTTTAGACGTGCTCATCTTTCGCTGACCGCCCCACACTTGATAGCGCCAATTTTAATCGATGATGCGGCAGGTCGCAGCGGAGATGCAAAAGCCGACGAACGAGACCAGTCTAGGGTCTCACATCCTTAAACACCTCTCTTCAGTGCCAATAGGCTGTCCGTGTGGTAGGCGGTTGGCACCAGATCTCTACCGTCACAACGTTCCTTGCCACATAAGACGCGTCTTTCCAGAAAGATCACACGACAGCCTTCTTCGGACTAACAAATGCTGTGATGTATACGGCAAGCCGCGACGAATCACGACAGGAGCTTGAAATGTCGACCCTTCCCCGATCCTCGGCAACGCCGGTACCGGAACCCAAACCGGCTTCTCTTTCGGAGGCTGCCGCTGAGGAAAATCACAACCCTGCGAAGCCTACGCCCAAGTGGAAGAGCCTCATAACGCCGCTCCTGGTGCTTTTGTTGGCTGTCGCTGTCCTGGTGACGGTCACGCGTAATTGGAATTCCTGGGAAGGTGGGCATATCGAGCAAGTCACGGATGACGCCTATGTTCGCGGCGACCTCACGCCATTAAGTACGAAGGTCGCCGGCATCGTCCGCAACGTCGATGTCTCCGATTACCAGCAGGTGCACAAAGGCGATCTCCTCGTTCAGCTCGAGGACAACGACTATCAAGCGGAAATGGCACAGGCAAGCGCGGCGGTAGAGGCCGCGAGGGCAGCCATCGAAAATAACCGGCGTGAGCGCGACCTTCAAGACGCCCGTATTCAGAGAGCCCTGGCGGGAATCGACGAGGCCAAAGCGCAAATAGTGGCCGCGCAGGCTGGCAAGGACGCAGTGGACGCTAATTTAGTCCGCGCCGGCAAAGAGCGAAATCGCCAGGAAGGCCTGTATCAGACGCAATCGACAACCCAGCAGAACGTGGAGCAGGCGGTCGCGGCTGAAGGGAGCCTCGCTGGTCAGTATGCCAGCAGCAATGCGGAGCTGACCGAGGCCAGAACCGCGCTGCGCAGCAGCGAGCTGGCTGCCGAAGCGGAGCGGCGTCAGAAGAATGTCCTGGAATCTCAGGAGATGGAACTGGCCGCCGACCTGCACGCAAAAGAAGCAGGACTGGTTGCCGCTCAGGTGAACCTCGGCTATACGAAAATCTTTGCGCCGGCGGATGGCAGTGTGGGCGAAAGGCAAGTCCAGCCAGGGCAACTGGTGTCTCCCGGAACCGAAGTCATTCCTTTTGTCGATCGCACGCGCTGGGTGGAGGCAAATTACAAGGAAACGCAGCTTACGAACGTGAGGGTCGGCGATGAGGCGGAGATCCGAATTGATAAGTACCCTGGCCAGGTTATCCGCGGCAAAGTCATCGAAATCGCTCCGGCCAGCGGATCGCAGTTTTCGCTGCTGCCCCCGGACAATGCCACCGGCAATTACACCAAGGTAGTTCAGAGAATTCCAGTCAAGATCGCGTTGGACGAGACAGAGCCGGCAGGCAGGCTACAGCCAGGACTGTCGGTCGTCGCGTCGGTCCGCACCAGGCGGTAGACAGGGGCAGTGTGGCTAGCACAACAATAATCCAACCAACACCAGCGCAGATCGCGCGCGCCACCGCCGCTGCCATCCCGTCGGACGTGTCCAAACGCCCGCTGATCGGCATCCTCGGCGTCGTGACTGGAGCCGGACTCGTCACCCTCACGGGCCGCATGCTGTCATTGGGAATGCCGGACCTTAGGGGTCACCTCGGCATAGGCTATGACGCCAGCGCCTGGCTCGACAGCGCCTACAACGCCTCGCTGATGTTTATCGGTCCGTTCAGTGTCTACCTGGGAGGACTGCTTGGACCGCGTCGTGTCTTGCTATTCGCCGCCGGCCTCTTCGCGCTTACGTGCATCTATCTTCCATTCATCCATAGCTACAGCCTGCTGATTGTTGCACTTATGGTTGCGGGCCTGACGTCTGGTACGTTTTATCCGCTCACCCTGACCTTCGCTCTGCGCAACATCCCGCTTCGCTATCTGCCATTCACCATCGCGTTGTACGCAACCTTTGTGGACGGCGCGGTGAACGTCGCGCCTTCACTCTACGGCTGGTACAGAGACTCTCTCTCGTGGCAATGGATGTTCTGGGGCTCGGCGGTGATTGCGCCGCTGATGATGGCCTGCATCTACTTTGGTATTCCGGCGCCGCCGCTTCGCAAGGAAAGCGGGCCGCCTCCCAGCTTTGCCGGATTTCTCTATCTGAGTTTCGGATTGGCTATGGTCTTTGCTGCTCTTCAGCAAGGCGAGCGGCTCGATTGGTGGCGCTCTGGAGTGTTCAACGGCTGGTTCTGGTCCGGAGCTTTCTTCCTGCTGTGTTCGCTTGTGCGCCGTCTACGCGGTCCCAATCCGCTAGTGGCATTGCCATATCTACTGAAGTGGAACACCGTGTTGTTAGGCAGCCTGCTCTTCTGGTTCCGCTTTACTCTCACTGCAACCATCATTCTCATTCCGGAGTCTCTAGCAATTCGCGGATTTGAACCCGACCAGATTGGCCCCGCAATTATCTGGAGCGCTGTCCCGCTCATCCCCGTAGCCTTTATTGCCGGGCTCCTGTTAATCCGAAAATTGGATCCGCGCATCCTCTTCGCAGTCGGCTTAGCCTGTACCGCCTTTGCAGCCGTGTTGAATGCCCGTTATGACAGTACATGGGCGGCCCAGAACTTCTATCCCACCGAGTTACTCACCGGCGTCGGGCAGGCATTCGCCTTTATTGGGCTGGTGGGATGCATCGTGCTACAGGGCATATTCTCGGGCGGTTTGTCCAAACCGCAGTGGATCCTGACATTTTCAGCGTTCTTTCACGTGATACGTCTCTTCGGGGGAACCGCAGGCGCCATCTACATGGGCCACTTCCTTGCTGAACGAGAAAAGCTGCACTCGAACCTCCTGGGCCTGCACGTCAGCGGCGGCAACTGGATCACCGATCGGAATATTCATGGGATGACCGCGGGATTGTATGCCAAGTCATCGGGCGTAGCCGCTGCCGGGGCACGCGCGGTCGATCTCGTTGCCGCCCGAGTGCGGCTTCAGGCCTACAGTTTGACTCTCATCGACGGGTTTTTACTTGTTGCCTGGAGCTGCGCGTACGCCCTGATCCTTGTCGCCTTGCTCCGCAAATCACCGTTGAACTATGGCGACCTGAGCACATTTCAATCGGTGAAGGAGGTGAAATCATGAAATCCAAGATACACGTTGTTGTTGCTCTGATGTTATTGAGCACGTTTGCATCCGCCGGGGAGCCCGATGCGGCCCCTCCTCCACGGCATATCACACTGCAAGAGGCCGTGCAGCTGGCGCTTCAGCATAACCACCTGGTCCGTATCAACCAATTCAAGGTTGAAGAGCAGCAGCACGTGAAAGAGGTTGCCAAGAGTGCCTATTTCCCCTCCATAAGGAATGAGAGCAGCTTTATTCACCTCACAGATACGCAGTTGATCGATATTGGCGCAGGTAGTCTCGGGACAGTTGCGGGTACCCCTATTCCCACGCAGACCTCGATTCTCAATCAGGGCGGTCGCAACTTGACGACCAGCGGCACGCAGCTAACGCAGCCGCTCACTACGCTCCTGAAGATCAGAGCGGAGAATGACATTGCGCATGCGGAACTGAAGGCATCTCGTGAAACCGCACATCAGACGGAGAACGATGTAGCGCTCAAAGTTCACCAGATCTATTACAAGATTCTGATCGCGCAAGCCCACCGCAGCGCCACTGAAGCCAGCATTAAAGCGTCTCAGGACCTGCAGAGCGAGCGCGTCCAGCAAGTGAAATTGGGCAGCACCTTGGAGCAGGATTTGATCGAAAGCCGCGCTCAACTGTTGCAGGCAAAACAGGAGTTGTTGACTACCGAACTCCAGCTTTCCGACCTTAAGCTGCAGCTTAACGACGCTATCGGACTTCCTTTGACGACACCGTTGGATCTCGATTCCAATGCCGAGCAGTTCCAGCCGGAATGCAAACGGGAAAGCTGCGTCAAGCTGGCCTTAGGCGCGCATCCCGAGATTCTGCAGGCGCGCGATGAAGTCGAAAAGGCGTCGGCAGCAGTACATCTGGCGAAGCTTGATATCGGCGTGCCGGATGTTGAAGCCTTCGCACGCTACAGTTACCAGGACAACGTTCCTTTCCTCGCCCGCAACTTTGGTAGCTTCGGCCGTTCATTTCAGCTATGACCTCTTCGATTCAGGCCGCAAGCGGGCGGTGCTGCGAGAGCGGGAAGCCGAGTTGTCAGAAGCAAAAGAAAACCTTGCGCGATTAAGTGACGGAGTCGAGCTTGCGGTGCAGACGACATACAACAAACTGGAGCGGACGCAGCAAATGCTGAGCGTTTCGGAGGAACTGCTGGCGACGCGCACCGAGTCCAGTCGCGTGCTGCAGCAGGAGCTTGTCCATGGGGCCGCGCTCAGCTCCCAAGCAGACATGGCGGTCGCTCAAGAGTTTGACGCGAAAACGCTGCTGCTGCAGTCGCAGCTGGAGTACACACAAGCGAACGACGAGCTGATTCACGCGATCGGGCAAACTCCTCAATAGACTCGCCCCGTTCGGGCGATGCTTGATGCTCGCGAATCAACATCTCCAGCGAAACCGGTCGATCCGCGATGAGTGGGCTATCTAATTCCGAAAGAGATGGGTATATGGATCTTACGAAAGCGGCGATGTTGAAGTCCTCAGCGACGGCGCTCTTTGGGTTGCTTTTTCTGACGGGTAGTGTGGTGACCGCGCAGAACCTACCAACCAAGGACGAATTGGCAGCTATCGAGCAGGCACAGCTAGCGAACCAAACAAAGCTTTCCCACTACACGTGGCTGGAAACTCAACTTATTTCAGTAAATGAGGAAGCGGTCGACTACAGGCTGTACTCCGTAAGTATAGGAGCGAGCGGCCAATATCAGAGGAATTTGGTAACCGAACATACTGGTCAGGAAGCGACCTTTGAGCCGAAAATAAAGGAGCAGCTTTCGCCTTACGGCTCATACGCGCAGCAGGTTTGCGAACTGGCTAACCAATACATCTCGCTAAACAGCGATCGACTTACTCGTGCAGACAGTCGCGGCGAAATTGTACTCCTGCACGAAGACGACTCGATCAAGTTGGCGATCAAGCATTACTCCAAGCCGGGCGATTCCGTTGCCATAACCATCAATCAACGCACCCACCGGCTTATGAGAGTTCAGGCCAAGTCATACCTGACCGACTCACAGGATGCCGTGAACATTGAGGCTGAATTTGCCGAGTTGCCGGACGGTACCAATCATCTTGCGACCGCTGAAATCGACAGCGTCAGCAGACATCTCACGGTGAAATTGACAAACTGGTCTTATCAATAAGCTCACCCTCGCGCGAAATCACTCTTCTCGAGCAGGTCACACGCATTTCTAGAGCGGTTTTGTCGTCTAACCTGTGCCGCACACTTCCTCACCTAAAGACCGCACCAACCTAATTGGCACTGCCCACATGTAAGCAGAGCTCTCCGGAATCTGCAGTCGTCTACCGTGCAGATATCCCATGTTTAAGACCTTGCGGATTGAAACTACTTCACTCCATGTTGGCCAAACAGTTGCAAGGTTGATGAGTGGCTAAGTGGACTGGAACCCAACGGCGGATAGTAGCCGCCATTCCCAGCATCCCGAATACGTTGATGTCGCCCCTGCAGCGATCAATCGTCGCAACGCCGTGAAGCTTGGTCAAGTTTTGGTCAACAGGTCAAAATTGGAGGTGAAGCAATGCGCGTAACAGATTGAAAAAGCTGGAGCCGACGATCGGACTTGAACCGATGACCTGTCGATTACGAATCGACTGCTCTACCAACTGAGCTACGTCGGCTTTGTTTATAACTGATTCAGGACAGGGAACTTAGGTTTCGGTGTCTTTTTGGCCTTTGCCCATGTTTTGCCCACTGCCCTTTCCAGTTTTCGCATAGCAGCTTGCGTTTCCGAGCGATCAACGATGATGTAGTTCGCTTGGGTTGTGGACACGTCCGCATGTCGCAAGATGTCTTGAATGATTTTAGCAGGAACGCCGAGGCGATAGAGGTTGCTTGCAAGGCCCCTGCGGAATCCGTGCCAGCCTTTCCAGCCACCGTTGAGCGCGGGCGCGATAACGCGGCGTGAGAGATTATCGAGGTGCAGCGGCGTGCCTTTGCGCTCTCCAGCAAAAATGTACCCGTCGCCGCCGTGGAGCTTTCGGTGCGCATCGAGCGCGGTGCGGACAATGGAAATGACCGGGACGGGGTTTTCTCCGCTGGCCTCGGTCTTGGTCGGCCCCACATGGGTCCGCCATACGCTGCGGCGGACAATCAATTCGTCTCCGCTGTAATCCTCCCAGCGCAATCCCCGAAGCTCTGATTCGCGGAGTCCGGTAAATGCCGCCACAATTACGATGGTGCGGGCTGGCTCTGGCAGTAGAGCCAACATCGTCTGAATGTCTTCGAGAGTGTAAGCCTTGCGCACGGGCCTATAGCGTCGGCCTTCGACCTTGACGCCCTGCAAGGGATTTATGCCGCGTAAGGCGTCTTCCTGTCGGGCATAAGTGAAGATGGCTGACAGGACCGCCTTGGTGCGAAGGTGGGTCTCGTGGGCAAGTTCCGGGAAATCTGCGGCTATTTTGTCGAACAGGTGTTGGGCGTCTTTGGTGTGAAAATCACGCAAGCGGATGTGACCGACTCTGTTCTTGACGTGATTTTTGTACATAACTGTGTAGCTTCTTATTGTGCTGGGCGTTAGCTTCCGGAGTCGGCTGGGAAAGTATCTTTTCTCGGCGAATTCTGTGATCGTCATTGCAGCTTCGGGCTGCGCGTCGCCAGAATTGACGGGGTACAGCATCGGCTGAATGAGCGGCTGAAGGTCGCGCTTTGATCTGTAATCGTCTGAACATCTGGCGAGCCGTTCGCAGACACGGCGGCGAACAGGGCGGCCATCTTCGAATTCATCGCGGTAATAGCGCAGATACCAGCTACCGCTTCGGCGGAATACTTGCCCTTTTTGCATGGCTTTCAGCCTCCACGGAAAGCCAGTTTATCACGGCATTCAGCCGAATCGGATGTACCTGCCAAGGCGCAAACACGGAATAGGATTGCGGCATCGTCCGCGAGTCTTTTCATAAACCCAGGATGGTGGAACCTTGAGGCGTTCTGCAACTTCCTCCGGGGTGAGGATGTCCTCAGGACTCAAAAGCGGGGACATATGGAGGATGTCGCGCTTGGTCTGGTCGGTGATATCGCTGATGTCAACTTTCTTGACCGGCCATTCTTGTGCGCGTTGCAGAAGCAGGCCGAGTACGCCCATGACGCGGGATTATAAGTCATGGTGGATGTGTGGACGTGTTAGAACGAGCGAAGAATTTTGTGCCTGGGCGCCTTTTTTGGGCGACGCCCTATCTGAATCCGTGCAGCGCCGCGCGATCGTCGAGGGGAAATGAAGTGCCCTACCGTTCGCGATCGCGCTCCCGCTCTTTTGGTTTGTCCGTGCGTACTGGTTCTTGTTTGGCGCGGGCGATACGGTCCTGTTCTTCGATGAGGCGGTCTAATCGATCCGGGGGCTTTTCTACGATGTCTTGAGCTTTGGCTTGGAATGAGTGTCCGATGGTGGGCTCCGGTTGGAGTTCCCGGTAGTGTTTCCGGAGATGAAATGCGCGGGTCAAATAGCCTGGTGAGTCATTGGTGCCTTCTGCGGCGCGCGTCATGCTGACGCTCTCTGGATTGTCGGGACGACCGGTGATTTCGTTGCTCTGAAGGGCGATGTGTCTGGCTGTTCGGTCGAGGTATTCGTAGGCCTCGATGAGCTTCCTAGTCTTAAGAGCCTCTTGCGCTTTCACATCCGAGGAAGTGGAGATCTTTTCTGCTAGATGGTTCTGCTGCCTGTTGAATATGCCATAGTCTGCTTGATCTGTCGCAACGAGAGACTCGAATGCTGTGTCGAAATGGAAGTGCGTTGCGGATGCTTTTCCAAAACGATGCTGGGCATTAACGATGTCAGGGTTCCGGATTTCAGGGTCATGGGTTGCAACCAGATCGCGGAAATGGTCCGCGTGCTGCTCTCTGAGATTGAGATAGGAATTGATGCGCTCTTTGTGAGGTTCTGGAGTGGCCGGGTCTTTGTATTTCTGTTCGAGTTCCTTGGCTTGCTCGATGAGCCGGTCGCGGTACTGTTGCGCGAGTTCGGCGAGTCGTTTTTCTTCGTCTGATGGCTCGTAAGGCATGGTTCGGGATTCAGATTTGAGGCGCTCGGCTTCCGCCTCTTCTGCCAGAGCTGCCTTCCATTCTAATGTCCACGACGATGGTTCCCAGTTCTCATCGCGCCCTTGACTTTCGCCGGGTTCAAGTTTGCGTCCGGTGAGATGCTCCCATTCGTCGGGATATTCGTCCTGTGCCGTGTTATGCGCTCGCTGAAGAACTTCCTGTTCGTTCTCTGAAAGTGATGCTTCGGGCCGTTTCGAAAGTAGACAAATCACTGGCAAGGACCATGCCGTATTCTCTTCCCACCACACGCCTGTCCCATCCCGGCTGTGCGCTTTCAGGCTCTCGGGAATGGCTTCCCGCTGCTGCGCGGTCAGGTACAGACCTCCATGCCGTGACGTGTAGATCCACCAAAATCCGGCAAACAATTTGTCCGGCTCGTCCCTTTCAGTGCCCCATGGCGTCTCCTCGGGCGGCCGCTCGTCATCTGCCATCGAAGTGCTCCTAAATCGGAACCATCATAACGCTGATCGCCGCGATTGCACGGCGCTATTCAGGAAAGAACGGCACCAGAAACTTCTTACAGTCGAGTTGGCGAAGCGTTACGTGGATGCGGTTTTTGCTGGTGCCGTTTGGATCGATGTTCGGAGCCGTCTTTGAAGCCACGCGCATACGCTTCTTCAGCTTCGCGTGCGTGCGGCAAGAGCGCTTCTATGGCCCGCCAAACTCTCTGCGCGGCGGCGCGGTGATTGGCGCCCTTGACGGAGGCCGCAACCGCCGCCGCTTTTCGCGCCGCCGTCACGATGCCTTGTTCGCGTCCTTCGTTCGCGCGGCCGTCGCCATAGGCGACGATCCTACGCTCCAGACGGTCGGCCATCCCTTTGTCGATCAAGCCGCAATCCAGCAGAAAGGTGGCGATTTCGTGGGGAGAGAGGAGAGGTCCGGTCATGTTTCACCTTTTGGTTGGTTAAAACGGGCGTGGAGCTTTTGATTTACGCGGTCGCTTGGAATGGGGGACCAGCGGCGTCGTCATTTCGCGGGCGAGCAAGCGCCACAATTTTCTGAGTGGTGCTATGAGCGGCAACGGCGGCTTGCAGGCCGTCAAGAGCCAGGCAAGCTGCCGGAATCGCGACAGGAGCGCGGACCAGGGACTCTGCCAAGCCCAGGAACTTTGCCAAACCCAGCGCGAGCATCGCCAGGCCCAGGACGTTTGCTTGAGCGTGTAATATCTGCGGGGGTGTAGTTTGTTGCGCCCTGGCTGTCCCGCGACGCCAGAGCGGGCTATCGTTCCCGGTCGCGCTTTCGTTGGAGTTCACGCTCGCGGTCCTGCTGCTTTTTGCGCTCCGCTTCGAGCGCCGGGTCTGCGTCTTTCTTGGCCTGTTCCGTCGCTTGGGCGTTATCGTCCACCCTTTGGATGATTTTGTCGGTTTCCGAACCGAAACTCCGCTTCTGTGTCGCGGGTTCGGGCTTTTGCTCGGTGTGCTCGCGCTCTTTTTCCGGAGCGCGCTCGCGTCGCAGGTCGCGAAGCTGCTGACGCAAATCCTGGGCCTGAACGCGGTAGTCTGTTGCGCGCATACGCTGGATTTTGGCCTCGTCGCTGTTGAGACGGCCGGTTATGATCTCGGACTGCACGGCGATCCGGTCGCCGGTCATTGCGAGATATTCGGCGCCCTCGATCCGCTTGCGCAGATCGAGCGTCTGTCGTTCCAGCGGATCGGCCGTTTTGGCGATCTGCCGGTCGTAGGCCTCGCGGTCGCGGCGGAAGGCGGCATATTCCGCCATCGCCGCTTTGGCGAGGGAGGCGTAGGGATCGCGCATATCGTAATGCTGACCGAGAGCCTGGCCATAGCGGGCTCCCGCTTCGCGGATCGGGCCTTCTCTGGCTTGCTCTTCGAGCTTTGCCTGCCGTTCGGCTTCCTGTCTGCGCTTGTCCTCTTGAGCGATTCGGTTCTGTTCGGCTTGATAGGCGGCATCAAGCCGGGCTCGCTCTGCCGTTTGGGCGTCCTGGCGCTGCTGGGCCTGACGCATGTCCTCGGCCTGGGCCGCGACGTGCTCGGCATTTTGTCTTGCGAATTCTTCGGTGCGTTTGTTGTCGGCGTCGCGAAGCTGTTGCTGGCGGTCGGCTTCGTCTTTGGCGGCTTGGGTCTGGCGGGCCTGTTCGGCGTCCTGGGTTTGCTTTTGCCGATCCGCTTCTTGTTGGGCTGCGAGTTCCTGCTGCTTGGAGAGATCGTCGGGCATAGGGGCGGGCTCCTCGCCGCCGGCGGAAACCGGCGGTGCAGAGCCTTCAGGATAAGGCGGCGGAGCTTGAGGTTGCAATGGCCGCAGTGCGGCCTGTCGCCGTTCGGCGTTTTCCCAGACGGCATCGGCTGCGCGGACGGTCTTTTGGATTTGCTCCATCCGTTCGGCCGCGAGCTGCTGCTTGAGTTCGGCCAGGTGTTTTTCGGACTCGGCGAGTTCTTTCTTGGCGAGAGCCAGATTGTCGTTGGAGGTTTTGATACGGCGATTCTGATCGCCCCGGTCAGTCTTGATCCCGCGCCGCTCCATTTCATTGGCATCCGGTCCGATATGGGTGGTCGGCTCGCGGTCGATGCCCTGATCTTCCAGCCTGCGGTGATCGACGCGCTCCGGGTGGCCGTATTTCTTGAGGGCGCGGTTTTCATAGACGGCCCAGAGCCGCCGCCATTCCTTCAGGCGCTCTGTCTCGAACTGGTTCCAGGATTTCCGTTTGCCCGTGCCGTCCTGCTGCTCCCAGAGGCGGATTTTCTTGCCGAAGCCATCGGGGCGCGTGTGGCGAAGGGTCAAGAGGATGTGGGCGTGGTAATTGCGCTTGTCGCCGGAGCGCGGCGGGGCATGGAAGGCGATGTCAGCAACGACTCCGTGCTCGACGAATTCCTTCTTAATAAAATCGCAGACCAGCTCGACGCGTTGCTCGTGGGTCAATTCGTGAGGTAGCGAAAGCTGCAACTCGCGGGCGAGTTGTGCCGTGCTGCGGCGGGTGCTCTTGTCTTCCCTATGTTCGACATCGTTCCAGAGACGGGCGCGGCTTTGAAGCCACTCGGACGCATTCCCAGGCGTGAGTATCAGGGTCTCCATGATGCCGCGCTTGCGGGAATAGTCCTTAACATCCCCGGTGCGTTCGTCGAGGATTCGCTCGCCCGCCCGGTAGGCCGCAGCCGCCACGACCGACTTGCCTTGGGCGCGGCCGATTATGTTGGCATGGAGGCGATAATCAGCCATAGGGCACCGTGGGACGCGTGGTAGTCGAGCGGCCAAACGCTCGTTCTGCTCCAGCGGGAAAACGCTGGTCGTGGGTGTCGGGGCGCGAAAGCCCTGACGCTGGGGGTACCGGGGGAGCAAGGCTCCCATGGTTCCAGGTCCAGGGCGGGAAGGCCCTGGCGCGCATCCAATCCGCGCAGGGTTGGGCTGGGTCGAGGGGCAGGCACGCTCCTCGTCGTGGGTGAAGGGGCGCGAAAGCCCCTCCGGAGTGCAGAGGCAGCGCCTTTGCCGCACACATTCCGCAGGAATGTATAAGTGCGCACTTCGCTTCGCTCGTGACCCAGGTTAAGCAGCATCGTGAGTTGCCTCCAGCCTATCTGGCAGCCACCACTTTTCGCACTCGCTTCGCTCGTGCCCCGGTTTCCGCAGCGTCGTGCAGTGGCTCGGCTATTCTCATCCGGCACCGGGTTTTTCTGAACATCATACCGCGGCATGGTTAGAATTGTGCAAACCGATGACATACCCCGGTATGCACTCCGCTCGCGCCTGGGGACCATCTGCCAGGGGTACAAACCGGGAATATGCGGTGAATGGCGGTCCCTTCGTAAGCCGCGCGCCAGATTCCCTCGTCTGGGTTCGGTCGGGTGTTTTGCGTCTTTCACCGCAGGCTGCCTACCCCTGTATGCAGTCCGTTAAGGAAACCGCAACATATGCGATGTGGCCTCCGGGGAGTCCATCGAATTTGTGAATTTAGCGCGTCTGCATACCCCGGTATGCACATCATTAGGGAAACGGCAAACATAGCGGCGTATGCTCTCCGGGAGTCCAACAAAAAGGGAGGGGATTATGTGGAAGCCGCTCGACCTAGTTGACCAGCAGATCGCCGATGCCGTCAAACGGCAGGAGCGATGCAGAGCCGATGTTGAGATCCTGAAACGTCGATCAAAACTTCTGCAGCGCAAGTACGAAGCGCGGCAAAAGATCGTCCTCGGAGTGGGCGTATGGAAGCTCACTCAAATGTACAGCGAGTTCCGGGACCAGTTGATCAAGCTGCTTCCCCTTGTTATCACCCGACCCGTGGACCGGGCGGTTCTGCCGGAGTTCTTCCCGGACGATCCGGCACGGACCGAGCCTCCGGCCCGCCCGCCCAAAAAGCCCGGCGCGCCTCCCTCCGGTGCGGCACCGGCATAGGTAATTTCGCCGAAGCTGGCTTTCGAGAGCCGCACTGGCGGCCCCGGCAACATAGGTCTGCGTACCGCGGTATGCGGTCAATTAGACTCCGCCGGTAGGTCCGGCGCGCAATTTTGGAACCCGAAGTTCCCTCGGGTAGGTTGCGGTTCTGGCGCGCGCACACTTCTAACATTTTCTGCTCAGATGCGCCTCGGAGGAGGATAATACCCCGGATAGGGGGCATTATGCCGCATGGGCGTAAGACAACCCAGGAGCTGATCGCCGAAGAGGAAAAGAAGAGCGAGCAGGTCAAGGCCAGGATGGCCGAACTCAAGGCGCGGCAGAGGGTTGAGGAGCGTAAGCGAGACAGTCACCGCAAGATCGTGGTCGGGGCCGCCGTGATGGCGCACATCAGAGTCGATCCGCAGTTCCGCAAGGCGCTGCGCGACGCTTTGAACGCGGCAGTGACCGATCCCAAACACAAAGCCGTGATCCCGGATTTGCTCGACGAGAAGGCCTTTCAAGAGGCGATGCGGGCGGCGGCCAAGAAGGCCGCGGCTGAAGCTGAACAAGCGGAGGCAGCGGCAACAAACGAACCGCCGGGGGCAGCCAACAAACCGGCGGCGCCGCAGCCGCAATCGAAAGGCGGGCAGGGCACCCAGGGACCGCGCCCGGCCTGATGGTTTCCCCGGCGTTCGTGGCGCTTGAGGGCTTGGCCATAGACGAGCCGAACACGGCCTTGCCCGTAGTATAATTTCGATCCCACGAGTCGCGCGCAGCCTGGGCCTGCTGAAAAGGCATCATATTTTTTTCTCCGTTTGTTCTTGCAGGTTCTTATGCCGGACCAAGCGCTCGCGCCAGTACCGGGGGGAGGCGTGCCGATTGGATCGGCGCGCTTCATCCCACCACTTCCCGCAGGCATTCCGATCCTGCCGGGGCAGGTCACGGCTCCTAGGGCCGCCCGACGACGGCCGGTGGGTCTGATTTTCCTTCTTGTCCTCGCGGGGCTGGCGGGGTTCATCTGGTTCGGCATTCGGTTTCTCGACACTCAGAACGCCAACAGGTTCAAACGGATCGACGACGAGAACGCGCTCGTCCTCCAGGCCATTACACCGGCGATGATGCGGCGCGCGCCGAGGTTGACCATCATTCCCGTGACCCTTTCGGGCGGGCCGCGTCTCTTGCAGATCAGCTTTACCGTCGTCCACCGTAACCCTGGAAAACCACCGTCAACGTGCGTCTTTCTCAACGTGCTCGACCCAAAGACGAGAGCGTTCATCAATGAAATTTCCACCACGCCCTGCATTGCGGGGCTGGACTATCCGATTAAGCAGCAGTGAGCGTTTCCGCGCGTTCGCTGGAGGTGATGGTCATGTCAAATGCGCTTGGCTCGGCGGAATGGAGCACCGACCCCGGATATCCGCGCATTCATCCGGTCGGCAACCACGGCGCCCCGCTCGAAGGGCGTCTGTTGCTGCTCGGGGAATCCCATGTCCCAGGCAATGTGTATGTGCGCCCGCCCGCGCAGCACATGCTGTCGATCGCGCCGACGCGGTCAGGAAAGGGCGTCTCGCTCATCGTGCCCAATCTTCTGACCTACCGGGGATCGGTTCTGGTGGTCGATCCCAAGGGCGAGAATGCCTGGATCACCGCCCGCTACCGGCGCCAGGCGTTCGGCCAGAAAACTTTCATCGTCGATCCATGGGGCGAGGTCAACCGCCGCTATGGATCGCCGCAAGAGTCCGAGACCATCGCGAGTTTTAATCCGCTCTCATTTCTCAAACCCGGATCGGACGATTTCGTTGAGGATCTGGCCGCTCTCGCCGATGCGCTCATCATCACGCAGAGCACGAAGGACCCGTATTGGGAAGATACAGCCCGCGAGCTATGGGCGGGCCTTATGGCCTATGTGTTGGAGAATCCGGCATTCAGTGACCGGGCATCTCTCTTTCTCGCGCGCAAGCTGCTCATGAAATCGACGGATGAATTGAGCCGCACGATACAAACTGCCATGGAGCTTGGTCCTGGCAGCGTTGCGGCGCTGAAGCTCGCGCAATTCCAGAATTTGAAAGAGAGCACCGCGATCATGTCCGTGATCTCGGCTGCCAGGACGCAGACGGCTTTCCTCGATAGCGAGGTCTTGAGCCGCAGCATGGAAAGTTCGGATTTCAGCTTTGAGGGGTTATGCGGGGGAAACATCTCTGTGTATCTGGTGCTGCCGCCGGACAAGTTGGAAACCTACGCGCGGTGGCTGCGGCTCATGATATCGGCCGGTATCCGCGCGGTCGCGCGCGGGACCGGAGGATCCCGCTCGCTGGACGTGTCCACTCCGCCAATCGCGGCCGGACTTCCGGCTCTCTTCATGCTGGACGAGTTCGGGACCATCGGGAAGCTGAACGCGGTCGCGCAGGCTTACGGCCTCATGGCGGGGCTGGGCATGATCATATGGACCTTCTCGCAGGACCTCAATCAGCTGGTGCGCGACTACCCGCAGCATTGGGAGACGTTCATCGGCAATTCGCAGGCGGTGACGTGCTTTGGCGTCATGGACAATTTCACGGCGGAGTATATCAGCAAGTTTCTGGGGACCCAGACGATCGAGCAGACCAACGTCTCGGTTTCGCACGGGACATCGGTTGCGCCGCTCACCGGCAACGCACCGTGGCGCGTCTCTCAGAGAACTTCGGTATCGACTTCGACCGGGTATTCGACGCAGACCATGAGTCGGCCGCTCTTGCACCCGGACGAGGTTCGCGGCCTGCCGAACAACCTTTGCCTCATCCTGGGACGCTTCCCGCCGATTCGCAGCCAGCGGATCGTGTATCACCGGGATTGGCGCTTCCCTCCACTGCGCGCGGGAAGATCCGCACTTTCCCCGCACCGAGGAGGTGCGGTGGTGGGCGCTGCAGAAAAGACTCTCGGACGCGGGTTCGGTTGCGGGATTGCTCGCAGAGGAGGGATATGAGGTCAAAGCGCTCAAGGGCCGACAATGGGAAGTGGCAGGGCGGGCCGGAACAGGAAAACGCGGGCACAGCTTTGCCAGCGATAACGATCTTTGGCGGTGGACGTACTTATTGGCGATGGACGGCGTGGATTCGGCGTAGGTGCCCGGCTGAATCGTTCACGCCAGCTTGGCAGCCAGCGGGCCGATAATCGGCAGCGAGAAGCGCTCGCCCTTGAAAGCCTTGTACATCAGAAGGAGCCACAGCACAACGAAAGCCAGACTCAGCAGTAACTTCACAAGTGCGATCAGGCCAAACAGAAAGCTGAGCATTATGGAAAACATGCTCAACGCCATGAACACCGCAATGAAAAAGACGTGCACGAAGATCGACTGAAAGGCGTGAAAGCGGACAAAGGGATTCTTGTTGTAGGGTTCCATCACAAGAAAAATAATGCCGGTGATGAAGCCCAGCAGGTAAGCCAAAGCTCCGGCGGCATTCGCGCTCAAGGCCGCGGACGGTGCTTCCGGAAGCGGCAGCACGGGCGGCGGGCTGCACGTTGCGCAGAACGTCGTATTTGCGCTGAGAGGAGCCCCGCACTTGGCGCAGAAAGCCATCCTTAACTCCGCCGCCAGGATGTCCATTGCTGAAGTCCTGAACGCCAGAAAGTATACCGCACCGTCGCACGCAAAATTCGAAAGACCGCTAAGCGCCGCAGAGCGGCGCATGTTTCTCCATTTCGAAAAAGCCTTCTGCGGCCCGCAGGGCCGCGGTTTCCCCGCTCTGGCCGTGGTTCTCCACCCTGGGGCCGTGTCCGGCTCCCGGATGGGTCTGTTAAGTCCTGCTATCGGGTTAAAAGGGCGGTGATCGCCCCCTAATCTCCTCGGAAAGCAATGCGCCGCTGTGCGGCGCCCAATCTACTTAAGAATCTGGAGGTGGATTCTCTCTGCGAAGTAGAATCGCTAGGAACGCTTGGCTTAGGCTTGAATAGCGGCATCCCAAGATCGCCGAACTCTGTGCGATCGGGCACCGGCACATTCACCATATAGGCGTTGGTCACCTGCTCGATCCACTGGAGCCACACAAAGCGGCGCGCCAGTTCGTTCCACAGTTGCTTGCCTTTGCGTTCGATCCGCCTCCTGATTTCGAGGATGCCCGCGCGTTCAAGTCTCTTGAGCGCCACGGCAATCGTCTGCACGCAAAAGCCGGTCTTTTTCTGTATCTGCTTGTAGCTCGGATCGAGCTGTCCGCTCTTGGTGTCGAGGAAATGGAACAACAGCGCCCGCAACACCGTGAGCGCGGATTGGCCGAGCACGCCGTCGCGCTGGCCGAACGCTTTGGTGCTCCGCTCCAAAGCCTCGGCGCGCTCCATAACCAGCGCGCGCGCTTTCGTCGGGATCGGTCGGCGGAATTCTCCGCCGCGATCGAAGACGCTGCCTGTGCGCCAGCGGTTCGGGCATTTCTCCCTCGGGCGGGGTGATTCGCAGCTGAAGGGTGTGATCGGTGGAAGATGGGCGAATAGCATGGTGATTCTCTCCGTTCCGGTTGCAAAGCAACCGCCCGGATGGGCCGAAAATCGGCGCGAGTTCGCCCATCGCAAGAATCACTCTTGCAAAAGCGGCGATTTGGGGGGATTCTCGTGATTGCACGAGCACAAGAAATCCCGGCTTCGGCCGATATGCAGCCCGCCTCCTAGGCGGGTTGTTTATTTGTGGGCTTCGATAACTCCGTAAATAGTGGTGGTGCGGGGAGATTCGGCCCCGCAACGTAAAAGATTGCCGGGATTCCAGAGATTAGTCGAGCCGGAATTTTGAGGTATTTCAACTGCATACCCCGGTGCATACTCCTGTATGCACCGGGGATCGCAACGGTCGGAGAAGACATATGAAAGTTGCGGTGGGTAGATGGATTCTGCGAGGAGTTCGGCAGCAACGGCGCTGGCTGCGGATCGTGTGGTCGCGGCCTTTGACGGTGCCATGGAAGAGGGCGACCTTGCGGCCGCCCGGTCGTCAATACTCGTGAGGTAGCAGGAACGTGGTCACTGCGGTCGGCCTCGGTGATGATCCAGAGGCGATTGTCGCCGGTGCATGGTTTGGCGGCATCGATCGGGTAAGCGGAGAAGATGCGCAGAGTCTCGGATAGGGCTTCAATGTTGGCCTCGCGATCCTCGCGCGACAGGTAATCGCAATCACACGATTGATGAGCTTTCAGGCATTGGGTCATGCGCTCACGGGTGCAGACCGCGAGCACGCCGGGCGTTGCGACGATCTGGCCCAGCTCGAAAAGCTTTACGCGCCTGGCGAGGTCGAGAGGGGTGATGCTCTTGGAGTCGATTTCGTTTGTCATGTGATGTCCTTTCATGGAGTTCGTGGTTGCCGGAGCCTCGCCAGAGGCCCCGGCACGCGGTTCCTAATAAAGTTCGCGGTCAAGCATCTCCTTGAGCGCGGACATGATTTCTTCCTGGTCCGCGTAGTCGTCCAGCTCGAAGGATTCGAGCGGTTCGGAGTTGGCGATCATGTCTTCGATGTGTGCGATGTCGAGCATGTGATATCTCCTTCTGGTTCATCGGGCGGCCCCGGCGAGATGCCGGGGCCGATTGAGGCGGCTTAGAACTCGGAGTCAACCCAAACGGCGCCGTTGTTGGAGCCGTTCTTCTTGGCCTTGGGACGATCCCAGATGAGGGCGTAGCCGTCCGGCGTCTTGAACAAGGCGCAGTAGATCGGCCGGGCGAAAGTCGGATCGTCGAGTTTGACCGAGTAGTAGGTCGCGGTTTCGGTTTCCCGTTTCCAGGCCGCCCCGGCTTCATACGCGCCGATGGTCGCGCGGAGTTCCGGGCCTTTGCCCTTTTTCTCGACCGGCGTAAGAACGATCTTTGCGCCGTTGAACGAGGGGATCAGGAGTGTTCCGAGGTAGCTGCCGTCTTTCTGCTTCGCGAGATTTGCAATCGTAGCCATGATGTTTTTCCTTTCAGTTCAGGAGGCCGCTCAATGCGTCCTCGACAAAGAACCGCCATTTCACGGACTGGCGCGTGCTTAAACAAAACCTGTAAGGGCCGATAGGAATTTTGGAGCGAAGCGGTCGCGATGCAACGCGCCCGCCGGGGTCCCGAACAGCTTGCTGTGTAGGGAACGCGGGCGCAGCGGAAAATTTTTGTTTACACGCGGCATTGCATGGAAACGTGAAGACTTTCATTCAATAACGCATGCAACCTGGTCCCTTGAAATAAGGTTCAACTTGGCGAGGATGCAATTGATCGAGCGGACCCATGATTAAGTCTGAAAGGAATTTCATGGCGGCCACGTTGCCGCGAAGTGGTGACGGTCGGCTGTGAGGGACACGACGCCCTCGCTCAAAGCTTAAGGCGCTATCGTTGCCGGTCGAATGGGAAAGGCCGCCTTACGCGACCTCTTGAAGCGCATTCGGCGCGGACTGGATGCGGCGGGAAGCCGTCAGGAAATGACCTGCATCAAGCTCGATGCCGATGAAGTTCCGGCCGATGCGCCTTGCAGCGACAAGCGTGGACCCGGACCCGCAGAAGGGATCGAGGACAAGGCCAGACGGCTCGCAGAAGGCAGCGATGAGCGGTTCGAGCGCCTCAGTCGGCTTCTGGGTCGGATGGAGCCGGTTCCCCGTGTAGGTCCAGTCGATCACATCCGATATCGGCTTCATCGGTGGAGACGGATCGCCCCTTGCCAGAAGATAGGCTTGCTCGTGCTCATAGCGCATGTAGCGGACGGATGAAGCGTACCGCTTGCGAAAGACGACATGGCCTGCGATGCGGAAGCCGGCCGCGCGCCAGGCGGACATGAAGAGATCGATTTTGTTCCAGCCGTAAAAGCTGACACAAAAGGTGTCGGGCTTGAGAAGCCGGAATATTTCGGCGAATGCTGGGGCAAGCCAGTGGTCGTTGTCGTCGTTTCTGACGGTGCGCCCGTCGCGGCCGCGATAGCGGACGATATAAGGCGGATCGGTCAGGACGAAATCGACGCTACCTGCGGTCATGCCGCGCATGAGGGCGACGCAGTCGCCAAGCATGAGCGTGTTGTTTTGTGGAGATGGGATCATGCTGCGCCGCCTTTCGCCTGGGCGATGATGGCGTGTGCCTGGTCGAAGAGGTCTGCTGGCATTTCGTCGTCATCGGTGTGAGCGGTGCTTTTCCACCAGTGCATAACGGATTCCAGCGCCTCAAGCAGGTTCGGTGCGGCAAGTTGGACGCGATACTCTTCGGTCCGCCAGACGGCAAGTTGGTGGCGGCGTTCGTCGGGGTCGGTAATGACGATTTCACGGACGCAGTAGCCTTCGGCGATGGGCTCTAGGTCTTCTGATGAGAAGCTCGGACCTTCGTTGTATTTCTGCGCTGCTCGCAGGGCTTCCGCAGGCGAGCTGGTGCGAAAAATTTCAGTGACCCAGCCCGCAGGGGTGTTGAAGGTGGCCATGTAGGGCATTGGTGTGGGCGTCGTGGGTTTTTCTTCCGAGAATTCTTCGTCATAGTTTCCCCTAGCACGGTCGAGGGCGGCATCAAAATGGAAATTGTAAGCATCCGCAAAGTGCATGAGGTCGCAGAGCAGGTCGCCTAGGCCATCTTCCCAGGTAGTGCCAGTGATGCTTTGGAATTCGCGGAAGGCCCCTGCGGCGAACTCGGCGCGCTGACGATTGGTTGTTGTCATCTGATTTCCCTTTCCAGTTTGCTGCGGCCTCCACCATGGGGCCTCACAGCGAAGCGGGTCCCTGGTGGAGGGCGGAAAGGTGTGGATCACTATTGGGGATCGTGGTGTGAGGCTGCAAGCCATGGAGAAAAGCGGCGGCGCGCTCGGCATGTGCAGCGGCGGTGAAGATCGCCCGCTTGTCGTTCTTCAAAACGGTCAACCAGGATTGAATGTAGGACACATGATCATCTCGAACTTCCGGCGTCAGAGATAAATCCGCGCAAACGAAAATTCCACCGATTTCAGCAATGAGCTCTTCCGCCGAATAAGCATGGCTGCCGAAACGGCCACTCAGATCGCGATTTAGGCGAGATGGATGTCCAGAAAAATGCACAGTCTCGTGCGCTAACACGTTGTAATAGGACTCCGCATCGCGGAAGGATTCGAACGGCGGCATCTGGATACGATCCGGACCGGGCGCATAAAAAGCACGATTGCCGCCATGTTGAATGATGGCGCCGGTCGCCTTGAAATACGCTTCAGCATGCTCGATGCGCTGCAAGGAACTGACGGGCGGATCGGGTGTGGCATAAAAATGCGCGGGCAGATTATCGATCTGCCGCGAGTTGAACACCGTGTAAGCCTTGAGGAAGTGAATGTCGCGGTCCACTTCCTCGCCCTTGGCGTTGACCTCCGTCCTGCTGATGCTGTTGGCATAAACGACCATCTCGCCCTTTTCGCCTTTGCGGACCTGACCGCCCAGCTCCTGCGATTGTCTATAGGTGAGCCACATCGGGCAGTCATACCCGGCAGCGCTGGCGGAAAGCCAGAGATTGAGGACATTGATCCCCTTGTAAGGCAGGCCGTTATGCCGCAGCGGGCGCACGATCCGCCCTGCGGCATGTTCGCCGCTCCAAGGCTGGAGCCACGGTCTTTTGCCTGCCTCAAGCTCGGCTATGATCCGGTTGGTGATGCGGCTGTAGAGGTCGGGTTTTGCGGTGGTGCTCATGCCGCACCGCCTTTCGCGTCGGCGATGGTTTTGAGAGCGACCGTCATAGAGTCTTGCAGGTCGCTTACGGCGGAGGCGAGCTGGCTATTTTCGTTTTCCCAAGAAACGAGTACTCCCCCCACTGCCTCGCTGAGCCCTTCGAGAGCCTCGATGATGTTGTCGAGTTCCTGAATGATGTCCTGGACACCAGACGGAAGTGAATCCATCTCGTCCCATGCGTCGATGATTTCGCGGGTGGCCTCGACCTGGGCTTCGAGGGCTTTCAAGAGTTGCGGCGCCGCAAGCTGGAGCCTGTATTCGTCTGTCATCCAGAACAGCAATTCCTTAGCGTGCTCGTTGACGATTCGTATCTCCTGAAGCTTGAGATAGCCGCAGTCGGCTGGAGAAAACCCGAACTTGCCGGGATCTTCACTGAAGGCTTTGCGCGCGAGTTCGAGCGCTTGCTCCGGCGTATCGGCGACGAAGATGTCCTCGGCAGGACCCGCTGTGGTCCGGAAATAGGCCATGTATTCGTTTGGCTGGAAATCTCCCACCATGCCGGAGCAGCCGCAAGATACGCATCGAATGTGGCTTGCATCGTTCCATTCATGGTCGCGAGATGCGGCAAGATCGGCATCTGTGCCGTCGTCGGTCAGTCTGACCCAGATATTGGCGTTGATATCAAGATTGTCGTGCTTGCCGCATTGCGGACAGCGAAGTCGAATCAGCGAAGTCATGTGATTTCCCTTTCCAGTTTTGTTCGGCCTCCACCACGGGGCCCCACAGCGAAGCGGGTCCCTGGTGGAGGGCGGAAAGGGTGGATCAATATTCGCGGTCGTAGTGTGAGGCTGTCAGCCGAGGGCGCAGCCCTTGCCCTGGAGCGGGAGGTGCGCTGTTATACTCCGCCAGAGAATCAAGAGGACCTGGGGCGGCGGGTGGGGAGGCGAAACTTTGCGATGCTAAACGAATGTCGAGGGGCCACAAGCGCGGCGATCAGCGCCCAGGTTCACGATCGTGGTCTTTTGGTCTTTCGGTGCGGACTGGGTCTTGCCTGGCGCGGGCGATTGTGTCCTGTTCTTCGATGAGGCGGTCTAAGGCGTCTTTGGGCTTTGCTGCGGTCTTCTGAGCTTCGGTGGCCCATGTTTTCTCAAGCTCATCCAGCGTGCTTTTCATTCCTGGCTCTAGCGGCTGGGGCTCCGGTTCACCGAGCCGGTGGCGGATGTCAGTAAGGATGGCTTCGATTTTCTTGAGGTCGCGAGCGTGCGGATTGTCGCTGTCGTGCGCAATCAAATCTTCGGTTTCAACGTGGCACACAACAGCAGCCGCTCGGGCCGCTTTGAGAAGTTTTTCGTCGGCGCCTTGGGGAATCGGGTGATCCAAAACGAGCCAGTGATCTTCGGAAAGACGTTCGGCGGTCAGCTCTTCTTCGAAGGCCATAACGGTGTGGAGGATAGCACAGGTAACCCGCTCACTACGGCGGTAACAAAGCCAGGGATCGGGCGCCAGGTTTGCCATTCCCATATTCCTTCGTATTGGGACACGGCCCTTCTTCCCGCCCGCAGCGAGTCAATAGAGGCGGGCGTCTTTTACGCGTCCACCGCGACCCTTTACGGGCCGCGCACGCTCGCGTGGGCTTTGCGCGTTTCAAGGTTTGGTCTTACCGGACTTGTTTCACGCGGCGCGGGGGCGGTCAGCCATGCTGCTACGGCCGCCCAATCGAATCGCACGTAGCGCCCAAGCCGCAGGCATGGAATCGGATTCCGGCAGCGCCCCCGGGTCTTCTCGTAGACCCAGGAGTCGGGCACCTTGAGCCTGGAGGCAAGTTCCTCGGGCGTGAGGATGTCTTCGGATTGCACTAGACTCATCTGATTTCCCTTTCCAGTTTGTTCGGCCTCCACCATGGGGCCTCACAGCGAAGCGGGTCCCTGGTGGAGGGCGGAAAAGGGGTGGATCAGAAGTGGGGTCATAGGGTGAGGCTGCAAGCCATGGATAAGCGTGGTCACGGCCTCATCGCTGGCGAAGCATTCCTTTGGAGCATGGGCGGCGGCGCAGCCTGAGAAAAAGCCTTCGCGGCAGGCTCGCTGTCGTCCTCTGCCGGTGGCGCAACCTGTGTTTCGTTTTTGTCGAGATCGAGCGCGGCGTTGAGTTGCGCCTGGCGCGCGAGCAGATCCTTCATGCGCGCTTCGTGATCGAAGGGCTTGTCGGCTTGCGCCTGATAGTCGGCGAGAGCTTTTTCCATGCGGGCGCTGCGCTCCTGTTCCTGATCCGCAAGCTTGTCGAGCGCGCGCAGCGCGTGCTCGATGCTTTGCATCGTGCCGAGCGGATTTTCCGCGTTCAGATTCGCCGAATAGAGGCCACTGCCCCTGATAAAAAGCTCCGGCAAGGGCTCGCCATCGAGAGCGAGGCCCGTCAGCCGCTTTCCCCGACTCAGAATTTCAAAGCCTCGAAAAGAGGCCCGCGGCTGAACGGTGAGATCATCGCGCGCGGCCAACACATCATAGGTCAGAGCTTTGGCGGCTTCCTCACGGGCACCCTTGCCGGAGAATTCCGTCGTTCCCACGGTCATCGAAAATTCTTCGTCCTCATGCGCATCGCGGGTCGCGATGTCGTCGCGCACATGGGCGAGAGTTCGATGAGCGTCGGCGATCCGCTCGGGCAGATTGCGGATCTGCCAGCGGATATTGTGCTGCTGGTTGAGGTGCGCGGCACGAAGCTGGTCGAGCTTGCGAATCTCGGTATCGACTTTGACCTTTTCCATCACGGCGGGATTGCCCGATGCGATGGCCTTGATTTCGGCGTAGGTGAGAGCGCCGTTTTCGAGATCCTCAGCGGTGCGGACGGAGGTCTGCCCGCTCATGACCTGCTGGATAAACCTGGCCTTGGTTTCGAGCGTCTGCCACATATAGGCGTCGAATGAGCCTTCCGTGACATAGCGATGGATTTCGACTTCACCGTTGGTATTGCCTTGTCGGAGAATCCTACCCTCACGCTGCTCGATGTCGCGCGGGCGCCAGGGCGCGTCCAGATGGTGGAGCGCCGCGAGGCGCTTCTGCACGTTCGTGCCTGCGCCCATCTTCTCGGTCGAGCCGATCAGGATGCGCACGCGCCCGGCATTCACGTCGGTGAAGAGCTTCATCTTTTCGGCATCTGACTCGGCGTCGTGAATGAAAGCAATTTCCTTTTCCGGTACGCCGCTCGCAATCAGACGAGCACGGAGTTCGTCATAGACGTTGAAGCATTTCGGGTTTGGCGTCGAAAGGTCGCAGAACACAAGCTGGGTTAGCCGAAAATCCCGTGTATCGCGCCATTTGGCGGCGATGCGAAAGACCGCCCGGCTGACTTTCGTGTCTGGCGCGGGACCCGCGAACGGATCGACCAGGCGCATGTCGAGGGCCGCTTTGCGACCGTCGCCCGTGATCTTCAGCATATTGTCCACAGAGGGATCGATACGCTGCGTGCGGAGCTTTTCGGCGCGTTCGGTCAGCGTCTTGATGTAGGCCTTGAGGTCTTCGCCGGCTGGGGCGGCGATCACATAAGGCTTGCCGCCCGCGATTTGCGGGCATGGCAGGTTCAGCATGTCGGCCGTCTGCACGTCGGAAAAGGCACGGAACATCGAAAGCAATTCGGGCAGATTGATGAATTTGGCAAAGCGCGTGTGCATCCGGTAGCCCGAACCGTCCGGGGCAAGTTCCAGGGCCGTGACTGCTTCGGCGAAGTTTGCCGCCCAGGCGTCGAAATGTTCGACGCCGCGCTCTTTAAGAAGGTCTGGTCCCAGATAGCGGAGCATGGTGTACATCTCGGCCATGGTGTTTGAGATCGGCGTGCCAGTTGCGAAGACGACGCGGCCTCCGGTCAGCTCGCGGATGTAGCGGGTCTTCATGAACATGTCGAAGGCGCGGTTGCTGTCGCTGTTGGGCAGGCCAGCGATGCGGCTCATCTTCGTCGTGTAGAACAGGTTCTTATAGAGGTCGGCCTCATCGACGAAGAGTTGATCGACGCCGAGTTCCTCGAAGGTCAGCGTGTCGTCCTTGTTCTCGCGGTCGGCGCGCTTCTTCAGTTTGGCGACCAGCCGCTTCTTGGCCTTCTCCAGCTCCTTCACGATCCGCCGGTCGTCGCCGCTCTCCGCCTTGGCTTCGAGAATGGCGTTTTCGAGTTGTTGGACCTGTTCGTCGATGAAGCGGTTGAAAAGCTTGTCGGAGACCGGCAGAAACTCGAACGAGCGGTGCGACACGATTACGGCGTCGTAGTTGCCGGTCGCAATGCGCGCCATGGCACGCTGGCGGTTGCCGTTCGCGAAATGGTCCTTGGTCGCGACGAACAGCTTGGCTTGCGGATAAAGCTGGAGAAAAGCCGAGCCCCATTGCTCGACCAGGTGATTGGGTACGACGAGCATCGGCTTCTTCGCAAGACCCATGCGGCGCAATTCCATTACGGAAGCCGCCATGGTCCACGTCTTCCCGGCGCCGACGACGTGACCGAGCAGCGTGCTGCCGCTTTGCAGAACGCGCCAGACTGCATTCTTCTGGTGACGTGCCAGGTCGCGGTCGCGCAGAAGTTCGCGCGCCATGCCCGGCAGCGTCAGGTGCGAGCCATCGAATGTGCGCAGGCGCAGATTGTTGAAGCGGTCGTTATAGTCGCGAGCAAGGCGCGTCGCGCGCGCGGCGTCCTGCCAGACCCATTCGCGGAAGCGGTCCTTCAGTTGCTGCTGCTTCTCCCGTGCGGCAATGGTTTCCTGCTGGTTGATGGTGCGCGATCCGTCGGGTTGTTCGTCATAGGCGGTCGGGGTGCGGCCGTTGAGGGCGTGCTCGATGAGGCTGGAGGCGTGAAAGCGCTGCGTGCCCCAGGTGGTGGTGTTGCTGACACTCGATTTCACGCCATAGTCAATCTCGACGGTCCAGGTGGCGATCGCGTCCGCGTGCGCGATCCGCACGTTGTTTTGCCGAATATCGAGCAGCTCGGCCACGAAATCCCGAATGTCGGTCGTCGGAATCCAAGACGAGCCCAGGCGCGCCTCGATGTCGCCGGGCTGAAGGTCGGCCGGCTGCACGCCTTCCAATGCCGCGATGTTCCGCTGGTAGGAGGGGTCCAGATCGGCGGCGCTGCGCGCGACCAAGAGCTTCGCCCGGACATTGCCGCTCAGATAACAATCGGCGGTTTCCCAATGTCCCCCCTCGGGATTGCGATAGATGAGGGGGCCGAGTTCCTGCTGCAGGAGATTGGGTGTCCGACCCGTCACTTGTTCCATGCGGGGCCAGTTGATCTCGCCGGTTTCGTTGAGTGAAATCGCGAGGGCCTCGGCGGCGGTCTCGACATGCTCGACGGGGCGGTAATGTTCGAGCGTTCGGCGCTCGAAGATGGCGGTCTTGGTGGCGCGTTTGGTTTCGGGATCGTAGGTTTCGAGCGAGAGCAGGAGCGGGTGGTCCGGGTCGCCCGCGAAAGCCTTGACGTTCTCTTTTAGGGATAAAGGCCCATGCCGCCAGACGAAATGGTCATAGGCGCGGTTCAGCAACTGGCGGGCTTCGAGAATGCGGTCTTCCGACTCATCGTTGAGCTGGGTCTGGAAGACGAGTCGGACGGCGTCTCTGACCACGAGCATTCCGCGCACGCGCGCGGCGACGGATTCGGAGAGGTGCAACGCTTCGAACTCCGCGCCAACGCGAACCACAATGACGCCGTCGCGTTCGGCAAAGGCTCCATCCTTGACGGTCTCGATTGCGGCGCTCTCTTCTTGGGTGAGATAGCGGACGGGAGGAAGTTGTTCGGAACGAAGATAAAGGTCGGTTGGGAGTGGGGCGATGGCGGTAGCGAGGCGCTCTTGTGAGAATTCACCTGCGAGTGTCGGCTCACGCGCGTTGTACATTCCGCGCTCAAGCCGCATCTCGCCCAGCATCATCTCGGGATGGCGCGCGAAATACTCGTTGATGGAGATTGAACCGTCTTGTGTTTCGATGGCAGCCAGATCCTGCCATGCTTCGCCGGACGCGGGCGCGCCAGGCACGCGCTTTTGCAGAAAGAGGATGTCGGTCGTGACTTCGGTTCCCGCATTTGCTTTGAAGGCTGTATTGGGAAGCCGTATCGCCGCGATGAGGTCGGCGCGCTCGGCGAGATAGCGCCGCATCGTCGCGTCCTGCTTATCCATGGTGTAGCGGCTGGTGATGAGAGCCATGACGCCGCCGGGACGGACCTTATCGAGCGACTTGGCGAAGAAATAATCGTGAATTGCGCGCGTCAGGAAAGGCGTGCTCCGATAGGCGGGATCAAACACCGGATAGTTACCGAAGGGAATGTTGCCGATCACGGCGTCGAAGAAATTGTCGGGGAGCGCGGTCTCCTCGAAGCCTTTGGCGAAGACGGTCGAGTCAGGATAGAGGCACTTTGCAATCCGCGCCGTTATGCCATCGAGTTCGACACCCGTTCGACGGCTGCCGGGAACAAGCTCGTCCGGCATGAGGCCGAAGAAGTGGCCAACTCCCATGGAGGGTTCAAGAATCTGCGCCCCACCCCGAAGCCCGAAGCGCTGCATAGCCTGCCACATGCTCGCGATAACCGCGGGCGAAGTGTAGTGGGCATTGGGAGTCGAAGCGCGGGCGGAGTCATACTCGGGCGGGGTCAGGAGTTCGCGGAGTTCTACTGCCGTGTGCTGCCATTCGGGCGGCGGGTAAGGGCGGAAGGCATTCGCCATTGCGCCCCAGCCGGTGTATTTCACGAGGAGGAATTTTTCGGCATCGGTCGCGGCGCGGCTTTCGGCTTCGATGCGCTTCAGCGCGCGGATGGCTTCGATATTGTCGAAAGCCTTGTCGCGCAGGCTGCCTTCGCCGATCCGGAGCGCGTCAGTTATTCGGAAATCGCGGGATGGGCCTGGCTCGGGGTCAGGTTGCTGGAGGATGGCCGGTTCGGGCGTTCCTCTTCCGGAAGGAGCGCCCATTCCTTCGTCACGAGTTCCCAGGCCGAGTGGTACTCCATCTTCTGCACCACCGTCAGATCGTAAAGAAGATCGCCCATCTGTTCTTGCGTCTGGCGGAGGATGGACTGCAACTGGTTCGTCTTCTCCAGTTCCTCGATCAAGCCTGGCCGGTTTGTTGTCCACTGTTTCAGAATCAGGTCGCCCAACCGGTTCATCTCGTCCATCTGTTTCCTCCGTCTCAAGTTCTTGGGTTGTCTCTGGGCTCGCGTTGCTCGCCCAACCGGGAGGTGGCTGTTCCAAGTACCCCGAAATGGTCTGATCTCCCGAAAGAGTCGCAATGACCGCCTCTCCCGCCACACCAGTGAAGAGGCCAAGCTGGGAATAATCCCGCGCAGGTTTGCGAAAACGTCCGTTGCCTTGGAATCTTAGCGCCATCCTTATTATGTCCGTCAGAGTTTGCGTTCTCTCTGCGCTCGCTTTGTACGGTCCTCTGCCGTCGCAACTGCTCGGGCGAAATGAGGCTCGCGCAACCGGGGATCGATTGGCCGGAGCGCTGCGAACGTGTCGATTATGAGGAAGGAAAATTTCAGGATGGTTAGAGGAGTGCATACAGGGGTATGCAATCGGCACGTTCGGCGCGGATTTTCTTGATGGCCCGTGGGTGATCCAAAAGGGCGATGGTGTAGCTGCATACCCCGGTATGCAGCGAATTTATTTTGAGTTGCTAACTATTTTTTAAGACATTCGCCATAGGTTCTATAGTCGTTGTGGTTCTGAAATTGTTGTGGAGGTCGCGTTGAGTCAGTCGGTAGAAAGCGTGGTGAGATGTTTGGTTGGTCGGATTGAGGGTGTCACGGCTGTAGGTGTAATAAGGAGTATCCCCGGCGGTAGGGCCGGACTTCATGAGGAAACGGAGGTTGATGTCGCCGTCATGCTGTCCGCCGTAGTCCGTCGCCGGGTTCCGGCGCGGCTCCTCGGTTTGTAAGGAGGCGGGCATGATGAAGAAGTACGAATTGCTGGCGCACGATTGGGTGCTGGTTGGGACGCGGCGGCTGTTCCGTATTCGGGCGGTTCGCGACTTCGCCGAAGTTCGGCGGGGCGATCTCGGCGGATATATCGAATGTGAGGCGAACCTGTGCCATTCTGGAAACTGTTGGGTCTATGACTTAGCGCAAGTGTATGGGCCTGGGGCTGTGGTTCGCGGCAATGCGCGAGTTCGTGGCGAGGCGTGGGTATTGGGCTGCGTCGAGGACGATGCGATTGTTGACGATCAGGTGATTGTGGCGCAAGGGGCTCGGGTTGGCGGCAGGGAGATTTGGCTCTACGACGAGATTGCGCGGGGGATTCGTCCGGAGATGGTGCAGCAACCGGCAGTGCGCGTAGATGTGTGGACGTGTAGACGGCCAGAAAGCAAGAAACCCGCCGCGCACCCGGTTAACGGTACAGGGCGGCTCATGAGAAACTCGGCGCGGAAGCGCCCCGGTTAGGCTTTCTCGCGTCGCGGACCACTGTCGTAACATTGCAACGACACGTATATTGCAAAGACGCGACACCGCCTCCTACACTAGTCTATTCGTGAGCCCTTCGCCCTATCCGTGTATGGTGGCGCGCCGCGGTGAAGAGTGGGTCCGAATCGTGTAGGAGGAGTTAGGAAAACGCGTGCCGGACTATATACACATCGAAGTTGGCCAGAGTATTGTCTCTGCGGCACACGTTTGGTATCGCTGCGTTCAACATCTTGGAACTGGCGGCAATGCCGTTGTCTACCTGGTTCTCGCAACGTCTGGCCAGAATAAAGGCGTGCTGTTTGCCCTAAAGATTTTCCGTAAGCTCTCTAAACCGGATCGCCGTCAACGCTTTCTTGAGGAGGTGGCGTTTCTCCAGAACTGCAGCCATCCTTCGCTCATGCGCGTGATGGACTTGGGAGTTTATAAAGTGGGCAGTAACGAGTTCCCATTCGTCGTTGCTGAATTCCTGCCTCTTACGCTCACCGACCTTATCAGGGCGGATAGTGCCTCAATTGCACAAAAACTAAGTTATGTACTTCAGCTACTATCAGCTCTTAACTACTTGGCGACGCTAACGCCACAAGTGGTTCATCGTGACATCAAACCACATAATATCTTCGTCAAGGGAGGGTCGGCGGTACTCGGGGATTTCGGTTTAATGAAGCTGCTTGATGGAAATGCAGAGGCCGATCGCGAAGTATTCAAGGAAAGCGTCGGTCCCGGCATGCCGTTTTACTACAGGACCCCGGACCTGATCGCATACGGGAAAAACGAGGCTGACATCACAACCAAAAGCGATGTCTTCCAACTCGGACTCGTTCTTGCACAGCTTTTCACGGGTCGAAACCCGGCAAAGCCGCCGCAGAATCATTTTGATCCATTGGAGCTTGAACCTCTCTCGCTCATCCCTGGTGGCCTTGGGGGTTCTATCGCCAACCTCATACACAAAATGCTCACCTTCGACACTGCCGTTCGACCAGAGGCTTCGGCGCTGATGGATTCGTGGCAGGGCATTTTTACCGAAGCTGTCGAGAGATCCCATGCACTAGAAGGGAAGGCAATCTAGGCAAAAAAGCCCAACGCGAGCCGGAACGCATTGTTCCACGAGGGTTCGCGTGGCGGACCATGCTGTGTACGACCTCACGCGTTAAGGAGCTTTACGAGTCGAAGGGACCATGATGTATTCCTTGAAGAGGCCCAGCAACTTGTAGTTCACGATGACCGAGCATACTTTTGGTGGCAACTGGACGGAAGTCAAGCTCGCGCGGCTGGCGAAGTATCTTGCGGCGTACCGCACGATCTTTACTCGGAATGAGCGTGCACGACATTTCACCACTTGGTACGTCGACGCTTTCGCTGGAACAGGGTCCCGTTCGACGGGGGATTCAAGGGATCAAGATCTTTTCTTTGAGGACGTTTATAAGGATGCTGATACAGAAGGATATCGCGAAGGAAGCGCGAGGATTGCGCTGGGGCTACAAGATCCATTCGACAAGTATCTTTTCATCGACAAATCGAGGAGTCGTGTCGGCGAACTGAAGGCAACCATTGAAAGGGATCATGGCGCCTTGTTCCCGCGCTGTGACTTCAAGCATGGCGATGCAAACACCGTCCTAAAGACTTGGTGCAAGGAGCGCGATTGGCAGAAGGAGCGCGCCGTCGTTTTCCTCGACCCTTATGGCATGCAAGTCGAATGGAGCACGGTTGAGGCCCTCGCAGCGACAAAGGCGATCGATCTTTGGTATCTTTTCCCGCTTGGCGTTGGCGCAGCCCGGCTCCTTAAGCGTGACGGCAAGATCGAGGAATCGTGGCAGAGGCGCTTAGATTTGTTGTTCGGTATTAGCGACTGGCGGTCTCGCTTTTACGAGGTTCAAAAGACTCAGGATCTATTCGGAGATCGGGAAAGCATCGAGCGTACGGCGACGGTGGAGACAATTCAGGAGTTCATCAACGAGCGGCTCGCTGGTTGCTTCGCGAGAGTTGCGAAGGGGCTGGTGTTGAGGAACTCCAAATCCAGTCCGCTGTATTCGCTGTGTTTCGCTGCTGCCAACGAAAAAGGCGCTCCGACGGCATTAAAGATCGCGCAAAATATTCTGGACGATGGCGAAGAGCAAGGGTGAGGGGCCATGGCGACGACATCCACTATCGAATGGACGGAAATGACGTGGAACCCTGTGACCGGGTGCCGGAAAGTCAGCCAGGGATGCAAACATTGCTACGCGGAAAGGATGGCCAAGCGGCTCCACGCCATGGGTTCGGGGCGTTATCTAGACGGTTTCGAGCCAGCCTTGCACGAGGATCTTATCGATCTGCCAAGGCGCTGGAAGAAACCACGGCTGATTTTCGTCAACTCGATGAGCGATTTGTTTCAGGAGGCCGTGCCGGACGATTTTATCCGGCGGGTGTTCTCGACGATGGAAGCCTGCCCGCAGCACACGTTCCAAATTCTGACGAAGCGAAGCGAGAGATTGCGCCATCTAGGGATGACACTGCCGTGGCCGCGTCATGTGTGGATCGGGGTGAGCGTAGAAGATGCGCGGGTGATTGGCCGCATCGCAGATCTTGCGGTGGTGCCGGCCCAGGTGCGGTTCTTGTCTTGTGAGCCGCTCATCGGTCCTCTGGATAATCTGCGCTTGAAAGGTATTCATTGGGTCATTGTGGGAGGCGAATCGGGACCGGGAGCCCGGCCCATGCGCCCGGAATGGGTCGAATCGATCCACCGGCAATGCCGCAGTAGTCATGTGCCGTTTTTCTTCAAACAATGGGGCGGCGTTCGCAAGGATTTGACGGGGCGAGAGCTGCATGGGCGCACCTATGACGAAATGCCATCGGCGGCGGCACTCGATGAGCCACTATGCCTCGCCCCTTAACAGAACAGAATTTCCCGACCCGCTGCCGTCAGGAAAGCGCCGCAGTCATACGACCTGGGAGACTATCAGATAATGGCCAGAGCAACGTTTCAGACGAACCCTTTTGCCTTGAACGAGCTTCTCGATGATTGCCATCGCGGCGTTCTTCAATTGCCGGATTTTCAGCGCAGCTGGGTTTGGGATGAGGAGCGCATCAGGAGCTTGATCGCTTCGGTCTCGCGCGCGTTTCCTGTTGGTGCCCTGATGTCACTCAATACAGGCGGGCCGGTGAACTTTAAGCCCCGACCCGTTGAAGGCGCTCCAGTTGAGGCAAAACAAATCGCCCCTCAGTCCCTACTGCTTGATGGCCAGCAACGAATGACTTCGCTTTATCAAGTCACCCTCAGAGGGAAGGTGGTGGAGACTGTCACCCCGAAAAACAAGAAGGTGAAACGGTGGTTTTATATCGACATTCGCAAGGCGCTTGATCCTTCGGTCGAACGCGAAGAAGCGATTGTCGGGGTGCCTGAGGATCGAATCGTCCGAAAGGATTTCGGACGTGAAGTGGTTTTAGATCTTTCATCCGCTGAGCGGGAATACGCGTCTTTTATGTACCCGCTGTCGCAGGTGTTTGATTGGGACAAGTGGCAAGACGGTTTTGATAAGTACTGGCGTGGCGACCAGAACGAGAGCGTTCGCGAAGAATTTCGAACCTTCAAACGTCAGGTGCTAGAAAATTTCAAATCCTACGACGTGCCGGTGATTACCCTGGATCGATCAACTTCCAAGGAGGCCGTATGCGTTGTCTTCGAAAAGGTTAATACCGGGGGAAAGCCGCTCGACGCGTTTGAGCTTGTGACCGCCATGTATGCTGCCTCAGGGCACGAATTGCGGAAAGACTGGTACGGCGACGATGGAACTAAGGGCCGTCATCGACGCCTCGCAGAGACGTTCCGGCCCGCCGGGGCGGATGCCGGTATCATCGCCGGTGTCTCCAATACTGATTTCCTTCAGGCGATTTCACTTTTTCACACGCGTGACCGGCGTCGTGCGGCAGAGAATGCCGGGAAGCAGGGCAAGGAGTTGCCCGCCGTTTCTGGCAACCGACAGGCGCTGTTGAACCTGCCTCTTGAGGAATATAAGCGATATGAAGCGCAAGTGGAGCGCGGTTTTGTGCAGGCGGCAAAGTTCCTGCACATGCTGCATATCTACCGTATTTTTGATCTTCCCTATCAGTCGCAAATCGTTCCGTTGGCCGCGATACTCGCCGACATCGGTGAAGATTGGGAGCACGAGGCGAAGCGGGCAATGCTCGTTCGGTGGTATTGGAATGGCGTCTTTGGAGAGCTTTATGGTTCAGCAGTCGAGACCCGTATAGCCCGCGATTTCATGGAAGTTCCGGTCTGGCTTGAGGGCGGCTCTGAACCATCGACGGTCAGCGAAACTATGTTTCGCGCCGACAGATTGAAGACCATGCGCATGCGTCTCTCCGCGGCCTACAAAGGCGTCAACGCATTGTTGATGAAGGAAGGCGCGCAGGATTTTCGTTCGGGCCAGAAATTCGACCATACGATCTTTTTTGGCGAGAATGTCGACATCCACCACGTCTTCCCGCAAGATTGGTGCAAAACGCATAGCGTCAAACCGAGTGTCTTTGATTCCATTATCAACAAGACACCGCTTTCCTATCGCACGAACCGGATCATCGGTGGTGTTGCGCCGTCTGAGTACATCGCGAAATTGCAAAATGGCAGTGAGACCACACCGCCGATTGATCGGGAAAGGCTCGACTCCTATCTGAGATCGCACCTGATTGACCCGTCACTTCTGCGCGCTGACAGCTTTGATGCTTTCATGGCGGATCGGCAAAAACGACTTTTGGCTCTGATCGAGCAAGCGACAGGAAAGGCCGCTTATGCCGGAACTGTAAAGGAAGAAGGAGAGGACGCTGAAGGCGATGAGGACACCGTCGAAGCCGAACTGACCATTTCTGCGTAGTGAAGCCTGACGACATACTAATTTGCGCCAAGTCGCTCGCTGGATCGGGACTACCCTCGTCGTCCAGTGCGTTGCCTAGGTCGCAGCATCGCGGCATTGAAGCGCAACCCAGGCACAAGCCATTTAGACATTTTCGCTGACAGTTAAAAGTGGCTCTGATAGATTTTCTTGGCGATCTTTGGACAAAGTCTTGTCTGAACGCAAAGTCATGACGAGTTGGATGTGACCGTATATCACGCAAAATATTTCGCGCATGAACTGACTAAGCGTTGTGCCTCGGACAGCGTTGAGAAACTGGCGACCGCTCTTTCTAATGCGCAGGTTGACCTGAACCCGCATCAGATCGAGGCCGCGCTGTTCGCATTCCGCTCGCCACTTTCGAAGGGAGCAATCCTCGCCGACGAGGTCGGTCTAGGCAAGACAATCGAAGCGGGCATCTTGCTTGCGCAAAAGTGGGCCGAGCGAAAACGCCGTCTCCTGGTGATATGCCCGGCGAATCTCCGCAAGCAGTGGAGCCAGGAACTTGCCGACAAGTTCTTTCTGCCCTCCGCGATCCTTGAGACCCGCACATTCAATGAGGCGATCCGCGCCGGGAACCTCAATCCGTTTCAATGCGAAGGCGCCGTGATTTGCTCCTACCAGTTTGCGCGCTCGAAGGAACCTTACGTCCGACAAACACCCTGGGATCTGGTGATCGTCGATGAGGCGCACCGCCTGCGCAACGTCTACAAGCCCACCAACAAGATCAGCCAGGCTATCAAGCAGGCCATATTCCCTTACCAGAAGGCCCTTCTGACGGCCACGCCCTTGCAGAACTCCCTTCTTGAGCTTTATGGACTCGTCAGCATCATCGACGAATTCGCCTTTGGAGATCTCAAGAGCTTTCGCGCTCAGTTTGCCCGGCTCACCGGGGACGCGGATTTTGCCGAACTCAAGCAGCGGCTCCAGCCGATCTGCAAGCGGACATTGCGTAAGCAAGTGCTCGAATACATCAAATTCACGAACCGGCACGCCCTCGTGCAGGAGTTCATACCGAGCGCTGATGAACAGCGGCTCTATAACCTCGTTTCCGACTACCTACAGAAGGACACGCTCTACGCGCTCCCGGCAAGCCAGCGGCAGCTCATGACGCTTATCCTACGCAAGCTGCTGGCATCCTCTACCTATGCAATTTCGGACACCCTGGAAGGACTGGCTAATCGCCTCCAGCTTGCGGCCAACGCGGCCGAGCATGTGCCGGCGCCCCAAGAAGGTGTGTCTGACAATTTCGAGCAGCTACCGGAAATGGAGGATGAATGGCTGGAGGACGAGGACGAATCGGAGACGCCGTTGTCTGCCGCTCAACACTTTACGCCCGGCCAGTTGGCAGAGCTCAAGCAGGAGATGGCCATGCTGCGCGAGTTTCACGCGCTGGCGAAGTCCATCATCAAGAACTCGAAGGGCGAGGTTCTCCTCACCGCGCTGCGACGCGGATTCGCCGCCGCTCAGCAGGCCCAGAAGACCAAGGGCGTACCGGCGCTTCAGCAGAAAGCCCTGATCTTCACCGAATCCCGGCGAACCCAGGAATATCTTTATCAGATCCTTGAGAAGACCGAGTTTGCCGGCAAGGTGGTCCTCTTCAACGGCTCCAACACCGATCCGAAATCAAAAGAGATCTATCAGGCATGGCTGGAACGTCATGCGGGCACTGACTACATCACGAATTCTCCGACCGCCGACAAGCGTGCCGCCCTCGTCGATTATTTTCGCGACGACGCGTCCATCATGATCGCAACCGAAGCCGCTGCCGAGGGGATCAATCTGCAATTCTGCAACCTGGTCGTCAATTATGACCTCCCGTGGAACCCTCAGCGCATCGAGCAGCGCATTGGCCGATGCCACCGGTACGGCCAGAAGTTCGATGTCGTCGTCGTCAATTTCCTCAACCGGAGCAACGCCGCCGACGTGAGGGTTTATCAGCTTCTAGACGAAAAGTTCCGCCTGTTCGATGGCGTTTTCGGAGCCAGCGACGAGGTGCTCGGCGCCATCGAGTCCGGCGTGGATTTCGAAAAGCGGATCGTCGCCATTTACCAGAAGTGCCGTACGCCGGAGCAAATCAGCTTCGAGTTCGACCAGCTCCAGCAAGACCTCGAATCCGAAATCGATGACAAACGAAAAGAGGCGAGGGAGCGGCTCCTGAACAATTTCGACCAGGAGGTTGTCGAGAAGGTCCGTGTCAGCAGCGGGGATTACCTGGATCGCTTTGAGGAGTGGCTTTGGCAAGTAACCCGCTTCTACCTCGGCCCCTATGCCCGCTTCGACCAGGGCGGCTATTCTTTCATGCTGGAGCGGAACCCGTTCGAAGGGGAGCGGATTCACCCTGGTCCCTATCGCCTCGGCAAGCGGGTCGAAGATGCCAATACTTACCGGATAGGACATCCATTGGCGCAGAGAATTCTCTCGCTCTGCAAGGAGCTGCCAACAGAGACGAAAGAGATACGATTCAACTACCAGAGCAGCGGCAAGAGAATCGCCGTCGTTGAGAGCCTCGTCGGCAAGGGAGGTTGGATGCTTTGTAGCAGGGCAACACTAACCGCCTTCGAGACGGAGGACCATTTGCTCTTTGGAGGGCTGACGGACGGCGGCGACGAGCTCGACCATGCGCAGTGCCGCCGAATGTTTGATCTTCCCGGCGAAGAGGCTGGGCCGGTTCACTGCGATCCGGAAATCCACCGGCGTTGTGAGGGGCAGATAACCGCGGAGATACAGCGCATTACCGCCCGCCTCTCGGAGAAGAACGGCGGGTGGTTTGACGCCGAGATGGATAAGCTCGACCGGTGGGCGGACGATCAGCGCAGATCGCTCAAGGCCGATCTTGAGGAATTGGATACCAAGATCAAGGAGACGAAGAAAGAGGCGCGAAGCGCCCCGAATCTGCCGACAAAACTTGACCTTCAGCGCCAGCTCCGGCAGCTTGAAACCAAGCGCAATGAGGCGTGGAAGGAATACGATGAATCATCCCGCGACGTGGAACGGAAGAAAGACAGCCTTCTGGATGACATCAGCCAACGGCTAAACCAGAAGACCGAACGCGAAGAGCTTTTCATGATCCGATGGCAACTGGCTTAAGTGAGCAAACATGAGCACCGCTGAAACCACGAAGAAGCTAACCGCCGCCGTTGGTGCCGAGCCGGAGCGCTTTGATTTGCGCTCCCACGATATGGAGGCTGACAAGCAGGCGGAGCTGCTGTCGCTATTTCCGGAGGTCCGGACGGAAGGCGGGATGATTGATTTCGACCGCCTGAAACTGGCGCTTGGCCAGGCCGTGGATGTTGGCAAGGAACGCTACGGGATGAACTGGCCCGGCAAGGCCGATTGTTTCCGAACCATCCAGGCCCCGAGCGTAGGGACATTGTTGCCCTGTCCCAAGGAGAGCGTCGATTTCGAGAAGACTGAGAACCTGATCATCGAAGGGGACAATCTGGAAGTCCTCAAACTCTTGCAGAAGTCGTATCTAGGCAAGGTCAAGATGATTTACATCGACCCGCCATATAACACGGGCAATGATTTTATTTATCCCGATAACTTCGCCGAGAGTCTACAGACGTATTTGGAGTACACCGGCCAGGTCGATGCCGCGGGCAAAAGATTCGGTACAAATACTGATGCCGATGGTCGCTTCCATTCGAAGTGGCTGAACATGATTTACCCCCGGTTGTACCTGGCTAGGAATCTATTGATGGACGATGGGGTGATTTTCATCAGCATTGACGATGGCGAGTTAGACAACCTCCGCAAGCTAGCCAACGAAGTGTTTGGTGAGGAAAACTTCATCGCAACTATCATCTGGCAGAAAGTGTTTGCCCCAAAAAACTCCGCGAGACACTTTTCGGAGGATCACGACTACATAGTCGTCTACGGCCGGAATGCGGACGCCTGGAGTCCGGAGTCTCTACCAAGAACAGAAGAAGCTAATGCACGGTACTCAAATCCGGATAATGATCCAAGGGGACCGTGGATGGCCGATCAGCTTACCGCCAGAAACTATTACAGCAAGGGTCTGTACAAGGTGAAATGTCCGTCAGGTCGGGAGATAGATGGGCCACCAAGGGGGCGGTACTGGGCGATCGACGAAGACAAGTTTAAGGCGATTAATAAAGATGGGCGTATTTGGTGGGGCGACGACGGAAATAATATGCCCCGCCTAAAGAGATTCTTGTCTGAGGTGAAGCAGGGGATGGTTCCTCAAACGCTTTGGAAGCATGAGGATGTTGGCAACACTCAGGAGGCCAAAAAGGAACTCCTAGAGTTCGTAAGTTTCGAGCACACGGAAAACGTGCTTGACACCGTTAAGCCAACGCGCCTGCTCCGCCAAATGATGCAGATCGCGACGACAGCCAGAGCAGGAGACATCGTTCTTGATTTCTTTGCAGGTAGCGGATCGACCGGCCATGCGGTCCTTGCCCAGAACGCTGCCGATGGCGGAAATCGTCGGTTCGTACTTGTTCAGCTTCCAGAACCACTCCCCGTATCAGAACGCAACCTGCACACAATCGCCGATATCACCGAGGAGCGTGTCCGCCGCGTAATCAAGAAACTCACTGACAAAAATGAAACGAGGCTGGACTTACATGGGGACGGCACCCAGGATTGTGGCTTCCGTCTCTACAAACTCGCCGAATCGAACTTCACGACTTGGGACTCCAGTCTTTCGCATGATCCAAAGGCTCTCGAACAGCAACTCGATTTGCACGTCGATCACATTCGGGGAAGCCGCTCCGCCGAGGATATCCTCTACGAACTGCTGCTCAAGAGCGGCTTTCCGCTGACGACTCCAATCGAGACGAAGACGTTTGCGGGGAAAATGCTGTATTCAGTCGCGGGGGGCGCACTCATCATCTGTCTCGAACGCAGCCTTACGCTCGATCTTATCCGCGCCATTGCTGAGATGAAACCCGAGCGCGTGGTGTGCCTGGATGAGGGCTTCGCTGGCAATGACCAGTTGAAGGCGAACGCTGTGCAGACCTTCAAGACCAAAGGCGTCAACAGCTTCAAGACGGTATGACGGGGCGACCATGAAGCTGCAATTCGACGCCAACCAGCCGTACCAACTTGACGCGATCGCCGCGCTTACCGACTTGTTCGAAGGTCAGCCGCAAGGCGCGCCTGAATATTCCGTCATCCAGGTGAGCGATTGGGGCGGCATGTTCGCCGGACAGGAGCAGACCGAACTAGGCGTCGGCAATCAGGTGCTGCTGTCTTCCGACAAACTCCTTGTCAATGTCCGTGCCGTGCAGGCGCGAAACGACATTGACATCTCCCAGCCGTCCGTTCCCCTGGAGGCGTGGGACCTCTTTGATGCTGCCGCGAACATCGCTCGGACCTGCCCACATTTTTCAGTCGAGATGGAAACGGGCACTGGCAAGACGTATGTCTATCTGCGCACGATCTTCGAACTTTCGCGCCGGTACGGATTTCAGAAATTCATCATCGTTGTACCCAGCGTCGCAATTCGGGAAGGGGTGCTGAAAAACATTGAGATCACCGCCGAGCATTTCCGCGCGCTTTACAACAACCTGCCCTTCGAGCATTTCGTCTATGACGCAAAGAAGGTCAATCGATTGCGGCAATTTGCGATCAGTAACATGCTCCAGATCCTTATTATCAACATCGATGCCTTTCGCAAGAACTTTACCGGCACTGAGGAGGAGCAGAAGAGTAACGTCATATATAAAGAGAGCGACAAGCTCTCCGGGCGCCAACCCATCGAGTTTATCCAGGCGGCACGCCCCATCGTCATCATCGACGAGCCGCAAAGCGTCGATTCGACCGAAAGAGCCCAGGAGGCGATCCGGGCGTTGAATCCGCTTTGCACACTCCGTTATTCCGCCACGCACCGGAATCCGTACAACCTTGTGTACCGCCTCGATCCAGTGAGGGCATTCGAGCTTCGTCTGGTCAAGCAGATCGTCGTGGCGAGCGCCGCCGCCGAGGGCGGCGCCAACGACGCCTTCGTCCGCGTTGAGCAGATTGATTACAAGAAGGGCATCAAGGCGAAGCTTCGTATTCACACGCAGACCCCGGACGGCCCGAAGGAGAAATCCTTCGTCGTGAAGAACGGCGCAGACCTGTTCCAACTCTCCGGCGAGCGCGCGGCGTACGAGAGCGGCTTCGTCATTGCGGAAATCAATGCCGAGCCCGCCAACGAGTATGTGAGGTTTAACAACGGTCGCGTCTTGCGACTTGGTGTGGAATCCGGGGGAATGCGCGACGATGTATGGCGGGCGCAGATCAAACACACCGTCAAGAAGCACCTGGAAAAGGAGCTTCAACTCCGGCAACGCGGGATTAAGGTCTTGAGCCTCTTTTTTATTGACCGCGTGGCGAATTACCGCGATTACGACGCTGCCGGTCAGCCGGTGAAGGGTAAGTTTGCCGTGGACTTTGAGGCGACGCTTGCTGAGTTCGCCAAGGACCCGCGCTATGCGCCGCTCGATTGGCTCAAGTTGCCATTTGAGAATCTGCACAACGGCTATTTCGCTCAGGACAAGAAAGGCGTGCTTAAGGATACGCGCGGCGATACTCAGGCTGACGACGAGGTTTACAACCTCATCATGAAGGAGAAGGAGCGGCTGCTGTCGGAGGACGAACCGCTGCGCTTCATCTTCAGCCACTCCGCTCTTCGCGAGGGATGGGACAATCCAAACGTTTTTCAGATTTGCACGCTCAATGAAACGCGTAGCGCCATGAAAAAGCGTCAGGAAATCGGGCGCGGGCTGCGCTTGCCAGTTGATCAGAACGGCCAGCGTGTCTTCGACGAGTCGGTGAATAAGCTTCTCGTCATGGCGAATGAAAGTTACGAGGATTTCGCCCGCGCTCTACAGACCGAATATGAGGACGACTGCGGTGTCACCTTCGGTAAGGTGCCCCTGACTGCCATTGCCCGGATTTCGCGCGTCGTGGATGGCCAAGAACAGCCCATCGGGCGCGAAAACGCCGAACTCATCCGTGATGCCTTGGTCAAGCAGAAGATGCTCGACGGCGACGGGCGTATTCAGGCCGCGTTCGATCCGAAGAAGCCCGGTTTCAAGATAGACCTGCCGGAAGGGCAGGCGGACCTCGCCCCGGCAGTGACCGATTTGCTGGCCTCTTACCAGATCGAGCGCCTGATCCGGAGGGACAAGGACGAGGGACCTAACCGCCTGAAAAAGGAGGTGCAGCTCAGCCCGGAATTCAAAGCACTCTGGGACCGGATCAAGCCAAAGACGATCTACCGCGTGGAATTCGAGACCGAGACTCTGGTCCGCCGCGGCGTGGATGCCATCAAGCGCATGGAGAAGATCGAGGCACCGAAGATTCGGGTCAGTGTTGGCCAGCTTGACGTGAAGCGCGGCGGCATCGCGGCAACCGCTATGAGTGTCGCCGAGGAGCGCGTCTCGGCCAGCGGCTATCCCGTGCCGGATGTTTTGGCGTACTTGCAGAATGAAACGGAATTGACCCGCTCGACTCTAGTGCGCATCCTCAAAGAATCCGGACGGCTCGCCGATTTCTTCGTCGATCCACAGCGATTCATGGATGCCGTCGCCAACATTCTGAAATATGAACTTCACCGCCTTCTCGTGGACGGCATCAAGTACGAGCGCATCGGCGGAGGCGGCCCTGAAACCGAATGGGAAATGATGCTCTTCAAGAATGAAGAACTGGTCAGCTATCTCACAGCCCTGCAAGTTCAGCACTCGCTTTACGAGTACGTCGTCTATGACTCCGAAATCGAACGCGAGTTTGCCCGCAAGCTCGATCAGCGGGAGGACATCAAACTTTTCGTAAAGCTCCCCTCATGGTTCGAGGTCGATACGCCGGTCGGCAAGTACAACCCCGACTGGGCCATCCTGAAGCAAAACGGCCAGGCGATGTATCTTGTGCGTGAGACCAAGGGCACAAAAGATTTCCTCAAACTGCGGACCAGCGAAGCCGACAAGGTTCGCTGCGGTCAGCGTCACTTCGAAGCCATCGGCGTGCCGTTTGCCGTGGCGGTGACGGCGGATGAGGTGTAGAGCAGATAGACCTTACGAAATAACGTGCCGATCACAGCTACGCGCCGCAAATCACGTCGAGATCAACCCCTACCGTCTCCTTCAGGTAACTATAGGCAGACGCCAAGATCGCGGTCTGATCGGGAGTGTGCCTCTCCCTCGACAGACCCGGCTGAACGATAATGATTTCCGCGCGAATTTCCTTAAAGCGACTGACCTTCACAAACTTGTTTAGCATAGCTGCATTTCCGTGCAGAAAACGCGTTAGCCGCTCGGGTTTTGCCAGTCGTTTTTCCCTGCCCAGGACATGACGGCACAGATCCCGGAACTTCCATTTCCATTTTGCCGATCGAACCGCCTGTGAGCACACTTCGCCGACATCTTTAACGCGAAGGCCGGCCGTGCTCCTTGTATATTTGCAGTGGATCAATGCCAACCGTATGTGATCAGGTTGCTCTTTCAGGCATACCAGGTCCGCAGCTTCCCCGGATGAATCATCGTCAAAAACCAGCTCGAAGCCCCCATCTATGAAATTCGTTGCCGCGCGCCATTGAATTGAATCTCGGCGCTCCTGCCCATCCTTCCAAATCGATTCTTTCGCCACATCGACACCCCTCCAGTCCCAAGTCTCGAATCTCTCAACCGGAAACACGCGGTCCTCGGCATGTTGGGGACGAATAAGCAGATTGCCGTCAAGTTCGGACAAATCCACGAAGCGAACGAGGGGGGGATAGTTCGACAGCCACTGTTCCATTGTATTTTCGAGAGCGCCAACACGAACTCTCACCGGGGAACCTGAGGAGCGTGCGACTCGAAAACCCGCATCGCCGCCAATCGTCAGTCGGAAGTCCGCCCAGACCGTGGCGTCTGCAGACACGACCCGGAAGTCAATGGCGTTCGCCGCCGAATCAGTCGCCACAAGTTCAAGATTGAACATCGAAATGGGCAACTCTTCGCCGGTGCGTGACAAGACCACCCGTTCCTCCGCTTGACGCAGAAGCTCAAACGGCCACTCTACGCTTAAGATTTGTTTGTCCGGGAGCTGCGTCACCTCCTCGGGAATGAGAACATTTGCAATTATCTGCGCTGTATCAATCGAATTGTCCTGCAGCTTGTCGCCGACCGTCCTGCACCAGCTTACGAATTCCGGAACCGTCCCGACTTCGCGCGACCAAATGCGTCCTTTGTACGAACAGCCAATTGTGATGGGCCTGCCGCCCTCCCATCCCATCCCGCTCAGATTCGACTTGACCGAACCTGCTCGCTCCGAGACGCTCAGCGCCTCCGCGACATCAGCCCCGGTGTAGAGTGCATAGCTAAGGTTACGACGACCGTGCTTGCGCACACCCACATTTTGGAAAATTAGTCGATTGATCCTTCCGAGCGCCCGGAAGATTACATCTCCGGATATGAGCGTCGTGGCGCCCACTGCCTTTGCCAATTCTTCGTGCACCGAGCTTCGGTCACTGGATGACAGGTACAGCAAGCGCTGGTCCTGGTCCCGATGCAGGACGAACAGGTCCCATTGACGATCTCGCAACTCGCGCGACCGGGTCCACTGGATTGAGGGTTCGATCCGTGTAACAAAGTAGAGCGTGTTAGATGCACTGTGTAGCCATACCCTGTGAACTTTCACGCCAGAACCCAGCCCCTCAAAAAAACGTTTAGGATGAAACGCAGGAGCCTCATATACGACTGTACTCAGCGTTGGACGGAGCAGTTGATGTGAGACCTCGGTCCCGTCATCCTGTTCGGCCTCGTCAAGCCGCTGCGAAGAACTGAGAAACTCGATAAGCTCAGCATGTGCTTTCGCCGCCTCCGAACTCAGTTCGCTTAGCAGTTGGTTCCAATCCGCGTCTTCGCTGTAAAGACGCTCCAGGGCGGACGACACTGCGCCATCGGCAATGTTGGCAATCACCGTGGCGTTTCCAATGGCTTGCCCCGCACTCCTTGTGAAGCGTCCGGTAAATTGGAGCAGAACAGCAAGGCTCTTATGCGTATCGTGGACAGCAGCAACTTTGAGTTCCGGAAGGTCGAACCCTTCTCCCAGCATGTTGACGCAAACGACGATTCTACTTCGTCCGGACCGAAGCTCTTCCAACCCCCCGCTGCCATCTCCGCCTTCCGAGTGCACAAGAACAGGTCGAAGATCCGGGGCAATCTGGTTGTAAATTCGATGAACGGCACGGGCGCGGTCGATGTTAGCGCAGCGTGCCATCAGCCGGTGATTCAGTCCCGACGCCACGTCATCGCGCAACCTGGCTACGGCAGCGGCAGCAATCGTCTGATCGGCCATCCCTTCATCGATTTCATATACAGGTTCAAACGATATCTTCTTGAAGTATCCGTCCCGCTGCGCAAGCTGTAGCGGATAGTTGTAAATCACTCTTCCATCCACGAGCTTTCCGTCTCGCCTAAACGGCGTCGCCGTGAATTGAAGCACTTTTCGCTCTGCAAAATGTTCTCGAAATGCCGTCCAGGTATCGGCACCAATGTGATGAGCCTCATCAACGATCAGCGTCCCGACCCGTTCCGCAATATGTTTACCCCACACCGCGGAAGAACTCTCACCTATCGCGGTCATGGTCGTGATCACAACGTTGCATTTAGCGAACAGGTCTAGGTCGGCTTCCGATGTGGGGCGCTTCGTAATGACGCCAACGATTGGGTTTCTGGTATCTTTTACCAAATTACCCAGTGCGCGCAACAATCCAAAACTGGCGAACTTCCGTGCTGTTTGCTCACGGAGCACCTGTGACGGAACAACAACCAACATAGGTTCTTGTACAAACGCCGCTAGTGCCGCGAGCATGGTCTCGGTCTTACCAGTCCCTGTCGGCATTACAACGGTTGCCGGTTGATGATATAGGCTCCAATGCGCACCGATGGCATGAAGGCCGCCGATCTGTGGTGGACGCAATCCCTTTTGGACGACTCTGCCGCGGCCATCTTGTAATTCGCTCTTGTAGTTAAACTGCCCTTGCCAGCTTTCGTTGATCTCTTTTGCGGTGAGCTCCCACCCTTTCTTAGTGAGCTCCACTGAAAACTGTTCCATCGCTCTATGCCAAAGCCAGTTCGTCTTACCATCCTCGCTGATGCGAAGTACGCCATCCACATCTGCCGGCCGGTCTTTGATGTGGCGCCGCGCTGTGACGATAATCTTTTCCCCATTTGTCAGTGAATAGAGATCCTCCTTGCATCGGGGCGAAATACGCACTTCAGAAACATCGACAACGTCCTGACTGTCGCCAAGCCGCACAACATGCCAGAAATAGCCCAAGGCGTGTGCAACCGGCCCGCAGGTTATGGCTGGCATGTCCAAGCGTCTAAGTCTGGTCAGGCTCATTCGACCTTTCCTCTAAGCAAGAGCTCTAATACGGCCGCGGAGATTGGCTCTGCTTGTCTTGCCAAGCCATGCGCTTCAGGCGCTCACGCAGCCGCAATTCAATGTCCTCGGTCCTCATCCTACCCTAGTACAAAACGGGACAGAAATGCTTTGAATTCGGCATACTGCAGCTTTCACGTCGCAAGGGGAATCCATCAGCAGGCTGACAATCAGCGGTTAACCCAGGCCTTTTTCATTACCCCCCATATTCCCTCATAGCAGGATAACGGGTTTTCTTCGGCGGCCCGCCCGCAGCGGTCAAGGGCGTGCGTTCTTTGCGCGTTCATCGGAGACCCTTGATGGCGAGGATTGGCCGCGCACGCTGGCTGGCGAGGGAAATGGGGACGGCTTGGCCCACAACAAACGAGGCCAAGTATTTGAAATCCCTGTGCGCAAACCGGATTTTAACGCTCTTGCTTTATAGTGCAGTTTCCACGGTTGTGAATCTGGCGCGGCAACGCATGCACGGATGGCTCCCATGGCCCCTGCCCGTCCCGACTGTCGCGTGGCTCCATGAAAGACTTGGAGCGCTACGTTGAACGGATAGTTGCGTCGCAGACGACACAGGAGGCGTTTGATCACTTTTGCGAGGCGATGCGCCATCGCGGCTATGACCGGATCGCCTACAGCCTCGTCAACGACCATCCCTCCCTCGGTCTGTCCAGCCAGCACGGCCTGGCGACGAGCTATCCGGAAGACTGGATGAAACATTATGCGGCGCATAATTTCTCGCTGATCGACCCGGTGACGCAGAGGGTGCTGGCGAAGCGCACGCCGTTTTTTTGGTCCGAGACAACCGTCAAGCTCGATCGTTTTTCGTCTTCGCTCAGGATGATGAACGAAGCCGCCGACGCCGGACTCGGCGACGGGATCGGCATCTCATTGCGCGGCGATGGGGCGGAGCTGGTCGGAGTTGGAATAGCAAGATCATCATTGCCCACATCAGAACAGAACAAGCCGCAAGACTACAATTTCTTGGGTGGCGCATATCTGCTCAGTACATGCCTGCATGAAACATACCGCGACTTATTTATCAAGGCGGCGAGAGCGGCATTGAGTAGACGCGAGCACGATGTCTTATCATGGGGCGCCGAAGGCAAGACCGACGAAGAAATCAGCATGATACTGAGTATCACCGTCAACACCGTCCGGTTTCACTGGAAGAATATCTTCAGGAAACTGGCGGCGAACGGTCGTACGTACGCAATCACCAAGGCGCTTCGCCAGCAAATCATTACCCCTACATCCATTCGCGCTCCCTACCAGAAGCGGTAGTTTACGGCGCGCGGGGCAATCGCTTTCAATCGTTGCATGATTGATTGTGTGACCATTGCAACGGCGCATTGCTTTCCAGGCAACCTTATCGCCGCGCAGCATCGGCTGCGCTATCAGGAGGTCATTGCGAAAGAGGATTGGAGCAACATATACGTCGCGGCCGAGATGGAATTCGACAGATACGACAACGTCGCCACTGAGTATTTTATTGCCCGGAATTCAGAGGGGGACGTTCTTGGGGTTTCTCGGTCGTATCCGACGACGATCCCTTACATGCTCTCCGACGTTTTTTCCTTTCTTTGTTCGGAAGAACTGCCGTCCAGCCACAAAGTCCATGAAGCAAGCCGTTTGGTGCTTGACCGCTCACTGCTCACCAAAGAAGCAAGGCGGCCAGTCGTCAATGAACTGATCGTGGCTTACATGGAGCGAGGCATGCAAAGGAAAATCGACGCGTATGTGGGCTTTATGCTGCCTAGAATTTGGAGCAACACCTTCTTGAGAGCCGGATGGGATGTGGAGTGGCTAGGCCCGGAGATAGCATTGCCGGGAACGGCAGATATCGTTCGTGCTGCATGGATGCCGGTCAGCAAGCGGATGAACGATAGAGTTCGCGAAGCGACCGGAATTAGAGAACCTGTTCTGAATTATGGCTCCGAGTCTGAGCCTTTTGTACCAACTCTGGTCTCGTATTCCCACCTCCGCCGGGAAGACAACCTTGCCGCATGATGCCAGCTGACGAACGCAATATGACTCCCCTGGCCCCTGCCCTTTCCGAATGTCGCGCGGCGCCGAGCGAAGATCCCCGCCCGGACAGGCACAGCGCGCTCGTGAGCCGCAATGTGAACGTCCACGGCCACCGGACAAGCGTGCGGCTCGAACCGCAGATATGGAACATACTGGTCGAGATTTGTCGCCGCGAATTCTGCACACCGCACGACGTGTGCAGCTTTGCTGCGGACCGCGGGCTGCCACACCGCTCGCTAGCCTCCTCGCTGCGGGTTGTCATCCTCGATTATTTCCACATATCGGCGACCGAGGAAGGGCACAGAAAGGCCGGGCACGGCCAGGGAATGTTCCTCCAGCAGCAGCAGCGCCGGGAGATGCGTGCCAAGAAGGCGGGGCCTCCGGACCGCTAGCCTTCGGATGGATTGAAACACAATCCGAATAGCGCAAGAGCTGGAGCTGATCTCGCGTAACGAAGACTGCCGGCGGCGGATGGCGGGCGGGACGCCATGGGCGCAGCGTACTGCGCGATCCGAAACTGGCACCCTGATCCTGGAAACCGTACACTGTATAGCTTTAGGTTCGCAGCCGCACGCCAGGTGCGCGAGGTCGCCGGTGCCTAGTGGCAAAGGAAAAACCGTGGAAACGCGGGAGGCCAAGAACAGCTCTCGCGGTCGGGTCTTCATGATCGGTGCCGGTGTGTCCGCCTCGTGCGGCATAGCGGTCGCAAATCAGATATTGCGTGAAGCCGTAATGAGAATGGAAGCCAGCGATTCGGCGAAAACGGATCGCATTCACAAGTTACTCCGGTATCTGTACCCCAATTTTGATACGCGCATCAGAAATTACCCGAACATCGAGGATTTTCTCAATCTCCTGGAAATGGCAAAGAAGTTCAATAGCGCGGAATTCATTGGCAGCGACGTTTGGTCGAAGCCTAAGCTGGAAGAAGTCAAGCGATTCACGTTACGGGCGGTGACTGACTACATCTGGGACCGAATGGCTGACGCGGGAAAACAGCGCGTTGTGCACGAGTTCGTTAGACAAAATTTGCGAGAAGGCGACACAATCATAACGTTTAACTGGGATCTTACTTTTGAGCGGGCCTTGGAAAACTATCCTGGTGATCCGGGATTCCTGTACACCTATTCAAAAGATCGAGATGAAAAGCACTTTTCGTTGCTGAAACCACATGGCTCGATTGATTGGTTCGATAAGGCAGCAGTAAAAGGTTTGGTGTCGGGTTCGGAGATAGGAAGTCTCGATAAAAAGCTTTGCTACTATCCCCGGTTTGATCGCGCTAAGAACCCGAAGTTAGTGGACATCCCGCCGATGATCGTGCCGCCGGTTGCAGAAAAGGAGTTCGAAATCGACTTTCTGAAACGCACATGGCGTTTCGTCTATCGGGCGGTTTCGAATGCAACGGAACTTCACGTGATCGGGTACTCCCTTCCTCGTGAGGACCAATTCGCCCGGCTTGTTTTCAGACGGGCCGTTTTGAACAATATCCTCAATGCTTCAAGACAAAAGAAGCGGGCGCTCAAAGTCTGTGTGGTCAATCCAGACTCCACGGCCGAGGGTACATTCTCACGGTTAGTCGGTCGAAGCGTTCGCGATTTCGACTTTCAGCAGGCCTATTTTGAAGATTATGTCGCGGGACTCGAAGAATAAATCGCAGCCCAGGGTGTTGATAGAATTGCGCCCTTCCCGCATCTCCGGAATCGGTGTTTTTGCCGTCCGGAATATCCGGAAAGGCCAGAAAGTCGCCGACGGCCTCTATGCCGAAGATTTCGAAACCCTAATTCCGTGGAAGCGATTCAAGCGATTCGATGCCTCGGTTCGAAGGAAGATTGATGACTTCTGTATCGGGACACCGAAAGGGTTCGTTCCCCCTGACAACCTGGATTTCAATAAGCTTTCGATCGAGTGGTATTTCGATCACTCCTGCGAGGGCAACGTCGGATTCAATCTGAACGGAGACTTTATTGCAATCGAGAAAATAGCGAAAGGCACGGAGCTAACATACGATTATGGGATTGCTGAATCGAATCCACGCTTTCGGATGCGCTGCAAATGTGGATCGAAAACATGCCGACGGATCATCACGGGGAACGATTGGAAGCAAGAGAAATTGAGGAGAGATAAGGGAAGCTACATGCTTCCGGAATTGCGTAGACTTGCTGCCAGTGGTGATTAGTCACCCTGCTGAGCACGATACACTTCGAATGACCGCACGAGCAGTTCATTGAGCTTAAGGTCGTGGCGGGCGGCGTAGGTCTTGAACGAGCGCCGAAAGTCGGCGGAGATCCGAAAATTGAGCGGCTGTAGCGCCCCCTGCCCTCGCCTCTCCTGCTGCGGTAGTGCGATCGCTTGCGGGGGTGCAAGACTTGTGCGAGGCGGCATGTCGATGGCCGGGGCAGCCTTTCCCTTGACAGCGACCAATCCGGCAGAGAGTTCCGGTCTCTTGTTCATGCTGCTTCTGCCTTTCGTGCTTTCGTGCTTTTTTCGATACGCTCTTGAATGAGACTCCAGAGCGTGGTCATTTCCTCGGCGCTGCGTCCTTTTGCATCCGTTTCCTGAACCGTGCGGCCATCGATCATCGAACCGGCATAATCGACGCGGTCATGCACGATCGCCTGCGCCACTGCGCCGTGGGCAGAAAGGGCCGCAACGGCCTGAACTGTCAGGCGGGTGTTCGGCTTCGCCTGGGTAACGATGAAGATAAAGGGTTTGTCCTCGGCCTGGATGAGTTCGACGGTGCTGCCTACGGCACGAAGATCATGGGGGCTGGGCCGGGTAGGAATTAGAACAAGGTCGGCCGTCGCGACAACGGCCCGAATGGCATCGGTGATTGCCGGAGGCGTGTCTATAACGGCGACGGCGAAACCTGCGGTTCTCAGCGATGCGAGTTTCTCGGGAAGTTCCGCAATCGTCGTCGGCGCCAGCGATGGCGAATCGCTCTCACGTACGTTCCACCAAGCGGATAGTGAACCTTGCGGATCAGTATCGATCAAAACTGCGCGGCCAACACCGGCCGCCTCAGCGGCGATCGCCAAATGTGCGGCGAGCGTCGTTTTTCCGGCCCCGCCCTTCTGACTTGCAAGCACAATAACGTGCATTTTGGCTTTCTGGCTGTTGTGATCCCGTGCTTTCCAGCAAAGCAGATAGCACGAAAGCACGCAAGCTGGAGATTTCTTACTTTCGTGCTGGCACGATATCGTGCTGATTCGATCAAGAAACGCCTTTGATGAAACAAAGAGAACGCATGAGCCAGAAAACACGAACTACCGAAAGCGTGTTTTCGTGCTTTCGTGTTTGCACGATGTTTTCCTGGCGTGAGAGCGAATCACTACGCTGTAGAGGAGTCGATCTACCGCGCTAAGGGCGGGAGGCGGCGCGGCAGTTGCCGGAAGTTTTTAGGAGAAGTTTCCGGAAAGGTCTGGCCGGAAGGACGCACTATGAGGAAGAAGGCGCGGGATCGCGAAGGCCCAGGGCACGAATGAGAACGGTATGAAATTTCGTGCTTTCGTGTTTTCGTGCCTAGGCGAGTGTTGCAGACTGTAAGTTTGCTCGCTATTTGGCACCTTTTCTTATGAGCTATTTGGCCACCATTCGTTGTTGTCGCGAGTACTTAATTCCTGGAATCACCAGGTTTGCTGCGGTTGGGGGACAGAAGAATCTACACTTAATTCCTGGACTGGGTCGGCGCGCGGCTCTGAAAGTGATATTTAATTCCTGGAACGGCACACCAATTTCCTGGAATGGCTGTCACTCTGTGACGTACGCGCGCCAGGCGCGCACGTCGCCGTCGCCGGTGAGCGGGCCTCTCCGCAGGGGCTTGCCACAATTGTTAGACATAAGTTTCTATCTTGCCGAACAAGCACTTGTATGGGATTCTCGCAAGAAGTGGTCGGGGACTCAGTGGTTGGTTCCGAATCTTGCTGGTCTCCGATAAGTATCCATTAGCGGACATCCGTTTTTCGGGCGAGTGCTATGCTTTTGGAAGCTAAGATGTCCGAGTTCGTCCAGATCGAAACCCAGCTTTCAAAGTTCGGTGCCGTGACTTGCGCACCGACGCGCCGCACCGCTGCGGTGTTCTGGCTTCAGGGAATCACCCTCATATGGATGTTGGTCGAGTGCGGCCTATCACTGTATGCGGCAGCGGGGGCACGCAGCCCCGTACTGCTCGCATTCGGCTCCGACAGCTTCGTGGAGCTATTGTCTGCGGGAGTTGTTCTTTTGCAGTTCCTGCCTCACATTTCAATTTCGGAACGGAGCGCCGCTCGTGCTGCTGGCGCCCTCCTGTTCGCCCTCGCTTTTATTGTCTGCGTCATGGCAATCGGTTCTTTGGCGTTGCGCCTGCGCCCTGAGACAAGCCGCCTCGGTATCGGAATCACCCTGGCTGCTCTGATCGTGATGCCTATTTTGGCTAAGCTGAAGCGCCGGGAAGCACGCCACACCAACAACGCCGCCCTCGCTGCCGATGCAGTCCAATCGGCCACGTGTGCTTATCTGGCCGTTATCGCATTGGCTGGCCTGGCGATAAACGCGCTTTTCCATATCGCATGGTTTGATCCACTTGCCGCATTGGTGGCCATACCGTTGCTCCTGAAGGAAGGTCGCGCAGCGTGGCACGGTAAAGCTTGTGATTGCTGTTGAGTTTCCCCGTGTGGATTCATAATGATGACCCACTACCTTTTTTCTCGCTTTGAACGTGGACTTCTCGGCATCATTCGTTGATGGCCGGCGGGTTAAAAAGAAGTCGCGTAACGTTGTCCTTCCAAACCTCAGCGCGGCGGATGTAGCGAAGCGCGATGTCGTGCGACCGATGACGGGTCTGCGCCATGATGTCCTTGAGGTCGGCGCCCGCCACCGCCGCCGAGGTGGCCAGCCCGGCTCTCAGACTGTGCCCGGAGAAGCTGTCGGGATCGAGACCGATGGCCAGGGCGGCGCGTTTCACCACAAGAGAAACAGCTTGTGGCCGCAGACGTGTGGTAGTCACCCGGCCGCCGCGATGCAGACGCGTGAATAACGGTCCCGGCTTTGGGCCGCGAAGGTCGATCCAGCGCTCAAGCGCAGTAACGGCGCAAAACTCACTGTCGGCGCCGCGATGGATGGCGATCAATTCGCCTTTGCCGTGCTGGTCGGTTTTCGAGCGGGCCAGATGAAGCAGCACACCCTGCGACTGGATTTCAACATCGGCCACATCAAGCGCGACGATTTCCGCACGCCGCAGCGCGCTGCCGAACCCGATCAAGAGAATCGCCTTGTCACGCCGGTGCGCGGGCGTGTCTTTGGCGTAGATGTCAGGCAACCGCTTCAGCACGTCCAAGAGGAACGGGGTCGCCTGTTTGAGCGGTTTGACGCCCTGTTCCCGCTTGAATCCTTCGAGTACACTTGCGATCGGACCGGCTCTGGTGTCGAGCGCAACTCCCGCAATCCGGTGCGCGGTGGCCACGGCTGCAAGGCGCGTGCGGACAGTCGCGAGGCTCTTGGTGAGCGACAGCTGTGCCAGAAACATGCCCACCGCCCTCGTGTCGCCGAGAGGCTGATAGTTCATGCGTTCACAGAATTGGCGCCACTGTGTCCAGGATGCCTGATAGGAGCGAACTGTCTCCATGGCCTTTGAATGGCTGGCGAGGGCGCGGGCTCGTGCCAGGATGGCTTCGATGTCGGTCCGCAGGGCGGGATCTGCGGGCAAGGGGAGGGGGCCGAACAGCTCGGTGTCGAGCCCATACGATTGCGGAGGGCTCCGTGGAGTTTGCTTCCATGTGGAATCTTTGCAGTTAGGGGGCATGAATCGTGCAGTGGAGTACGCTAAGCGAATTCAATCCGGAATCGCAACGAATGAAGGCGGCAGAAAATAACTCGCGATAAAGTCTTATTACCGTGACTAATTGAAACCGTCAATCCATGGCTTTTCCGATTCCGAAATCGTCCCAGTCCGAAACTTCATTGGGTAGCGTGCGAAAACGACAAGATAGGTTGCCTTTCGCCGAATCCCATGCTGAACTTTCAATGGTCTAGGTCGAGAACCAGGTTGGATTTTCAGGGAGTCTCTCGTGCTGCCCCCGTCTTTCAGTATGCCCCACGCGGCGAGCGTGATTTTGGCGCGGTTGGATGAACGTCTGGCGGCCGCGCCCCAGCCCGTCCGCGCCGGCTGGATACAAAGAGCGTTGATTCATGAAGCCGTCGCCTCTTTGCGTTTGGACGGGTCGTATGTGTCCACGCACGATCTGGTGCTCCGGCTGAACAATACGCTCGACCGGGCGCCCGATCAGGATATTCAGCGGGCCACGGATATCCACGGGATGCTCTCGACGCTCATCCGCCGGAATCCGCGCCATCTCTTTAGACCGCGGAGGGTCCTTGCCCTGACGCGCCTTCGCTTGCAAAGCCGCGTCGTCGATCACCCGGATTTACCCGACTGGCTGCAAAACCGCATCCACACTCCCGAAGAGATGAGCGAGGCGCTTGAAGATGCGTTGCAGCCCTCTTTGGTCTCCTCCTGGGGAAGTTTGCCGCCCGTTAACGCCGCCGCCGAAATTATCGCCAACTGGCATAAAAGCAGAGCTGCGGACCGCATCGGCGCTGCGGCCGGCCGGGCGCTCGCGATGGCGTGGCTTTATTGCGCGGGTCTCACCTCGTCCTATTACCTGTTGCCGTCGGTGGGGTTTCTGGGGGCAGCGTCCGAGTACCGGCCGGACCTGGCTGTTTCATGGTCGGAGAAATTCTTGAAGGCATGCTGCCGCGCCGCCGAGTGGGGCTTCAAACTCCACACCCATCTGACGCTGGCGCACCGCCGCCTCCATGACGCGGCGCCGCGGCGCCGATCCACGTCGCACATGACGGCACTGATCGACCTCTTGATCAGCACGCCGGCCGTGTCGGCCAGTGCGGCAAGCCGAAGCTTGGGAATAAAGCCTTACGCCGCCCGTACCATGCTGCACGCTCTCGAAGATCGCGGGCTGGTCCGCGAAGTGACGGGTAGGGGGTCTTTTCGGCTCTATTCCGCAGCAAGTTTGGATCTCGCGGCAGCCCGACGGTGAGGGGAGTGCTAGCGACTGAGCTTCTGTGGGTGACCTTCATGCGGTCCGGGTGTTCGTTCTATGCGGTGACTCAGTGGAAACTCACCGTCATGCCCCGAGCGAGGAAATACTTGTCCTCCGTCCTGCGACGGCTGCAATCTCGTTGAGCATGCCACTGAAAATCCAGCGATGCACAGGATAAAGCATGTACCAATAGAGAAGTCCTGCCAATCCCGCCGGATCAAAAATAGCGGTCTGCCGAATGACAGAGCCTCGGCTATTTGGTTCCACCTCGAACTGTAACCACGCGCGGCCCGGCACTTTCATTTCAGCGACCAGACCGAGTTCGCGATCTGGCACAAAGGTTTCCACTCGCCAGAAATCCAGGGCATCGCCTGCGGAAAGCGTGTGAGGATCACGACGGCCCCGGCGCAGTCCCACGCCCCCTACAAGGAGATCTAAGAAGCCTCGAAACCACCAAAGAACATTGGCAAAGTACCAGCCATTCGAACCTCCGATGCGCTGAATCGGAGCAAAAGCCGAAGCTGGGGGAACGGATACTTGCACCGTTCGAGAATCGACGAGCCTGGTGCCAAACTTCATGCCACCCCATGACTGCGGCTTGCCCGCCGAGGAGAGAGCGTCGCACCAACTGGTCAAGGCAAATTCCTGGTCCTCATGGTGAAGAGCTCTCTCTATCGCTTCTCGCAATCCTTTCGGCTTGATGTCAAAGGCCGTCAAAGCGGAGGTATCCTGCACCAGAGTCGGGTTGCGCATACTATCGATGAGCTTGCGGCCGATGCGGGCATAAACAGGCGTGATTAAGCCCAACCACAAACTTGAGAGGCGAGGCGTCAAGATTGGAACTGGGATCATCCATCGGCGGAGGCCGCATTGCCGGGCATACTCCTGCATGATTTGGCCGTAGCTGACTTGGTCGGTGCCCCCGATTTCGAAAACTCCGCACTGTTCCACCGGCAACACCAGCGCGGCCATCAGGTATGCAACCACATCTTCGACCGCGATCGGTTGGGCTTTTACGGCAACCCAGCGCGGGCAGATCATCACCGGCAAC
>Ga0181532_10000021_pt1 | contig 170308 bp, 135 predicted proteins | sample PEATcosm2014_Bin_33_FD_119768 | JGI IMG/M metagenome (GOLD analysis project Ga0181532, IMG submission 119768) | Peatland microbial communities from MTU Mesocosm Facility, Houghton, MI, USA - PEATcosm2014_Bin11_30_metaG | ecosystem: Environmental > Terrestrial > Soil > Wetlands > Peat | place...
CGCGTCCGCCGCAAACGCTAGCGGCTCAGTTCAAACGACCCTATCGAAACTGCCCCGACCACGACATCTGCGCACCACCTCGCCCCTCCTTTTCGGGGCAGTCCCGATAGGGAGCTATCGTTTGCACCACCTCGCCCCTCCTTTTCGGGGCAGTCCCGATAGGGAGCTATCGTTTATCAGTACTGATTCTAGAAGCGATACCCGAGCCGCTAACGGCCGGGCTTGGATGTATCCGGCCAGGTGGGGCTGACCAACTGGATCGTCATCATGGGACCCTCCGGGTAGAGAGGACCTCGTTCTCTGGCAAAGGTCGTGGCCTCGCCGCCGATCGTCCATATTTGAATGTCAGGAGGCGCCTTGCCGATGAGCGGGGCCACCACGCCCGCGACTCCACCAAGGTCGATCTTGATGTCATAGTGGATCGCCTTCCGTGGAGAGCCGGCGACAAAGCATTGGTCGTCACCCACGTTGGAGATGACGAGTTTCACCAGCCTCGGCTTCGGTGTGGCTATCACGATGGAGACGGTTGTCACCGGGGAGTTCGGACGCAGGTTTTCGAGCAGGACGGCCACGATTCCATTTGCCAGATCTGGCGGCAGATCAAGATGATCGGTCTTGACCTCTTCCTTCCCATCTTTTCCCGTGGAATGCACCGTGACCTTTCCGGTAGGGACGTCAATCAGCACATCCATCGGATGAGGAAAGGAAGGCCCTTTCTGGATGCGGTGGTCGCTGATCAGTTGGAAGGTGCGGCGTTGCGAGAAGACTGTCGTCTCATCGTCAATCGAGCCGTCTTTAAACTGGAAGAGCGTTCGCGATTTGACGGTGTTGCCCCGCACGACCCGGAAGGTGTCTCCTGAAGCGACCACTTGTCCATCGTCAGAGCGCAGTTCAAGGAAAGCGTGAATCGTGCCTTCCACAGAGCGCACGGGGACCGAATCCGCGTTTGCGGTCGGCTGCACTACCCAGACCAACTGGAGGATGAGTGAACAAATTCGAAGGCGTTTCACGAGAAGAATGTTCATGGGCCAGACACCAGAAGACGGTCGGAGGAGAACGAGTGTAGCATGAGGTGCCCTCCCGACATGCTATCTCTGGTGTAGATGGGAACCATGCTGAATGAGTTGCGCCCAACCCAATGCGGTTAGTAATGAACAGGCTTATCGGAAGTGATCGCGCTTGGCTGGCGATCATAAAACGGCTATTCGTCCGCTACGTCCGGAGCGCGAAATGGCAACGCTACTCCGCTCCGATACTGCTTGACTATCCGGCGACCGCAGCATAGACTTCGACCCCGCAAGGAGGCCCGATGCCGCGTTACATGACACTGATCCGGCTCACCCAGCAGGGGGTTGTGAAAATCAAGGAAAGCACGTCGCGACTCGACACCGCCAGGAAAGCCGCCGAAGCCATGGGCGGCAAGATCCACGACTGGTACTTACTGATGGGAAAGTATGACGGGATGTTCATCTCGGAGTTTCCCGATGACGAGACGGTTGCGCGCTTCATGCTATCGGTTGGAGCACAGGGCAACGTCACCACTCTGACGATGAAAGCATTTGCCGAGCCTGAGTATCGCAAGATCATCGCTTCCATACCTTGAGGCAGCGATTGCATTTTGCGAATTCCGAAACAACGATGTGCGCTGATGAGCGCATATGCTGCTTCCGAAAAGTGCCCTGTTGGCATGTCGTCTCTTCGTCACTCACCGACAGCCTCGGACAGTCTGAGATTTAGTCGCTCTTGTATTTTCGGCTCGCAGGTCGATTCCAGAAGGAAGTTGGCCCGTGCACATCGATAACCTTCCGATCGGCTGGATGTCGGTCGCGGTGTTCGGCCTTGTTTATCTGGCCACCGCTATTATCTTCGCCGCTGCTTTCCGGCTCGCTGGTGGCAAACGCACGCCTATGTTCAAAGGCGTCTCTCCTGGAATGCTTCCTCCTGTCGGCATCATTTTTGGTTTGTTTGTGGCATTCGTGGCTTCCCAGGTCTGGAGCGATACCGATCGCGCCAGGGCCGCCGTCAACACCGAGGCAAATTCGCTAAGCACCGTCATCTTTCTGGCGGCCAGCTTCCCGGGCGAACCTGAACTTCGCATGCGGGAACTGACACGCCGGCATATTGCAGAGGTGGTGACGGTGGAATGGCCCTTGATGGCGCAGCACGACGCATCGTCGTTCATGGTCACCCCGGCCGCGCTGGCGGAGGAACTGCAATTCGTGCTGGCCCTGAAGCCGCAGAGCGAGGGACAGATCACCGCCCAGCGTCAGATCGTGGCTGCCCTCGAAGGTGCGATGGAGGCGCGAAGGCAGCGCATCGCGGTTAGCCGGTCGCGCGTGAATTGGGTGAAGTGGACGGCCCTGATCCTGCAGGCGATCTGTACCCTCATCGCGATTGTTATCGTCCATATCGACAATCGCGCCGCGGCGGCGATTTCGCTGTGGATCTTTGCCACCGGAATTGCTGTCTCCATTCTGCTGGTCGCATCCCATGATCGGCCTTTCAGCGGACAACTCTCGGTCAAGCCGGATCTGCTGAAGCAGGTATTGCCAGAGGAGGCGGTCACGCAGGGCGCCATCAATCACACCATTCTGGTCCATCTGACGAGCCTGCTGCGTGCGGCCCGGCAGGTCATATCCGACGACGAAGACGCGATGGCCGCCGGCAAATTTCTGAGCGGAAAAGAACTGGTCGAGCGTGCCAAGGCGAAATATGCAGAGCAGACCGGCCGCGCTCTTCCGAATCTCGATCCGGCGTCCCCGGAGGGACGGATGCTTCAGGCCGAGATGGAAGCCATTCAGGAAGTGATGGACGAGTCCCAGTTCTCCGGCCTTCGTTCTCACGGCAACTTCAAGGGAGTGATACCTGCGGTATTCACCTATCAGGTGGCGCAACGTTTCACCGGCAAAGTGGGAGAATTCGCCTATGTGAAATTAACCGCTCCTCCAGAGCTGATACGTCACCAGCCCAATACGCCCGACGCCTGGGAGAAGAACGTTATTCAAGACAAGTTTCAGTCGCCCGGATGGAACAAAGGTGAATTCGTAGAGGAGGTGGCGGAGCTTAACGGCAAGAAGGCCTATCGCGTGATTATCCCGGAATACTACGAACCTTCTTGCCTGGCATGTCATGGCGAGCCCAAAGGATCGGTTGATATTACCGGCGGGAAGAAGGAAGGCGGCAAGCTGGGAGATCTGGGAGGCGCAATCAGCGCCGCAATCTACCTGAAATGATTGCCGCATGCGGGCGGCTTCTGCGGCGCCGGCATCGCGTTCAACATCGTAAAATGAGGAGAAAAAGTGATGGTCGATCGGATCGACGTAGAGTTTTCCGCCACGGATGGCACGAAGTTGGCAGCTTGGTTGTTTCGACCAGCCAACCGCTCCCAATCCCTTCCCGCCGTGACGATGGCGCATGGGTTTAGCTTAACCAGATTCCACGGCCTCGAATCTTTTGCTCGCGCCTTCGCGGAAGCGGGATTCGTCGTATTGCTCCACGATCATCGGAACTACGGCGGCAGCGCTGGTGAACCGCGCCACGACATCGACCCTTGGCGTCAGATTGAGGACTGGCGTCAGGCGATTAGTTACCTCGAGTCCCTCAACTATGTCGATGCGGGGCGCATCGGTCTCTGGGGGACAAGCTATTCGGGAGGGCATGCAATTGTGCTTGGCGCCACGGATCGGCGATTGAAAGCCGTCGTCTCCCAGGTGCCGACAATCGACGGATTCGCCTCCGGTCAGCGCCGAGTAAACCCTGGAGCAGTGGCGGCTCTCGAAGAGATATTCAACCAGGATCAACGCGCCCAATTAAGGGGCGAGGCACCCAGGAAGCAGAAGATTGTCGATATCGACCCCAATGCTCCGGCACAATATCATGCACCGGACGCGGTCGACTATTTCTCCCAGGAGGTCCCGCCTGGGATCTGGAAAAACGAGATCACGATTCAGTCCAATCGCCGCGCCCGGATGTACGAACCTGGACGCTGGATCGATCGCGTCTCACCAACTCCTTTGCTGATGATCGCGGTCACCCACGATACGATCGCGCTAACCGATCTCGCGCTCGCCGCCTATGAGCGAGCGCTGGAACCGAAATCGCTCGTGCTCATCCCTGGAGGTCACTTCGCGGCCTACCTTGAAGGTTTTGAAGTCGCGTCACGGGCAGCAGTCGACTGGTTTGCTAAGCACCTTTGACATGCGGCGTTTTCGGGATCACGACGGCCTACGCTAGCTTCACCTTCGCTTTAAGGAAACGACACTTTGAGCGAGTAGACGTCATAACGCCCATGTTCGCGAACCATAATCAGCGAGCCGTCCGGTGCTATGCCGAAAGGCCAAAAAATCGTGCGGAAGGGTATCTCTACGACCTTTTCCTCCTTCCCGTCCGGGTCACTAACCACCGAGTTTGCCGTAGCTGTAACCCCACTTTCCGCAAAGCTGCGTGAAAGTGGGGTTTTTGTTCTTGGCGAAATGTCGGGCGAAAGTCTTCTTGACAGACGGAACTCCTCACAAGAAGACCGTGTAGTTGTATCCTGCTCGTCCGGGCGAGTCTGCTGGCCTGCCTGTCCGCTTCCACCGCGTTCGCCCAGCTCGACGAGTCGTCAGCGGAGATAACCGACAACCTGCAACTTCGAGACTCTCGGGCAGCCAATTTGAGGGACATCGAATCAAAGGCAGCAGCGTACGAGGTGGTTTGGGACTATGATGGATACAAGCCGAACCAAACAGCTGTCATCCGCTACGACGGCAGCGGGGGTCATCTCGAACGCGGGTAGTGCCAAGTGCGATAGTCGAGGATTTTCTATGTCACAAACTAATCCGGCCAACAGACTAGAACTTCTGACTTCGTGGAAAGAAATCGCGAGCTTTATGGGCAAGGGCGTTCGAACGGTGCAACGCTGGGAGGCTACCCTCGGTCTTCCTGTGATCCGTCCAGCCGACGGCGGTTCGGGCATTGTGATGGCCCGCCCGAGCGACTTGGAGGCGTGGCTTCTCAATGGGCGACAGCGATCGCGCCATAACGGAAACGGCCTGGGCAAAAGGGATGATGAGGTCCGGGCCACTTTCGCGGCATGTGTTAGGGAGCTGCGGCGCTACCACGCGGAGGTAAAGGTGCTGCGTGATCAGATGGATGTCACACAGCAAACGCTGCGCCACGAGATCCAGAGGCTCAAGGCTCTTTGTCGGGAGTGGAACGACATTCGTGGTAGAGCACTGGGCGATGCGAGTCCGTCAACACTGCCCAAAGTGAACTAGCTGCAGCGCGTATAGTCAGGCCGCAGTTTTGATCCCAGCCGTCCGCGGTGTAAGTCCGGCGCGATTTTTCATACTGCTCAGGACCCTTCGATGACCCCTTCGCGCTCTAATCGCAAGACGAATGCAGATCAGACCGCCAGGAAAAAGGCGGACCAACTCGCCCCGGAAAAGCTGGCTGCGTCGAAAACAAACAATCAAGGTGACAGTTTCCCCATCGTTGGAATAGGCGCATCAGCGGGAGGGCTGGAGGCCTTTACCGCGTTTCTGAAGGCCCTGTCGCCAAGCCCGGGCATGTCGCTGATCCTGGTGCCGCACCTGGATCCGTCGCGGGAGAGCGTCTTTACGCAGATTCTGGGGCGTGCCACGTCCATCCCCGTTCTGCAGGCGCAGAACGGAATGCGAGTGCAGCCGGACCATGTTTACGTAATCCCGCCAAATTGCGATATGACAATTCAGGGCGGAGTGCTACAACTGAGCACTCGCAAGGGACCGCACGCGGTGAACACCACGATCGACATTTTTCTGCGCTCACTGGCATCGGACCAGGGCAGAAATGCGATCGGAGTGGTGCTGTCAGGAACGGCGACCGACGGCACTCTGGGATTGGCCGCGATCAAGGGCGAGGGCGGCATTACCTTTGCGCAGGAGCCACGTTCGGCCAAATACGACGGCATGCCGGCCAGCGCCATCTCCGCTGGATATGTCGATTTCGTCTTATCGCCGGAAGGCATTGCGTACGAACTGGACCGCATCCGGCAACATCCCTATGTCGCCGGGACATTATTGGAGCCAGGTGCTGAAGCCGAGGCGACGGTCGACGCCTATATGGGACAGGTATTTCGCCTGTTACGACGAGCGACTGGCGTGGACTTCTCGGAATACAAGCCGCCCACCATCGGGCGCCGCATTCAGCGGCGCATGGCGCTGAATCGCGTCCACAAGCTCAACGAATATACCGCCATCCTGCATCGCGATCGCGGCGAAGTGAACGCTCTCTACCAGGATCTGCTGATTAATGTCACCAGCTTCTTCCGCAACCCGGAAGCCTTTGAGGCGCTAAAGAAAGAAGTTTTCCCAACCATCGTCAAAGCGCGCACCCAGCCAACCAATCCAGTTCGCATCTGGGTACCGGGATGCTCAACCGGCGAGGAGACCTACTCGCTGGCTATATCACTGATGGAATTCCTGGACGAGGAAAAGACGGAAGTTCCGATACAGATCTTCGGAACCGACCTGAGCGATGGCGCCATTCAGAATGCGCGTAGCGGCGTTTACAAGGAGAGCATCGGCGCCGATATGTCGCCGGCACGCCTGCGACGCTTCTTCCACAAGGTGGATGCCGGTTATCAAATCAGTAAGGCTATTCGCGATTGTTGCATCTTCTCCACCCAGAACGTTTTCAGCGATCCGCCGTTTTCGCGCATGGACCTGATCAGTTGCCGTAACGTAATGATTTATCTTAGCCAGTCGTTGCAGAAGAAGGTCATTCCGATTTTTCATTACGCGCTGAACCAAACTGGATTCCTCATCATCGGCAGTACGGAAGGCTTATTGGGCGCCGGATCTGAACTGTTCGATATGGTGGACAAGAAACAGAAGATCTATCGCAAGAAGATGGTTTCCACGCCGCTAACATTCGGGTTCGCGGTGGGCGTGCCTGATATGGCTCCGGAGGCAGCTGGCGGACCTCCGCTGCCCAACAAGGAACTGGAAGCGGTGAAGGTTCCGATCGAGCTGCAGCGGGAAGCCGATCGGCTGTTGCTGGCTAGCTATGCGCCGCCGGCGGTGGTGGTCAACGAGCAAATGGAGATCCTGCAGACGCGCGGCCGCACCGGCGCATTTCTGGAGCTGCCGCATGGCAAGGCGAGCCTGCATTTGCTGAAGATGGCCAAGTCGGGGCTGCTGTTTGAATTGCAGAAGGCGATCGAGGAGGCGCGCAAGAGCAACACGGAAAGCCGCCGGCCCAATGTACACCTTGATACCAACGGCAAATCCAACGCAATCACGATCCGCGTGTTGCCCTTCAGTCCATCGCCACGTGACGGTAACAATTTTTTGGTGGTGTTCGAGCCACAGCCGCCGGACACCGAACCTGTCATAACCGTTCCGTCTCCCACCGGGCCAATGACAGACCAGGAGCGGGCCAACAAGGATGAACAAATAGCTCAGCTGCGCCAGGAACTGTCCGCCACCAAAGAATACTTGCAGTCGATCATCGAGTCGCAAGAGGCGACGAACGAGGAGCTGCAGTCGGCAAATGAAGAGATCCAGTCAGGCAACGAAGAGCTGCAGAGCACCAACGAAGAGCTACAGACCTCGAAAGAGGAGCTGGAATCGGCGAATGAGGAGCTGCACACGGTCAACGAGGAAATGCAGCATCGCAACGATCTGCTCTCGCAGCTCAACAACGATCTCAACAACCTGCTGAACAACGTGGATTTGCCCATGGTCATGGTAGGCGCTGACCTGACGGTGCGACGCTTTACTCCTCCCGCCGGCGTCCTGCTGGGCTTGGTGAACACCGACGTTGGCCGGCCAATTCCGCGGCTGAAGTTTAATTTGGACCTGCCGTGGTTGGAACAGGTGATGCTGGACGTGATTCGCGATGCACACAGCAAGCAATATGATGTTGCGGACAAAAATGATGGACGGCGATATCGCTTCCGCTTCAGCCCATATAAAACGCTGGACAATCGCATCGACGGCGTGGTGCTGAGCGTCGTCGAGATTGAGGAATCCGAGAAGCGTCCCAGCAGAGCCGCAGGTGCGAAGAAGACATGGGCGACGAAACGGAACTCGGCGAAAAAGACGCGGAGAAAGTAATAAACCGGCAGGAAAACACCGACAGATCATTTGTTGAAGTAATACGTCCAGCTCAAGCTGATGTAGGACTTCAACGGCACACCGACAATCTGTTCGGTGGCAGCGGTGCCCGGTGGGTACGAGAGAACCTCAGTCGTTTGTCCGGTGTAGCCGCTTGCGATGAGGAAATTTGCCGCCAGTGACATCCGATTCTCCAGGAAGGGTCGCAGAACGGCTCCGCGAAACTCATTCACCGGCATTCCGACAAATCCGTCGCCCAGGGGCTTGGCGCGCACGTATTCGTATTCCCCGCGAACCTGCAGGCGCAGCGGCAATTTGGTGATCGAGGCGAGTGTGTCCCAGATGAAGCGGGGCGCTTCGGGGATCGGCTCACCCGTCTGCGTGTCCCGCGCATCGGCTTGCGCGTAGGAGAGAAAGAGCGAAGCGAATGAGAAGTTTCGCTGCGCCGTGATGGAGATTACTTTATTCAACGATGGGCCGATGATCTCCTGTAGACCGGTATCAGGATCAATCTTCGCCAGCTCCTGTGAATTGGAGGTCCTGCGCAGGGTGAGGTAGAACTGAGTCTGCTTCAGGACTTTGGTTAGCACCAGTTGTTCGGCACGCGATGAGGCGAGCAATGTCGGGAAGCCGGTGCCGGTGCCGTTGCCGATTCGCGGATCCTCTGTGTGAAAGCCCATGCCATAGCTATAAGCGACGATGGGAAGATACCAGCGATCCGGCGGCAGCACCGTGAACGTGCCTTTGGGCAGAGTGAGCGTCCCTAACTTATAAAAGGAATTCTGCGGGTTGATGAAGTCCTGGTTGTCCATCCAAACTTCCTCCTGGCGAAATCCCAGGTTGTAGTGGAAGTATCTTTTGATCGGGCCGTCGACCGAGACGAACGGCTCGACGAACGACATCGTGAGATCGTTGCTGGTGGTCAGCTGATACTGGTTCTGCTCACTGATGTGGTAGAGATCCAGACCCCGAGGGGCATCCCGGCGAAGATCCACCCCGGCCAGCAGCGCAATCCACGAGCGCACGCTTTGGGTATACATCGCCTCCCCGCCAAAGACGTTTCGTGTTTCGCTCTGCTGGATTAAGCCATCCCCGAAATTCGACCGCAGAGTGAGTGCGTAGTTGCGATAGAAGCCGGAGAACGAGAACTGCCGCTGCTCATCCAGCTTCCATCGGTCATTGGCGACAAGCAGCGCATTGTGGGTGTAATCGAGTTGGCGATTGTCGATGGTATCGCCTGGAACCGGGACAAGTATCGGGATCAGGCCGGGCACGTACGACGATCCGTAATAGCCGATGCCGAAGAGCATCAGCTGATGCCGGCCGAAGTCGAACCGGCGTTCTCCATTCAACTTGTGTTGCTGGCGGTGCTCCAGGCGCTCGAGGAAACCGTTACCAAACGACGCTTCCATGGCAATCCACTCATCCGCGCCGGGTTTTGCCGAGCCTAAGCCCGCCATCAGATCAGCATCGCGATAGTCGCCGGTGAGTTGCACGAAGCTGATCAGCCGCTTGCGAGGAAGATAAGTCGCCGCCAGGTCAACCGCATTGTTACCTTCCCGCACATTGAAGGCGCCGCCGTCTACCGTGACTGCCTCGATGACGGGAGTGATCAGGAAGTTCGGGTCGGCGTAGCCATTGCCGTGGGCGTTCGCCGGCAGGTTGTTGGGAAAAAGAAATGAGCCGATCTGAAAGTACTGGGCGATTGGTTCGCCGTGGTCTCCGGCCACACCGGGCGCGAAGTATTGCGGCGCTTTGATTCCGCCGGACGCCGTCTCAATGGGCAGGCCTGGGATCGAGATCGGTGCTCCCGGACGGCCCGGATTGGCATCGAGCAGCTGATCGTGAATAAAGATGCTTTGCGCAGGATCAGGAGTGAGGATGGAAGGTGCCGATGCGACGACCGTGACCTGCTGCTGCGACGGTACGATCTGTTGAAACTGGAGTGTGACCTCTTGCCGCTGGCCGGAGGCGAGCGAGACGCTCTGCACCACCTTGACGAACGCCGCTGTCTCCGCCGTGAGTTGATAGACACCGGGATCGATTCCCGCTAGTTGAAATGCTCCGTTCGCATCACTCAGCGTCTCGGCAACCTTGCTTCCGGCAGCATTTAGCAGCTTGATTTTCGCCCCGGCGACACTGGCCCCCTGCAGATCGACGACGCGGCCGCGGAGACTACCGGTGTCCGCCAGAGCTGGCGCACACGACAATGCAAGACAAAGCGCCAATTGCAGCAAGGCGACGAATCGCAGGCGGGATTTTCGATAGGAAGCCGGCACCTCGTGATTCGTAATACCTTTTAGCATTTCGTGTTACTCACTGCCAAAACTTCTACCCGAGGCGACTTGGGCTGCAATCCTCAGTGCGCGTGTGGATGTGAGTGTGTGTGTTGGTGGGTCGTCTGGTGGGATTTCCGCTTCGCTGCCGGTCCGCCGTAGGCTTCGGGAGAACTCATCACCAGCTTGCCGTGCTGGACACCCTTCAATCCGATGAGCCGGCTCCCCAGCTCCTGAACTTGCTTCAGCTTGCCTTTCACCACCACAACTTCCAGGCACATGTCGTGATCCAGATGGGAATGCACCGTGGAGATGATCACCTCGTGGTATTCATGCTGGAGTTCCATCAGCCTGTCGGGCAGCAGTCGCCAGTGGTGGTCATAAATGAGCGTGATTGCTCCGACTACGAAAACTTCGCCGGATTCCAGACCTGCCTCGTTCAAGCGATCGCGGATCAGGTCGCGGAACGCCTCGGATCGATTGGCGTACCCTTCCGATAGCAAAAGCCGATCGAAGCGCTTCAACAAATCAGAGTCCAAAGCAACGCCGGTGCGAATTAGTCCCATAGATTCCCTCTCGCGATCGGCAGCGAGAATAGCACAAAAATAGCTAACGTAATACTCTCGGCCCTTAAGTCATAGCCAGAATCGCTTGTTGCCCCGCCGGTTCTCGTCTGGTGTGAACAAAGCCGCCCGATAAGCGACTTGAGGTCCAACACTTCAAAATATTCGGGGGCACAAGGCCGACCTCGCGCCATTGTGGTTCACTGGAGCCATCACCATGAGTGAATCAGGCCTGGCTCTGGGCAGTTCAACTGGGCTTCTCGCTCGTAATGTCAGACTTAGCGTATTAATAAAGAGATTGTGTTTCCAAGAGGAACCGAAGCATAATCGCTGACGGTTGTGTGCGACATAGAAAGTCGTCGTCACGGACGCAATCTCGCGTTAGAACCCTGGTCACGAGGAGCTTGCTCAGATGAATGAGCACTCAACAACTTCCCCGCTGGAACGCCGCGACGTGGTGGATATGATCTGCCAGATCGTCAGCGAAATTCCCGGGGCACCGCAAACGGTCGACGAGGATACCCACCTGTTCGGCGCGCAGGGCTTTCTTGACTCGCTTAAGCTAGTCAATGTCGTACTCGACGCGGAACAACAGATCAACGACAGCTACAATCTCACCATCTCTCTCGCTGATGACCGCAGTGTCTCCCAGCAGCGCAGTCCATTCCGCACTGTCGCCTCGCTGGCCGATTACATCCTCGCGGTCGCTGCCGAGCAGCCCCGGGCCTGACCGTGAGCGAACGCCCTGTCGCCCTGGTAACCGGCTCGCGCACTGGAATCGGCCGCTACGTCGCGGAACAACTCGTCACTGCGGGATACCATGTCGTGGGCTGCAGTCGCCAGCCCGCGGATTGGGTGCTTGAGGGTTACAGCCACTTCGAAGCGGACGTTGCCGATGAAGCGCAGGTGAAGGCACTGCTCACCAGCATTCGCCGAAAGCACAAGCGCCTGGATGTCGCCTTCAACAACGCCGGCATCGCGAGCATGAATCACAGCCTGCTGATGCCGGTCGAAACGCTCGACCGCATCATGAGCATTAATGTTCGCGGAACGTTCCTGGTCTCTCGCGAAAGCGCTAAGCTCATGCGGCAGAGAAAATGGGGACGCATCGTAAATCTGTCGACGGTCGCCGTGCCGCTCAACCTGGAAGGCGAAGCCGCGTACGTCGCGTCGAAGAGCGCTGTCGAGGGGCTGACCCGCGTCATGAGCCGCGAGCTCGTGGATCTGGGCATCACGGTCAATGCCATCGGACCGGGACCGATCGAAACCGCGCTGATTCGGAACGTGCCGAAAGCAGCAATGCAGTCGCTGCTCTCGCGGCTGCCGATCCATAGTATGGGCACGCCTGAGGACGTCTTCCACGTTCTCCAGTTTCTGATCGATCGGAAGAGTGATTGCATAACAGGCCAGGTCATTTACCTGGGAGGAGCTTAGTCGCATGTACTCCCTCGACTGGCTCTACCGCGTGTTCAACGATGCTCTCGATCGAAATTTCATCATCTGGCGCGAGCAAACCTACTCGTACGCCTGGCTGCGCGAGCACATCGGCGCGTGGAAGTCGCGGCTTGCTGCGGCGAATATCGTGCGCGAAACGGTTGTCGCCGTCGAAGGAGACTATTCTCCCGAGGTCATTGCGCTTTTGTTGGCCCTGATTGATACGGGTTGCATTGTCGTGCCGCTCACGGCCAGCAGCGCGCCGCAACGCGAGGAGTTTAAGTCCATCGCCGAAGTACAGGTCGCGATCAGCTTCTCGGAGGGAGATCGATTCGACATCGTCTCGTATGATCGCGCAGTCGACAATCCGCTCACGCGCAAACTTATTGCGATCGGTGACCCCGGCCTCGTCCTGTTTTCGTCAGGATCCACCGGCAAGAGCAAAGCCGCCCTCCACAACTTTGCCCGACTGCTCGAGAAGTTTCAGGTCCGCCGCAAGCCTCAGGTCACGCTTACGATGCTCCTGTTGGACCACATCGGCGGACTCAACACGCTGTTCTATGTCCTCTCCAATGCGGGAACCGTCGTCGCCGTCGATAATCGCGACCCGGAGCAGATTTGTTCCGTCATTGCGCGCTACCGAGTCGAGGTGCTGCCCACCTCGCCCACGTTTCTCAACTTGCTTCTTATCTCGCAAGCCTGGAGACGCCACGATCTCTCCTCGTTGCGTCGCGTGACCTACGGCACGGAAGTCATGCCCGAGCGCCCGCTGCAGCGGCTGCATGAGATCCTGCCCAACGTCGATTTGTTTCAGCTATACGGACTTTCTGAGCTGGGAATTCTGCGTACGAGGACGGACCACCCGGATTCGCTGTGGGTGAAGGTTGGCGGCGAAGGAATCGAGACCAAGGTGCAGCAAGGCACGCTGTGGATACGCACGCGCTCGGCCATGCTCGGATACCTCAATGCACCATCGCCTTTCGATGAACACGGTTGGTTTGACACCGGCGACGCGGTCGAGACCGATGGGGAGTATCTGCGTATCCTCGGCCGCAAGAGCGAGCTCATCAATGTCGGCGGCCAGAAGGTTTTTCCGGTCGAAGTTGAAAATGTGTTGCTCGACATGCCTAACGTGAAGGATGTGACCGTCAGGGCGCTGCCGAATTCCATCACCGGGCAAGCAGTCGCAGCTCGCTTCAATCTCTTCGAACCCGAGGATCTAGCGGTATTTCGCCGCCGCATGCGCGAGTTCTGTACATCGCGCCTGGCGGCGTACAAGATTCCGGCGAAAGTGGAGATTGTGAACGACGCGCAATACGGCGAGCGCTACAAAAAAATGCGCCGCGACCATCAACCTACTGCGATGCAAACTTCGGCGCGCGCTAAGAACAACAAATGATTCGCAAAACCCTCGCCACATCGGATCACTGGTTCCCGCGGATGGTGCGCTCCGTCCGGCAAGCGGTGAATAGCTTCAGCGTACCGGCTCCTCGGATTCTGACGATGCCTCTGGTTGGAATTGTGATAGCGATTCGCTCCGCGTATTACTTTCTGGCGCGGGTATTCGTGTGCGAGCCGTTCTTCAAGGCCTACTGCACGAGCTATGGCAAGAACCTGCATACCGGCGTGTTCCTGCATTGGGTGCAGGGGCGTGGCCGGCTGATCATTGGAGACGACGTGACCGTCGATGGAAAGTGCAACTTCCATTTCGGCGCGCGCCGTTCCGTCCCACCAACTCTGACCATTGGCTCGAACACCTCGATCGGCCACGGTTGCACCTTTGCGGTGAACAAACAAGTCACCATCGGTCGAGGATGCCTGATCGCAGGATTCGTCAGCATGTTCGACTCGCCGGGTCACTCGACTGATCCTGCGGAGCGCGCGGCTGGAGTACCGGTGACTGATGAGGAAGTGAGACCAGTAGTTGTGGAAGACAACGTCTGGGTCGGATACGGCTCGGTAATCATGCCCGGCGTCACGATTGGGAAGAATAGCGTGGTGGCAGTTGGTTCGGTCGTGACGAGCGATATTCCGCCGAACACGATGGCGCTCGGCAATCCAGCGAGGAAGTTTCCGCTGGCGCAGAAGGATACTGCAACGAGCCTGTCGCGGCCTGTGTAACCGTTATAGCTTTCCTACAAGCCAGAGTGCCAGGCTCTGCTGCGCTCCAGCGCGGTGTCTCGATTCTCTCTCTGAACGCTGCGGGGAATGATGTGCGCGGGATTGCCGGCCACTACGGCTCCCGGCGGCACATCGCGGAAGACCACCGAGCCGAGGGCGACGGTGACCATGTCTCCCAGATCAGCCATGACGATCGCGCCCGCTCCCAGCCAGCACTCCTTGCCGACCTTCACGCGATCGAAGCTGCGGCCGGCGTCGGTCAGGTGGCCGTGTTCGTCGCGCAGATGCTGACGCGAACCGCTGATGATCTGAACGCCGGTGGCCATGATTGTGCCGTCTCCTACGGACACCTGGCCGAGGACACAGTAGGCGCCTATGCCGACGCGATCACCCATGGAGGACTGAGGATTGGCGAAGAAGGATCCGAGCGCGATGTGGCAATCGGCGCCCACCTTCTCGAGGGTGTACTGGTAATAGGCAATGCGAAGGTAGCTGCCGAGCATGCCGGAGTAGCCGGCGAAATGATGGGCGAAAAATGTGTAAGGCTCGCGCCAGCGACCGAAGGCGGTCATCAGGGCAGCCGGAAACACGACTACCCGAAACACCGCCGAAACGAGCAATTTCGCGGCCTTACGCAATGGCGCACTCTCCGGCCAGCGATTTTAGCCCAAGTTGGCGCATTTTGTCGTGGGTTTTCGCACGGTAGGCGGCTGTAGTGGGTTCAGATTGCCTTTCGGGCGAAGCTGAGCTTGCCCCTGGTCACGACGGCGTCATCGACGGTGACGGTGCCTTCAATCAGCGCCATGTCCGGCAGCATCTTCACAATCGTGATCTCCAAAATCATGGTCTGGCCGGGAAAGACAGGCGCAAGGAATCGCATCTCGTTGACGGCGGCCAGAACCAGGAACTCTCCCGCGTCGAGTCCGGTTTGCGTCGTGAGGCTGAAGAGGATGGAAGCGCATTGGCCGATGGCTTCGATGATCAAAGTTCCCGGCATGACCGCGCGCTCCGGAAAGTGGCCGAGAAACTGAATCTCATTGCCGGTGACGTTCTTCACCGCCTTGATTCGCTTGCCGGATTCCACCTCCAGCACCCGATCCACCATGATCAATGGGAATCGTTGCTTCAGGCAGGCTCGAACTTCCTCGAAGGTCATAGTTGTCATAGATAAGCCTTGGCAGAATCCGTGGCCGTCAGCGCCGGCGCAGGATCATCGCCGTCGCGCGCGGCAGGTAACGAGCGCCGACCGGTGGAGCGCTGGCATCGCTCACCAGGCGCGTAACACGAAGACCCGCGTCCTCCGCCATCTTCAGCGGATCACTCTCATTATTGAATTCGTAGACGTGATCGCGCTGCGCCGACTCAATCGCGGTGCTGAAGAACACGATTCCATCGTCGGCGAGTAGATGGGCGATGGCGCGAAAGAGTGGGCGCGGATCTTCCAGATGCTCGGCCAGCATGGCAGCGATGATTCCCTGATACTGCTTCCCGGTCTGCTGCTCGATCTCGAGCGCATTCTTGACCTTGAAGGTGACGCGGCTGCCGTGTCCGGAAGCTTTGAGGATGCGATTCGCAACCGCGACCGCCGGCGGGCTGATGTCGATGCCTTCCACGCTGATGTCCGTGCGCTCTTCCGCTGCCATCAAGCCCATCACGCCGTGGCCTGCCGCGATCTCCAGAACTTTGGCGCCTGGAGCGAGCGCCCTTACAAAGTCGTCGCGGTACATCGCGAGGTGGTTGACCATCGAGGGCCAGAACGGATAGATGAGGATGGCCGCCCACATGTAGGGCACCATGTAGCCTTCATCTTCATAGACCTCCGAGATGACATCAGGCATTGCCTCGGGCGTATATTTGCCAGCCTGCTCATAGACCTGCTGTGCCTTGGCGACGCCCAGACAATATTTCGCGTAGCCACGCGCGGCATCGTCGAAGACGCCGTCTCCGTAAGCAGCGGATGCCCACCGGGCAAGCGGATCCAGCAGCCACGAACCCAGCTGCTGGTTCGACGCGAACGTGGCACGCGCTGCGGGTGCAAGCCACTTCGCTTTTCGATCCAGCGCACCGAGGAATGCAGTGCTGTCCACCATCGTTATGCGCTCCTTCCGTGCTCTCCGTCGACCGGGCGAAGATGTCGAACGATGCGCACCATAATACGGAGCAGATCAACCCCATCCCACGGCGCCCCAAAGACGTGCATGCGACCGAGTGGGACGATGCGATCGATGCCGCGGCTTGCCGCGAGCGAAGCTATCGCGATCTCTTTCTCAGGATCAGCTACCGCGAGTCCTAAAGTTTGCACGTTGCCGTCGAGTCGCGCAAGCGCCGCTAGCAAATCAGGGACTTCTAGTACCGTCAGCGTCTTGCCCTGAGTGGGTTGCGGAATCTCCGACCCATGTCCGACGAGAATCGTCCAATCAGGAGTTGCGGGGAAGACGGCGCTGTTGGTTTCGTTCTTTAGCAGCCAGTTGGCGCGAGCCTGGCATATGGCTGAGGTCAGCGCGCCTTCGATGGCCTCGCGAGGATGAGCGCGGTTTTCCGCTTCGAAGGCGGTCCATAGCGCCTGTACAAAATCGGACGTAGACTCGCCGTTCTTCTTTTCAAGAAACAGCACTTGGGGTGACGAACAGGCCTGCTGATCGAACTGCCAAACGTCGCGGGCGATGCGGCGGCATAATGCCTCTCGCGTTGCAGGATCGCTCCAGCAAGCAGCGTCCATGGCTGCGACCGAGATTCTAGGACCAAAAACCGCCAACCGCGCCCACGGAGGAAATGGCAGCGAACGAATTGTCGAGACGGCTTCCTCGCCGCCCCAGATCATTGCACCGTCTACCGATTGCGCCATCGCGCGGTGAAGATCGAGGCGCTCGTGATCGAAGGACAAGAGGTAGATGCGGCTGGTCAGAATACCTTGGCGGTCGCTTTGGATAAGTTTCGCGATGAGCTGAGACGTGACATCGCTAAGCTCAGTGGGAATGCGCACCAGGCAGGCGTTTCCACCGAGCAGGGCGCAAGTCATCGAGAGCAGTGGCTGGATCTCGATGTTGCCGGCGGGCCAGTGACCGACGATCCCGACGGGATAAGCCTTGAGTCGTGCTCGGCCGTCCTCCATCCAATCGCCGTTGAGTGCACCGGGGCCGAGTTCTTTGGTGATGATCGGCTCCAGCGTGTTGCGCCGCAGCCATAGGCGAAGGAACGGAACGCCCGGCAGATCGGCTGTGTCGGACTGGCCCAAGGCCAAGCCCCAGGCCTCGAAAACTTCGAGGCTCTGATTGAGCGTGATCGAAGCTGTCTCGACAATCCGGCGAAGCTCCGCAGCCGCGGACGTGATGTCTTCCGGAGAGTCGGCATTGCGGATGAGGTCGGTCATCGATCCACAGCGCTAACGCGCCAGTTCCCTTCGCCGGATGATGTTGCCGCAGCCTCGCATCTCGGCTTTCGGTACGCGACCGACAAAGCGGAAGGCGGTACCGCGGCGCCCGCAGCGGCATCCATCGAGTGCCACGATTTCGGCCACGTCTTCGGTAAGAAGAAGATGGCCGGGAAAACTCGTCGGCAGCACGCTGCACACTTGCACCATACCGCGCTTCCCATCTCCTACGGGCTCGAGGGTCAGCGGGTCACGCACGATCACATCGGCAAACGCGGGCACGTGTTTGTTGCCCTCGGCGCAGTCGGGATAAATCACGCCAACATTTTCTACCATGCCGTAGAAGTCGATGACGCGATCGGCAGCGCAACCGAAGACCTGCGCAACTCCGCTATTGAACGACGCCTTGTCGACTGCCTCATCCTGCAAGCGCTTCCAGCCGCCGCTGTGCAACACATGGACGTTGGGCATCTCAAGGCTGATCGATTCCGCGAGCAGCGGCTTCACCAGATATTGCCAGAGAATATAAGTAAAACCGTATACCAGAACCGGAGCGTCGCGGTGCGCTTTGGCGAATTCCAGCAGCTTGTCGCGATCCAACCTAAGATTTCCGTCGTCATCCGGATTCATGCAATAGGTCAGCTGGGACGCAAAAGGCATCAGCCCTTGGATGGCGGCACCACGGGCTCCCATCGCGGGTCCTTGCGCAACCGAGCTGGGGACATCGGCGACAAGATAGGGCCGGCGTTGCTCGCCCAAAAAGTCCTGAGCGATGGCGATGACCGCTTTGCTCATGCGGCGCGAGGTCGGCGAGTCGAGGGCAATACGGCTGGGAACCTGTCCGGTGGTGGAACTGGAGGTCAAAATCTTTTTGATCGCGTGCGGATCAACCAGCGCGAAAGGAGGATCGGCTTTGAGCAGCGAGACGGGCAGGTAGGGCAGGTCAGCGACACTGGGCGCGGCGCGCGGATCGATCGGCCAATGCCGAACATAGTTGCGGTACGCGGCACTGCGGTTGCACGCATATTCCAACTCGTCCTTCAACAACGCGAGGAATGCGGGCTCGCGCTCTTCGGGCGACAAGCTATAAGGCGGCACGGCGAGAAGCTCGTCGATCCTCGCTTCGAGCGCGTTCATGAGGCCTTACTGACCTCGCGCGCCAAGGCCTCGCGCGATATCTTGCCATTGTCGGTCTTTGGAATTTCGGAGACGATGCGGATGGAGTCGCAAGTCCAGTGAATCGGCAGGCTGCGGCGCACACGCTCGGCCAGGCTGTCTTCTCTCGCGTCGGGCACGATGTACAAGACCAGCGCTTCGCCGGCTTCGGGATGGGCGACCGCTGCAGCGGCGCATTCGTAGACGCCGGGAATGGCGGCCACGCGGGCTTCGACCTCGGCAAAGTTGATGCGCACACCGCGCATTTTGAGGAAGGCGCTCTTGCGGCCCTCGATCCAGAGATAGCCGTCTTCGTCGATGCGGCCCAAATCACCGGTGTGCAGCCAGCCGTCCTTGAAAACACAACGCTCGGCTTCGGGTTCGTTCAGGTACCCCAAGGTGACCGAGGGACCGCGAACAGCGATCTCACCGCTTTGCCCAGCCGGGACCTCGTCGCCATCGGCGGCGCAGATTCGAACCTCGAGATTGTCCAATGGCCGGCCAACGCTGCCCAGCTTCTCATCGAGCATCGCGGGGTCGAGACAGGAGATTCTGCTGGTCGCTTCGGTCTGGCCGTACATCACAAAGAACTTCGCGTTCGGAACGATGGCGCGCATCTCCTGGACCTGGTCCGGAGCAAGCGGCCCTCCGGCCTGTAGAAACCGCCGGAGCTTGGGCATCGGTATGGATCGGAGATTCGAGCGGCGCAGCAGGATGTTGTAGACCGTGGGCACCCCGGCAAATGTCGCGCATTCATAACGATTAATGGAATGAAGGACTTTGTCGGGAAACATGAAGCGATGGTCGAAGACCACGCTGCCGCCTTGATAAAGATGTGTCTGCAGGATGCTGGCGCCGTAGCAGTAGCTGATGGGCAAGATCAGCATAGCGCGTTCGTCGTCTTCAAGGTGCTGGCTGCGGATGATCGCTTCCGTGTTGGCGGTGAGATTACCGTGGCTCACCATGACAAAACGCGGCGCCTCGGAGGAGCCGGAGGTGGCGAAGAGGACGGCAAGGTCGTTTTCCTGACGGGGCGCGGGTGGCATCGCCTCCGCCGGCATTTCGGAAGGGTGTCCGTGGATCAGCTGGAATTCCCGGTCGCCGATCCAGTCGAAGGTATGAGGGTTTTCCGTCCACAGCGCTTTCGCCCCGGTTCGATCCAGCAGTGCCGACCCGAATAGCGCCAGCTTGCTCTCGTCGACCGGAACTGACACTAGGCCGGCGTATATCGCGCCCAGGTAGGCGATGCTGCTGGCAGGCGATAAGGCACAACCGATCACGACGGGGTCGCCAAGCTTCAATCCTGCAGCAAGGAGCCGAGCGGCGAAGCTGCTGATGAGGCGAGGGAGATCCGCCGGCGGAACGGTTTCGCCGGTAGCTGCGTCGATCAGATAAGAGCGATTACCCAGGCGGCTGACTAACCGTCCGGCAAAATTAGTTGCTGGCGAAGGCGCGCTCATTCATGCCTGCTGCAGCTTTGCCTGGATGACCCGCACGATGTCGCGCACGTTCTCCATCTCCATCACGTCGTCGACGTCGAGACTGACGCCGAGGGCCTGCTCCAGATTGCTGACGAGGAAGAGATGGCCGGCCGAATCCCAACCGGGAACGTCGTCAGGCGCGGTTTCAAAGGAGACCGCCTGCGGATCGATACCGAACGCCTGATGGAAAGCGGCTTGAACCTTGGGCAGAATGTCTTGCATTCTCTTTGTCGTCCCTGAGTCGCGATTCTATGCGAGATTTCCCTGCGTCCGACGAGGGCGGCAGCTCCCTGACGCGCCGCACTTGGGCCGTCGGTCACAGCAAATCAACAACTTATGAGGCTAAGTTGCGCCCGGTGACGCCGGCTTTGCGCCACTGGACATTCGAATCGCAGCTAGCGTTCGTATAAAAATAGCCTCTTCTGTTCGGCAACGCAAGCCTGTTGGTAGCAGAAGCGCGGTTGTCTCCGAATTGGGGAACGGAAGAACCGAGCGTGTGGTTGACGCTCCCTCAGCCCCGGACGGCCGAGCCGCCATCCACGATCAGCGTTTGGCCGACGATTCCGGAGGCTGCGTCGGAGCAGAGGAACTGGGCGGACGCTGCAACTTCGTCGGGCGTGACCAGGCGGCCGATGGGGCTTCGACGAATCGCGGCGGCCAGGCGCTCATCGCCCTCCGGCAATGATTTCCAGGCATCGGTTTCCACGGTTCCCGGCACCAGAATATTGACGCGAATGCCGCGTGGCGCGAGTTCGACGGCAAGATGACGCGCCATTGATTCGAGTGCAGCCTTCGATGAGCCGACCAACGTGTAATAAGGCAGCGCGCGGGAGCCTCCCATCGAACTGACCGCAACGATGCTGGATCGCGGGGAAAACCGACCGGACAGGGATTGGACCAGCTCGAAAAAAGCGCGGACGTTTAGCGCGAAGGTCCAGTCGAAGTGACGGGGCGTGAGTTCGGCAAGGCTGCGATGGACGCCGGTGGCCGCGCAATGAACCAACGCGGAGAGCGACTGGTCGCCAATCGACTTGCGGATCTGTTCCAGACCTTGTGGCGTGGTGAGATCGGCGCGGCAGAATTCGATTGACAGCCCTTCCTGGTCAGCCGCAGCTTTCAGCACGTCGGCGGATTTTTGATCGCGGACATAGTTTGCGATGACCGACGCGCCGGCTCGGGCGAAGCGTAGGGAGATGGCGCGGCCGATGCCGCGCGTGCCGCCAGTGATTAGAGCTCGTCCGGAGAGAGCAAAGGAGCGATCATTCATTGTTTGGTTACGAAGATGCGCCTGATGATACTCCAAACTGAGGCGGTGGCAGAACCGGGAAGGGCATGCTTGCGTCACAAGGCGTTCCCGGCAAATTAACTCATTTCTTACCAATGCCTAGTACAATGTTGGCTCGACCAGCTCATTCCAGAACTTCACATCAGGGCCATGTTCCTACTTACCCAGACCACTCACAGGATGACGATTCAATACGATGCCGACGTAGGGCATCGTTACACGCCGAACCTTCGCGCGCGCATTCCCGGCGACGACGGCGGCTACTTTGTCGTGACCAATTCGCTGGGCTTTCGCTCCGACTACGAGTTTGCTCGCGCCGCCAGCGCCTATCCGCGCATTCTGATGTTCGGCGACTCCTACACCGCGGGTGATGACGTCTCCAATGCCGACCGCTATTCGGACCAGTTGGGACGGATGCTCGGCGCCGAGGTGCAGAACTACGGCGTGCCGGGCACGGGAACCGACCAGCACCTGCTGATCTACCGCAAGTTCGCGCGCGACGTCGACGCCGATCTGGTGATCATTTGCGTGCAGATCGACAGCTTCCACCGCATCCAGGTTTCGCATCGGCCCAACATCGACCGCGTTACCGGCAAGCAGATCATGGTCCCCAAGCCGTACTTCGAATTGCAGAACGGCGAGCTGGTTCTGCACCAGGTTCCGGTGCCCCGTGAGCGCCCCGAAGACAGTGGCGACGTCGACCTGGAAGCGGGCAAGGAGACGCCGCGCTGGTATGACAATCTGCACAACGCATATCTGAAGGTTCCAGGGTTGAGCGCGGTGCGGCATTCGCCACTGTTCAAGGAACTGGGATATCGCGCGGTCTCGGAGTTGAACCGCGCTACGGGCAAGCATCCGTATCCCGACATTCTTTCGGACGACACGCCCGGATGGAAACTGATGTCGGCGATCCTGCGGAAGTTCATCGCTGAGGTGAAGACGCGTCCGGTGGTGATCGTGCCGATTCCGACCTCGGAGTTCTATTACCACGGGGTCAAGCCGGTATATCAGCCACTGTTTGAGACGCTGGAGGATCGCGCTGCGGGCGTCCACGTCTTCGACGTGAGTACGCGGCTGGTGAATCTGCCCTATAAGATTCGGCGCACGCTGGGATGCGAGATCGGTGGGCACTTTACGCCGATGGCCAATGGTCTGGTGGCCGACACCATGGCAGCCGAGATTCGCAGGCGCGGCCTGCTGCCGGCGTCGAAGACCAGCGTTGCGGTGAGCGGATTGAAGCCGTCGAAGCGCTCGCTCCAGGCGATGCCGGAGGTACGCAGCGACTCGATCACGATCCTGGGGATCTCGTGCTTCTATCACAACTCGGCTGCGGCTTTGATACGCGATGGGCAGATCGTGGCCGCGGCTGAAGAAGAGCGCTTCACGCGCGTCAAGAACGATCGCCGCTTCCCACACAACGCCATCAACTATTGCCTGGAAGAAGCAGGGATTTCGCAGAAACAGTTGACCGCGGTCGTTTACTACGACAACTCCGCGCTGACGTTCGAGCGGCTGTGCCACTCGATCATGGCAGTGGACCGCGATGCGGCTTCGTCGATGTGGCAGCAGATCATGCCGTCGTGGCTGCGGATGAAGCTGCACCTGCCGAAACTGATTCGCAGCTTCTTGAGCTATGAAGGGCCGATTCTGCAAGGCGTTCATCACCGCTCGCACGCGGCGAGTTGCTTCTTCCCTTCTCCGTTTGAGCGGGCGGCAATTCTGACGATCGATGGCGTGGGCGAATGGGCGACGGCCAGCATCGGGCACGGCGAGGGCAATCGCGTTGAGCTGATCAAGGAGATGCGCTTCCCGCACTCGCTTGGACTACTGTATTCGGCGTTCACGCAATTCACCGGCTTCAAGGTGAACTCCGGCGAGTACAAGATGATGGGCCTCGCGCCTTATGGCGAAGCGGTCTACAAGCAGCAGATCCTCGATCACCTGGTGGACCTGAAGGGTGACGGCTCGGTCGAGCTGAATCTGGAGTACTTCGGATTCCTGCACGAAAGCTCGATGACTAACAGCCGATTCGCCGAGCTGTTCGGCGGACCGAAGCGGCAGCCGGAGAGCCGCATCACGCGGCGCGAGATCGATCTCGCCAAATCGATCCAGGAAGTGACCGAGGAAGCGCTGCTGCGCATGGCATGCGAGGCCAAGCGGCTGACCGGCGAGAAGAATCTTTGCCTGGCGGGCGGCGTGGCGCTGAACTGTGTGGCCAATGGCCGCATCCTGCGCGAAGGGCCGTTCGACGACATCTGGATTCAGCCGGCTGCGGGCGATTCCGGCTGCGCCGTGGGCGTCGCGTTGGATGTCTATCACACCTATTACGGGCGCTATCGCGTATTCAAGCCCGGCGTCTCGGCGCAAGGCGGATCGTATTGGGGGCCGGAATTCTCGAGCGACGAGATCGAGGCGTATCTCGAAACCTACGGCTATCCGTATCGCAAGCTCTCCGGAGCCGAGCGCAATCGATTTCTCGCGCAGAAGCTGGTTGAGGGCAAGGTGGTCGGGCATATGTCGGGACGGCTGGAGTTGGGACCGCGTGCGTTAGGAGCGCGCTCGATCCTCGGCGATCCGCGTAATCCCGACATGCAGGCCAGCCTGAATTTGCGGATCAAGTATCGCGAGCCGTTCCGGCCGTTTGCGCCGGCGGTGCTGGCGGAGCGAACGTCGGACTATTTCGAACTGGATCGTGAGAGTCCGTACATGTTGCTGGTTGCGCCGGTGAAGAAAGAACGGCGTCTGCCGCTGGACGCGAAGCTGGGAAACGATGACGATCTGTTGCCGGTGGTGCGGCGCTTGCGCAGCGATATTCCGGCGGTCACGCACGTGGATTATTCGGCGCGCATTCAGACCGTGCGGCAGGAGCATCATCCGGAGTTTCATGCTTTGATCGCGGAGTTCGAGCGCCAGACCGGTTGTGGCGTCGTGGTCAACACTTCGTTCAATGTGCGCGGCGAGCCGATCATCTGCACGCCGCAGGATGCGTATCGTTGCTTCATGCGCACGGAGATGGATGTGCTGGCGCTGGGCGATTACGTTCTGCTGAAGCCGGAGCAGCCGCAATGGTTCGAGGGCAAAGGCGAAGGGCTGGAGAACGAAGATGTGACGCAGGCGGCAGCGGAACAGGCTCCGGAGAAGCTGTTGCAGGAGTTGTCGCAGGCCTTCGATAGCGACTTCTGGCCGGCCGCGGAAAAACTGAAAGCTAACGGTGAAGTTCGGATTACAGAAGAGTTTCGCAAGACTCCCACAATGTGGGAGGATGCGAACGAGCCGGTGAATCGTAACCCTCTCTTTGAGCTGGGCGCGCAGGCGTTGAGCGAGGATCCGGATCCGGTGAAGTTTGCCGATGAGCTGACCGCGAATTGGTTGTGCCCCGAGGCGGCGAATGTGTTGAAGCCGACGGTGACGAAATTGATCAGGATCGGGCTGAAGAACCAGGTGGAAGTGGAGATCGACGAGCAGGTCAGCGAGTCGGTGTATGTGATGTTCTAAATACCGGCGTTTGCCCGGGCCTCAGCTTTGTTGCAATTTGCGACTGGCCGGGTGGAGCACACCTTCAAGTGTGCATTGGATGCAGTTGTTTTGAATTGCGCCTTAGCGCCTGCGGTAAGGGTTACCTCAGCGGCTGAAGCCGCTTCTTGGCCAGCGCTACTGCACCGCTGAAGCGGTGCTCCACCAGCCACTTTACGGCGGTTGAAAGAGAACCCGCAACCTTCCCCACTCAATCTTGGCAACGTGCTGAATTAGGCCTGAAGGCCCGCACTACCAAACCAGCCGTCACCGAACCCGTTTCGCCGGAGTCGGCACGCAGCCGTCGATCACCACAACATCGCCCACGCGACCGTAGGAGTGGGTGCCGATCATGTTCGGCATGTCGTGTGTGTCGATGATCGCGCCGGGACGCTCCGCATATTCGTGCTCATTCAGCGTCGCAATTTCATTGAACACGATGAGGCGCCCATAGCTGCCACTGCAATCCTGCGCTGGGCGAATCAGCTTGCCATTTTCGCGGAATATCGCTCCGGCACCGCGACTAAAGCGGATGTCCGTGGAAATTGGACTTCGCGGATGGCGAATCAGTTCTCCCGTCAGCGAGCGCGAGTAGAACAGCCAAAGTTGTAGGCCTCCGCCGCGTGGCTCCTGCAGCGTCACAAAGAACCAGTAAAGGCCATTCTCGATCCAGACGGTAGTGTCGACCGCAGGCGCGCGCAGCAGAACCTTCACCTGCTTCCAAACGTCCGGGAAACGTTCGCAGCGATATAGCTGCACGGTGCCGTCGGCGACGCTCTCGGGGACCATGTACAGCTCTCCACTGTCTCGCAAGATGCATGGATAGGAGAGATGGTACGGCAGCTCGAGAGCAGTGATGGTCCGCGACAAAGTGCCGTCGTTGTTGACCTCGGCGCAGACGATGATTCCCTTGTCGGTACTGTACGGGAGGTCTTCGAAGAAGACCCACGGCTTGCCCTCGTGCTCGACAACAAATGGATCGGCGTAGAAGTGTCCGCGCGGCGATTGGATCCAACGGAATTCGCGCGGATTTAGTTTGGCCGAAGAAGTGTAGTTGGTCTTCACGCCCAACATCCAGTGCGGCAGCTCTTCGCCGACGATGGAATGGCGCGCGCGCTGGATGAAGCTTCGCGCCACGATCCTGTTGAGCCAAGGCAGCAGTTCGAGATCAGTCGGAGTCGAATAGGTCTTGGTGTTTTGAACTGGTTGTGGAATGTCCGCTGCGACGCTGTCCCAACCAGACTCGTGCAGTTGATGCAGCTTTTGGATCAGGAACGTAGTGGATCCCCAATACGGCTGGACGCGGTTGCGCGCCCATGAGCTTCCCTGAATCGTGGCAAACACGCCCTTGTAGAGGATCCGGTTGTCGTCCGGATGCTCAGCCAGGCGCTCCAGCGCGGTGCATGTCAGAAGATTATTTTCGTACACCTCCCAGAAATATGGTGGGCCGCCGCGATAGCGATCGGGATCGCCGTGATGATAGGCCCAGACGCCGTTTCGCGCGGCGTTCAGCATCTCTCCGCGCAGCTGGTCGAAACCAAACTTGATCAGCACGTCCAGATTCTTCACGCGAATGCGGGCAACGGCGGCGTCGGGAAATCGTTGCGAATCCTGATCGACGATCGGCGTTACCGAGAGCGTCTCGACATCTTTGAGGTAGCGAGTACATTCGACCTCGGCAAGCGGATCGGGAGCTTCGGAAATTCGCTTGGCGTCCCAAGCGAGGTAGCGCGCGAAGAGCCCTGTGTTTCTCTTCGGAACGTGCGACGCGTCTGCGTTGAAAACCGCCAGCTCCACGCGAGCGAAATTGCTGTTGGCGATGTGCTCCAGGGTCTCCGCCAGATAAGCCGGCAACACAGGATGGTCGAGCAGAACACCGATGCGCAGTTGAGCAGCTCGGCTGGTGGAGTTCAGGAACCAAGGGGCATGCATCGATAGAAGTTGTAATTGTTTTGGCTGCGCAAATCCAGCGTATGTGGAACAAGGCCTGTACTGCGTTCGCGCAAGCGGCGGTGTCGCCGGCTGAAGCCCGGCTCAAGATGACAAAGATGGAGCACTTGAACGCGGCGCTGAAGCGCCGCACTACCCGAGCGAAGCACAGTACAGAGTTTTTCAGCAACCTGTAAACTCGTGCCCTGACACGAAGCTGAGATTCGGGAGAGCAAGAATCAGCGTGAACGGCGCGATTTGGATGTATAGTATTTTGCGCCTGATGGCCAACTCCAAAGACAGGTCAATAGAACATGCTTGAGGTTGGGATTTCCCGACGTCTTCTGCTTATGCTTTGCGTCATCGCGCTGACTGCGCCGGCGACGATGACCGCGCGTCCTTACCCGCAATCGCAGGATTCCAGCCAATCCTCGAAGGCGAAGGCAGAGTCGAACCAGGAGTCCGCGGATTCGGAAGATCAGGACGCGCAGGAAGCTCAGAAAGAAGCTGAAGAAGAGGAAATGGCGCCGGCGGCGGTGGAGATCGACGTCTCCAAAGACTCGCCGCTGATTCAGGAGCTGTATCGCGCCACGCGCGAGACCAAGGACAAAGTCATTCTCGCTCGGCTGGAGACTGCAAAGTCGCTGGTTGCCACGGCGGATGTCGGTGCCACCGACCCGCAAGGACGGACTGCGCTGCATTGGGCGGTGTTCGGCTCCAGCTACAACACCAACCAGAAGATCATTGTCGCCTACGAGGCGATCGCCAACGACCTGATCACGCGCGGCGTCGACATCAATAAGGAAGACGTCTACAACGACACCGCGCTGGACTATCTGCTGTACTCGCCGAACTTCGAGATGCAAACGTTACTCATCGAGAACGGCGCCAGCAGCGGATTTCTGGCCGCGTTTTACAAGTTCTTCAATCAGGCGCCATCGAGCGGCTTGCCGCCGACTCATGCTGAAGCGGTAGCCATGTCCCGGCAGGCCGATCTTGCGCCGGGTGCAACGATGAGCATCCGGCTGGAAAGCCCAGCCTACAGCGACCGTTCGCGCACCGGCGATCCCATACGCGGCGTCGTGACTTATCCCGTTTGCAAGGACGGCGAGCAGGTGGTGTGCAAGCCAGGCGAACTACTGGTCCCGCCAGGCACGACAGTTGAGGGCACGATTCTGTTCGCGAAAAAGGCGCCAGACAAGTATTCGCAACCGCGTCTGGTGCTGGATTTCTCCTACATCGTGCACAAGGATGGGAAGAAGTCGCCGCTCTACGCTCGCGTGATTGACGTGGACAACGCACGCGAGACGGTACGCAACAACGAGATTCTGGGAATCGTACAGCCGCACGCTTCGAAGAAGGTCTCGCTGGCGATGGCCGCGTTGAGTGCGGCAAACCCGATCGCGGGCTACACCATTAAGGGCATTCAGACGGTTTACGGTCTCTCGATCCGCCGCGAGGTGTATTTCCCCGACGGCACCGATCTGCAGATTCAGATTATTCGTCCTTCGATGCTGGCGGAGAAGGAATCGTGGGCAGGATGGCCGCAGATGCCGGTCGATGCACAACTGCAGGACCTGGTGGTGAAAGCGCCGCTTCGCACCACCACTCCCAAGAACGTGCCGTCGGACATGACCAACCTGATGTTCATCGGATCGGAGCAGGATCTGCAATCGGCGTTCGGCGAAGCGGGCTGGTATGAAGCCGACAACGCACAGGTCATGTCGGCTCTCAAAGCCGCGCAGGCGACGATTCGGCAAACCGGATACGCGAGCGGTCCGGTCTCGACGCTGTTGCTCGAAGGTCGACAACCAGATCTGGTTTTCCAGAAATCGCTGGACACGTTTGCCAAGCGTCATCACATTCGTGTCTGGAAACTGCCAGTCGAGTACAACGGACAGCAGGTCTGGGTCGGTGCCGCTACGCACGACATTGCGACGACGAACGGCAGGGGCGGAACGAAGTGGGGACATCGCATCGATCCACATGTCGATCGCGAACGCGACTGGGTTGAAACCGATCTGCTTTTCGTCGGAACCGCCAAGTCGTATGCCGACGTCGACCGGCCCGAAGTGCCGAAGAAGACCGAGAACGCGACCGGCGATGAGATGTTGACGGATGGCAAGATGTCGGTCGTCCTGCTGGTGACAGCACCTCCGGCGCAACAGACGGCAAGTGCGCCGGCGCTCAAAGCGCGGCCCGCGAAGCAGTAGCCCGCTCGACTGACAGCCAGAGACGTGCTAAGCGGGACTCGGGTCGATGCGGTGCGCACATCAAGAGCTCGAAGCTAGTCGCCAGTTGCTAGCTGCTAGTCACTCCCTTTGTACGCTGTTCCCACGCTGACGTTGCGGAAGCGCGCGGGCGCGGCGCCGTGGCCTGTGCCCATCACCTGTTGCGGCTGGCCTTTGCCGCAGGTAGGAATGCCCCACAGTGTCCATTCATCGCGCGAGCAGATCGCGTCCATCGAGTTCCAGAACTCGGTCGTGATGCCGGAGTACGACGGATTCTTCAGCATGCGGCGGCGTTTGCCGGCGACGATCTCCCACCCAATTTCGCAACCGAACTGGAAGTTGTAGCGCTTGTCGTCGATCGACCACGACCGGTTCGTCTCCATCAGAACGCCAAGATCGGTCGAGGCAACAAGCTCCTCCAGCGTCAGCGGCGAATCGCCCGGCAGAATGCTGACATTCGTCATGCGAACGATGGGCAGCCGATTCCAGCCCTCGGCTCGCAGGCATCCTCCACTGCGCTTCGCGCCAATCGCAGCCGCGGTGTCGCGCGATGTGAGATATCCAGTGAACAGGCCGTTGCTGATAATCGGCGTCGACTGCGCGGCGACACCTTCATCGTCGTAGGCAAAGGTGCCGAGTCCGGGACCATGCGCTTCGGTCGCGTCGGCGACCACGTTGACGATCTCGCTGCCATACTTCAGTGTGCGCAGCTTGTCGAGCGTGAGGAACGACGTGCCGGCGAAGTTGGCTTCCATACCCAGCACGCGGTCGAGCTCGATGGGATGTCCGACGGATTCGTGAATCTGCAGTGCAAGTTGCGACGAATCGAGGATGATGTCGAACATTCCTTCCGGACACTGATCCGCAGAATGCAGCGCGACCGCTTGCTCTGCTATTTCCTGCGCGTGATCGAGTAAATGCAGCTCCTCGATCAGCTCGTAGCCCTTGTTCTGGAACTGTCCGCCGAAGGAGTTGGGATAGGAGCGCTTCTGAATCGCACTGCCCTCAAACGAATGCGCGGCATAACCGGCGCCGCAACTTGTGATGGTCTGATGAGTCTCCGCGCCTTCGCTGGAAAAGAACCATTGCTCATAGCGGCGAAAGTTCATGCTCGTCTCGGCAAAACTGACGCCTTTCACTTTGCGCAGATCTTCGTCGATGGCAAACAGCAGTTCCAGGTTCTTCTCGATCGGAATGGTGAAGGGATCGATTTTGCAGAGCGAACTCCATTCGGCCTTGGCCGCCGGTTCGGGGACCATGAGCAGATCGCCGGTCTTCACCGTAGCGGAAGCTTTGGCGATGTCGACAGCTTTCGCGGCGCAGGCTTCAACACCCTCACGCGAGAGATCGTCGGTGGCGGCGAATCCGAAAGCGCCATTGGTGATGACGCGAATGCCGATGCCGAGCGATTCCGCATCAGAGGCCGCGCCGATCTTGCCGTTCTTCGTAGCCAGCGAGCGATTGCGCTCGTCAACGATGCGAGCTTCGGCCAGCGATGCGCCGCGCAGTTTTGCCGTCTCCAGCGCCCATGAGGCGATTTGTTTCATTGCACCTCCATGATTGGCAATGATAGCGTGACAGGCGCATTGCCGCTGGGTGCCCCGGGTCTGACGATGTTCGCATGACCGCCTCGACCGACTACTTGGTCGCAGTCTTTGTGGGCGGCCGTGAGTCCAGAAACGTCACGATCTGCCAGCGCTCTTGCTTTGAAAGTTGCGTCCAGGACGGCATTCCGGAACTCACCTTGCCCGTGGTGATGAACCAGTAGACCTCACCCGGCTTCGCGTTTCGTATCGACGGGGTGTCCAGAGCCGGCGCCGGGCCCATGCCCTGCCTGTTGCCGCCGTGGCACTGTGCGCAATTTCTTGCGTAGAGCTGCTTGCCCGCCGCGGCGGCCGGGGCGCTTTCGGCGTAAGGATTCTTGTCAGCGCCAGCGGACGCTGGCGCGTTGCGGAACGTCGCTTGCTGTCCAACCGAAACTCCGATCAAAAGTATTGCGAATACGATGAGAGCTGAAAAAGTAAACCGACCGCGGACGAAGTTAGCCACTATGTTCCTCCTGCACTAATTCTACAAGTGCAAAAGCGGAAAGCAGCTTCGCCTGCATGTGTTCGATTTCAGAAAAAGAATTTTGCGCCCAGTTGTATCAGCCGAGGAGGATCGGCGTTGATGACTTGCCCGAAAGTGGCGCTGGCGATGTTTCCATCGACCGACTGCGGCCCGAAAAACTGAGTGTGATTGAACACGTTGAAGGCCTCCACACGAAACTGCAATGACTTGCTCTCGTTCAGGCGCACGTTCTTCAGCAGCGCCATGTCGAAGTTGTCCAGGCCCGGGCCGGAGAAAAATCGCCGCGGCACATTCCCCGGAGTGCCCAGCGCATTCTCGCTGAACTCCCCGAGATTGAAGTACGGCTGCTGATTGCGAGGATTGTGATTCAGATTGAGTGCGCCGCCGGTGTAATCCGGTTCATCGATTCCAAAGTTGTTGATGCCGTTCGGCTCCGCGCCCAGCAGCGAGTTGTCGCCATAGCTGTACAGCGTGACCGGAAATCCGGTGCTGAAATGGGTGATGCCGGAAAATTCCCAGCCCTGCGTCCACCGATTCGTAGCGCGGAAAAGCGTTTCCAACGGAATTCGGTAGTTGTAGCTGACAACGAAATTATGCCGTATGTCGAACGACGACAATCCATAACTCAGCGCGGGATTGATCGGATTCACCTCTTCTCCGAGGTTGGAAGAATCGTCCAGCGATTTGCCGTAGGTGTAACCCGCTGCCAGGCTCAAGCGCTTGCCCGTATGCCGCAGGCTGACCTGGAGCGCGTTGTAGTTGGATTGTCCAATGGTCGCCTGATAGGTGTCGCTGCCAAACGCGGGACCAAGCGGCGCGCGCGTTCCGTTAATCACCTGCCCCGAGGCCGAGGTATACACATTGTTCTCGCCGAAGGGACCACATGTTGGCGAGCCGGGCGCTACCTGGCTCGGCTGACTCAGGCTGAGACAAAGCGCCGGATTGCCGGGATTGGCCTCGAGCATCACCAGCAGCCGATGTCCCTCGTTGCCCACGTAGCTCACGCTCAGCACCGTATTCGTTCCTAGCTGCCGCTCCAGCGAAAGCATGTATTGCTCCACGTAGGGAATGCGATTGCTCGTGGCATATCCCGGAATGCCGCTGATGGGCTCGTACTGCGACCAGTTGATGTTCGAATTCGGGTTGCTGCTCGATGCCTGGCCGGTCGCCAGCGCCACCGGAAATGGCTGCCCTTGAAACTGTCCCGTTGACGCGGTGATGAACGGCGTAGAGAACAGCGGCGGCGCCGGACTGGAATAAGTGATGCCGAATGGCGCGTTACCGGCCAGAATCCCGATGCTCAGCGCTTCAATCGCCTCGTAGTAGATGCCGTATCCCGCTCGTATGCTGGTCGTGCCAGGATTGCCCAGAATCTTGCCCAGCAGCGTTCCCTCCTGCGCGCTGGGCGAGTACACCACTCCGATGCGCGGAGCGAAGTCCAGATTTCCGGGCGGCGCCAGCGTGCGCGACACTCCCGGATCGCCCGGGTACAGGATGCCCGCAGGCGCTCCCGGAAAGACGACGGATTGTCGGCCGGGCTCGAATGTCGAGATGCCGTTGTTCACCTCGTACCACGGCTCGATGCGGTCCCAGCGCAGACCGTAGTTCACCGTCAGGTTCGAGCGCGCCCGCCAACTGTCCTGCGCGTAAAGCCCCCAGTATTTGTTTCTCCCGTAAAACGGTTGCAACTGGCTCTGGTTGTACTGGCTGGGAACTCCCAGCAGGAAATCCGCAAAGTCCGATCCCGTCTCGCTTCCCGTAAACAGAAAGCTGCCATTGAATTGCGCAATCGCGTTGGTGTTGACCTGGTCGTAGTGGAATTCCACGCCGAACTGCATCGCGTGCCGGCCCACCACCTTGGAGAAATCGTCGATCCACTGGAACGTGTTGTTCACCTGCTTCAGTTCGTTAGCGTTGGTGCCGATGGAAAACGAATTGAAGACAATATTCTCCACCCCTTCGCCCTGCGGATTCAGCGGCACAATCCCAGCGGTCCCCGCTCCAGTCACAAACCCCTGCGACGCCAGGCTGGTGCCCAGCCCTCCCACCGGCTGGCCCAGGATGTTGTTGTCGCGCATGTAGCTGAAGTGAAATTCATTGACCGCGTTCGTGCCGATCGTCTTCGTGTCGCTCAAGCTGAACAGCTGCGCCCGGCCCAGGTACAGCGCGTTGAATCCGGGAACGCTGGCGCCGCTCTGGCCCACGGGATAGGGATTGTCGAGCGTGTAGTCGTCGATGAAATAGTAGGCCGATAACAAGCCCCAGCGACTGTCGTAATCAAGCCGATAAGAGCCCTTGTCATCGCGCAGAGTCTGGTTGTAGGCCGAGGTGGAAAAGCTGCTCGCTCCCACGTTCGGCGCGGGAATGTACTGCAACAGATTCCTGGCTGGCGCCGACCACGCTGACTGCGGAATCACCGCGTTCGGAAAAACACACTGCGCAGCAGTCGTACATCCCGGAGTGTAATAACGTTCGCCGGGGTAAACCGAGTATCCAAGTTCCTTCGACAGGAGATTCGCCCAGTACTGCCCGCTGACTGCTCCCGTCAGCGTGCTCGCCTGATCGATCAGATCACCAGAGCGGTCTTGCACCGTGGGAACCGCGATCTGCCCGGTATCGACTCCCTGGGTCAGCCGCGTGCCCTGGTAGTCGGCGAAGAAGAACATCTTGTTCTTTCGAATCGGCCCGCCCAGCGTTCCGCCAAACTGATTCTGGTCATACGTCCCGCGCGTGGGCGAGAAATAATTGCGCGCGTCGAGATCGGTATTGCGCAGGAACTCGAACAGGTCGCCGTGAAAACTGTTGGTACCCGACTTGGTGACGACGTTGATCTGTCCGCCGCTGTGGCCTCCGTACTCGGCATTGAAATTACTGGTGAGGATACGAAACTCCGCGATGGAATCCAGATTCGGAATGATCGCCGTGCCCGAGTTCACATCCTCTTCCGTATCGCTGCCGTTCACGATAAACGCGTTGGCGAACTCCCGCTGGCCATTGATCGAAATCGTTCCCGGACTTAAGTTGCCCGACGGAGAAAGCGCGCTCACCCCCACGTCCTGTTGCGTCTCGGAGGTCAGCGACGTGGCCGGAGCGACGCCCGGCTGCAGCGCCAGCAGGTCCGTAAAGCTTCGCCCATTCAGCGGCACAGCCGTCATAGTGGTTCCGCTGATCGACTCTCCCATCTGCGTGTTGGATGTGTCGGCCAGTGCTCCCTTCTCTTGCACCGTCACCGTCTCCGCATGTTCTCCAACTTTCAACAGTGCGTCGACCACCAGAGTGCCGTTGGCGTGGATCGCGATGCCACTCTCGACATAGGATTGGAAGCCGTCCTTTTCAATCGCGAGGTTGTAGCGCCCGAGCGGCAAATTGGGGAACGAGTAGAAACCGTCGCCATTGGTTGCCACCTGATACAAGACCTGAGTCTCGGTGTTCGTGGCCTTTACCGTCGCATGCGGTAAGACCGCGCCGCTGGCGTCCTTTACCGTCCCCGAGATGCTCCCGCCCACGCCGGCCCGCGCGAAAACCGGAAATAGCAGGAACAGCGTCCACACAAGAATCAATGAACCGCGCCGGCCCAGAAATCTCGGACCCAGGAAAGGAGAAGAGGAAGAAACCCTGACCTTACCGATACCACATCCCCCGGGCTCCCAGTCGGAAGCTCGGTTGCCGCCGGTAGATTCGTGTAACTCCCCGGCATCGATTTGGCCCACCAGGGAAAGGATTCGCCACCAATTCACAAAATGGCCTCAAGCGTATGAAATTAGTTTGACCTGCACCAACTGACATCGCTATACTTACAACTGTATTGCAGTTGCAACTGAGTTGCATATACTGCTTCTCTATTAAACGATACGCACGCAGTTACTACAAGCACCCCTTGCATTATTTGTTGCGACAGCGTTGCAATACTTCGCAACCAAGGTAGGGAAACTCATGCCGCTCCCTCAAACGGAAGCTCCCGGCGCTCTGCAGACCGCGTTACTAACTCGCGGCATCCGCATGACCCGCCAGCGTCGCGTCATCCTGGAAATCATCGAGACCGCGACCCAGCACCTCGACGCCGCTCAGATCCTGCGCAAAGCCGTCCGCGTCGATCCCAACATCAATCGCGTCACGGTGTATCGCACCTTGGGGCTGCTCAAGCGTCATGGCCTGGTCGACGAACTCGATCTCTTACACGTCAAGGGTGAGGGACATTTCTACGAGCGGCGGCCGCAGCGCGACCATATGCACATGACTTGTCTGCGTTGTGGCAAGGTGCAGGAGTTCGAGAGCGACCTCTTCGATCGCGTCAAAGGGCAGGTCGAACGCGACTGCCACTTCCACATCCTCGTCGCCCGCTTCGAGATCGGCGGCTACTGCGCCAGTTGCCGAAAATAATTTTTGGGTGGAGCACGCCTTTCAGGCGTGCATGGCAGCCAATGAACATGCGGCGGCTTTAGCCCCTGAGGTAACCGTTGCGGAACTTATGTCGGCGGATGACCAGGTACGCTGGCGCCGATCAGCGGCCCTTTTTGGGTTGTCATCCTGAGCGGAGCGTCCGCGTGCCTTATCGCTCCGCCGCGGTTGCGGAGCGGCGGACGCGCAGTCGAAGGACCTGTTGTTGTTCGGGGAGGCAGTTCATTCACTGCGGCGAAACTCAAGTCTCTCTTCTACCGCGCCTTCCGCATCGCACCCGCCCGCCCCACGATCGCCCTCACCAGTCCCGGAACCGTGTATTCCGCGGCTTCAACGTCCACCGGCAACCCGAATTCCCGCAGTGTCGCCGACGTCACCGGGCCAATCGATGCGCTGTGAATTCCATGGTTCGCCGTCGCCTTCTTCAATGCCGCACGCGCGGCGCGCAAGCCAAGTAGTCCCACAAAATTTCTTACCGTTGAAGAACTGGTGAAGGTGATCGCGTGCGGTCTTCGCTTCTCATTCCCCAGAACCGAGCGCAGTTTTGTCGCTGACGACTTGGGCGCAACTGTTTCGTAAGCTTCAATCACATCAACTGCAGCCGTCACCTTGCGCAGCTCGCGCGGAATCACATCCCGCGCGACTTTCGCTCGTACCAGCAGCACGCGCTTCCCTATCACGCGCTGCCGCAAGGCACTCACCACCGATTCCGCAACATATTCTTTCGGCGTAACGCTTACCGGTAGCCCGTGCTTTTCAATTGCGCCTTTGGTTGCCGGCCCGATTGCCGCAATCTTCAAATACCTCAGATCAGCCGCGCTCAGCTTCTTCCTTGCCATGCGCTCAAAGAGTGCTTCCACACCGTTAACGCTGGTAAGTATCAGCCAATCGTAGGATGCGAGATTTTCCAATGCACCGTCGAGCGCTCGAAACGACTTGGGTTTGCGAATTTCGATGAAGGGAATCTCGATGACCGCGCAGCCGAGATCACGCAGCTGTGACGACAGCGCGCCTGCCTGCTTCTTCGCCCGCGATACCAGCACGCGGCATCCGCAGAGTGGCTGCCCATTTGCGCCGGATTTCCGGGTGGATTTCATCGAGAGCGGTTAAGGACAGGTGAACAGATATCTCACTAATCTGCCGTCCCTACGGGACTCAGAATTTGTATAAATCGCCTACCCAGGACTTACGTCCTGGGCTAAGTTATGCCGCCCTTCGGGCTGTTTCATTCGGCGGGGAAACGCCGCAGCTTAGGAACGAACGATTCTGCCCAACTCACATTCATTGGCCAATGCCTTCTACGGCTGTTGCGCGGTGGCGGCCGCTGTGCCATAGACGTCTTCCAGAATCTGGTCCGCTCCGCGCTGCAGCAACGTCTCGCCCACCTGTTCCCCGAGAGCAATCGGATCAGCACCGCTCTGTGTCTCGCGCAGAATCACCGATCCATCCGCGCGCGCCACAATCGCGGTTAACTGCAGCCCGCCATCGCGCGCTTCCGCAAACGCCCCGATCGGCACCTGGCATCCGCCGCCCAGCTTGTTCAACAGCGCCCGCTCGCACGTCGTCGTCGCCCGCGCGGCCGGGTCATCCAGAAACGCCAGATGCTTCCGCATCGCCTCGTCGCCGGCACGAATCTCAATCCCTAGCGCTCCCTGCCCCGCTGCCGGACACATGAACTCTTCCGACAGAACTTCCTTCACCAGCTGCATCTTGCCCAGTCGCGTTAGGCCCGCCGCAGCCAGGATGATCGCGTCGTACTCGTTTTGTTCGAGCTTTCGCACCCGCGTGTCCACATTGCCGCGCAGCGCGTGAATCACCAGATCGGGCCGCGCAACTTTCAACTGCGCATGCCGGCGAAGGCTGCTGGTTCCCACTCGCGCTCCTTTCGGCAGCGCCGCAATGCTGTCGTACTTCACCGACAGAAAAACATCACGCGGATTGACGCGCGTCGTGATCGCCACCAGTTCGAACCCTGGTGGCAGCTCGGTCGGCAGGTCTTTCAGGCTGTGCACCGCGAGATCGACGCGCCCGTCGGCCAGCGCCTCTTCGATCTCTTTCGTGAACATTCCCTTGGTTCCGACCTGCGCCAGCGCAACGTCGGTGATCTTGTCGCCGGTCGTCTTGATGATCTCGAGCTCGACCTCGTGTCCCTGCTCGCGCAGGAGAGCTGAGATATGGTTGGCCTGCCAAAGCGCCAGTTGCGATCCGCGAGAACCAATCCTGAGCCGGGCCATCAGCGGCGCGCTCCTGTCTTTTCGCCGACCACAGCGTCGTCTTCGTGACTGGCAGCGGCAGCACGCGCGTCACGCAATCCAAACAACTTGCGCACCAGGTCAATTACGGTCGTGACCTCCGCCGACTCGCGGGCTGCACTCTTCAGTGTGGTGATGGGTGTATGCATGATCTTGTTGATGATGCCTCGGCTGAGCGCTTCGACGGCAAGTTCCTGCTCGGGTGTGAGCGTTCCCAGCCGGCCGCGTACGCGATCAATCTCGGCCTGCCTGACGGTCTCAAGATGCTCCTGCAGCGAGACAATCGTCGGCACCACGTCGAGCGTTTGCAGCCGTCCTTGAAATTTATCGACCTCCATCTGCACGATGGCTTCCGCGCGATCCGCTTCCACGCGCCGGTCCGCCACATGCGAGGAGACCACCTGCTGCAAGTCATCGATGTCGTAGACAAAGATGCCGTCCAGCTTGTTCATCTCCGGATCGATGTCGCGCGGCACCGCGATATCGATAAAGAACATCGGCCGATTGCGGCGCTTGCTCAGGAAGCGCTCGCCGTGCTCTTTGCGGAAGATAGCATGCGGCGCGCCAGTGGAGCTGATCACGATGTCGGCGCGCGGAATCGTCTCGTACAGCTGGTCGAATGGAATGGCTTCGCCGTTAAACTTTTTCGCCAGCGCCGCGGCGCGGTCATAAGTCCGATTGGCAACGTAGATTTTCTCCGCGCCATGTGCCAGCAGATGCCGCGCCGAGAGTTCACACATCTTGCCCGCGCCAACCAGGTAAACCGTCTTGCCCTGCAGATTACCGAAGATCTTCTTTGCCAGATCCACGGCGACTGACGCGATCGACACCGCCGACGTTGCCACCGACGTTTCATTGCGCACACGTTTTGCGACCGCAAACGCCCGAGTCAGCAACGCATCCAGCTGCGAATTGATCGCTCCCACCGCCCGCGCGGTGGCATAAGCCTCTTTCACCTGCCCGAGGATTTGCGGCTCGCCCACCACCATCGAATCCAGGCTCGAAGCCACGCGAAACACATGCCTCACCGCATCGCGCTCGTGATATTCGTAAAGGTGTTCGCGGTAGGGTGTCGGATCGAAACCGTAAAGCTGCTTCATGAAGCCGTTGAGATCGGCAGTCCCATTCGTCGTGCGCGCCAGCAACTCCACGCGGTTGCAGGTGGAAACGATCAGTCCTTCTTCGATCCCGGGATACGACGCCAGTTCCTTCACTGCCTCGGGCAATCGTGCCTCAGGAATGGCGAACCGCTCGCGCACTTCAACCGGCGCCGTCCGATGATTCACGCCGATGAGGACGAAGTTCATGAGGCAATAAACCTGTGCACGCGGCTGAAGTTATTGGCCGCCCATGCGCCTATCGCAACTACGAACGCCACTGTCGCCAGAAATGCAGCGCGGCGGCCACGCCAACCTGCCGTCCACCGTGTATAGAGCAGCAGCAGGTAGACGGCCCACATCAAGAACGACAGCAAAATCTTGGGATCGTAGAAGAACATCGGACCGTACTTTTCGATCGCCAGCACCGAGCCGGTCAGGATGCCGAACGTCATGAACGGAAAACCGAACAGCAGCGCGTGGTAGCCGATGTCGTCGATGGTCTGCAGCGGCGGCAGCCAAGTCAGCAGCTGCGTCCGCCGCTTCGACTTCAGTGCCCGCTCCTGCGCCAGGTACAGCAGGCTGGTCCCGAAGCTGAGAAACAGCCCCGCATATCCGGTGAAGATCAGCACCACATGGACAAAGATCCAGCCGTTACGCAGCAGCGGCGAAGTCAGCGTCACCGGCTTCTGCCCAATCGCCGAAGCAAAGGTCAGAAAAAACACAATCGGAAAAATGATGATGCCGGGCGAGGTCGTGCGATATCCGACAAAGAACACGAAGAACACCACCATCGCCAGGAAGGCCAGTAGCGATTCGGAATAGTGAATCGACGCCAGCGACAGGTGGCCGATCAGAATGGTCGATTCCACCAGCGAAACCAAATGGAAGATGAGGCCCAGCCCGACCGCCGGCTCGACGACCTTGCCCAGCAGGTTGCCCCGCTTACTCAACAGCAGGAGCGAGTACACCAATCCCACGCCGTAGCAAACCACCGCAACTCGAAGCCAGATTAGCGGCATAAACCCCATGAACGGTCATCCCACCCGTTCTACTGAAGTTAAGTATAGCTGCAGGACGCCGGGAGCCGAGTATGCATGTCACTAGACCCTGTGATCTGCGTCACATGACCTAAGTGCGAGAAAAAGGACGGGTTGGAACGGTGGAAGTGGGCCTTCAGGGCTGATTCCATGTAGCCCAGCTTGAAGAGATCCGCCACACCGCCTAGCTGGGGTAATGGAAGTGCACAATGTGCTGCGAAGCGATGGTCATGCCGTCGCGCATGGCGGGATGGAAGTGCCAGCGCGGCAAAATCTGCAATACCTTCTGCTCGATCCCGTAACCGATTCCCTGAATCAGCTTCGTATCGGTGACGTTGCCGTGAGGGTCGATGGTCACCTCGACAATCACATCGCCGGTCACGCCCACCGGCAAGTCCGCCCGCGAGACTGGCGGATCGGGATAAACGTCGGGGAATGCCGGTATCACTTCGTCGGTGGTCAGCGGTGATCCCGGAACCCGTCCAAACGGCGAGCCGCCACGCGCGGTCTCATCGGCTCCATTGTCCGCAACCGCTGCCGCTTTTTCATGCTTCGGCTGAGGCTTCGCCGGCTTCGGCTTCTTGGCAGCGGCTTGTAACGTCAGCCGCGACTTGTCATCTTCAGGCTTGGGCTGTTCCGGCCCAATCGACGCGACGTAGACGATCGACAGCGATCCTGACGATCCCGGAATCCCCAGTTGGGCGTCGGATGGTGTGACGAAGAGAGGAGCGGCCTGATAGCCCAACACGAACAAAACCGCAATCTGAATAGCAAACGAAAGCACCATGGATGTGCTCCATCGCTTGCGTTCCGGCTGCGGCAACTGCTCAAACATTGGCTACTCACCCCGTAGCTGTACGATTATGTGCCGAAATCGCCAGCCCTGTACAGCGCCTAAGCTGGTACTCGTCCCAAAACTCTGGTCCTTCCGATTAGACGATCTCGAGGGGCAAATGGGGGCGACTCAATCCTCTACGCCAATCGACTCCAGCAAGCTCGCCAGTAACTCCGCGTCAAGCAGCAACCGCCGTCCTTCATGCAACATATCGACGATCTCATCGAATCCCTGGATCAGCCGAAGTTTGACAGCCGCGTACTGTTCTGGCTCGCTCAAGTCGCGGCCGCGGCTGCTCGACCATGCTTTCACTGCTTCCGGCTGCAGGAAGATGCTGACCGCGAAGGTCGTTTTGCGATCCGCCGTCACGTCGAAGATGTACTCCGTCGAAGGCGCTTCGGGATCATCCTCCAGCGCCGGCCGCTTGCCGACAAAGTAGTACTGATAGACGTACCCTGTCTGCGCGGTACAGGTCTTGAGTGCGCGAACAGACATGATTGGCACCTTATTGTATGCCCCGGTCTGTGATCGGGCCCGACACTTTGTGCTTATGATTGACAGGCGTGGCGACAACTGCCTAGGCTATGAGCATGGAAGTTAACCTCAGCGACGACCAGAGAGCCTTTATTCGTGAGGCTCTAGAATCGGGGCGAATTCAACACGAGGAAGACGCTGTCCAAGAGGCAATGTTGCTCTGGGAGGAGCGTGAGCGGCGACGTATGCACATCCTGGCAGCCGTCGACGCCGCTGAAACCTCTTTCGCGCGCGGTGAGAGCCGCACCATAACGAATCGCGAGGAACTCGCCCAACTGGCCCGCGACGTCAAGCAGCGCGCCTCTGCAAGATTTTCAGTCCCACGGGATAGCCGCTGATGGCTGAATTCCGCCTCGCGCCGGAAGCGGAACTTGAATTAGACGATATCTGGTTGTACATCGCTCGTTCGAGCGGCAATATCGAAGTCGCCAATCGAGCCATCGACAGAATTACGGATCAGTTCTGGCTGCTCGCCTTACATCCTTGATATCGGTCGTCGGCGCGATCACGATCTGCGGGCCGGGCTGCGAACCTTCCCGGTCGACGAATATGTAGTTGTCTATCGTATTGAGGCCGGTGATGTAGTGCTGATTCTCCACATCTACCACGGAAGGCAAGATATCCCTTCGGCGCTAGACGAGTGACTCGGCTTAAAGAAGCGATTAGCAACTAGCTTAAGAGATCGCTTTTCGCTCGCTCGAGGTTCTCTCGGAAGCAGTTGTAAACGAGGATGAGACAGCCAAAGCCGATGGGTTTAGCTAACTGCTAATCGCTAATTGCTAATTGCTTCTTTCACTCCGTCGGTCTCTCCCGCAGAATCGCCGCCGAAGTCTCCGAGCTGACCGGCGAATAATACACCTCTTTGAACGTATATGACTTCGCCTTGTTCCCGATAATAGGCAGGATCTCCAGGTGCCAATGGTAGTCGTCTTCGATCGTCTTCCAGAAGCCCAGCGTCTCCGAGCGATGAATGGTGTTAGGCGAGGTGTGCAGCACCATGTGGAAGCCGTCGGCGATGGTGCGAATGCGGAACAGCGTGCGCCGCAGCAGCGCCGCGAAGTCGCGCATCGCACCGGATTTCAATGCGGTGCGTTCGAAGTACGCTTCGTGATTGCGCGGCGCGATCCACGTTTCATACGGCACCCGCGGCGCATACGGACACGCGGCGATATACTCGCCGCGGATTTCCACCACGCGTTGGCGCTGCTCCTGCTCCTGATGCAGGATGTCGCAAAAGACGCACCGCTCCTTCACGCGATAGTGTTCGCGCGCCGCCCGCAATTCGTACAATACGCGCCGCGGGACAAACGTCGTGGCCACGATCTCCGACGTTGGGTGATCGAACTCCTGCCCCGACATCGCGCCGTAATTCTTGAACACGCTGATGTATTTGAAACGAGTATCGCCCTTCAGATCCTGAATGCGCTGCCCGCAAAGCGCGAGATACTCTTCGATCTCGCGGTCGTCGGCGTTCCACAAGTGGCGATCATGACGCGCGTTCTCCACCAGAACCTCGTGCGCACCGACCGGCCGCATAGTGTCGTAAAGTCCATTGCCCGATCGCGCCGGATCACCATCGATCCCATAAAGAGGATGCGGATGCACCACCGCCCGCGCCGACCACGGGCTGCCATTCACCGTAGGCGAAGTGGCCACCACCTGCAGTGGCAAGCCGGACTCGGGACAGAACGGACAGAATCCACCTGCCGAGCTGCCGCCTTCGGGCTCGTCGCCGCAAATCACCCATGAGCGGGTGATGGGATCTTTGCGCAATTCCATCTTCCTTACTCTACGTCGCCGAGGCGCATGTGGGAAAGGGGGTGGTCGCTGAAGATAGTTGAGGCTATCGTCGCCAATTCCAAATGGGGAGTGTACCCATAGTCGAACTCGAGGGCCAACGGAACTCTTCTAACCTCGCACACATCACAGCCCACCGGCGCGCATCCGGCATGCAATGACCGTGGAGAGCTCACTGCCATGGTCAACCGGTCTGCCCCTGTATTTCTATTCTTCGCCCTTCTGACGCTTGTTGTGCTCGCCGGATGCGGCGGCTCTGCCCAGCCCGACCCGCCAACCCCGCTCAGCCCGAGCAACCTCAACCTCATCTTCATTGTCAGCGAGGACCTGGCCTACGCCGCTCCCGGCGACGTGAATCCGCGAACTGCAACCTCACCGATCGCGGACTGCAGCGCTCGCTGCTGCTGGCATCGTTCCTCAAGAAAAATGTGTTGGGCAATGAGAATGTCAATGCCATCTATACGCTTCAGCCGATGACCCACTTGCAGACCTCAGCGCAGTATCCCGACATGGTTCCACTGGAAACAATTCAGCAGTTCGCGGTGATGAACCAAGTCACGCTCACGTATGAGAACCTGCCCCCGGTTACTGGCAACAGCTATCCCGTCCGCGCATCCTATTCGTCGGCGCCGCTTCCCGATGGCGTGGCCCCGCCGTTTTCGCCGTGCTCGGACTGCCAGGGTCTCGACTTTCGCGACATGGATGGCGACAACGAGGCTCTCGTCGACAACATCATCAAGACAAATCCGCCGGGATTCTATGTCTTCTCGGCTCCCTGGGAAACCGTTCGCACGCTCATGGCGAAAATCAACCAGCTTGAGAGTTACAGCCTGACAACTCCGGCAACCTATGCCGGCCCCAACATTCTCTACGCAATTTCCATCACCCCGTCCGGCAACGCCAGCCTGCTCACCTATAACAGTGCTGCGAATCCATCCTGGTCCTACCCGGTTCTACCGGCTGGAGGAATCGTCGCCTCGCCGTGCCTCCCGGCAACGACTCACACGCTCTTTCACATTCAGGTAACCGGTGGGGTGAACGGAGCCGTGGTTCCGGCGGGAATCAATGTCAACCAGACACTCTACTTCGTTCGCCACGCGGAAGCGCATCCTGCCCGATGGTGGGACGACGGCAACTTCATCGCAGCGGGACAATGGCGCGCGCTGGATCTTCCTAACGCCCTGCGCGGCAAAATCCATCCCAACCTGGTTCTCTCCATCGATCCGGCTCAAACCCTTCCCAGCGCCGACGGCGGTGTCGACCAGGGTTACTCCTACGTCCGAACGAACTTCACCGTCGTGCCGTATGCCATTGCCAACGCTTTGCCCTACAGGCTGGCTGCGAGTTTCGACTTGATGGCCCAGAATCCCCCGCAACTGGCGACACAAGCCAGCCACTTCTTCTTCTTCGGCAACGAATTCTCCAATGAGAAGCTGCTGGTCGGCTGGGAGCACGATCACATTCCGCCCACGGTCAATGCCCTGCTCCAGACCTATCACGGCGGCCAAACGGTCCCCAACTGGCCGAGCGACGATTACGACACGGTGTGGACCGTAAAGCTCGACGCTCACGGCAATGTTTCGATCGATAACGCCACCTGCGAGGGCATCAGCTCGTCAGACCTGCCCCCAGCCCGCCGCAATTCTGATCAGTTGCCTGTTGCCGGTTGTCAGTTGTCGGCCCGGTGCCCCTGCCGGTGCCCCAGGTTCGGCCATCCTTGTGGCCTAACCTGGGTCTTCGAACTCAGCAGTCACTGATCGGCCATCGTTCGGCTGGTACTGCCAACTGACAACCGACAACTGATATGACTGCTACAATATTCTGTGTTGCCTTCTTCCATCCGCCTCATCGCTATTGATATCGATGGCACCCTGCTCGACTCCACCTCCCAGGTTTCGCACGCCAATCTGGAGGCCTTGCAGCGCGCCCACGCGGCGGGCGTTGAGGTCATCCTGGTCACCGGCCGCCGTCACCGCTTCGCTCTTCCGGTCGCAGAATCGCTCGGCTTCGATCTCTGGATTATCAGCTCTAACGGTGCGGTCACGCGCTCCACGCGGGGCGAATCGTTTCATCGCGACCTGATGCCGCGCTCGACGGCCCTGAAGATCTGCCGCCACATGCGCGAATTCCACAACCATCTGGTCATCACCTTCGACCGCGAGGGCATGGGCGCAATCGTCTGCGAAAGTCACCAGCAGCTCTACGGCGTCATTCAGCGTTGGATGGAAAAAAATGCGCCCTATATTGAATACGTCAGCCCCATCGAGAAGGCGCTCACCGAAGATCCCATCCAGACCATGTTCTGCGGCCCTATCGCGATGATGGAAAGCGCCAAGCGCCAGCTGCTGGAAAGCGACTTCACCGACGAAATCACAGTCTTGCAAACGAAATACGATCACCGCGATCTAACTATCGTGGATATTCTGAATGCCGGCTGCTCCAAAGGACATGCCCTCGAGCGCTGGGCGATCCACCGCGGCATCGACCGCTCGGAAGTGATGGCCATCGGCGATAATTACAATGACATCGAAATGTTGACCTTTGCCGGTCATCCGGTGATCATGGGGAATGCATCCGACGATCTGAAGCGCGACGGCTGGACCATTACTTTGCACAACGATGAAAGCGGAGTCGCCGCGGCCATCGAACAGGTGCTGAATGCGGATGCAACGAGGGTGAATGCGTAGGTATTTCACAGGATCATCGCGAGCGACGAGCCTGTTCTTGACGAGGAGTCGAGAGCTTGCCTTGAGCTTGCCGAAGGGGACCTGCTTTTTCCTTCTCGCGTTAATATTTTCGTTTCCGCTTCATGCCGCCGAGATGGCCAACCTCCGCAACGGCTTCAGCATTCGTCATGAGCATCACGAAGTTGTCGGCGACACCACGCGCCTGTACATGAGCGCCGATCCCGCCGCCGGTTACGTAGACGTTCCCACCGCCGAGATCGAAAGCTTCGAAGCGGCTCCGCCCGATCCATCCGACACCACGGCTCGACCGACCGGCCCAATGGACCTGAAGTCGATCGTCAGCGCAGCCAGCAATCAGCACCAGGTGGATGCCGACTTCATCGCCAGCGTGATTCACGCCGAAAGCGCCAACAATCCGCGAGCCGTCTCTCCCAAAGGTGCGCAAGGACTGATGCAGCTGATGCCGGGAACCGCAGGCAAGCTGGGCGTGAAGGACAGCTTTGATCCAGCCGACAACGTCGATGGCGGCGTGCGTTATCTGCGCGAGTTGCTGCTGCTCTACAACAACGATATGGTGAAGGCGCTGGCGGCATACAACGCGGGCCCGGAGCGTGTTCAGCAATACCACGGCGTCCCACCCTATCGTGAGACGCGCGCCTACGTCGCTCGCGTCATCACCGATTACAACCGCAAGAAGCTGGCCGAGCGCAAGCAGCAGCAACCCGCCAAAGCCACTCCCGAGAAAGCAACTCTCACCGCGAGCAAATCCGCTTCGGCCTCCAAAGACCAATAGCGCGTTTGACCTCGCCTCCCCGCTCATTTACCTTGACCCTTAGACCTCGCGGGCGATTCGGACTGATTCTCGTTCATGAATAAGAAGCGCATTCTGGTGCTCGGCGGCGTTCTGGTCGCGCTCTGTCTCCTCGTCTATCTGCAGGTCCGGGCGTGGAAAACCTTCGACTGGGCCATGTTCTGGAACCGCACCGAGCACGTGAACTGGCTCTACATCTTCTATGGCCTGGCGCTGACCTACATTGCCTACGTGTTGCGCGCCGTGCGCTGGCGCATCTTCCTCAAGCCCGTTCGCCAGACGACTACCGCGCGTCTGCTGGCGCCGCAATTCGTCGGCTTCTCGGCATTGGCTCTGCTGGGACGCGCCGGCGAGATGGTGCGGCCTTACATCATCGCCAAAAAAGAACGCCTGACATTCACTTCGCAGGTTGCCGTCTGGGGCGTGGAACGCATCTTCGACATGGGCAGCTTTGCCGTGATGCTGGCCATCAGCTTCCTCTCGCCCGACCTGCGCGCTCTTCGCTTCTATCGCCAGCTGCGCGAGTTTTCCATTGTGCTCATCGTTCTGATCCTGGCGCTCATCGTCTTTATCGTCATCGTGCGCCGTTCCGGCGACCGCGTGGCCGACTTCCTGCACGATCGCGTCGTGGGCTTCGCGCCCAGGCTGGCACATCATCTCCGCGATAAGGTCCGCTCGTTCAGCCATGGACTGGAAACGATTCAGGACGTCAGCTCGGCGTTGCAGCTGATTGGCGTCTCGCTGTTCATGTGGGTGCTGATCGCGTATGCGTACTACGCCGTCACCCACGCTTACCCCGGCGAACTGCAAGCTCTCACGCTGCCCCACGAGATCGTGTTGATGGGGTCCAGCATGGTCGGGTCGATGCTGCAATTGCCCGCGGTCGGCGGCGGCTCGCAGCTGGCGACGATCAGCATGCTGAGCTCGGGCTTCGGCATCGAGCACGAACTTGCTGTCAGCTGCGGCATGATGCTGTGGGCCATAACCTTCATGTCGGTGATCCCCACCGGCCTGGCCATCGCCCGCCACGAGCACGTCTCGATCCGCTCCGTCGCCGAAGCTGAAGAGAAAGCCGCCGCAGTGGCGGAGTAGCTCTGCCTCTGGCTCTCAGTGATCTCTGTGTCCTCTGTGGTGAAGTCCACCGCCTACGCGCGGATCAAACTGCGAGTTTCCCCTGTTACAATCAACTCACGGGCACATCGCCCGCTTTCTCCTCCATGAAGTGCCCGTTTTGCGGCTTTGAAAACGATAAAGTAGTCGATTCGCGCGAAAGCAAAGAAGGCGAATCCATCCGCCGCCGTCGTGAGTGCCTGAAGTGCGAAAAGCGCTTCACCACCTACGAACGCATCGACGAAATCCCCTACATGGTGGTGAAGAAAGATGGGCGGCGGGAAAAGTTCGAGCGCCAGAAAGTACTCAACGGCTTGCTGCGGGCGTGCGAAAAGCGCCCGGTCTCGATGGGCAAGCTGGAGCAGATCGTCAACGACGCCGAAGGCTTTGTTGTCGACTCGCCTGAGCGTGAGCGCAAGACCAGCGAGGTCGGCGAGCTGATCATGAATCGTTTGCGACGCATCGACAAAGTTGCGTACGTGCGTTTCGCTTCCGTCTATCTCGACTTCAAAGATGTTCGCGAGTTTATGGAAGAGTTGAAGGAATTACTGGATACCAAAGAAAATATGCCAGCTAAGGCTAAGGCCGAAAGCTGAGTTCGACAGTCATAAAACACATTCATGGCGCACAAAGTTACCTTAATTCCGGGCGATGGAATCGGCCCCGAAGTCGTCAACGCAAGCGTTCGTATTCTGGAAGCCACCGGCGTCAAGTTCGAGTGGGAGTCCTTTGCTGCCGGCGCCGAAGCCTACGAGAAATATCACGAGTACATTCCGAAAGAGCTGACCGAGTCCATCGAGCGCACCCATGTCGGACTGAAAGGGCCGGTCACGACGCCCATCGGCGGCGGCTTCTCCAGCATCAACGTCGCGCTCCGCAAGCAATTCGAACTGTTCGCTAACTTTCGCCCGATCCGCAATCTGCCCGCCGTCCCCACCCGCTATCCCGGTGTCGATCTCGTCGTCATGCGCGAGAACACGGAAGGCCTGTATTCCGGTATCGAGCACGAAGTCGTGCCTGGCGTGGTCGAGAGCCTGAAGATCATTACCGAAAAAGCTTCGACGCGCATCTCCAGATTTGCCTTCGAGTACGCGCGCAAGAATCACCGTAAGAAAATTCATGCCATCCACAAAGCCAACATCATGAAGCTCTCGGATGGTCTCTTCATCCGCTGCTCCCGCAATGTCTCGAAAGAATATCCCGAGATCACCTACGGCGAGCACATCGTCGACAACACTTGCATGCAGCTGGTGATGAACCCCTATCAGTACGACATGCTGCTGTTGGAGAATCTGTACGGAGACATCATCTCCGACTTGTGCGCCGCATTCGTTGGAGGCTTGGGATTGGTGCCGGGCGCAAACTTCGGCCACGAATGTGCGATCTTCGAAGCCGTCCACGGTTCGGCGCCTGACATCGCGGGTAAGGACGTCGCGAATCCGACCGCGGTCCTGCGCTCAGGAATCTTGATGTTGCGTCATCTCGGTGAAGAAAACGCTGCCAACCACATTCGCCTGGCGTTGGAAAAAATCTACGGCGAGAAGAAGCACACCACGCGCGATGTGGGCGGCACGGCAGGCACCACCGAATTCGCCGACGCGATGGTCGAAGCGCTCCACACTATCCCGCCTCCCCAGCCGGCGTTACAGGAAGTCGAGATATAAGAAGCATCTACAGCTGTACACAATCATGAGCAGCTTAGGCTTGCGATACCATCCTAGTCTGGACTCTTACGCCCATGAATTTCACTCGATCCAGCGGCATTCTTCTGCACCCGACATCTCTGCCGAGCCGGTTCGGCATTGGTGAGCTCGGTCCCGAAGCGCACGCCTTTGCTGATTTCTTGCATGATTCCGGCCAGCGCATCTGGCAAGTTCTTCCACTGGGCCCGACTGGCTATGGCGATTCTCCGTATCAATGTTTCTCGGCGTTCGCCGGAAATCCGCTGCTCATCAGCATCGACCTGCTGGCGGAACGCGGCTACTTGAACCCGCGCGATGCCGCCGATCCTCCGGCGTTCCCAACAAAGCAGGTGGATTACGGCGCAGTGATTGCGTGGAAGCTGCCTCTACTCCACCAGGCATTCGAGGCCTTTCGCGGCGTAACTGCGGACCAGGCCGAGTTCGAGGCTTTCTGCCAGCGCCACGCTCACTGGCTCGACGACTATGCGCTGTTCATGGCGCTCAAGCAGGCCCACGATCTCGTGATCTGGCTGGAGTGGGACCGCGGGTTGGCGCTCCGCGAACCGTCTGCGCTGGAGAGCGCTCGCAGCCGGCTGCGCGAGGAGATCGAATATCACAAGTTCCTGCAATTTGAATTCGAACGCCAGTGGTGCGACCTGAAAGCGCATTGCACCCGCGACGACATTCGCGTCATGGGCGACCTGCCGATATACGTCGCTCTCGACAGCGCCGACGTCTGGGTGCATCGCGAGCTATTCGAACTCAATGACGATGGCCACCCGCACGTCGTCGCCGGCGTTCCGCCTGATTACTTCAGCGCGACCGGTCAGCTCTGGGGAAATCCCATCTATCGCTGGGACCAGCATGCGAAGACCGGATATGTTTGGTGGGCGGCTCGCTTCCGCCGCGCGTTGGAGATGCTGGACATGATCCGGCTCGACCACTTCCGCGGCTTCGAAGCCTATTACGAGATTCCTGCCGGCGATGTCACGGCGGTCAACGGTTCATGGGTGAAGGGTCCGGGCGCTGACTTCTTTCAGGCAATAACCGCGGCCCTGGGCGAGTTACCAATCGTCGCAGAAAACCTCGGCGTGATCACGCCCGAGGTCGAGGCTCTTCGCAAGCGGTTTTACTTTCCCGGTATGGCGATCCTGCAATTCGCCTTCGGCAACGATCCTCAAGCGCCCGACTTCAAGCCGCACAACTACGGTCATCATCTCGTCGCTTACACCGGCACGCACGACAACGACACTGTCGTCGGATGGTGGAACAGTAAAGCCGGCGCGGGCAGCGTTCGCACCGCCGCCGATGTCGAAAAGGAGATGGCCTACGCGCGCCGCTATCTGAACAGCGACGGCAGCGACATCAACTGGGTGATGATCCGCGCGCTGATGGCATCGGTCGCGAATACCGTGCTGTTCCCGCTGCAGGACGTGCTGGGTGTCGGCAGCGAAGGCCGCATGAACCTTCCCGGCAGTTCGTCGGGCAACTGGCGCTGGCGCTTCCAGCAGGGCAGCTTGACGCCGGAAATCAGCGCGCGCCTGAAGGAGTGGGCGGAAACCTACGAGCGATAGGAAATCTGCTCACCCCTACGCATGCTTGTGCGCCATGAGCACAGGGTCTAATTTCGAGGATCGCCGGAGGGGTCGACCACAGAGACGGCACTTCGCCCCAGCGGCCTCCTGACGCCGAATGCGGCGGTATTCTTTTTGACACTCCGTTCAGCCTTCTCCAGCCGTCTCCGCGCGCAAATCGGATAACAGTCCCGGGAAGATCACAATAAACACTCCGTGTCCTCCCGTGCCTCTGTGGTGAGCACATGGAAACTATAGGCGATTCGCAAGCGCGAGCGTATGATGTTCCCCGCATTGGAGGGAGCATGTACTTCGAACAGTTTTACCTGGGCTGTCTGGCGCATGCCTCGTATCTTTTTGGTTCGGACGGCGAAGCCGCAGTGGTCGATCCGCAGCGCGACGTCGAGATCTACATCGAAGCCGCCGAAACGCAAGGCCTCAAGATTCGCCACATTTTCGAGACCCATCTGCACGCCGACTTCGTCTCGGGACACAAGGAACTGGCGGCGCGCACCGGTGCAACCATTTATATAGGCAAAGCGGCAGAAGCGACCTTCCCTCACGTCGGCGTGTCTGATGGCTCGGAGGTGCGCGTGGGCCGATGTCGGGTCAACATACTTGCGACCCCGGGCCACACCCTTGAAAGTTCCTGCCTGCTGCTCACCGACGAAGAAAAATCCCCAACACCTTTTGCAGTTCTCACCGGCGACACATTGTTCATTGGCGATGTTGGTAGACCGGACCTCTCGAAGAGCTACACGCCGCAGCAGCTCGCCGGAATGATGTACGACTCCCTGCATCAGAAGCTGATGACGTTGCCAAATGAGGTTCTGGTCTATCCGGCGCACGGAGCGGGTTCGCTGTGCGGGCGCAACATGCGCGCCGAGCGCTCGTCCACCATTGGCACCGAGCGGCTGACCAATTACGCGTTGCAGATCAAAGATCGCGACGAGTTCATCCGGCAGATGACCTCGAACCTGCCTGCTCGTCCTGATTATTTCCTGGAGGATGCAGCCATCAACCGCGCTGGAGCTGCGCCTCTCACCGAATTGCCTGAGTTGCAGCCGATTGCGCCCGCAGAGCTGAAGCACATGTTGGATAAAGGCGCAATTGCGCTCGACGTGCGGCCCGGCGATCAGTTTGCCGACGCACATGTTCCCGGGTCGATCAATATCGCGCTGTCGGGACAGTTCGCTTCGTGGGCAGGAGCGGTGCTTGGACTGTCGTCGCAGCCAGTGCTGATTGCCGACACGAAAGATCAGTTGGCGGAAGCACGCATGCGGCTGGCGCGCGTGGGCATCGAAGACGTGCGCGGATACCTCGACGGCGGCGTACAAGCATGGAAGCGGGCTGGTTTCGATCTGGCGCAACTGCCGCAGATGACGGTGCGGGAACTGGCCACGGACGATCACATTTTACAGGTACTGGATGTCCGCAGGCAGGGTGAATGGGAAGCGGGACACATTCCCGGAGCACACTGGTATCCGCTCGATCGCTTCAAGGCCGCATTGCCCCCGCTCGATCGCAACGTGATGACGGCGGTCCATTGCAAGAGCGGCTATCGCAGCATGATTGCCTCCAGCCTGCTTAAGCGAGCCGGTTACAAGGACGTGATCAACGTGATCGGCGGCTTCGATGCCTGGGAGCAGGCGCAATTACCTACCACAGCGACAGCCTCGGTGGGAGCCTAGCTTACCGCTCATCGGCTGGCGGCCGATTCTCATCACGCAGGCGCCGACGGACAGAAAAACAATTCTGCCGTCGGCATTTTCCTGATCTGGCACTTGCTCTGGTTCTGCCCCGATAATTTTGTTTGCTTGTGGTCGGCGGCTCCGCTACCTTCTCCACAGCCGCGACAACAGCAGTCGATGAAGTAGGAGAGCGGGTCGGCGTCCAGCGGTCGGCTCGCACACGGGAGGTCCATTGGGCGATTCAGGGTCACTGCTTCAGAAAATTCCGGATGACTACAAGCCGCTCGCCGCTGTGGTGATCGGTTCCATCATCCCGGTGGCCATCGTTTTGTTCCATGGGACCGGACTCCATAACATCATGGTCGGCCAGGACCGATGGCGGGCACGCCTGTTCGCTCATCAACCTCACCTAACCGGCGCCGCACTCATCTTTGGTTGGGGCGTCTTTCTCATGCTCTTTCTCCAGATGGTGGAGATCCTCATCTGGTCGCTCTTCCTCAACCGGCTCGGCCTTATTAAGAGCGTCCACGACACCATCTATTTCTGTGCCAACGCTTACACCACGCTGGGAATGGGAAAGATGGAACTCGATCGGCCCTGGCGTCTCATCAGTCCCATCATCGGCATCTCCGGTCTCTTTACTTTCGCTTGGACCACCAGCGCGCTGGTCGATATGGTCACCGCTCACCGGCAAGTGGTGGAACAGGTGCGAGCCAAACGCACCCCACCAAAATCCGCTAAAGAACCCACCTCATAGATCTGATGAACTCTGCAGAGTCAGCCTCCCGCGTTGACCTTTCGGCTTAGGGATAAGCCAACCTTGCCTCAATGACTCGCATCTAATTTCGGTCTGCGCCGTACTGGCCGACGGATCCTCCTATCGCCACCATGGAGCGTCATTTTCTGCCAGTCCGGCAAGTTTTAAACACCTTAGCCGGTATTACGAATAACATCTTTGTTCGCTCGCGATGGAGATGATTTATCATTTCCAACCGCGGTCGCCGTTAGCTCGTACCGCTCTGGTGCAAGCTGGGTTCTCTTCACGGGAATCAACTATGAAGTTTTGCCAACGTGATCGCGCTCCACGTTTCTTGTTGTGCAGTTCTCCTCCTCCCAACGGTGGCTACTCGTCATCCTCTGCGCCAACGGAGATAAGCATTCATGAAGAAAAATAGCTCCAGCACCGCGACTGCGTCCGCGCCCGTGGCTGCCCTGGATGGCCTCACAGCTCCGGGCAACGGTCATGCTGCCGCGATTGCAGAACCGTCAACAGCCGACCTGAGCGCCATTCTGGCCAGTTTGCAGCGAATGCAGCAGGGCGACTTCTCGGTTCGCCTGCCGGGATCATGGACCGGCTTGCCGGGCAAGATTGCCGACACCTTCAATGACATCATCGCTGCCAACGAACAGATGGCGCGGGAACTGAAGCGCGTTGGACAAGCTGTCGGCAAGGAAGGCCGCACGCGTGAGCGCACGCGATTCCGAACTGCCAAGGGTGCCTGGGGCGAGATGGAGGTCTCGGTCAATACGCTGGTCGATGACTTGCTCCGTCCGACGACGGAAGTGACGCGAGCCATCGCCGCTGTGGCGCAGGGCAATCTGAACCAGACCGTGCGACTGGACGTCGACGGACGCCCGCTGGAAGGCGAATTTCTCCGCTCGGCCAACATCGTCAACACGATGATTCAGCAGCTGAGCGTATTCACTTCGGAAGTGACGCGCGTCGCCCGAGAGGTTGGCACCGACGGCAAGCTCGGCGGACAGGCCGTTGTGCCCGGCGTGGCCGGTACGTGGAAGGACCTCACTGACTCGGTCAACTCCATGGCCAGCAACCTGACCAGTCAGGTGCGAAACATTGCGGAAGTCGCGACGGCCGTGGCTAGCGGCGACCTCTCGCGCAAGATCACGGTCGACGTCCGCGGCGAGATTCTGCAACTCAAAGAAGCTATTAACACGATGGTCGACCAGTTGCGCTCGTTCGCTTCCGAAGTTACGCGCGTCGCCCGCGAAGTCGGAACCGACGGCAAGCTCGGCGGTCAGGCTGTCGTACCCGGTGTCGCCGGCACGTGGAAGGACCTTACCGACTCCGTCAACGCCATGGCCGGAAACCTCACGGCGCAGGTCCGCAACATCGCCGAAGTCACGACCGCCGTGGCTCGCGGCGACCTCTCTCGCAAAATCACCGTCGACGTGAAAGGCGAAATTCTCGAACTCAAAGAAACCATCAACACCATGGTTGACCAGCTCAATGCCTTTGCCGGCGAAGTCACCCGTGTAGCCCGCGAAGTCGGCACCGAAGGCAAGCTCGGCGGTCAGGCCAACGTTCCCGGTGTCGCCGGCACGTGGAAGGACCTAACCGACAACGTGAACTTCATGGCCTCGAACTTGACTGGCCAGGTCCGCAACATCGCCGAAGTCGCGACGGCGATCGCCAACGGCGATCTTTCGCGCAAGATCACCGTCGACGTGCGCGGCGAAATTCTGCAGCTCAAAGAAACGCTGAACACGATGGTCGATCAGCTCAACCGCTTCGCCGGCGAGGTCACGCGCGTAGCTCGCGAAGTCGGAACCGAAGGCCGCTTGGGTGGTCAGGCCAACGTCCCTGGCGTCGCCGGAACGTGGAAGGATTTGACCGACTCTGTCAATTCCATGGCCGGTAACCTGACGGCTCAGGTGCGCAACATCGCCGAGGTGACGACCGCAGTCGCTCGTGGCGACTTGTCGCGCAAGATCACTGTCGACGTGAAGGGAGAAATTCTGGAGCTGAAGAACACCATTAATACGATGGTGGATCAGCTGAACGCCTTCGCCAGCGAAGTCACCCGCGTAGCTCGAGAGGTTGGAACCGAAGGCAAGCTCGCTGGCCAAGCTGAGGTGCCCGGTGTCGCCGGAACCTGGAAGGACCTTACCGACAACGTGAATTTCATGGCCGGCAACCTAACGGCTCAGGTGCGCAACATCGCAGAGGTCGCGACGGCTGTGGCCCGCGGCGATCTGTCGCGCAAAATCACCGTCGACGTGAAAGGCGAAATTCTCGAGCTCAAAGACACCATCAACACCATGGTCGACCAGCTGCGCGCGTTCGCTTCTGAAGTGACCCGCGTGGCTCGCGAAGTCGGCACCGACGGTAAGCTCGGCGGTCAGGCTGCGGTGCCCGGTGTCGCCGGCACATGGAAAGATCTCACCGACTCCGTCAACTCAATGGCCAGCAACCTGACCAACCAGGTGCGCAACATTGCCGAAGTGGCGACGGCCATCGCCAGCGGCGACTTGTCCAAGAAGATCACGGTGAACGTCAGCGGGGAAATTCTGTTGCTGAAGGAAACCATCAACACCATGGTCGACCAGCTCAACGCATTCGCCGGTGAGGTTACGCGCGTGGCCCGCGAGGTCGGCTCCGAAGGCCGCTTGGGTGGCCAGGCGAACGTGCCCGGCGTCGCCGGCACCTGGAAGGACTTGACCGACTCTGTAAACTCGATGGCCGGCAATCTCACCGGCCAGGTCCGCAACATCGCCGAAGTGACGACCGCTGTCGCCCGCGGCGATTTGTCGCGCAAGATCACCGTCGATGTGAAAGGCGAAATTCTCGAGCTGAAGAACACTATTAACACCATGGTCGATCAGCTCAACGCATTTGCAGGAGAAGTCACGCGCGTGGCCCGCGAAGTCGGAACCGATGGCAAGCTTGGCGGTCAAGCCGAAGTCCCTGGCGTCGCCGGTACGTGGAAAGATCTCACCGATAACGTGAACTTCATGGCCTCGAACCTGACTGGCCAGGTGCGCAACATCGCCGAGGTCGCGACTGCCATCGCCAACGGTGATTTGTCCAAGAAGATCACCGTCGACGTGCGCGGCGAGATTTTGCAGCTCAAAGAAACGCTCAACACCATGGTCGAGCAGCTGCGCTCGTTTGCGGCCGAAGTTACGCGCGTGGCTCGTGAGGTCGGCACCGACGGCCGCCTCGGCGGACAGGCCAATGTGCCCGGTGTCGCCGGAACATGGAAGGATCTCACGGATTCCGTCAACGCCATGGCCGGCAACCTCACCGCGCAGGTGCGCAACATTGCCGAAGTAACGACCGCCGTCGCTCGCGGCGACCTCTCGCGCAAAATCACTGTCGACGTGAAGGGCGAAATTCTGGAGCTGAAGAACACCATCAATACCATGGTCGACCAGCTCAACGCCTTCGCGGCCGAAGTCACGCGCGTCGCCCGCGAGGTCGGCACCGATGGCAAGCTCGGCGGTCAGGCGCAGGTACCCGGCGTCGCCGGCACGTGGAAGGATCTTACCGACAACGTCAATGTAATGGCGGCCAACCTGACCGAGCAGGTGCGCGGCATCGTGAAGGTGGTGACCGCGGTCGCCAACGGCGTGCTCACGCAGAAGCTGACGGTGAACGCGAAGGGCGAAGTCGCGGCTCTCGCCGACACCATCAACAACATGACCGACACGCTGGCGACTTTCGCTGATCAGGTGACCACGGTCGCTCGCGAAGTCGGCGTCGAAGGCCGTCTCGGCGGACAGGCCAACGTTCCCGGTGCCGCCGGCACATGGAAGGATCTGGTCGACAACGTCAACCTGCTTGCCGACAACCTGACCAACCAGGTGCGCGCGATTGCGGAAGTCGCAACCGCGGTGACCAAAGGCGACCTCACGCGATCGATTCAGGTGGAAGCCCGCGGCGAGGTGGCAGAACTCAAAGACAACATCAACACGATGATCAACAACCTGCGCCTCACCACCGAGCGCAACACTGAGCAGGATTGGCTCAAAACCAATCTCGCCCGTTTCACCGGCATGTTGCAAGGTCAGCGCGAGCTGACCACGGTAGGACGCATGTTGCTATCGGAGCTCGCTCCGCTCGTCAATGCTCAGCAGGGACTGATCTATCAGACTGACGCAGAAGAATCGGGGACGATGGTTCTGTTGTCCGCATACGCCAATGCTCCCGATGGCCATCTGGAGCGCGTCAAGATCGGCGAAGGATTGGTCGGCCAGTGTGCGGCCGAAAAGCACCGCATGCTCATCACCGATCTGCCACCCGATCTTACGGTCCCGATCCGCTCCGGCTTGTTCGAAGCGGTTCCGCGCAACGTGATCGTCTTGCCGGTGCTCTTCGAAGATCAGGTGAAGGCCGTCATCGAGCTCGCGACTTTGAGCGCATTCACTGCCTCACACCTTTCCTTCCTCGAGCAGCTGACGGCCAGCATCGGCATCGTACTGAACAGTATCGAGGCCACGATGCAGACGGAAGCGCTGCTCAAGCAGTCGCAGCAGTTGGCGACCGAGCTCCAGTCCCAGCAGAAAGAGTTGCAACAGACCAACGAGCAGCTGGCGCAGAAGGCGCAGCAGCTCGCCGAACAAAACGTCGAAGTCGAACGCAAGAACCAGGAAATCGAGCAGGCCCGCCGCGCGCTGGAAGAGAAAGCCAAGGAACTGGCACTCACCTCGAAATACAAGTCCGAGTTCCTGGCCAACATGTCGCACGAGTTGCGTACTCCGCTCAACTCGATTCTGGTGCTGGGCCAGCAGCTCGGCGATAACCCCGAAGGCAATCTCACCGGCAAGCAGGTGGAATTCGCGCGCACCATCCACGGCGCCGGAACCGATCTGCTCAACCTCATCTCCGACATTCTTGACCTGTCGAAGATCGAATCCGGCACCGTGTCCGTCGACGCCGAAGAAGTTTTCTTCGCCGGCCTGCTGGAGATGATCGCACGTCCGTTCCGTCACGAAGCGGAGAACAAGAAGCTGTCGTTCGAAGTGCACACCGATCCGCATCTCGGACGCAGCCTGGTTACGGACTCGAAGCGTTTGCAGCAGGTGCTCAAGAACCTGCTATCGAATGCGTTCAAGTTCACCGACCAGGGCGGAGTGCGGCTCTCGGTCTTCCCGGCGGAGAGCGGCTGGAGCGAGAATCACCCCGTCCTCAGCAACGCCGCTTCAGTCATCGCCTTCGAAGTCGCCGATAGCGGTATCGGAATTCCGCAGGAGAAACAGAAGATCATCTTCGAGGCCTTCCAGCAGGCCGATGCGGGCACCAGCCGCAAGTACGGAGGCACCGGACTGGGTCTTGCCATCAGCCGCGAACTCTCCACGCTGCTGGGCGGCGAAATCCAGTTGCGCAGCACGTTCAGCAAGGGCAGCACGTTTACGTTGTACTTGCCGCAGACCTATGTCGGCCCCGCTGGCGCTGGTGTTACACCCGAGACTGCCAGTGCTGCTGCCGCTGCTGCCGCTGCAGCGCTGCAGCGGACGGCGGCGACGGTTGCCGAACGCCCGACCGAGCAGATCGAGGACGATCGCAACAAGCTGGAACCCGGCGCGGCCGTGCTGCTGATTGTCGAAGACGATCCGCACTATGCTCGTGTTCTGTGCGATCTCGCACACGACAAGGGCTTCAAAGTCCTGGCCGCAATGCGAGGTGCAGAGGCTCTCGCCCTGGCTCGTGAGTATCATCCAACGGCTGTCTCGCTGGATGTCTTTTTGCCCGACATGCTCGGCTGGACGGTGCTGAATCACCTGAAGCAGGATCCCAGCACACGGCATATTCCGGTGCAGATGCTCACCATGGACGAGGACCGCCATCATGGACTGTCGCGCGGAGCGTTTTCGTTCGTCACCAAGCCAACCACCACGGAAGGCCTCGATGCTGCGCTGCTGAAGATCAAGGAATACGCCACTCCGCGGCGCAAGCGGTTGCTAATCGTCGAAGACAATCCTGCAGAACAGTTGAGCGTTAGAGAGCTGCTGGGTTATGACGACATCGATGTCACCGTCGTTTCCACCGGCGCCGAGGCGCTCGAAATAATGAAGGGGCAGGCGTATGACTGCGCGGTGCTCGACTTGCGGCTGCCCGACATGAGCGGCTTCGAGGTTCTCGAGCAGCTCCGCGACGATCCCTCGCTCAGCGATTTGCCGGTGGTCGTCTTCACCGGAAAGGAGTTGTCGCCGGAGGAAGACGCTCGCCTGCACACGTTAGCGCGCAGCGTGGTCGTGAAAGACGTAGAATCGCCGGAACGTCTGCTCGACGAGACGGCGCTCTTCCTGCATCGCGTGGTCTCCGACTTGCCTGCGGAGAAGCAGCGGATGCTGGACCGGCTGCATCGATCCGACGAGGCGCTTGTCGGAAAGAAGGTTCTAGTTGTGGACGATGACGTTCGCAACATCTTCGCGCTCAGCAGTGTTCTAGAACGACGTGGGATGACGGTGCTCACGGCCAGCACGGGACGCGAGGCCATCGCCACCCTGGAATCGACTTCCGACGTCACGATTGTTCTGATGGACATCATGATGCCGGAAATGGACGGCTACGAAACGATGCAGGTCATCCGCCAGAATCAGGCCTTCCGCCGGCTGCCGATCATCGCACTGACCGCCAAGGCTATGAAGGGCGACCGCGAGAAATGCCTGGAAGCGGGAGCATCAGAATATCTGGCCAAGCCGGTCAATACCGATCAGCTTCTTTCCGCGCTTCGGATGTGGCTACACAGATAAGGAAGGTGTATGGCAACGCCAGCTCAGGCTAAACCCATGTCGCACGAGGACCATGCAACGCCGATGGACACCAATGAGAAGGTAAACATTCTCATGGTCGACGATCAGCCTGCGAAGCTCCTCAGCTACGAAGTCATACTGGGTGATCTTGGCGAAAATCTGATCAAAGCCACTTCTGCAACTGAGGCGCTCGAGCATCTTCTGAAGAAGGATATCGCGGTGGTGCTGACCGATGTCAGCATGCCTGACATCGATGGCTTCGATCTCGCCGAGATGATCCGTCAGCATCCGCGCTTTCAGAAGACCGCCATCATCTTTATCTCCGGCGTTCATCTCACCGATCTGGACCGCGTCAAGGGCTATCGTCAGGGTGCAGTGGACTACATCACTGTGCCCGTTATTCCTGAGCTGCTGCGTGCGAAAGTCAGCATCTTTGCCGAGCTTCATCGCAAGCGACGGCAATTGGAGGTGCTGAACCGGCAGTTGGAGCAGCGCGTCGCGGAACGCACGGAAGAGCTGCAAGAGCGCGCCGATTTGCTGGAACTCGCTTCAGAAGCCATCATGGTGCGCGATCTCAGTGGCACGGTTCAGTTCTGGAATTCTGGAGCGGAGGAACTGTACGGCTGGCGACGCGATGAAGTAGTCGGAAAGAACATTCATGACGTGCTGCGCACGCGGTCAACCGCCGGCGTGAACGGGACTTGGCAAAGCGCGCTCCTGGCCAGCGGACGATGGGAAGGCAATCTCATCCAATACAACCGCGATGGGGGTGAGATTGTTGTCGCGAGCCGGCAAGCCTTGAAGTCTGATGCCAACGGAGCCGCTGGCGCAGTCCTGGAGATCAACCGCGACATCACTGCCACTTTGCAAACCGAAGAGGCCCTGCGTAAGGCCGAGCGACTGGCTGCTATGGGCCGTGTTGCCGGCATCATCGCGCACGAAATCAACAATCCGCTGGAAGCCATCATTAACGCCTTCTATCTGCTCCGCGATCATCCCTCACTGGACGATGAAGCGCGCATCTATGCCAGTCTGGGTGAGGGTGAACTGCTTCGCATCGCGCACATTGTCAAGCAGACGCTGGGCTTCTACCGCGAATCGCAGCAACCGGTGCCGGTTTTTATTCCCGAGGTGTTGAATAACGTTTTGGAGTTGCAAGCGCGGCATCTTCAGATGAATCGCGTGACTGTCGAAACCCGCTATGACGGCAGTGCGACCATTTACGGCTTCCCCGCCGAGCTAAAGCAGGTTTTCCTGAACCTGATCGGCAATGCGGTACAGGCGATGCCGGAAGGTGGACGTCTGCGGCTGCGCGTGCACCAGTGCACCGATCCCAGGACGCAACTTAAGGGAGTCGCGATTGGCATCTGCGATAACGGTTCGGGTATTAAGCCGGAGGACGCCAAGCGCTTGTTTGAGCCTTTCTTCAGCACGAAGTCAGCAAAGGGCACCGGCCTCGGCCTTTGGATCAGCAAAGGCATCATCCAGAAACACGAAGGCACGATTCAGTTCCGTAGCGTTCGCACGTCGAGGAGTTGTGGAACTTGCTTCCGCATTTTTCTGCCCGAAGCGGTTTCGCGCGAGGTTGTGCAGGCCGCCAGCTCCGGCGACCTGAGTCAGTCGAATGGAGGCGCCCGTGCCTGAGTCGAGATCCGTCATCTTATGCGTGGACGACGAAACTGTTCCGCTGACGCTCCGACGGTTGGTGCTGGAAAAATCGGGTTTTGCAGTGGTACCGGCCAGTTCGGCCACCGAGGCACTGGATATTCTGAAGGCGCAAGCTGTCGATCTGGTCTTGACCGATCTGCTCATGCCCGGACTCAGCGGACTGGACCTGGCCCGTAAGATTAAAGAGCGCAGCCCGGCGCTTCCCATCATTCTCTTGTCCGGAGTAAACGAAGTTCCTGAGGATGCCGACTGTGCCGATCTGTTTCTCAGCAAAGTCGAGGGCCCGGTAGCTATGCTGGAAAAGATCTCTGAAATGCTGAAGAAGTCGCGCGGCACCACCGTATGAGATTTCGGCCGCGTGTAGCTCCACTCAGCTAATGCACGACTCCCAAACATCCGAGCGGATTATTTCTTGTAGACCACTCCACCTTTCATCACGAAGCTCACCTTCTCCACCACGCTGATGTCTTTAATTGGATCGCCGGACACCGCTACAATGTCCGCGAAGTAGCCAGGTTTGAGCTCTCCGATCTGCCCTTCCCACCCGAGCAGCTTCGCGCCATTGATGAGATCGGCTTGCAGGACCGCAGTCGGGGCCATGCCGTACTGTGCCATTAGCACAAACTCGCGCGCCTGCGTGCCATGTGGAAATGGACCAACATCCGAGCCGACCGCCATCGGCACACCCGCAGCCAGTTGCTTCTTGAATTCCTGTGCATGCAGATCCTGCATCTTTCGTTCGCGCTCTCCTGCGGCCGGACTCGAGGCATGATCAGCAAAGTACTCGACCACGGTGAACGTCGGCACGGCGGGAATGCCTTTCTCCCGCATGATGCGCATCGTTTCGTCACCAATTTGAAAAGCATGGTCGACGGATTCGACCCCCGCTTGTGCGGCATAAAGTGCCCCCGGATCTCCAGTGGCGTGGACCGCAACTCGTTTCCCGGTTCGCGCGGCTTCCGCAACTGCGGCGGCTAATTGCGCTTCGGTGTACTGGTAAGGCGTAACCAGCTTGCCATTCACTATCGTGTCGCGGCCCGTCTCGTAAATCTTGATGAAATCCGCGCCCTCCTTCACCTGTTCACGTATAACCTCGACTAACTGGTCCGCATTATTGGCATAGGTCGCGTTGGACAGGATATGTTGGGCGGGATTGAAGTGATTTGCATCTTCGTGTCCACCGAGAATGTCGATCGCATTGCCGCTGATGCGCAGTCTGGGGCCCGGAATCAGCCCAGCGTTGATCGCGTCTCGCACGGCGGTGTCGGCAGAGCCGGCGCCTTCGGTACCCATGTCGCGCTCGGCAGTGAATCCAGCCATCAAGTCAGCCTTGGCCGCCAAAGTCGCCAGGATGGTGCGCTGCGGAACCGACTCCTCGACCGTCTGCAAGTCCTCCGCGCCGAGATGTAGAAACAAGTGAACATGCGCGTCAATCAGCCCGGGTATCAGTGTGACGTCACCCAGATCAATGACCTCTGCTCCCCCCGGATGGTTGACCTTCTGACCTACCTCGGCGATCCGCTCGCCTTGCACAAGAACTTCGCCCGGTGAAACGATCTTGCCAGCTTCAACGTCGAGCAATCGCGCCGCGTGCAGGACTATCGGCTGCGGCTGGGATTGGGAATGGAGCGTGCCCGATAAGAAAAGACTGAAGACTAGCGCGCATGCAAATCTGAGAGTCGCCATAACGCAGGAATGCTAGCAGAAGATTACATCGGATGTTGATTATCCCGCTTTGGACTAAAGGAAAGTATCTCCCCTCCAGATTTTCTTCGTCCCCTCATCGCATTACGCCATATCATCGCCATAGATGCAGGTGAGGCATCTCGATTAGGACATTGCTGTTGTTAAATTACTAATTACTGCATTTATGCGTTTGCACCTTGGCGTAAATTCGAAGATGGCACTGGAGACGGTTCGCGATCACAAGACGCGATCGTTTCTAACCGTGCTGGGCGTAGTGATTGGCGTCGCCGCCATGATCTTCGTCGCCTCGATCCTGGTGGGCGTCAGCCGCGACATTCAGGGCTACCTGGAAGACTACGGCACCAACACGCTTTTCATCTTTCGCTGGGACTTCGCCATACAGATCGGCCGCATGAGCCAGGAGGAGCGCAATCGCAAGCCGCTGACGCTGGAGGATGCGAAGGCGATCCGCGCCGAGTGTCCGCACGTGAAGAGCGTGACGGTTCAGGTATTCCCGCGCATCGATCCCGACGTGCGGCGGCTGCCGCTGCGCGTGGCCCGCTACGGCAAACACGAGATCACCGACCTCGACTACAGCGGAACCGACTCGTCCTTTCAGGACGTGTTCAACGCGCGCATCAAGCAGGGCCGCTTCTTCACCGACTTCGAGGACGAGCATCGTGAAGATGTCGCGGTCATCGGCGACGAGATCAACAAGAACTTTTTCCCGGCGAACGACGGCATCGGCAAGACCATCCTGGTGGATGGCATTGCCTATAGGGTGATCGGCGTCTTCGAGAAGCGCAAAGGGCAGCTCTTTAAGGATCAGAGTGCCGATCGCACCGTCAAGGTCCCATACAACGCCTATCACAAACACTATCCTGCCGATGACGAGCACTACATCGGCGCCGAAGCCTATCCGGGGTTCAAGGAGGCGGCCGAAGACGAGATTCGCGGGCTGCTGCGCCGCCGCCGCAATGTGCCCTTCAACAAGCCGGACAACTTCGGCATCAGCAGCGCGGCAGCAATTGCCGACAACTTCCGCCAGATCATGAGCACGGTCGCATTGATGACTTTTATCGTCAGCTCCATCGGGCTGCTGGTGGGCGGCGTCGGGGTGATGAACATCATGCTGATGTCGGTAACCGAGCGCACGCACGAAATAGGCGTCCGCAAGGCGATTGGCGCCAGGCGCAGCGATGTCGTGCGGCAGTTCCTCACGGAGGCGGTGGTGCTCACCGGGCTCGGTGGGCTCGCGGGCGTGCTGGTCGGCGTAGGCGCCGCCGCTGCCTTGCCGCTGGCTTTTCCGTCCATGCCGACTTCTGTTCCGCTGTGGGCGGTCATCGTCGCTGTTGTTATGTCGATGAGCGTTGGCCTCTTCTTCGGGATGTATCCGGCGGTCAAAGCATCGCGGCTCGATCCGGTGGAAGCCTTGCGTTACGAGTAGCCGCCGGAAGTCGACAACCGGCGCTCGGCGGGGTCAGCTTGAAAACGGTTCCGCAACCACCTCCGTCGCACGATCCTCCGCCTCCACCGCCCGAGTTTGTACCGTAAAGGTTGCCGTCCGGGCCCATGATCAGGCTGCTGGGACTGATGCCCTCGGTGCCGGTGAAAGCGTAAAGCGGGTAAAGAATCCATCCTGTCCTTCCGTGAACGAGCTTGAACACCCCGCCGAACCTGTCGTTCCCGACCGAGTAGGTCGTGCCGTAGAGATTTCCGGCTCGATCCATGACCAGGCCGGTGCCAGGGCGTGCGCCGTCCCCTCCGCCGGTAAAGTAATGCAGAACCTGGAACGTTTGGGCAAGCGCAGGCATGGTCGCGAGCATCATGAGGAGGATTGCGACGGTCGCGATTGGCGGGCGAACGAGACTACGGAGTTGATTGGAACAAGTCATAACAATCTCCTCCACTACTGCGACAAACAACTGAACCGATGTTTAGGGCGTGATCTCCCAGACGGTGCCGTAACCGTCGCTGCCGCCCTGGGATGCCGTGCCGTAGAGATTGCCGCTGGAGTCGAGCACGACACTGCTGACCGGAAATCCGCCGTCGCTGCCGCCGGTGAAGTCGTGCAGATCGGTGTAAGTCCATCCACCGTTGGAGGGAGTCAGCTTGAAGACGGAGCCGTAGATATCGTCCCCGCCATAGCCGAGGGTTGTGCCGTAGAGGCTACCGGCGGAATCCATTACCAGGTTGGCGCCCACTCCACAGCAATACTGGTAAGAAAAGGCATAGAGGGTGTTGTAGATCCAACTACCGTTCGAGGGACTGAGCTCATAGGCAAGCCCGTAGGGACTTCCGTCGGCAGTGGCGCCGTAGAGGTTGTCTCCGGGCCGACGATTAGCCCGGCGAGGAGAGCAAATCCCCCACTGTTGTAATTGAAGTCGGTCAGAATATTCAGTGTCCAACCCGACCCCGAAGGAACCAATTGGAAGGCTGTACCTGCCTCGCCATCGCCACCGATGTTGGTTGTCCCGTAAACATTGCCCGCCTGATCGAGCTGCACACCACCCATGGGATTGGCTCCGTCGAGCCTTTCCTCGAAACCGTGGAGGATAGTTAGCGTCCAAGTGTCGTGCGCCGGCGTCAGTTCGTAGGCCGTACCCCAACCCCCTGGTCCGTTTAGTTCCGTTGCACCGTAAAGATTGCCGGCAGCATCGAACGCTATTTCTCCCCGGGGCACATCACCATCTGAGGGTCCGGAAAAGTTGTAAATCCTGGTTTCCTGCCAATTGCACGTGAAGCTTTTGCAGAAGGTGGGCTGAGGGCTTAGTTTGAATACTATGCCGCAGCCGGGCATTTCATTTCCGCAGCCCTCGCCGTTTTGCCCCCCATACGACGTCGTGCCATAAAGAGCGCCGTCAGGTCCAAAGATCACGCGTCCCTGCGGATTCGCCCCATCGCCGCTGGGAAAGCCTTGAAATTGGTAGAGCGGGCGAAAAATGAAGCCTGCACCCTGATGGGCCAACTCAAAGACCGTGCCGCAGCCGTTGACGATATGGCAATCGTTAGCCTGGGAGCCGCCGTGCTCGGCCGTCCCATAAAGATTTCCGGCGCGATCCATGGTCAGGCCCGTGTAGGGATTAGCGCCGTCCAATCCGTTGGTGAAGTTGTGCAGAACCTGGAAGGTTTGGGCCTGCGCGGCCGGGGCGGCCGTGATTGTGACTGCCAAGCCCAGCATCAAGGCGAGAGCGATGGAGGTTACGGCTGACTGGTTGGTGAAGGAAAAGGAAGCTTTCCGCGGCTGGTGTTCTGCCATTTGAACCTCTTTCAAGGCGCGATTCTGGCCCGGCGCCAGCTACTGTCCCACCGGGCAAGGTAGGGGTCAACTTAATTTCACATTACGACGTAAGGCTCTAAGGGCAGAGACTTTAGGGATAGAATTGGGGCCTATCCGAGAGCTTCGGGAGTTGCGATAGATGGCCAAAGCATTTTTCCGACATGCAACGAAAGTCCAGCCCTGCTAAGGGATTGCAGCGTAATCCAAAATTAAGTTGCACTACTTTCACGGAGTGATACGCTTCGGCGGCAGATGACCCATAAGCGAATGACCCATAAGGAGAGATCAATGGTCCGGCAGCCGATGAGAGCTTCTATTTTCGACATCAACCTGCGGGCGGAAATGTTACCGCTCGTTTCGCTGACAGTTTTGGCAATCCTACTTGCGGTTGTCCCGGCCGCCCAGGCCCAGACCTATACTGTGCTGCACAACTTCATCGGCGGCGCGGACGAAACCAACTCTCAGAGCGGTTTGACGATCAGTCCCTCCGGGCAGCTCTATGGAACCACGCTTGGGCCGGAGCAATGCACGGCGGGCTGTGGAACGGTGTACAGGATTTCGCGCGCAGGCACGGGCTGGATATTTAGCACGCTTTACGCTTTTCGCGGCGGCACCGATGGCAGCGCTCCGGGCGCTCCCGTGGCCATTGCGGCGGATGGCAGCTTGTACGGCACCACCGGAAACGGTGGCCTGCTGAACGGTTGTTATGGATCCGGCTGCGGTACCGTCTACCATTTGCAACCGCCGGCCACGTTCTGCAAAAGTGTGAGCTGTCCGTGGAACGAGACGGTGCTGTATCGCTTTCAGGATTGCCCCAGCTTGAATCTTCCTGGAGGCGGAGTTGCCTTTGACCGGTCAGGAAACATTGTTGCAGTCACGGGAGAGGGCGGACTGGGCTGTCAGGACGACAACGAAGGCTGGGGCGGGGTCTACGAACTCACACCGTCCTCAGGCGGCTGGACCTACCAGGTGGTTTACCAGTTTTCGGCGGGTTTCGATGGATGCACTCCGCTAAGCACGCCTTTAGTCAATCAAGCCGGGAATATCCTGGGCACTAACTACGAATGCGGGGCTAATGGAGCTGGCGCGGTCTATGAGATCAGCCCTTCAGGAACGGGATGGAGCGAGTCCATTCTTTACAGCTTTGGGCAGACGCAGACCGACGGCGCGGAGCCTTTTGCGGGTCTGATCTCTGACTCAGCAGGAAACCTGTACGGCACGACCGCTTACGGCGGCTTGAACGGGTCGGGAGAAGTGTTTGAACTGTCGCCTGCGGGCAGCGGCTATACCTACTCGGTGCTTTACAACAACTTCAGCGGGGGAGTGGGATCAACCAGCCGATTGACGATGGACGCCGCCGGCAATCTATACGGCGTTCAGTACCTGGGTGGAGCGAATAACAAAGGGATGGTTTTCAAACTCACGCCTGGCAGCGGCAGCTGGACGCTTAGCGATCTGCACGACTTCGATGCCAGTACCGGGAGCAATCCCATAGGCCAGGTGGCTCTGGACGCCGCCGGCAATCTCTACGGCACAACCACCCAAGGCGGCACGAATGGCAACGGCGTCATTTGGGAAGTGACGCCTTAGGGCGGGTGAAGAACCAGCTTATTGGCCGCCGGTTTAGCAATAATATACAAGCGGGCAGAGGACAATGGGGCGAAGGTGGCCCGACTGGGGATGCGCTGTGAAAGCGTACTCATCATTCGATCACCTCGTACCGTCGGTCTGCCCGAATGAAACAGAGGTTCTTGAGTTCGCAATGGTCGTCGTGGAACCTAATACGGTCTACTTGGATGATAGTGGAACTGACCCAAAAAGCCGTGTTGTAGTTGCTGCTTTCTGTGTATCAACGGTCGGGAAATGGAGGAAGTTCGACGCGGCTTGGCAAGCAGCTTCCGCCGAATATGGCTTCCAGCACTTCCACATGACGGAGTTTGCAGGGTGCCGGAAAAATGAGTGGTGTCGTGATTGTCGGAACGGTAAAACCACAGAGGCCGATCATCCTTGGCGTGAGTGGTCCAACACCAAGCGCAACCAAACACTTAGGGAGTTGGTAAGGATAATTTGTAAGTACACGGAATATGGTAAGGCTATAGCGCTTTCAAAAGAGGAGGTTCAGAAGTACATAATCAATTCCCCTCTATGTCCAACCGATCGAGGTATCGTCGGCCAAAAAGAGTTTACCTTTGCGGTTCAGGTTTGTGGTGGCGAGCTCGCTCTCTATCGCAAGAAACAGGCCGCATTCCCACCGCTAAAATTTGTCTTTGATATTTGTCCTCAATACCAAAAGGACGAAATCGCAAAGGTATTCTTGCGTCCAAATCGCCGCAAGCCGCAGATGTTAGACGGAGTCGAGGAATGGTTCGATGTCGATACGAACGGAGTCTCATACGAAAGTAGGAAGCAAACATTTCCCCTGTTAGCTGCCGACATGCTCGCATGGGTGACAGCGAAATTGAGGGCACATATGCTCTTTAAATAGGAGCTGGGGCAAGCAGCACTATTATGTTGCTAAACGGTTCTTGGATTCCGGAAAGCTGCACATTGGCTATACCACAGAGGACCACTTAATGGAGTGGAATGATAGGATTGCCAAATTCTTAGCTGACCATGCAGGTGATGTTGATGAGGAAAAAGAAATCGGATCAGATGAGTAAGGAGTTTAGGCGCTTTGGAAGCCTAGAGCCTCCGCTGCAGTCCGCGACGACCGCGCCAAGATGCTTCTCCTCTATCGTTCTTTCCAGTTACGATTTGTCAAAGTATACGATTGCCCGTCCGTTTTGTGCGTTCCCAAAAGGGGAACGGTCAGCGAGATTTGTTTGTTCCTTGTTGACCTAAGCTATTCGTGCCTCACATACTGGTCACGTTAGGGTAGGATTCGCCTCAACCTTGGCGCTCCTGCCCTTTTTGTGTTTATGAGAAGCGAGTTGTCAATTCCCGGGCTGTTGTTAGCTGTCGGTTGTCAGTCGCCAGATACCTCAGCGGCTAAAGCGGATTTCCTCCGCGGGGCCTCGAGCTGCACCGCTGAGGCGGTGCTCCACCCTACCATTATTGCAAGCGCTGTTGTGGAGAAAGCTCGCAAAGTCTTCCATACAAATAACTTACGAGACGAGCTAAGTATCTATGAATGCAATACTTTGCGGGGATGCCGACAAAGTCCTGGAAACATTGAAGTTAGCTGCCATCCTAAGTCCTTTGAACAGAGAACTTTGCATTTTTGTATCTGCAAGTTGTTGCACTGCAAGACTTTATTTTTGAGGGGGGTACCCATGGCATTTCCTACTTGTCAACACGTAAAACCCAGCGGCAAAGGCTGCGGATCGCCGGCTCTGAAGGACCGAGAGTTCTGCTATTACCACTCGAGGCTGGAGGAGTCGCTGCCGCCGATGCGCGACATGTACCGGGCATATAACCCGCAGGCCGCTCCGGGAGAGTGGCCGCTACTGAACTTCCCCACACCTGAGTTAGAGGATGCGGCCGGAATCCAGATTGGGTTCATGCAGGTGTTACACGGCGTGGCCAACGGGAACCTCGATGTGCGCAAGGCGGGAAGGATGCTGTCGGCGCTGCATGGCGCGGCGGCCAATTTACAACGGCTGGAGTCGTGCTTGTCGCCGATCCTGAATGGGGCGCCGCGAAAACTATCCGCTCGCGTGCAACGGGCAGGCAAGAGCGTTCGCAAGCTACGCGCTCGTAAACTGCCCCGCCCCAGCCTAAAGAAGGCTGGAACGGGGCACCCAGATTCCGTCGACAACGTTAGTGCGGCCGTTTAGCGACACGGTATCCTGTGGTCATGGATCTGGATCGCACGGAACGTTTCTCGCTGGACGTTGTGGTGGTGGGCGCGGGACCGACAGGGCTGGCTTGCGGCATCGACTGCAAGCGCGCCGGGCTGACGGTCGCCAACATCGACAAAGGCTGCCTGGTCAATTCCCTGTTCAACTATCCCAGCAACATGACGTTTTTCACCACGCCGGAGCTGCTGGAGATCGGCAACATTCCCTTCTGCAGTCCCAACCAGAAGCCGACACGGCAGGAGGCGCTGGAATACTACCGCAAGGTCGCCGAGCATTATCAGCTCGACTTGCGGGTGTACGAACCGGTGTTGAAGATCGAGGGCAGCGACAACAACTTCGTCGTGCACACGACCAACATCCACGGGCACGGGCGCGAATATCATGCCCGCAAGCTGATCCTGGCAACCGGCTACTACGACCGCGCGAATCACATCAACGTTCCGGGCGAGGACCTGCCCAAGGTGATGCACTATTACCGCGAGCCGCATCCGTTCTTCGGGCTGGAGGTGATGGTGATCGGCGGTAAGAATTCGGCCGCGATTGCCGCGCTCGAGTTGTGGCGGCACGGTGCGAAGGTCACGCTGGTGCATCGCCGCGAAGGGATCAGCCCGTCGGTGAAGTACTGGATCAAACCCGATATCGAGAACCGCATCAAGGCCGGGCAGGTGAAGGCATACTTCAACACGCGGGTGCGCGATATCACTCTGGAGCGTGTGGTGCTGGAGACGCCTGAAGGCGAAGTCACGCTGGCGAACGATTACGTTTTCGCGCTCACCGGCTATCATCCCGACTTCGAGTTTCTGTGCTCGCTGGGAATCAAGCTGAGCAATGAGACCGACAAGAAGCCGGTGGTCGATCCGCAGACGCTGGAGAGCAATGTACCGGGAATCTATCTGGCGGGCTGCATCGTGTCGGGCATGAGGACGAGCGAGATCTTCATCGAGAACGGACGCTTCCACGGACTGGCGATTGCCGCCGATTTGAAACAGAAGCTGCGCGCCGAGGCGGTGACCGCGTGAAGACAGCGGCTGCGAAACCCGCGCGCGAAAAGAAGAGCACTGCTCCGGCATCATTGGCCGATCAGGTTCTGGATGCCTGGCGTGTGCACAATGAGATCAACGCAGTGCTGATCGATGCGATTCCTGCCGAAGGCTTCGCGGCGGTTCCGCTGAACTCGCGCGGGCGCGATGTTGCGCGGCAACTCATCCACATGGATGCCGTTCGCGTGCAGTGGTTGCAGTCCAGTAACGCGCCGGAAGCGAAGAGCCTCAAGCTGCATCGCAAGGAAGAGGAATTATCGCCTGCCGAACTGAAGACCGCGTTGCGCGAGTCAGGAAAAGCAATTGAAACGCTGCTGCGACGCGTGTTTGAGGAAGGCGCAAAGACCAACCTGTTCAAAGGCGCTGCGCTGCGCTGGATGTGCTACCTGATCTCGCACGAGTCGCACCATCGCGGACAGATCGCGCTGGCGCTCAAGCAAAACGGCATGCGCCTGCCGGACAAAATTGCGCTCGAAGGATTATGGCAGAAGTGGCAATGAGACCGCAGTTCGCTAGTCGCTATTCGCGGTTCGCTTTTCGCTTTTCGCCAGCGTGGCAGACTTCCTGCCAGCCTGAATGGCAGATTGACTGCTGACGCGAGTAATCCGACAAGAGCGAACGGCGAAGAGCGAATAGCGAAGAGCGGAAAAGCGAACCGCAGTTTTTCTACCAGTACGAAAGGCTGACGTCATCCAGCCACACCGAATACGGATCCTGCTGATAATCGCCATCCATCTGGAAAGCGACATTGAAATCCGAACCGTTGTAGTCCGGTTGCGGGTTGTAATACTTGTCGACGGTGCCGACATTGCCGTCGACGCTGACGCTGATGTAGTGAACCTGACCGTTGACGCGCTCAATCTGCCACGTCAGGTGATGCCAGGTGTTTGCCGAGACGACGGGACATGGAACGGAAGTCGTCTCACAGCTTCCGGCCTCGTCGTTCCAGATGTCCCAATAACCGGTGTTGCGATAGCTGCACTCGCGGCCCCAGATGTAGCGCACTCCATTCATGCTCTGGTTCACGTCGAACTCCAAAGCTTCCGGGAGATTGGGATCCTGCATGTAGAAGTAGAGGTCGTAGACGAAGTGCGTCGGCGTGCTGTTGACGCCGAACGAATGCCACCAGAGCGCGTTGGAGTACTGCGTCTTTCCGCCGAGCGTGAACAACGCCGAAGCGCCGCTCATGGATGGCGTTTGCTGATTGGGTGTCATGCTAGAGGTCGCGTCGCCCAAGCCCGCCGCGCAAACATGGCCATTGAGTTTTTGTGTGCACCACAGCCAGTTCGGCATGTTCTGCACGGCGGAAAAGGTCTGCGCTCCGGCAGGAACTCCGGGCGGGTGCTGGCGGGTTGTTGTTGGACGGCGAGTTGTTGGAGGGCGAACCACTTGAGGGCGAATTATTCGCAGGCGAACCGCTCGATGGCGACCCGGAGGATGATCCTGAACCGGGCGACCCGGAACCCGATGACGGCGGGTCGGCGGGCTGCGCCGGAGTCACAACCGGAGTTTGTGGTTGGGAAGCAGCCATCGAGGACGACGGATTTCCACCACATCCTGCCAGTCCAGCAAGTAGGAAAGCTATGAGTCCGAGTAATACGGAGTTCTTATCAATACAAGAAAACAGACGATCAGACTTCGAGTACGACAACAACTGCATGCTACTATGCTCCAAAATTTAGGGGATTTGACGGTGACGCGGATTCGTAAATGTTGCAGGTAAAGTTTGATTATATGGACGAGTCGCGCCTCACAATACGCAGTGGCGCGAAATAACAGGAGAAAATTGTCCTAGCACCGCTGACTCGAACCTTAGTTCGCAGGTAGTACGACTCTATGCGAATCTCCGCGCTCTACCTATGTATTCGCGATGCATCATTCTCAGAAGCGCTGCTTGCAGACACGCCGATCATGCATCCGCAGGTGGTAACTCAGGACCAGCTCCAGCCGGAGGCAAATCAGTGACGACCGGCGTCTCAATCACTTCTACAGGCGGAGGAACGGTTTCAATTATCGGCTGCACAACAACTAAGGTCTCTGCATATCGCTGATACCAGGTCATCGCGCTCGCCAGCTGCCACAGTCGCGTCGCCAGCTGCGCGAAGATGATCAGCTCCAACACCAGAAAGATCAGCGGCGTCGAGGACGAAGGCACATTGGCCCAGAGCACCACTCCGATGCCGAGCGTGACCCACGCTACTAATGCGATAGCGACATACTTCCAGTAGATCCCTGCATGCCAGGTGATCCGCCACGAGTTCCACAGATTGCGCCACATGCCGCGCTCGTTCTGCACCACGGCGCGAACCTGTGCGAGGTCGAACCACAGACGCACCCAGAGCGCGAGCAGCATAAAGATAATTACCGCGCCCAGAGACGAGAAGATACCGACTTGATCCGCAATCGCACGATCGCCAACATGATCGGCCAGCTTGCTCAGGCCCTGATAGATCAGGCCAACGATAACGAAGGGAACGATCGAGAGCAGCAGCAGCCGCACGAATCGCCAAAAGAACGCGCCCGACGCCGAGAAGAACTCGCCGGTATTGAGCCGGCGATCCTGGCGATAGGTCTCCAGAATTCCCCCCGTGACAAACAGCGTGAAGAGGAAAAAGAGAAATACGGAAACTTCGACAGCGGGATCGTAGCGCGTGATATTAACGTCGGGCAGTCGCAGCAGCTCGATATACATGCCGAGGTCAAAGCGAGTGGTCAGCTGCTGTCCTGCCAACGAGTGGTTCAGCGCGTGGCCAATGTTGATGGTCGCGGGCAGCGCTCCCAAGCCGCCAAGAATAAGGCTTACGATAAACACCCACCACAGCACGCCCTGCCGCCGCCACAGGAGGCTGAAACCGGCAGCAATTATGCCTTTTCGTTCATCTGCCAATGTGCCTCCTTAAGCCAACCAACTCAGCAGCTGAGCCAGAAATTGCGCGACAAATGTCCAGTACGTCGCCAGCTTATGCGTCGCGCCATGCTGCTCATCCGTCACTCGGCTATTGTTCAGGTAATCGCGATCCATGGTCACGCGATAGTCGGGATCAATCGCCACCGACTCGACCTGGGCTTTCTTGCGATACACATATCGCACCCATCGCTCCTTGCCATCCCAATGTTCGCGCGTCATCGAGCCGTCGTCGAACTTCACCACCGCGTCGACGGGAAAAACGAAGTCGCCCTTGCGATGCAGGATGACCTGCGTCTCGTACTCCGTCTCACCTTTCTTCTCTTTCAGGTTCTCGTCCCACCACTTCAGCGGAGTAGAGTCCGCGCGCTGGACTTCGTAGTCCATCACCTGCGATCCGTAGACGGCTTGATTCCAATACCAGCTCAGATCCTGGCCGGCAACTTCACTCACTGTGTTGACGAAGTCTTCGCTAGTCGGATGAGTGAAGCGATAGCGCATGAAATAGACATGCATCGCGTTCTTCATCGTCTCTTCGCCGACAACCTTCTCCAGTGTGAGCAACATGCTGGCCGTCTTGCCGTAGCTGATTGCGCCATAGCTGGACATGCTCGCATCCTGATAGCTGTGGCGAGCGAGGGGATCGAAATCAGGCGATCCCAGATATTGCAGGCGCTGAACTTCGGGCTCGCCCAATTGCCCACCCAGCCAGTTAATGACGCTGGTGTTCTCGCCGTACATGTTGTCCAGCACTTTCGCTTCGGTATAGCTGTTGAGGCCCTCATCCAGCCAGGCATTTTCGAACTCGTTGGTTGCGACCATGCCATACCAATACTGGTGGCCGAACTCGTGCTCCGTAACCAGGTCGATAAAGTGGACTCCCGGCGGAATGTACCAACCGCTGTCGCCGGTGATGAACGTGGGATACTCCATCCCGCCCGCTTCCATCGCCCCATGCGGCGGATCGACCACGGTGATCTGCGCATACGGATACGGCCCATACCAGTCGTCAAAACGCTTCATGGTATTGGTCATGCAATAGATGTAAGGATCCCAGGACTGCTTGTGGCTGTCATACGTCAGCAGGCGAATTCGCACCGAACCCACGCTGCCGTTGAACGTCTCGTTGACGACTTTGAAGTTGGGATCGGCGGTCCAGGCAAAGTCGTGAATATCCTCGCCGTGGAAGCCGACGGTCTTCGTGCCGTTGCCATTGTCCTGATCGGAGACCTGCACGCCACTCGCGCCAATGACGTAATCCTTGGGCAGCGTGACCTTCACATCAAAGGTTCCGAAGTCAGCGAAGAACTCCGTCAAGGCATGGAACTGATGGCAATTCCACTGCCCGTGCCACCAGACACCAACCTTGGGGAACCACTGCCCTGCCAGCAGAAAGGTTCGCTTGTATCCGGTGCGCGCGATGACTTCGGGGAAGGTCGCCTTGAACTTGATATGGAAGACAACGTCCTGCCCCAGTGCGACCGGTCGCGGCAGCTTCACCTGGAAGACCGTTTTGTCGTTGGGATTGCCATCATCGGGCGAGACGAACTTCATTTGGTTGGTGAGATCACCCATGCCCTCGACTTCAAACGAACTGACTACGTTCGAGCCGTAATCCTCCGGCTTCCAGTGCGCCAGGTTGCTGGAGCGGAAGTTGCCGTCGCGGTGCGCTTCGTGAATCCATGTCGACTGCGGCTGGAAGGCGTTCAGATAAAGATGGAACGGGAAGGTGTCGAGCGCCTGGCCGGTGAGGTTGTGATAGGTCAGCGTCTCGGTGGCTTCCACGCTGTGCGCCGGAGGATCGTATTTGGCATCGATCTGATAAGCCACGACACGCTTCGACAGCGGACCCGTTACCTTGGGGGCAAACGGACTCTGCGCAACCGCAACCGCACAAAATGTCGTAACAACGCAGAACCACCCTACCAGCCGATGCCTCATCAGGACCCTCCCGCGAGCGCCAAACCTGCAAGTGTACTCTTCGCTTACACAACTGACTACGATGGCCGAGCCGCCAAGGTTCCGGAACGGGAACGAGTTTTTCGATACCGTGGGTGCCCCGTTCCGTCATCGCGAGCGAGCGGGTGCCCCAGGTCTGGCGGGTTTCCAGACCTGGGAGGGCGGGCCTCACGTATCACTCCGCGAATCGCCCTGCGCCCTGTTACACTCGCCCCAATGCGAGTTCTGGGCATCGATTGCGGCGGCGAATACACCGGCTACGGCGTCGTAGAGCAGGACGATCGCGGCTCGCTCCATCATTGCTGCAGCGGAGCGATTCGCCTCTCGCCGCGCGATGCACTCGAACTCCGCCTCAAGAAGATCTGCGAAGGGCTGACGGAGATCATCGCCCAGCATTCGCCGGAGCAGGTTGCGATCGAGGACGTCTTCTACGCCGTCAATGTGAAGTCGGCACTCAAGCTGGGACACGTTCGCGGCGTGGCTATGCTGGTCGCCGCACAGGCTGGACTCGAAGTTGTCGCCTATTCTCCGCTATCGATTAAGTCCGCCGTCGTCGGCTACGGCAAAGCCGAGAAGTCGCAAGTGCAGATCATGGTCGCGCGCCTGCTGGATTTGCCCGCGCCGCCCGAATCAGCCGATGCCGCCGACGCTCTTGCCATCGCGATTTGCCATCTGCATACCGCGGGAACACTGCTAAGACAAAGAGCAGGGGCGCGTTGATACAATCTCTGCTCAGAATGAATCGGTGGTATCTGCTTCTGTGGTTCCTGCCGGCCCTATGGCTCTCAGCGCAGACGCCTTCGACAACTCCGGCAGCTTCTCCGCCGCAGGCTTCCGTCCGCTTCAGCTTCGATTGGTCGCAGGGCTTTCCCTGGCAGTCGTACTCCGTCACGGTTCAGTCCGATGGCAAGAGCCGCTTCGATGGAATCCCCCACGCCGACGAGACCAACGATACCGACGCCTATCAGCAGGATTTCACCATGTCCGAGGCGAATCGGCAGAGGGTTTTCGAGTTGGCGCAGAAGCTGCATTACTTCCAGGGCGACTATGATTCGCGCCTGAAGCACATCGCGCAGACCGGCAAGAAGACCTTGCAATATCATTCGCCGCAGGCGAACGGCTCGACCACCTACAACTGGTCGCAGAACTCCGACGTGCAACAGCTGACAAACCTGTTCACCGGAATTGCGATGACCATCGACTTCGGCCGCAAGCTTACCTTCCAGTACCGCTACGACAAGCTGGGCATGGACCAGCGGCTGAAAGAGCTCGAGGACCTGCAGGCCGGCCACGGCGTCGAGGAACTGCAGATCATCGCGCCCATGTTGCGCAAGATCTGGCAGGATCCCAACCTGATGAACATCAGCCGCGAGAGCGCTCATCGCCTGCTGCTCATCATCGACCAGCCGGCAAGCGCCGGGCAGCATCCTGCTACGCAGTGACGGCGCAAAGCATCCCCCAAAGACCTCCCGCTCGTCGTCACGCGCTGGGAGGTCGTCGTCTCGCTCCACAAAACTTTGACAACATCACGGCGATTTTCCAGAAACCTCCTGCGAAATTGGTGTTTAATATAAGTAAACAGAGAAGGCCTCGACGAGGCTTCGCCTTATCTTCCCCGCCGGCACCCTCTCTCAGGTTCAGCAACGGGCTCAAGGAGTACTCCAATGGCAAGGCATGGCGTTTCCGCATTGTCGGCTGTCGCAACCTTCGTTCTCATCGCCGCCTCGCTGCCGCTCGTCGCTTCGTCACACGTGCGGATCGTTCGTCTCAGCTCCGTCGAGGGCCCGGTTCAGATGGATCGCGCAACCGGCGAAGGTCTGGAGCGCGCCATCCTGAACACGCCGGTCGTCGAAGGAACCCGCCTGATCACCGGTACTGACGGCTTGGCTGAGGTCGAGTTCGAAAACGAGAGTGCGCTGCGCCTGACCGGAGATTCCGAAGTCGAGTTCTCGCAACTGCTGATGAACGACGCCGGGTCCAAGATCAACCAGATCCAGGTCGCCAAAGGTCTGGTCTATCTCGACACCGCCAAGGGCGATGACATCTACCGCCTCGTCATCGGCAACAACAGCTTCCTGGTGGATCGTGATAGCCAGCTTCGGTTGAGCGTCACGTCCGATCAAGTCAAGCTCGCAGTCTTCAAAGGTGATGTCCAACTCGAGAACCAGCCGCAGCCCGTCATCATTCAGAAGAAGGAATCGCTGACGCTCGACGTGAACAATGCCGACACCCGCACCGTAGCCAAGAGCGTCGATCCCGACCGCTTCGATGCCTGGAACAAAGAGCGTGAGGATTATTCCAGGACCTACGCTGACAATGAAGGCTACGGCGGCCCGAAAAGCGGCTATGGCCTGCAGGATTTGAATTACTACGGCGGCTTTTTCTACGCTCCGGGTTATGGCTACGCGTGGCAGCCGTATGGCTTTGCCAACTCTATGCTCGGCTGGAATCCGTACAGCAACGGCGCGTGGATGTTCTATCCCGGCTTCGGCTACTCGTGGGCTTCAGCTTATCCCTGGGGATGGCTGCCATTTCATTACGGCTCATGGGCGTTCATCAACGGCGCAGGATGGGCGTGGCTGCCTGGCGGCGGCTACGGTGGTCAGTGGTATGCCTCCAACTTCACCACCGTTCCCAGGATCACGAAAGCTCCCGCAGGCTGGACGGCCCCGACTCCTCCCGCGGTAACGTCAGCAACGAACTTCGGCACGCGAACGGTTCTGGTGGGCAAGCCTGCCAGCACTTCCCTCTCGATTCCCGGAGGACGAATTCCGCCCGCCTTCGGCAGCCTGGTTCCCGGTCGCGTCGTCGCTTCCAACACCGCGACTCATGGCTTCGTCAAGCCGGCAGCGAATGCAACCGCGAATCAGAATGTCTTCGCGGCAAAGCCCAACGCTGCAGGACACGTCTTCGCTCCGCCGAGCGCGCGGTCGTCCTTCTCCGACGCTCCTATCTTTGACGCCACGCAATCCGGCAGAAGCGCAGTCGGCGGCGGATCTGCGGTGGGCGCGCATAGCAGCACCGCTGCTGCATCAGTTTCTGCTCCAGCGGCCGCTGCTCACAAATAGCGAAGAGTCCAACGGTAACCTGAGGCGGCCTAAACGAAGCCGTTACGAAATTCTTCCGCCAAAAATGTCCTTCAGCAATTTCTGCTCCAGCAGGCGCTGCTCACAAATAGCGGTAAATCGGCTTTGGTTACATTCTTGAGTGGCGATCGTATCGCGTTGGACCGATGACCGAGTCCCGCGAAGCGGGACGCAAGAGGATAGCCCAGCGCTGGGTGCGCGGTCTAAATAAGGGTTGAGCCCCTTTAGGGGCGGCACATGGGGATCCGGCAGAACGATGACGCGAGGGCGCTAACGGGCCGCGTTGTTCTTGGCCTATTCGATGGCTGGCGTAAGTCCGTGACGATCGCCCTTCAGGACTCGAGCCGGCACTGCTTGCCGCTCGCGCTCTTCCTGATGGCAATTCCAGCACAGCGGACGCATGTCCTGTAGAGCTGACTGCAAATCTTCTAGGAACATCTGCCGCAATTCGAAAAGCTGTTGCTGCTGGTTGAGCACAGCCAGGCGGCTGCGTCGCCAATCGGAGGGCGTCAGCGCTCTCTCGCAGATCGTGCAGCTCTTGCCTTCATACCACTTCGTCAAGAAGCGCTCGATGTTCTCAGGCGAATCTTCCAACTGCTCCAGGCATTCCTGGCCGCAATCACCTTTCTCGGGCCAGCGCGAGCAAGCCTGCAGCTGCGAATGCTCCACTCCGCGCCACGCCGTCATGAAGGCAAACTTCCGGTCGACTTCGACCCCGGCCGGCTCGCCGGTTTCCGGACAGGTTACCGCCTGCCGTCCGCGATTGCGGTAGTAATCCTGCAAACTGACAAGGACCGGAAGACCGGTCAGAATGACCGTGCCGAGAAAGAACAGCGGGACGGTGAACAACGCATACGTGAAAAGGGCAGTCAACATAACGCACCTGCGGCCGCGGCGGCAGCCTTAATGCGTTTGTACCGCCATTGTCACAAGCATTCAGTGACCCAGCGCACAGGCAGTTGTGACGGGAAAATCGGAGGTTTCACCACGGAGGCACGGAGGGCACGGAGGAATTAGGGAAAAAGAGGAGCGCAGAAACTCAAATCGGCAGTGGATCTGCCACGGGCGCACGAGGCATGGGAGACATATCACTCGATCAATGAAAAACAAACAAGAACTCCGTGTTCTCCGTGCCTCCGTGGTGAAAACCCTCCTCCACTAGGCAGAAGACTCCGGATTCGGCAGAAACCGGTACCCCACGCCTCGCACCGTCAGCAAATGTTGCGGATGCGCGGGATCCTGCTCGATGTACCGCCGCAGCCGCACGATGAAGTTGTCGATCGCTCTTGTGTCGGTGTCCTCGTGCAGCCCCCAGACTTCCTCGAGGATGTTCTTCCGCGACACCACCCGGCCGCTGTTGCGAATGAGATGCCGCAACAACTCCGCCTCCATCAGCGTCAGGCGAAAGGTTTTTTCATTGGCGCGCAGCTCCAGCGTTCCGAAGTCGACCTGCTTGTCATCGAAGACGTAAACATCGAACTCGCGCAACGAGTCGCCATCCTTTGGCTCGGCAACTCGCACCTCGGCAGGAGGATCGCTCAACAGCGTCTGTCCCCAATCGCGCCGCCGCAACAGGCTGCGAATCCGCGCCAGCAGAATGGCCAGATCAAACGGCTTCGGCAAGTAGTCGTCGGCACCCGAGGCAAATCCTTTGAGCACGTCCTCCGGACGCCCGCGCGCCGTCAGCATCAGCACCGGAATATAGTTGCTGGCTTTGCGCAGCTCAGTCGCTACGGCAAAGCCGTCTTTGCCGGGCAACATCACATCCAACACCAGCAGGTCGAAGTCGCCCCGCTGCTTCAGCAACAGGTCGAGAGCGGTTTCGCCGTCGCCAGCAACCGTCGCGTGATAGCCCTCGGCCTCGAGGTTGAACTTCAGCCCGCGCGCCAGGTGCTCTTCGTCTTCCACCAGCAGAATCTCGTTCACTGCGAGTTCCTCGGCAGCTCAATGGTAATGGTGGTGCCGCGTCCTGCGCCTTCACTTTCGGCATATGCATCGCCGCCGTGGCGGCGGGCGATGGCGCGCACAATGAACAGCCCCAAACCGCTGCCCTTTACCTGCGATGTGCCGGGCGTGAGCGCGCGGTAAAAGCGCTTGAACACCCGCTTCAGTTCGCTCCTGGAAATGCCAACGCCATTATCGCGCACTTGAATTTCAACATGCTCCAGATCGGGCGTAACTACCGACACCCGGACCGTCGGCTGCTTCGGCGAATATTTCACGGCATTGTCGAATACGTTGGAAATCGCGGTGAACAGTTCTTCATGATCCCCCATTACGCTGAGTTGATCGCTGGGCTTGCCTTCCGGCGCCCAATCGAGCACATCGGGCGCCAGGTGATGGCGGGAGCGGGCCCACTCGATCGCCTGCTGCACCAGTGGCGCAACCGCGACCTCCGCACGAGAGAGCACCGCATTTTTCTGCGTGACGCGCGCAGCCCGCAATACACCTTCCACCGTTCCCATCAGCCGCTGCGTGTCGTCCAGCATGACTTGATAAAACTCGCGCCGCTGATCGTCACCGACTTCGCGTTTCTGCAGTGTCTCCAGGTAGAGGCGTATCGACGTGATTGGCGTCTTCAACTCATGCGTCACGGCGTTGAGGAAGCTGTCCTGCTGCTCGTTGCGACGCACCTCGCGCACCAGAAAAATCGTGTTGAGGATGACTCCGGCAATGATGAAGCAGAAGAAGATGACGCCGAGGATGAGCGGAACGATCTCGCGCCAGTTGAGGATGATCCAACTGGTGCTGAGTATCGCCGCCGCCGCCGCAATGCAGACACCCAGCGTGACGAACAACGCGATCTTGGTAGTACGGGTGATCGGGCGCATGGCGATGCGCTCAGGATAGCACTCAGCAGTCAGCAATCAGGAGTTACCAGTTAGCGGTTAGGATTTGCGGGCAGACCATTAGCGTTTAGTGTCGGCGAGCATTTCACTGAAAACGTTCCACACAAAAGAGGACCAGAGGAAACCAAAGAACAGCCAAATGATCAAGTTCCCGGCGATCATGTAACGGGTGAAGTGGGATGAAAATCGCGACGGCCAGATAACCGGATTGAGCGATGTCAGAACAAAAATCCCTCCTCCGAAAGCCAGGCCACGCCACACAATAAAGTGCCTCTTGCCTTTGGCGCGGGTCTTCCGCCAGCGCGCTCGTTGAGCATCCTTCGAAAACCACGCTCTCAATCGAGGCAACATACTCGGCGAGATTTTATGTCTGATCGGTTCAAGTTGCCAAGCGAAGCTTCTATCTACTGACGACTGACCACTGCTTTACTGCATCCCCGCTTGCGCCAGCATCTCCAGAAACTGACGCTGCGTCCGCATATCGATGGACTGCGCTACCAGCTTGCCCTCGCGGTCGTACACAAAGCTTTTCGGAATGCCGTCGACCCGGAACAGGTTGTTTACCTTCTGTCCGGGATCAAGCAGGATCGGATAACTGATCTTTCGCTCGGCGATAAACGGCGCCACCTTGTTCGTCTCTTCGTCCTCGGAGATCGCGAGTATTACGAACCCCTGATCCTTATAGCGGTTGTACAGCGCCTCCAAGTCGGGCATCTCTTTCCGGCATGGCGGACACCACGTCGCCCAGAAGTTCACCAGCACGACCTTGCCTTTGAGATCTTTCAGAGTCCACGATTTGCCCTGCAGATCGGTGAGCGTGAAGTTGGCTTGCTGGCGCTGCGCGTCATCGGATTCCAGCTTCGCCATAGCGGCTTTGAACTGCGGCGAGTCCAGCGAAACCTGCATGTGCTCGTAACGCGCCAGCTGCGCCAGTTCGCTGTAGGCTGCAGTCGAGGCGGTTGGTTTGTCCTCGGGAGGCGCCTGCTGCACAGCCTCGACCAGCGTTGTCGTCACCTCCTGCAGAGTGTCATGCCCGAAGTCGCCTTCGGTCGCGCGACTTGCAAGATACAGCGCGAGCTTCAGCTTTCCCATGCTCGCCGGCAGCGTACGAATCTCTAACGCGGCCTCTTTCGTTGTCTTCGCTCTGACGTCGTCGGGAAGGCTACGCAGGCTCTTGATCTGATCATAGATCGGCTTTTCCTGCGCGTTCCATTGCGGCTGCTCTTGTGCGTGGGCAAACGATGAAAGAAGAACGGGCAGTTGGATTGCGAACAGAATAGCGACGCTCGCATGAGCAAGCCGCCGCATAACAGCATTCATGAAGGACTTACCTCGACTCACGATTGTATGCCAGCGTATTCAGCGTTTTGGAGCCCGGAACGGGCGACATTTGCTTTAGCCGTGGGCGTGAGCCCGCGGCCGCGGTAAGGGCGGAAGGGCAAGCCGCGGAGCGGTGGCACTCGAGGCTCTCATTAGGTATGTTAATGCAAATCCCGCGTCCCCACGGCTTGCCGCAACTGTTCCATGGCGGCCATATAGGAAGCCAACGCCTGGCGATAGCCCAGTTCGGTCGCACGATAGCTGCGCTCGGCGTCAAGAAAGTCCAGCAGCGAAGCCGCGCCGTGCTGGTAAGCAAACTGAGCGATGTCCAGCGACTGCTGCGCCTGCTGGATATAGCCGTTGTCGTACAGCTGCACCACGTCGCGATTGTTGAGCAGCGTTTCGTAGGCGTTCTTCACGTCGGTCAGCACCTGCTGCTCGGCGGCCTTTTCCTGAAACTGCGTCTGCGTCAGCACAAAGTAATTCCGCGCCACTTCGCCCTGGTTGCGATTGAAGATCGGCATCGGAATGCTGAAATAGAAAGCCCCAACGCTCGACGCGTTCACATGGGTGTAGTCAAAGGTAACGTTGAGGTCCTGCTTGGCATTGGCTTTCGCCAATCCGATCTGGCTTTGCTGAGCGGTGACCCCGCGCTGCGCCGCCTGCAAGTCGGGTCGCAAGCCGAGAGCCTTCGCCTGAAGATCGTCCAGGCCCATCGTCATCGGCTCCGGAGTCAGCGTGCCGGCCACATCGTACTCGCGCGGCACCGAGTCGAAGCCCATCAGCTGGCGCAACGAATTCAGCGCCTGCACCAACGCAATCTTCGCCGTCGTCACATCCGTCTGGAACTGCAATGTCTGCAACGTAATCTTCAGCAGATCGGCCTTGCTCATGGCGCCGGCCTTGTTCTGTTCCTGACTAATGTTGACGGTGTGCTGATAGCTGTCGAGAAGGCGCTCGGCAAAGTCCAGGTTCGCCTTCGCCAGCAGCGCCGCCACGAACTGCTGCGCCGTGTTGGCAACGGTGCTCCGCTCGAAATCGCGCACCTGCGCCTCGGTTACCGACGTCGCGTCCTTGGCAGCCTGCAAGCGGTGCTGCCGCTTCTTGCCGCGCTCGAACAGATAGCCCACGCCCAAGTCAAACTGGGCCGTGTTATCGATGTAATCCGAAGACCACAAATCCGGCGTGAAGAACGGCAGATATTGCGCGTCCCAGGACAGCGTTGGGTTGGGGCGCAGATTGGCTGTAACCTCCTGCTCCTTGTTCTGCGAGATCAGCGTCCGTTCGGCGATCACCGAGGGACTGTTCAGCGCATAGCTGATCGCTTGATCGATCGTGATCACCACCTGCGGCGACCGCGGTTTGCCGGGAGCAGTGAGCTGTCCCAAAGGATTCGACGGCATCGGCGGAGTAGCTTGCGGTTGAGTCTGCGAGGAAGATTGCGGCGGAGTCTGTAACTGCTCCGTAGTCTGCGCAACTGTCCGAAGCGTCACGCCCAGCAGGAAAAGCAACGCGAGAACAGCGAATGCTCTCCTCGCGCCGGCGATACCGGACGACCATGCCATGACACCAGACAACGCCCGACACCTCACCGAGGACATTCTCATTCAGAAATCTCTTCTTCTTCTAGCGGCAGCACATCGGTCGGTCCAGCCAGGTCGATGTACAACACCGGTAGAAACACCAAACTCAGAAACAGTTCCGTCAGCAAGCCTCCTACGATCACGATGGCAAATGGGCGCTGGGAATCCGATCCGATGCCGTGCGACAAGGCTGCCGGAATTAACCCCAGCGAGGCCACCAGCATGGTCATCATGATCGGGCGCAGGCGGCGAAGCGCACCCAGAATGGCAGCTTCGCTGGTCGCCAACCCCCGCGCACGCAATTGGTTGATGTGCTCGACCATGATGACGCCGGTCTGCACCGACACGCCGAAGAGCGCGAGAAAACCAACGCCGGTGGACACGCTGAAGTGCGTCCCGGTAATCCAAAGCGCGAGCAGGCCGCCAATCGGCGCCAGCGACAGGTTCAGCATGACCAGCAAGCTCCACTTGAAGGAGCGGAACATGGAATAGAGCACTCCAACAATAACCAGAATCGTCAAGGGGACGACGGTCGCCAGGCGGCGATTCGCGCGCTTCTGGCTCTCGTATTCGCCCGCCCAATCCAGCGTGTAGCCCGGCGGCAGCTTGACTTCGCTGTCGACCTTTTTCATCGCTTCTTCCACCGTGCTGCCCAGGTCGCGACCGCGAACGCTGTACTTGATGGCGATGTAGCGCTGGTTCGACTCACGATAGATCATCGACGCCCCGTCATCGACACTGATCTTACACAACTCGGCCAGCGAAACCCGTTCGCCGCTCGGCGCCAGCAGCCGAATGTTCTTGATCTCGTCGACGGTGCCGCGGAACTGCGGCTGATACCGCGGCACCAGATCGAAGCGTTCTTCGCCAATCAAGATCTGGCTGACGGGATTGCCACCCACCGCCGTCTGAATGGCATCCTGCACATCGGCCACGTTGATTCCATAGCGATCGGCTTTGGCGCGATCGACCGAAATGTTGACGTTGGGCTGACCCAGCACCCGGAAAACTCCCAGATCGGCGACACCGCGAACGGTGCTCATCACGTTGGCGATTTCCGCGGCCTTCGCCTCCAGATCCTTCAGGTCGGGACCAAAGACTTTAAGCGCAAGCGCGCCCTTTACGCCGCTCACCGCTTCTTCCATGTTGTCTTCGATGGGTTGTGAAAAGCCCCACTCCACGCCGGGAATTTTACTGGCTGCTTTGTCCATCGCGTCGATCAGCAGGTCCTTGCGACCATGGAATTCCGCACGCCACTCATTCCGCGGCTTGAGATCAACAAAATATTCTGTGTTGAAAAAGCCGGTGGCGTCGGTACCGTCGTCGGAGCGGCCCACCTGTGAGACGACTTGTTTGACTTCAGGAAAGCCGGCAAAGATCAACCGTGCCTGATCCATCACGTTGCGGCCAAAGGTGGGGCCGCTGCTGGGATCGAGCGTGCCGCGCGCCCAAATTGCGCCTTCGTCCAGGTGCGGCAGGAACTCCGATCCGATCACCCCACCCACTCCCAGATACAGAGTGATTGCCCAAACCACGGCCAACATCGTCCAGGTGAACGCCCGGCGCGGAGTGATCCACTTCAGAGTGGCCTCGTAACGGCGGTTGATCCAATCCAGCAGGGGATTGCGCCACTCGGTTACGCCTTTGCGGAAGACGAAGGAGGTCAGGACTGGCGCCAGCAGGATGGAGAAGAAGAGCGATCCCAGCAGCGCGAAGGCAACGGTCCAGGCCATGGGCTTGAAAAGCCGCCCCTCTACACGCTGCAGCGTGAAGATGGGCAAATACGTAATGATGATGATCGCGATGGCGTAGAACACCGGCCGCTGCACCTCGTGGGCAGCGGCACGAATGACCTCGTCCGGCGTGCCATGACGTTGGTTCTTGACCGACAGCCGGCGCTGGATGTTTTCCACCATGACCGCTGTCCCCTCGACGATCATGCCGAAATCGAGCGCACCCAGCGATAGCAGGTTAGCGGGGATATGGTTGAGGTCGAGCAGAATCGCCGCAAAGAACAACGAGAATGGAATGGTGATCGCGACAATCAGCGACGAACGCACGTTGCCCAGAAACAGGAACAGCACCACCACCACCAGCAGAATTCCTTCGGTCAGATTGTGGAATACGGTGTGCGTAGTGAAGTGCACCAGGTCATCGCGATCCAGGTGCGGCACAATCCTGACGCCCTTGGGAAGCACACGTTCGTTGATGAACTGTACCTTCTCGTGAATGTCGCGCAGCACGCCTTCGGTCTCGGCTCCTTTGCGTGACTGCACGATGCCTTCCACTACATCGTCGTTATCCAGCAGCGTGCCATCCGGCCGGCGAGTGGTCTTGCCGATCTGGCCCAGCTTGATCTTGGCGCCTTCGACGACCGTCGCGATGTCGCGAACTCTCACCGGCGTGCCATTCTTGACCGCGACGACGGTTGCGCCGATGTCGTCGACGGTCTGCATCAGGCCGACAGCGCGCACATTGAACGCCTGCTGGCCCCTTTCGATGTAGCTGCCGCCGCCGTTCATGTTATTGGCAGCGAGCGCCTGCTCCAAGTTGGCCAGCGACAATCCATACGCCACCAGCTTGTCAGGATCGATCTGAACCTGGTACTCCTTCGTCTCGCCGCCGAAGCTGGAGATCGCAGCTACGTTGGGCACCGACATCAGATGCTTGAAGACCACCCAGTCCTGCAGCGTCTTCAACTCCATGGTGTCGTACTTGGGATCGCTGCTCTCCAGCGTGTACCAATAGATCTGGCCGGCAGGACTGAAGTCGGGACCGATCTGGGGACTGATTCCCGGCGGCAGATTGACCAGAGTGAGCTTCTCCAGCACCTGCTGGCGATTTTGCAGATTCTCCGAGGCGTCGTCGAAGATGAGGGTGATGAAGGAAAGACCGGCAAGCGACAGCGAACGCAGATGAACCAGGTGGCCGACGCCGTTCATCTGAATCTCGATAGGAATCGTGACTTGCTGTTCGACTTCTTCAGCGGCGCGTCCCGGCCACTGCGTGATCACCCAGGCGTACTTGTCGGCAACGTCAGGATAGGCTTCGACGGGAAGCTGGTGGAAGGAGATGATGCCCCAGACCAGCAAGGCCACGCCCACCGCGAGCATCAGCAGCCGGTTGTGTAACGCAAAATCGACAAGGTATCGAATCATGCGCCGCTACTTCTCCTCGGAGGCGCTGGAGAACTGCAGCGCATTGTTCACGACCTGCGCGTTGGGGCTCAGGCCCCTAATCACTTGCTGATACCCGCCCTCCATCTCCGGACCCAGCTCTACCTTGACGCGCCGGAACTTACCTCCGCCTTCGGGGACGAATACCCAATTCGCATCGTGCAGGCGAATGATGGCCGTGGTCGGAATAACCACCCGCTCGACCAGCTCACGCCCACGGAACATCGCTGTGACGTACATGCCGGCCTTGAAGATGCCGCGGGGATTCGTTTGCTCGATACGCACTTTGGCCGTGCGCGTGGTCGGATCGAGCACCTGGCTGATGTTAATCACTTTGCCGGAAAACTGATCGTGACCATAGCCTTCGACGCTGATTCCTGCAATGTCGCCAACGTGCACCCGCGACAACATGTCCTGATAGACATCGCAAAGGACCCACACTTCGGACAAGTCGGCGATGGTGAACAGCGCCTGCTGGTTATCGAGTGAGCGAACCCCGGTGCCACCGGTGATCTGCTGATCGACGATGGTTCCGGAAATAGGAGCGCGCAACGGCAGCAGCGGCGTGGGATTGTTGATGTCGCCGCCCAGGACTTTCACATGCGCGATCGAGGTGTCGAGATCGACCTTGGCTTTGTCCGCGGCATCCTGCTGGGCTTCGAGATCAGCCAGCGCGATCGCACCTTTGTCATACAGCAGCTTCGAGCGCGCCAGCTGTTTCTCGGCCAGCAACTCATCGGCTTTGGCTTTCTGATAATCCGAGAAAGCTCCGGACAGATCAGGGCTGTTGATCATCAGCAGCGGCTGGCCCTTGGTCACGTTGTCGCCGAGCTTTGCGCTGATCTCGACCACGCGGCCACCGCCCAGCGAGACGACCGGAATCGACCGATTCACGTCCGGCGAGACGACACAATTCACGTGAACTTCATCGCTGACCTTGCGAACCTGCACCGGCGTTAGCTGAAACTGGCCGGGATTCTCCATGGTAACGACGTCGGGATCGGCGTTGGTCTCCACCACTTTGTCGGATAACGGCTGGCTCTTCTCGCTCGAGCACCCCAGCGCCAGCGATACGACCAGTGAGCACCCGAAAAGGGCGAGGACGTGCCGCACATCATTGTGCTTCTTCATTCCACGAACTCTCTCTGGTAAGCGGATTCGCCCCTGCGAGCGCACTCCCATCGCTTATGACCCTGCGCGGGATTCAGGGCGCAAATACACGGGAACTTCTAACCGATGTTGCACGCATGTTGTTGAGATCAGCTGCGGCTAAAAGGAGGGCCCCGAACGTCGCGCGCAAAGCAGTAACCGTCAAGAACGCAGAGCTTGGATGTAAAGCTGGTTGCCGGTTGCGAGCTGATCAGCGCGAAGAGTAATCCGAGGAGGAGTGCGGGCAAGAGGGCAGGCGTGGAACTGCCGGCCGAAAAATGCAGTGGGGAAGTCAGATGCAAAACGCGGCGCGTAGCTTCTTCAGCCAGAGCTTGCGTAGGATGCAAGTCGTCGCTCGCGGAAATGATTGGAAACAGAAGCAGAAGTATGCAAGCCAGCGCAAACATCGATGTCCAATAATGCGCGTGCCGACTTCTGTATCGATCCTGCCGGCGCATGAAGATCGCAAATGATCCTATGGCCAGGGCTATCCAGATCAAATTCAGCAGCAGTTCCATAAGGACGGATGCAGTAGTTTAACACCGGCGGCATGGAGTTGCGCAGCGCGCCCTGCCAGCTCGAAACCGAGAATTCATCGGATATTCAAAAACATGAACGGGAACAGAAATTACAGAACGTGCGAGCAGGGATCGGGGGCCAGAGATTGGGGTCAGGGATTCGGACCGGTCACCAAGCGTAACCTCTCGCCGCTGCCCCCTCGCAACTAACAACCAGCAACCGACAACTGCTGGATGCCCCGTTCTAGCCTTCGTTTGGCTAGGGCGGGGCCCTCCTAGAAAAGCGTCAACTGCTCTCAGATAGCCGCGCACACCGCTTTCACTTCGGTGTACTGCTCCAGCACCTCGTGGCCCATCTCGCGTCCCCAGCCCGATTGCTTATAACCGCCGAAGGGCAGCGACGCGTCGAAGACGTTGTAGCAGTTGATCCACACAGTGCCGGCGCGAAGTTTTTCAGCGATGCGATGTGCCTTGCTGATGTCGCGCGTCCAGATGCCGGCCGCCAATCCGTACTCGCTCTGGTTGGCTTCGGCGATCAGTTGGTCAACGTCACTGAACGGGGTGGCGCAAACCACCGGCCCGAAGATTTCCTCGCGCACAACTTTCATTTTGGGATGGGTCTTCACCATCACGGTCGGCTCGACGAAGTAGCCCGCGCCGGGCTTCTTGCGCCCGCCAACGACCGCCTCCGCACCCTCGCTGAGCCCGCTCTCCAGGTAGCCGGTGACGCGCTCCAACTGCTCCTGCGAAACCAGCGGGCCCATGTGAGTGTCCTCGTGGAAGCCATGGCCCACATTGATCTTCCTGGCTTCATCGGCCACGCCGTCAACCACTTTGTCGAAGATGCTCTTCTCGATATAGAGCCGCGAGCCGGCACAGCAGCACTGGCCGTGATTGAAGAAGATGGCACTCGCCGCGCCGCGAATGGTCCTGTCCATATCGGCGTCGTCGAAGACGATGTTCGGCGACTTGCCACCGAGCTCGAGCGAAACTTTCTTCAAGTTTCCGGCAGCGGCTTGCACGATCAGCTTGCCAACTTCGGTCGATCCGGTGAAGGCAATCTTGTCGACGTCGTTATGCGCGGCCAGCGCGGCGCCTGCGGTCTCGCCGTATCCCGGCACAACGTTGACCACGCCGTCAGGAATGCCGGCTTCCGCAATCAATTCCGCGAGTAACAGCGCGCTTAAAGGAGTCTGCTCAGCCGGCTTCAGGACGACGGTGCAACCGGTCGCGAGCGCAGGTCCGAGCTTCCACGCCGCCATCAACAGCGGGAAGTTCCAGGGAATAATCTGTCCGACGACACCGACCGGCTCGCGCCGCGTGTACGCCAGATACTTTGGCGAAAACGGAATGGTGTTGCCTTCGATCTTCGTCGCCCATCCCGCCATGTAGCGGAAGAGATCGATCGCAAGCGGCACATCGGCAACACGCGCGACGGAGAGCGGCTTGCCGTTGTCGAGGCTCTCCAGCTGCGCGAACTCTTCCAGATGCTGCTCGATCAAATCGCCCAACTGCCAGATCAGGCAGCCGCGGTCGGATGCGGTCATCGTCGGCCACGGTCCGCCTTCAAACGCTTTGCATGCGGCCTTCACGGCGCGATCAATGTCCTCCCGATCACCTTCGGCGACCTTGGCCATCACCTCACCGGTTGCGGGATTGTAAACCGGGAACGTCTTGCCCGAAGCCGCTTCCACCCACTTGCCGTCGATGAACATCTTGCGCGGCGTGCCGAGGAACTTCTGCACGCGATGGTGAATCTGCGGAGCACTCACTGTAGCGGACATAACACCTCCTGAGCGGAGCAGGCGCTGGCCGAAGAAGGGCTGATCGGAAGAGATAGAAAGCTAGCTTGGGCCGGACACCGACATCCCGTCGGAGAGTTTATCAGATTAGGAAAGCCCCGGAGGAGCGCCGATTTTTACGCGCCGGTTCGCTGCGCCAGTGCCTGTTCCACCGTTGGAGCCAAAGTGAACAGCTGATCGCATTTCGTGACTTTCAGCGAGGTCAGCAGGCGGTCGTTGGCACCGACCAAGACCAGATGGCGGCCCGAGTTCTCGCGCGAGACGTGCGCGCCCACCAGGCAGCCGATGCCGGCCGAATCGATGTACGGCATGTCGGTGACGTCGATGACCAGCAGCGCGGCGTTGTCGGAGCGCACCATGGTCTGGAGCGGGAAGAAGTTGCCCAACAAAAGGGGCCCATGGAGGCGGAGCACGGTCGCTCCCGAAGCGTCCTCAATTTTCTCTATTTCCAACGGCTTATCTTGCATAAGCGACGATTCTATAACGCCGGGTCAGGGTGGAATGTTAATTTCAGGTTACTGCGGCGATAGGGAGCAGAGCGGTGGTCCTACGCTCGTAGATCCTCTCCTGACCTCCTAAAGATCCGCGCCAACGTTTACAGTTTTTAGCAATTCTCTCCCTGCACTTTCCGCGCGATTTCGCATCCCAAGGCGTACGTAGTTGTCCCCACGACATTCACATGTCGAGCCACGAGATCGAAACCAACTCGCGCCACGATTCCAGCGCCAGCCGCTTGGGACTGAATGCCGCCAACTTCTTCCAGGCGGAAGCCGTCGGCGTGGCCATGCCGGTGCTCAACGGATACTTGAAGTCCTCCGGCTGGACCTTTAGTTTCATTGGAATTGCTACGGCGATGGCGGGTTTGGGAACGCTGCTCTTCCAGACGCCCGCCGGCCTGCTCACCGACCGCATCAATGCGCGCCGCTCACTGTTCGCGATCACCTGCGTCGTGGTCGGCATTTGCTTCGTCCTGTTGCCTGTTGCGGCGCACAGCTTCGTTGGGATTATTGCGCTGCTATTTACTGCGGGCGCGGCCCAGACATTTTTTGCTCCGGTACTTGCTGCGCTGGCTCTGTCGCTTGTTGGCCACGCCCGGCTGAACGTCACCATCGGCAGCAATCAATGCTGGAATCATGCCGGAAACATCTCAGCGGCCGTCGGCGGAATCCTGGTGGTCGCGCGCTTTGGGTTAACTGGAGTCTTCTACGCGGTCGGGCTTTCATCCGTGCTGGCAGCGGCTTCTGTGCTAATGCTTCGGCCCTCCGAACTCAATCCTTATCTCGCGACCGGCCGCACTGACAATCGCGAAGATGGTGTGTCGGCGACGACACTCTTGCGGCAGCGCTCGATCGCCGTGCTTTTTGTCGCGGTCGCGCTCTTTCATTTTGCCAACGCGCCGATCCTGCCGGCTGTCGCTCTGTACGTGAAGCAACTCGGCGGGTCTGACAGCCTGATGACGGCGACCGTCCTAACCGCGCAGTCGGTGATGGTTCCCGTATCGCTGCTGGCGGGCGTCTTGGCAAATCGTTGGGGACGGAAGCCGGTGATGGCGGTTGCCTTCTGGGCGCTGCCGCTGCGCATTCTGAGCTACACATTGGTTCATCGGCCGATGGCGCTGGTCGCTCTGCAGACGCTGGATGGAATTGGCGCCGGGATCTACGGCGTGGCGATTGTGGCGATGGCAGCCGATCTGACCAAAGGCAAAGGCGGCTTCAACACGCTGATGGGGCTGTTCGCCACGGCGCTCGCGGTGGGAGGTGTGCTGGGACCGCTGCTGACGGGCGTGCTGATTCAGCACCTCGGATTCGTAACGATGTTCGTCCTCTTTGCGGCGCTGGCGGCGGCGGGCGCGATCTGGTTTCAAGTGATGGTGCCCGAGACCACACCGCAAGAATCCCAAGTCGTGACGACGCTGGCTGCGTGATTGCAGAGATAACTCACCACAGAGACACAGAGGGCACGGAGTTGTTAGAGGGGAGTCGAGATGCCCTCCGGAGGCCTTGTATCAGGGCACGACTTTAGTCGTGCCGCATGAAGAATTAATGGGCTTCAGCCCCTGCGAACGAAAATCAGGCCCTCCACTGCGCGCCTTCGCGCGTGATGACAAGGTAAATTCCTCCGTGCTCTCTGTGTCTCTGTGGTGAAACGTTCTGCCCGAAACTACATCACCGGCGGCACAGTAATCCCCATCACCACCAGCACGCGGATCAATTCACGCCGCACCACCGCCGCAGTCGCCAACAAGAAGCGTTTCCGGTCCTCATCGGCCTCGGTCAGGATGTGATGCCGGTGATAGAAGTTATTGAACTGCTGTGCCAGCTGGAAGGCGTGCTTGGCGGCAAACGCAGGTTCCGTCGTCGCGATGCATTGCTCGACGATGAATGACGTCTTCCCTGCCAGCAGCCACAACTCCCAGATCTCGGTGCCGCTAGCGTCGGCAAAGTGACGCGTGTAGTCGATGTCGGCGCTGAGCGCGGCGTCAGGATCAACTCCGGCCTTGCGAAAGATGTTGGTCGCGCGCACGACAGCATATTGCGCGTAAGGACCGGTCTCGCCCTCGAAAGCGAGCGCTTCTTTGAAATCGAAGGCAATCACCGACTGCTTGGTGAACTTCAGCATGAAGTAGCGCAGCGCGCCGATGGCGATCTGCTCTGCGATGCGGGTGCGTTCGGCTTCGTCGAGTTCGGGGTGGCGGCTGTCGACTTCGTTCTTCGCGGCGGTGATCAGCTTGTCGAGCAGATCGTCGGCCTTGACGCCAAAGCCGCGGCGGCCGGATACCTCAATGTAGGACTTCGCGCGATCTTCTTCCTTGGTCTCGTAGCCAAGCTCGATCGAACAGCGCGGCGTCAGGGCAACCATGTCGTAGGAGAAGTGCGTGTAGTGCGCAGCCTGCTCCGTATAGCCGAGAAGCCGTAACGCCTCGATGACCGTGTTCTGTGGATCGGATTGGCGCGAATCGATGACGTTGTAGATGGCGGCGACATTGCCGAAGTGCGGGTGGTCAGCCTCACCGTGCTCGTGATCCGTGGAAATCCAGACCTCATGGCGATTGGGATATCTGTAGAACCGCCGATAGCCAAAGTCGCGGCCCAGCAGTCCGAATTTCCAAAGGTGATATGCGATGTCCTTGCCAACATAGCCCACCGTGCCGTTGGAGCGGACGATGACCTTGGCGTCCTCATCGGGACCGGACTCCTCGGTCATCCCGAGCGCAGTCGAGGGATCTGCGGTTTCCGGATGCGGGTGCCCCACACAAGCCGGGTGCCCCGTTCTAGCGCCTTCTGTTGGCGCTAGAGCGGGGGTTTTTGCGGAACTGGATAGGGTCGGTGTTTTCGGCCTCGTCATCACCCAACAACCCTTGTTCTTCCCCTCAGTCTCGAAGTACAGAACCTTCTTTTCCTTGAGCAGCTCGAAGGCCGCATCCCAGAAGTGCAAGTGCAGGATCTCGCTCTCGCGGGGCAAGAAGTCGTACTCGATATCGAGGCGGTCCATGGTCTTGAGATGGCGGCGCAAAACGGCCGTTGAGATTATCTCGGCAATTTCGGCTGCGTCATTACTGCCGCGCTCGATGGCGTGCAGAACCTCGGCACGCGCCTTCAGATGTTCCTTGTCCTGCTCGTACCACTGCGAGACGCGCGCGTAGAGATCCCAGCAGTAGTAGTCGAAGCGCGGATCTGATGCGATGATCTCGGCGATCTGCTGCTTCGATTTCTTCTCCAGCTCGATGAAGCCTACAACGACATCGGCAACCTGGACGCCGGTGTTGTCGATGTAGTTCTGAATGTCGACGACGTGGCCGGCGCCGCGCAGCAGGCGAACGAAGGTGTCGCCCAAAATGGCGTTGCGCAGGTGTCCAATGTGCGCCGCCTTGTTGGGATTGATCGAGGTGTGCTCAACCAGAATCTTGCCGCTGACGTTGGCTGCACCTTCGCCGGCGTGGCTGAGAGCGCCTACCAGTCTGCCGTGGGCCAGCGCTTGCGCCGCGACGTCGCGCTTCAGGCGAGCGTTGATGTAGCCCGCTCCGGCGACCTCGAACTTCTCGAACCCTTCCGGCAGCGGCAGCTCGGCGACGATCTCTTCGGCAATCTTGCGCGGCGCTTTGCGCAGCTTCTTCGCCAGCTCAAATGAGAACGGCAATGCGAACTCGCCCATCTCGACACTGGGCGGCTGATCAATGACGATGTTCGGCAGCTCAAGGTTGTACTTCTCGCGCAGGAATCCGCGAACGTGAGTGGCAAGGGTGCGTTGGTGTTCCAGGTACATGAGGGCCGCTTTTCGCTTTTCGCTCTTCGCCGGCTGGCAGAGCCGCCTTTCCGGCCCGGCGCGTCCCCGGCACACCAGGGAAAGGTCAAGCGCTTGATCGATCTTCAGAATAGCAAAGCTCAATCGGGTGACTCCAATTGGCGTGCGCCATGAACCAACTGCGGGAAGGCCCTAAGCGAACCGCGACAGGCGAAAAGCGAACAGCGGCTTTCCACGTTTGACGCTCTATCGCTGCTTACCTATGATGAAATTTCTCCTTTGCGCGCCGATTTGTGCGCGGCCCCGGGCGGCTCCCATGCGTATTGCCTATCTCGATTGCTTCTCCGGCATCAGCGGCGACATGTTTCTTGGCGCGCTGCTCGACGCCGGAGTTCCGTTCGAGCTCTTCGAGAAGACCGTCGCTGAGCTGAATGTCGGAGCCAGGCTGGAGCGCTCGCGTGTGGATCGGGCGGGGATTGCGGCGACGAAACTGGATGTGATCGTCGATGGCGAGAAGGACATGCCGAGGGAGGAATTCTGGGGAAAGAAAGTGGCTAGTGGCCAGTGGCCAGTGGCCAGCGATTCTGCCTCCCACGGTAAGGCTATATCGAGTCATGCGCGGGACAGTCATTCCCATGCTCACGGCGGCCCGGGCTCATCTGTTGTAACCGCGGAACATCATCATCATGCGCCGGCGCGCGGTCTGAGTGAAATTCTGAAGATCATCGCTGGGGCGTCGATCAGCGAGCGAGCGAAACAGACCGCGAGCGAGATTTTTGTCGCGCTGGGTGCGGCGGAGGCGAAGGTCCACAATGTGGGAGTTGAGGACGTTCACTTCCACGAAGTGGGAGCGGCCGATGCCATCGTCGACATTGTTTGTGCGGCCGTCGGCGCGGAGGCGCTGGGCGTGGAGCAGTTCATCTGCTCGCCGTTGAATGTCGGCGGCGGGACGGTGACGTGCTCGCATGGAGTCATGCCGGTTCCCGCGCCTGCGACTCTGGAGCTGCTGAAGGACGCGCTGATTTACTCCGGCGAGATTCAGAAAGAGCTGGTGACGCCGACCGGCGCGGCGATCGTGAAGGTGCTCGCAGCGAGTCTCGGACCGCGCCCGACGATGACCACGGAGAAGGTCGGCTACGGAGCAGGCTCACGTGACTTTGCCGGACATCCGAATGTTCTGCGAATCAGCATTGGCGAGGCGGCGCTTTCGCAGATGGAATCGGCGCTGGAGATTCCGGTTGAGCAGATCGCGATTCTGGAAGCCAATCTCGACGACCTGAATCCGCAGATCATCGGTTACATCATCGAGCAGGCGTTTACCGAGGGCGCCCTGGATGCCTTCACCGTTCCGATGCAAATGAAGAAGAATCGTCCTGGCACGCTGCTGACGATCCTGGCGCGGCCGGAGAACGAGAAGCATCTGCGAGAGTTGCTGTTTCGCGAGAGCAGCACGCTAGGCATACGGACACGTCACGAGCAACGGTATGCATTGCCGCGCCGCCATGAAGTCGTGAACACCCAATGGGGCGAGGTGCGCATGAAGATCGCTATTCTCACCGGCGAAGTCGTACACTACGCGCCCGAGTATGAAGATTGCCGGCGCATTGCCGCCGAGCATCACGTCGCGCTGAAGACGGTGATGCAGGAAGCCATTCGTCTTTATATGGAAAAGAACCTGGACCGACAGCATGGATAACGAGAAGCCACGGAAGTTCTACATCACCACGCCGATTTATTACGTCAACGCGCGGCCGCACATCGGGCACACGTACACGACGGTGGTGTGCGACACCCTCGCCCGTCGACAGCGCATGATGGGCGTGGACACGTGGTTTCTCACCGGCACCGACGAGCACGGGCAGAAGATCGAGCGCTCGGCGGCGGCGGCCGGCTGCACGCCGAAGGAGTTTGCCGACAGAGTTTCAGGCGAGTTTCGCGGGCTGTGGGAGCGGATGAAGATCAGCAACGACGATTTCATCCGCACCACCGAGCCGCGTCACGTGCGCGGTGTGCAGGCACTGTTCACGCGACTGCAGGAGCGCGGCTACATCTACAAAGGTTCGTACAGCGGGCAGTACTGCGTTTCCGACGAGCTCTATGTTGACGCCGTAGGTCCCGGCGCGCCGTGTCCGGAGTGCGGACGTCCCACGGAGACGGTGCACGAGGAAAATTATTTCTTCAAGCTGTCGGCGATGGGCGCACCCTTGTTGAAGTACTACGCCGAGCATCCCGAATTCATCCGGCCGGACACGCGGCGCAACGAGGTGATTGCGTTTGTGAACAGCGGTCTGCGCGATCTCTCGGTCAGCCGTACCTCGTTCAAATGGGGCATTCCCGTGCCGGGCGACCCCAAGCACGTCATCTATGTATGGCTCGACGCGCTGGCGAATTACATCACCGCCATCGGCTATCCCGACGAACACGACAAACGCTGGCGCTACTGGCCCGCCGACCTGCACATGATCGGCAAGGAGATTGTGCGGTTCCACTGCGTTTATTGGCCGGCGTTTCTGCTAGCGGCCGATCTGCCACTTCCGCGCTCGCTCTTCGCGCATGGCTGGCTGCTATTCGAAGAGAGCAAGATGTCCAAGTCGCGCGGCAACATCGTGCGCAGCGAAACCATTCTCGACACGCTGGGCCAGGATGCGCTGCGCTATTTCCTGCTGCGCGAGATCGTCTTCGGACAGGATGGTGCGTTCAGCTTCGATGCGCTGGTGCAGCGCTACAACGCCGATCTGGCGAATGATCTGGGCAATCTTGCCAGCCGCTCGCTGAGCATGATTGCGCGCTACTTCGAAGGCGAGATTCCGTATGTTTCGGCGCGGTCGCGCATCCCGGCGGATGAGGCGATCGTAAATCTGGCGCAGCAGACGATCACGAATTTCCACGCGCAGTTCGAGCAGTATCAGTTTTCGCGCGCATTGGAGACGGCGTGGACTCTTGTGGCCGGCGTCAACAAATACATTGTGGAGAACGAGCCGTGGGCGGTAGCCGAGCGCGACGATCGCGACTCGCGCGCGCGCCTGGCCACCATTCTGCACACCTCCGTCGAAGCGCTGCGCATTGTGGCGGCGCTGGTGCACCCGGTGATCCCCGAAGCTACGGCGCGCATCTGGACACAGCTGGGCGTGGGTGAGATCAAGCAGTTCGACTTGCGCAGCCTGGCCTGGGGACAGATTCAGGCGGGAACAAGGCTGGGCAAAGTTGAGCCGGTGTTTCCCCGCGCCGACAAGAGCGTGATCGAAAAGATGCAACAGATGGAACAGCAACGCTCGGCAGAGGGCGAGACGAAAACAGAGAGCGAGAAGCCGCGAGCCGCGAGCCCCGAGCTTCCAGCGGAAGCACAGCCCGCGACACCATCGGCCACGCCGGGAGCGGCGGCGGGTGCTACAGCGTCCACGCCTGCGGCAAGTACCCCGGCCTCGTCGCCTGCTGCCGGCGAAAGCGCGGCTGCGACCACCGAAGCGAAGATCAGCGCCGACGATTTCTTCAAAGTGGAAATGCGGGTTGGGCTGGTGAAGGTCGCCGAGAAGGTCAAAGGCGCCGACAAGTTGCTGCGTCTGGAAGTCGACATAGGAACCGAAGTGCGCCAGGTGGTCGCGGGCATCGCGAAGGCGTATGACCCGGAGAAGTTAGTGGGGCGCAAAGTCGTGCTCGTCGTTAACCTGCAACCGCGCAAGCTGCGCGGGCTGGAGTCGAACGGAATGATCGTCGCTGCGTCGCTGGACGATGGCTCGCCGGTACTGGCAGGCTTTCTGGAAGATGTGCCGATTGGGGCGAGGCTGAAGTAAAACAGTAGCCAGTTGCCAGTAATCAGTAGCCGATATGGGTTGTCAGTTAACAGGGTGGTCTTTCGCAGGCAAAATTCCCAAGTTCCGACAATCGCAATGGCTCCCACAATTCCTGCGTTGTTGAATGCATCTCGATCTGACCCCCATAGCTACCATGAGAATTCGCGACGATATTTCACGTCCCTGATGTATGCACTCGCCGTGCTTGCGGCATGGGTAGCTGGCGCCAACATCCTTGGGGACTACGCCTATGCCGCGGATGCCGGCGTGACGATGCCAGCAGCTAATCCGCTGCTGACTCCACCCACTCGGGATGGGGAGAAGATCCCGGTGCAAATCGCGTTGCAGGTGATCAATCTATCCGACATCAATGAAGTCGCCCAGCGCTTCCGGGTGGTAGCGTACCTGCGGGCCGAATGGCAGGATCCGCGGCTGTCCTTCACGCCCAAGGCTGCATGGGAAACGTTTCGAGTTTATCGTCCCGACGAAGTATGGACACCGCATTTTGATTTCGCCAACGGTGTCGCACCGCACTCCGCGTATGACGTTACCCTGCACGTCTTTCCCGACGGGACGGTCAAGTATTACGAACGCTCGAGCGCCGACCTTTCCAATAGTTTTCATCTGCGCAGTTTCCCCTTCGATAGGCAGCGCCTGGAAATCCTGATTCATCCTCCGGTGAGCGAAGCTGGGCTGGTGAATTTCGTCGACGCCACTGGTGGGCCGTCGATCAGCATCGAGCAACGAGTCTATTCCTCCCTGGCAGAGTGGGCGATCGTAGGGATCGGGACGAGCGCCGAACAAATCCCGGCCTTCAGCACGGAAACCACCAGCCAGATGCGATTCACCATCGAGGTCAACCGAAAGTACAGCTTCTATCTCTGAAAGATATTCCTGCCACTGCTTCTGATGGTGATACTTTCATGGACGGTCTTCTGGATCGACACCTCCCAGTTACTTAGTCAGGTTAGAGTCTCGGTCAAGACGACTCTCGCCGTAATCATGTTCGCACTTGCGATCTCGAGACACCTGCCCAAAGTACCCTACCTGACCTTTATCGATGTTTTCTTCCTGGCCTGCTACGTGTTTGTCTTTATCACGGCAGTCGAACTCACCCTGGTGCACGTCGCCGGGCGGAGTAAGAACGATAAGCTGGGAATGTCGATTCGACGCTTCAGCAGAATTGTTTTGCCTGTGCTCTTCGTCATAACCAATCTGCTGATGATCGCGATTTACACCGGGATAGGATCTTAAGTGTGGCGCTGTTCATTGCTGAATGCGTCTCGATCTGACACTCCCAGCCACCATGGGAATTCGCAACGATGTTTCAAGTCCCTGATGTACGTAATCGCCGCCGTGCTTGCGGCATGGTTGCCTGGCGCCAACCTCCTTGGGGACTACGCCTATGCCGAGGATGCCGGCATGACGATGCCCGCGGCCAATGCGCTGCTGACTCCACCCACTCGGGACGGGGAGAGGATCCCGGTGCAAATCGCGTTGCAGGTGATCAATCTATCCGACATCAATGAAGTCGCCCAGCGTTTCCGGGTGGTAGCGTACCTGCGGGCCGAATGGAAGGATCCACGGCTGTCCTTCACGCCCAAGGCTGCATGGGAAACGTTTCGAGTTTATCGTCCCGACGAGGTATGGACGCCGCATTTTGATTTCGCCAACGGTGTCACACCGCACGCCGCGTTTGACGTCACCCTACGGGTCTTTCCCGACGGGACGGTCAAGTATTACGAACGCTCCAGCGCCGAGCTTTCCAATAGTTTTCATCTGCGCTGTTTCCCCTTCGACCGGCAGCGCCTGGAAATCCTGAGTCATCCTCCGGTGAGCGAAGCTGGGCTGGTGAATTTCGTCGATGCTGCTGGTGGGCCGCCGATCAGCGTCGAGCAACGCGTCTATTCCTCCCTGGCAGAGTGGGCGATCGTAGGGATCGGGGCGAACGCCGAACAAATCCCGGCCTTCAGCACGGAAACCACCAGCCAGATGCGATTTACTATCGAGGTCCAACGAAGGTACACCTTCTATCTATGGACGATATTCCTACCGTTGCTTCTCATGGTGATACTTTCATGGACCGTCTTCTGGATCGACATCTCCCAGTTACTTAGTCAGGTTAGAGTCTCGGTCAAGACGACTCTCGCCGTAATCATGTTCGCACTTGCGATCTCGAGACACCTGCCCAAAGTACCCTACCTGACCTTTATCGATGCTTTCTTCCTGGCTTGCTACGTGTTTGTCTTTACCACAGCGATCGAGCTTACCGTGGTGCACTTCGCCGGCCGGAGCAAAAACGAAAAGAGAGGGAGATCGATTCGGCGCTTCAGCAGGATCATTTGGCCTGTGCTATTCGTCATGACCAACCTGCTGATCGTCGCGATCTATGCTCAGCCAGGACACTAAGCCCAACCGCAACGTTCTAACCCTCGTCGTCCTTGGCGCATTCAACGTCGTGAATCATGTCGCACAAAACGGCGAGGGTGCGGCGGGTGCGGTCGATATCGTCCTTTCCAACCGCGGCCAGCAGATCGGCGTCAACCTTTTCGCGCGCGTCGCGTTGGGCAGCCGCGGCTGCACGTCCGCGCTCGGTGAGAGTAACGGTGAGCTTGCGACGGTCGTCCTTGTCGATGGAGCGCTCGAGGTAGCCGCGCGTGACCAGCGTGTCGACGAGCTGGCCCGCCGCCTGCTTGGAGAGACGCATCTCGCGAATGAGCTGGCCGAGCGGGATGTCGTCGCGCTCGAGCGCCAGGCCGCCGATGACGTAAAGGCCGTTGCCGGGAATGTCGTCGTATCCGGCGTCGTTGAGCGCGCGCCGCATGGCAGCGCCGTAGGTGCTGCGAGCGTGACGGAGCAGAACGGGCATGCCGATGTCGTCGAGAACTGCGTTGGTGTTGGTCATAGGCGGGAGAATACTGTCAGCATTAGTTGATAGTCAAGTTAATTTATAATAAAGAGTTTGGACTTAATCTGGGGCTGCATTGGTTACGCTGGCGGAGGACCTTAGTTACCGTACCAATGTGGCGCAAGTTAAGTCGATGGCCAACAACAGGTTACAGGCGGCAAAGATGTTCCACGAGGAACATTTTCTACGGCGAGGAATTGGTGCTGTTTCAGGCTGGATTGGGGGAAAATCCCAAGCCTACCGGGCGACAGCGGAGCACCCGCGATTGTGATGCGGCTCCTACTTAGCTCCTCGCGGTTGTGATAAACAGGAGAGTACCAAGCTGGCCGCAGAGCCGGCACGAGCCAACTATGAGCCACTGCCCGTTGCGGAGCGCCTGCTCCGCTTCCTCAATATCTCTTCCCAAGCAGCCTTTCATTCAACCATTCTCAGCCGATCCCGGAGACGCGTCATGCTGAGGTCAGCCTTCATCGCGCTCTCTGAAAGCCGCGGCCTGCGCAACTTCGCCGAGAAATCGCCGCTGGGATTGCGCTTCTCGCAGCGCTTCGTTGCCGGCACCCACCTGCACGATGTGATTCGCGCAGCGCAGGTGGTCAACGAATGGGGCGCCGGCGTCAGCATCGACAACCTGGGCGAGAACGTCACCAACGCCGACGAAGCCAAGCACAGCGCCGAGCTCTACCATCGCATGCTCGACGAGATCCACGAAGGCAAGCTCAACGCCAACATCAGCCTCAAGCTGACGCACATGGGTCTCGACGTCAGCGAGCAACTGGCCTTCGGCCTGGTCACGGAACTCGTCGACCACGCGGTCAAGCTCAACAGCTTCGTGCGCGTCGACATGGAAGGTTCACCCTACACCCAGCGCACCCTCGACTTCGTGCGCGGATTGCATCGCGAACCCGGACACGCCGGCCGCGTCGGCACCGTCATTCAGTCCTACCTCTATCGCAGCGAGAAGGACGTCAACGATCTGCTCTCCGAGCGCATTCGCATCCGCCTGTGCAAGGGCGCCTATAAAGAACCGCCGGACCTCGCCTTCCCCAAGAAGGCCGACGTCGATGCCAACTATCTCAAACTGGCGCGCACGCTGATGAAGAGCGGCGTCTTCCACGGCCTCGCCACTCACGACCAGAAGATCATCGCCGAGCTTAAGCTGTTCGCTCGCGCCGAGAACATCCCCACGTCGGCCTATGAATTCCAGATGCTCTATGGCGTGCGCCGCGATCTGCAGCAACAGCTGGTGCGCGAAGGCTACGGCCTGCGGGTCTACATTCCATTCGGATCGGAGTGGTATCCCTACTTCATGCGCCGTCTGGCTGAGCGGCCGGCGAATGTGTTCTTCATCGCGCGCAACCTCTTCCGGCAGTGATCCATGTCGGTCACTCCGCAGACCCGTGGCTGGGTTCTATATCCCACAGAGTAGGACATTCCGGGCTTTGGTAATGCGTTGAGGGCCGAAAGGCTGGATCGCGATGACTACACGCTTCCGATACGTTGAGAAACTTCGCGGAATCCTTGGTTGTGTTATTGACGAGTTGGGACTTTGTGTCTGGCCGGCGAAGTGGTCAGGATTTTGCACCGGTCTCAACTACGTGAAAGGCGATTGACTTACGTAGTGTTCTGGAATGCTTTTGCTCGGGGGCAAAGCGCTGGAAAAAGACGGGGACTGGCCGTCTCACATCCGAACCGACAACTGACGACCGACAACCGTTTCGTGAGTACGCGCGAGAAGGAAGATGACGCATCGACTCCCTGCCCTGTACATTCCCCGCCTCGGTCTGCTATCTTGCCCCGAAGTGTACGGCACCGGATGATGACAGCAGATGCCGGCTTTGTCCAATACCAGCCCACAACAATCCGATTCAGATAATCGCGTGAGTGCGCCCGCGGGTGCCCCAGGGCTCGCGGGTGCCCAGGGCCTGCCCTGAGCTTGCCGAAGGGTCTCGCGGTTTTCGAGACCTGGGTCGGTGACCCTTCGCGCTTCGAGCGCCGGCACTTCTTCATTCTCGCCGCCGTCGCTCTCGTCTACGCATTCTTAGCCGGTTTGGCCACGGTCGGCGACCCCGACTTCGGTTGGCTGCTCGCGCGAGGCCGCTGGATCGCCCAACATCACCACGTTCTCTCCACCGATGCGCTCTCCTACACCGTTCCCGGAGCTGATGCGGTTTATCCTGCGCTCGGCGGGCTGATCCTGTACTGGATTTACCTGCTCGGCGGATATGCGCTACTCTCCTGGACGTGTGCGCTGGCCTGCGCCGGCACGGTGGCGTTGCTGTTGCGTCGCGGCAGTGTGGTGAGCGCAGCCGTTGCCATTCTGGCGGTGCCGTTTATTGCCATGCGCATGGTTCCGCGCGCTGAGCTATTCGCTCTGGTCATCTTCGCCGCATATGTCTCACTGCTGTGGCAACATCACGAAACCGGCCGCGCCCCGCTTTGGTTGCTGCCGCTGCTGATGGTCGTTTGGGTCAATGTCCATTTCAGCTTCTTCTCCGGTCTTGGCCTTCTAGCAGCCTTTGTCGCCGTGGAGCTGCTGGAATTTCCTTTCGGCGCGGAACGTCGTCGCCAGGCAATCAACCGTTTGAAGCGCGAGATCCCGTGGTTCCTGGCTGCCGCAGCCGCCACCATCGTCAACCCGTGGGGCTGGAGGATCTACCAAGAGACCATTCACTTCACCACCTCAACGCTCGGAGTTCGTGTCAACGAGTGGGTGCCGCTGCATTGGAACTGAACGAATCCTTTCACCGGCTTTTCGCTGCGGACTACCAATGACCTCGGTCATCTCCTCTTCGTAGTCGCTGTTCTTGCAGTCGCGCTCGCGCTCTTGCAACTCCGCTGGGGAGCGGCGTTTCTGCTGCTGGCAGCGCTGTACCAGGCGAGCCGGCATTTTCGATTCATGCCGTTGACCAGTTGCCTGCTGGTGGTTGTCGGGGGAGCGGTTTTATCTCCGGCGATGCAATCGATTCGGTCCCGCATCGCCAGCCCGCGTCTGCGTGTGATCCTGGCTAGTGCTGCGGTCGTTTTCTTCGCCGCGATTGCAGTCGTCCGTGCCGCTGATGTGGTCACCAACTATCACTATCTTGCCGAGCGCAATCTCTCCACCTTCGGTGGCGGACTCTCGGGATGGTTCCCGCGCCGCGCCGCCGAATTCATCCATGACCAGAACCTTCCGGGCGAAGTCTTCAACACCTACAGTGAAGGCGGATATATCCTGTGGGCGCTGGGGCCCGAGCGGCGCGACTACATCGACGGCCAGGAGACTCCGTTTGGCAGCCTTCTCCAACATGAAGCCGACATGCGCAGCGCTCCGCTGGATTCGGAAGCGTGGCAAAAGGAAGCGGACCGTTACGGCATCAACACCATCATCTTCCCGCTTACGATGGATGAAGTCTCGCTCGCTCGCCTGAACTCCGATTGCCGCAGCCGGCAGTGGCGCCCGGTCTACTTCGACGAGGTGTCGATCATCCTCGTGCGGCGCACTCCCGCAACCGAAGACCTCATCCGCCGCTTCGAAGTTGATTGTGCCACCGCTCCTCTGCCTCGCGATCCGCTGCCGCTCAACGCCGCTTCGTTCAATCAGTGGATCGACGCCGCCCGCATCCTGTCGGCGCTGGGCCGCAACTCGCGCTGGCCGCCGCCGACAAAGCGATGACGATCTTCCCCGATAACGCTCACGCGCTTTGGTATCGTGGGCAGATTCTCTATGCGCTGCAGCGCCAATCGGATGCGGAAGAGGAATGGCGACGCGCCCTCGCTCTGGCGCCTCGCGAGATTACGCCCTGGGCGTCGCTGCCGGATTTTCAGGCTACGCTTTGGTCTTCGCTGGCGGAGTTGTATCGTCGGCAGGACCGCACACCTGACGCGATTCAGGCTTTGCAGAATGTCATCAAGCTGTCGTCGGACTCTTCTTTGAACCTGCAGAGCATGGCCGATCTGGGAGCTCTCTACCTTGCGGATGGCCAGGATTCCGATGCCGAGAAGCAGTGGCTCGCGGCTTTGTCGCTTGCTCCCAAGGAATCCAGCATCTGGTTTTCGCTTGCCGATTTGTATCAGCGCCAGGGACACTTCCCGCAAGCCATCCACGCGGCGCAACAGGCGGTTCAGTTTGCCTCAGATCCAACGGCAAAATCCCATGCGCTAGTCAAGCTCGGTCTGCTCTACTTGCGAACCCGGCAACCCCAACAGGCGTTACAGGCGCTTGATCAAGCAGCCTCGACAGCGCCGCCCGATCTCCTGGCCGCAAGCGGGCACCGCAGCTTCAGCTTCGATCTGGCTCAGGCTCGTGCGGCCGCATGGATGGCGTTAGGCAACATTGCACAAGCTACTTCCTTTGAGGAGCAGGCGGTCAAGCTCGATCCCGACGCGCCCGATGCCTGGTCCCATCTCGCAAGGCTGTATCAGCGTGGAGGCCGTGTCGCCGATCAGCAGCTCGCCGAGCGTCGCGCCATCGCCTTGCAGAACGCTCCCGGCCAACAGTGACGGCGGTACCTCATGTGGGTGCCCAGGTCTCGCGCGTTCGAGACTTGGGAAGCTAGTCGCTAACCGCTAGTTGCTTCTTTCACTCCCACTCGATCGTTCCCGGCGGCTTCGACGTCACGTCGTACACCACGCGGTTGATTCCCTTTACCTCGTTCACAATCCTGCTCGAAATAGTCTTTAGCACCTCGTGCGGCAGTGGAACCCAGTCCGCAGTCATGCCGTCTTCCGAATGCACGGCTCGAATCGCGCAAGTGTACGCGTACGTCCGCATATCGCCCATCACGCCCACCGACATCACCGGCAGCAGCACGGCAAACGATTGCCATATCTTCTTGTACAGCCCGGCACGCTTGATCTCGCTGACCACGATGTCGTCCGCCTCCTGCAGCAATGCAACGCGTTCGCCGGTGATCTCGCCGACAATACGAACTGCTAACCCCGGACCCGGGAACGGCTGCCGCTGCAGAATCTCTTCCGGCATGCCAAGGTCGCGGCCGATCCGCCGCACCTCGTCTTTGAACAGTTCCTTCAACGGCTCGATCAGCTTGAGCTTCATCTTTTCGGGCAGCCCGCCGACGTTGTGATGGCTCTTGATAACCTGCGACGGCCCGCGCACCGATCGCGACTCAATCACGTCGGGATAAAGCGTCCCTTGCACCAGCCAGTCGACTTTGCCCTCGATCTGCTCGATGCGATGCGCCTCTTCCTCGAAGACGGCGATGAACTCGTTGCCGATGATCTTGCGCTTCTTTTCGGGATCGGTCACGCCCGCCAGCTTCGTCAGGAATCGCTCGCTGGCATCGACCGCATCGATGTGGAGGCCCAGCTTCTCGCGCAGATTCTTCTGCACGTTGATGAACTCGTTCTTGCGCAGCACGCCGTTGTTGACGAAAATGCACGTCAGCTGATCGCCCACCGCGCGATGCACAAGTTCAGCGGCAACCGACGAATCCACCCCTCCCGATAGCCCGCAAATCACGCGCCCTTTGCCGACTGTCGCGCGAACGCTTGCAACCGTCTCATCGATGAAGCTTTGCGGCGTCCAGTTTGGCTTCACGCCGCAGATCTCGAAGACGAAGTTGCGCAGAATCTCGGTTCCCCGCGGCGTGTGATGAACCTCGGGATGGAACTGCACGGCATAGAATTTTTGCGCCGGATTCTGAATTGCGGCCAGCGCGTTTGACGTCTTGCCGATTAACTCGAAGCCCGGCGGCAGCTCCAGCGCCTCGTCGCCGTGCGACATCCACACCGGAAGCGGACCTTGCAGCCCTTTGAACAGCGGTGATGTCGATGTCAGCAATTCAACCTGCGCGTGGCCGTACTCGCGCTTATCGGCTGCGCGGACTTTGCCACCCAGCTTGTACACCATGAACTGCAGGCCGTAGCAGATCCCCAGCACCGGCAGGCCAAGATGGAGGACTCGGTCGTCGGCCGGAGGCGCATCGGCGTCGTAGACGGACGATGGCCCGCCCGACAGCACAATGCCAGCAGGATGATAGCTCTGGATTTCTTCCAGCTTAGCGTTGCAGGGAAGAACAACGGAGAAGACGTTCTGTTCGCGGATGCGGCGCGCGATGAGCTGCGAATACTGCGCGCCGAAGTCGAGGACGACGATTGATTGGGTTTCCACTATTTACTCTGCCAGAGAATCGCCAGCAGTGTAAAGTCATCCCTTGGGTTCTGGCCAGCCTTTCGCGGTCTCGGAGGTGCAGTCGGACAGACTGGTCGGCTGCGACTGGTCCGCGGCCAGCACCTTGGAACATAAGTTCACCGTGTCATCGGGCTTTGCCGCCGGATAGATGATCGGCTCTTCGACCTCAGTTATCACCGAACCATCCTTGCCCACCTTCCCTTCTACGCTGAGGTGCGCAAGAACGTGAAAAGCGGGACCATTGCTGGCCTTCTTATCAGAGACCTGAATCACATGCTGATAGCTGCCAACACTGATGTTCATCCTGCCACTGTATCCCGATGGTCCGCCTCGCACGCAGAGCACAACATTGTTCATACCGGCCTTCAGCGGCTGCTTATCGTTGAGATTCATCCAACTAGAATCCTCCCCAAACTTGACTCTACAAAAGGGTGTGCCGTTAACGACCAGCACGCCATAGTTCTTGACATCGGATACGCGTAGTTGAACCCAGATGGGCTTACCCAGCAACCCGGCCGCGATATTATTCTCCGGAGCCACCTGCTGATTGATCACGGTGTTCAAGCGTTCGCTGCCTAATTTTCGCAGCGCTCTCAGCGCTGCCTGTCGAACCTGCGGATCCTGATCACCCGACGCATACCGCATGGCAATATTTACCGCGTCGTCGGGCGAAATCGATATATTGATCATCGACATCAGATTGGCGGTAGCTGCCGGATCCTTGGCGGTGGCAAAGATCTGATTCATGTAGTTGAAAACCTGCTGCCGCTCGGAAGCCTGCTCCTGTCCGCGATTGACCATGATGGTGACGAAGATGCCCAGCGCCGCGATGACGACTCCGGAGGTGATCTGGGCGATTACTCCGGCTTTGTCCCATCCATCTTTGGCTTTCTGGAGCGCCGTCTGGGTCTTGATCGTCTTCAGCTCGTCAGTTATCTGTTCGAATTGACTTTGCGACAGGTTGATCGGCGCTGGTGCCGGCTCAGGCATAGTGACCTCCGTAAAATGCGATCTGCAAATGAGCAGCAACCGCGGATGACAGGAGGCGCCGGCGAGTCGGCTCGGAGTGATCCAAACCAATCGCGGGGGAGCGTGTCCTCGCTTTGTCGATAGGTCTTGAGTAGCCTATATTTGCACAGCTCGCCGGGAGACTCAAGGCTTCAGTCGCTTACCCAGCGACGAAATTGTTCCTACACCGTCCAAAGAGCAGTTGCATCCGTTTCCTGTATGCTTAAGCCATTACATGTTAGCTAGCCTGTCCTCACACTTTACAATTAAACGACGTCTCAAGGCTGCTTGCGTCGCGCTCCTGCTGGCCTGCTTGCTTACTGGTACGGCTTGGGGCCAGACCGCTTCTTCGCAGCAGTCGACTCCACCTCCACCCGCTCAATCGCAATCCCAGAAGCCAGATAATTCCGGCGCAACGCAGAATCAGCCAAGTCAGCAATCCGGCGCCGACTCCAGCCAGGCGCAGGAGCAGCCTGAACCCGAGACTCGCATCACCAAGGAGCAGGCCAAGGAGCTATTCCGCTCGGTCGATGAGATCCTCGACTTCGTCAGCCAGGACACTGGCCTGGCGATCGAAAGTAAGGTCAAGCGCAACCTGATTACGCGCGAGCAAGTCGAGAAGTACGTCCACAAGCGCATGAAGGACGACAAGGACGAGAAGCGGCTGGAGCAGTCGCGGCTGGAGCTGCAAAAGTTCGGGCTACTTCCGCCGAACTACGACCTGCACGCCGAGTTTCTGCGACTGATGGGCGAGCAGGTCGCTGCGTACTACGATCCCAAGACGAAGAGCGTCAACCTACTCGACTGGGTGCAGCCCGATGCGCAGAAGCCGATCCTGGCGCACGAGCTGACGCACGCGCTGCAGGATCAGAAGGTCGGCGTCGAGAAGTGGGAGTTGGCGGGCGCGAAGGATGATTCGACGCCACTGCCCGATCAGCAGGAGTACGTCGTCGAGGAAGAACAGTCCGCGCGGCAATGCGTCACTGAGGGCCAGGGCATGGCGGTCATGTTTGATTATTCACTCGCGCCCTTCGGCAAGAATCTGCTGACCGCTCCCGAAATCGTCAATGCCATGCGCGCCACCATGGGCGACAGCAAGGATTCGCCTGTCTTCGCGGCAGCGCCCATGTTCCTCAAGGAATCGCTGCTGATGCCGTACACTTTCGGCCTCGACTTCGTGCGCACGGTTCTGGCGAACAAGGGCAAAGAAGCCTACGCCATGATGCTGGAGAATCCCCCGATTGATACGCGGCAGATCATGCAGCCGGAGACGTATCTGCTGCACCAGCAGGTCGCGCCGCTCACCATTCCCGATCTCGACAAGATCGTCGCGCCAGATTACAAGCGCTTCGACTTCGGCGGCATGGGCGAGTTCGACATTTACCTGCTTGCCAAACAATACGGTGCACAGGACACGCCAAACTATTATCGCCACTGGCGCGGCGGCTATTACTTCGCGGCACAGGCGAAGAACGCGCCCAAAGATCAGATCGCGATGCTATTCTTCACCCATTGGGATTCGCCCCAAGCGGCCTTCGACTTCGCCAAGCTCTACGCCGATTACCTGCCCAAGCGATATCCAGGAAAGGTCGAGTGGACTGCGTCCTGCTCAGCCCCGGCGAAAGGCGCAGCCCAACCGCACGAGTGCAACGTCTGGTCCGGGACGACCAACGAAGGTCCGTTCGTTATCGAGCGCAATGAGAACGATCTGCTGATCATGGAAGGCTTCGATCCCGGCGTGATCGAGAAGGCGCGCGGCGTGCTGTTCTATCACATGACGCCGCCCGCGCAACCGGCCAAGGGCAGCCATTGACCACGCGCGCGTGGCCTTGTCTCGCGGCCGCAATTTTGATCTGCGGCAGCTTGCGGCTGTCGTTGCTCGCCCAGCAAATCGACGAAAGTACGTGGGGAAAGAACAGTGCCGGAGTCGAGCTCGCCACTCACGAGGGACCGCGCGAGCGCGCGTCTTCGGGAACAGTCCTGATCTACAACATCCTCGGCAGAGGCTTTCCCGCCGATAAGACCTACGATCTCTGGTTCTGGACTCTCGGCAAGAAGCCGGCGAAAGCCATGGCCGGCGTCAGCTTCGACAAGCGCGGGGTGCTGGTTTGCTCCGGCAAGCCCGGATCTTGCAAAGGAGACGGAGCGGACGATCCCATCAACATCAAGGCCACGGCGATGCTGGGAGAGCCCAAACGTTTCGGCGTTATCTCCACTGATGGCAAGATCGCAGGCTTTGCCGAGGCTGTACCATTTCCGGTCGAGGCCAAAGATAAGAACTGCAAACTTTCCGTGGTACGCCTAACCCAGTTGGCCGATTCGTTGGACGTCCGAGGCAGTGGATTCATTCCTCATGAAACGCTCACGGTGAAGGAGAGCTTCTCTGGACGTGACCTTGTGAAGAATCCGACGGTCGCCGCCGACGGCACATGGCACGAGACGGTGGCAGTCAGAGAGCCTGGATGGGATTCCGGCACGGCTGCCTTCAACGCCGCCGGCAAAGCTTGCTCCGTCAACATCACCTTCCATTGGGGTAACGGCAGCAACCAGCAACAGTGACGCCGACGGCGCCCTGCCGTCCCAACAGCGGATCCCAGCCAGCAATGCCCTGACAAAAGTATTACAAACGGAATTCGCTTTGCTTGTTAGTCTGGAATTACTTCTTCCAGCACGATCGCGGAGGATGGCACTCATCAACTCAGGAGAGACATGCCGCAGAGCGAGAAAGAGAAAGATACAAGTATCAACTGGTTTACTACCTCCATCATGGTATTCCTTCATATTGGCGCCATCGCGGCGCTCTTTATGTTCACCTGGAAGGCATTTTTCGTTGCCTTGTTTCTGTATTGGGTCGCCGGCAGCCTGGGTATCGGCATGGCCTATCATCGGCTTTTGACGCATCGCGGATACAAGTGCCCCAAGTGGGTGGAATACTTTCTGACCATCTGCGCGACGATGGCGCTCGAGGGTGGTCCGATTTTCTGGGTAGCCACGCATCGGGTACATCATCAGCTCTCCGACAAGCCGGGCGATCCGCATTCGCCGCGCGATGGCGGCTGGTGGGCGCACATGGGCTGGATCCTCACCGGCAAGACCTTCCACAATAAGAGCACCGAACTGCTGGCCTACGTTCCCGATCTACGCAAAGACAAGTTCCACATGTGGATCAGTGAATACCACTGGGTGCCGACTACGACGGTGGCCGCCCTGCTGCTGGCATTTGGCGGGTGGTCGATGCTGCTGTGGGGATTCTTCCTTCGCACGGTCGTGCTGCTGCACTCCACCTGGTTCGTGAATTCGGCCACGCACATGTGGGGCTCGAAGCGCTTCACCACTACTGACGACTCGCGCAACCTCTGGTGGGTTGCCTACCTCAGCTTCGGCGAAGGCTGGCACAACAATCATCATGCGCATCCGCAGTCGGCGCGGCATGGACTGGCCTGGTATGAGGTCGATATGAACTGGTACGGGATCAAGGTACTTCAGGCTTTGGGATTGGCTTGGGACCTCAAGCTGCCCAAGCTGGGCTCGGCGCGCATTCAACCGGTTGTCATGCCGCAAGCAGCACCGGTAGAAGCGGAAGCCGTTGCGGTGGCCTACAGCGGCGACTAACAGCAAAAGTCTTTCTTGATCGGGTAGTGCGGCGTTTCAGGGCCGCGTTCTGCCTGTATGCTGATGGGTGGAGCACGCTTGGGCGGAGCACGCCTTCAGGCGTGCATTTAATCTCGCAGATTTCTAGTCGGCTTAGCCGCTGAGGTAATCCAAACCACCTCAGCGGCTGAAGCCGGTGTCTCCTTTGGGCATGGCTACTATGCCCGCCTGAAGGCGTGCTCCACCAATGTCCGTTATAGAATTCTGCAGTGCTTTCCTTCCCTGACCCGAGTCCGGCCGCTACCGGCAGTCCCAAACAATCGACGACCTCAGACACTCAACCATCCAAAACGTCCCCCATCCTACTGGCTCTTTTACTCGCCGTCGCCACCGTCGCCCTCTACGCTCCGGTGCGCCATCATCCCTTCGTCAACTATGACGACGGCACCTATGTCACCCGCAACCTTCACGTGAAGGCCGGCCTGAATCGCCAGTCCGTCGAATGGGCGATGACCAGCTACGATGCGGCCAACTGGCATCCGGTTACATGGCTGTCGCACATCGTCGACTATCAGCTCTTCAAGGACAACGCGGGCGCATACCACGATGTGAACCTGCTGCTGCACGTTCTCAACGTCCTTGTGCTCTTCTGGGTGCTGTCTCGTGCCACAGGATGCGTCGGCCGCAGCGCGATGGTCGCTGCCCTGTTTGCCCTCCATCCCATCAACGTCGAATCGGTCGCCTGGATTGCCGAACGCAAGAACCTGCTCAGCATGCTGTTCTTCCTGCTGACTTGGGGTGCATGGGGCTGGTACGTGCGGAAGCCGCGCTTGGCTCGTTACGCAGTTGTGATGGTGCTGTTCGCGCTCGGACTGATGTCCAAACCGCAGGTTGTCACCCTGCCGTTTGTATTGCTGCTGTGGGACTACTGGCCTCTGCAACGCATCGCTTCTCGCCCTTCGCGTTCTGGCGAAAAGCGAATGGCGAGCGGCGAATGGCGATGGTTGTTCGAGGAGAAGATTCCGCTGTTTGCGATGAGCGCTGCCGGCGCGATCATGACCATGAAAGCGCAGACCAGCGGCGGCGGCTTCAATCCCGATTACACGCTCTTCCAGCGTCTGGAAAACGCCGCGTTTTCATACGCTCGTTACCTTGGCAAGGCCATCTGGCCCTCGCACCTGGCGCTGATGTACCCGCATCCCGGAACTTCGCTGCAGACATGGCAAGCGGGGTTGGCGCTGCTGATTCTGATCGTCATTTTGATATTCGTTGTGCGATTGCATGAGCGTCGTTATCTGCTGGTTGGATGGCTGTGGTTTCTTGGCACGCTGGTCCCGATGATCGGCTTGATCCAGGTTGGCCGACAGGCCATGGCCGATCGTTACGCGTATCTGCCGTTCGTCGGACTCTTCATCATGGCCACTTGGGGCGTCGCCGACTTCGCGCAGGAACGGCATATCTCACGAGGGTGGCTGGAGGTCCCGGCCTGTACGGCTCTTGTGGCGCTCGCTGCGTTGTCGTATCGGCAGATCTCTTACTGGAGCGACGACGTCACGCTCTGGACCCATACCCTGCAGGTCACAACCGGCAATTACGCTGCGGAAAACGAGTTGGCTGATGCGCTCGATGGATCGGGACGAACCGCGGAAGCGCAACAGCACTTTCTCCGTGCGCTGGCGATTAATCCCAACTATCCGCCTGCGCTGATGTACCTTGCCGTCCACGATCAGCGAGAAGGTAGGCTTCGCGAAGCGATTTCGCAATATCAGCAGGTGATCGTGATCACAACCGAGAATCCTGCGTATCAGAACAAGACAGTGAAGGCGGCCGCCTTTGCCAATGCCGGCCACGCCTTTCGCGTTCTCGGCGAGATTGCGCAGGCGCGGGATTACCTCAAGCAATCCGTTGCGTTGGACCCGGACCGCTTCGAGCCGTGGCTCGATTACGGCATTGTCTCGCAGCAGCTCGGCGACGTAACCACCGCGATCCACGCCTACTATCAGTCCGTCAACATCCATCCCACTGACGTTGGCTATCTCCTGCTGGCGCAGGCGCTGAAGGAAGATGCACATCCGGTCGAAGCGAAATGGGCCGAGCAGAAGGCGAAAGACCTGACGCGTGATTATCCAAGCGCGCAGCAAGCCGCGGCCCGAATGATCGAGCGCTGACGTGCCCCGCTATTGCTCCCCGCTCCCAGCGAAGGTGTGCATCGCATATTCAAAACCGGCTGGACTAACCTTCACGTCGCCTTGATAGGGGCTATCGATATCGGCGATAGCGACCAGCACCAGCGCGATCAGGAAGCTGAGGACGATCACCTGCAACAGGTGAAAGCGAAAGTTGGAGACCCCAAAGAAGCAGGAGGCCGCCACCGTGATAATGCCTCCCGCGACCAATACGGTCCACAAGATCGCGGGCAGCGCTTCGTGACTCTGCATAATGCGAATGCGGCGATGCTCGGTCAGGTTGCGCAGCGTGCTGGTCAGCTCTCCCAGCGCCTGGGCCTCGTCGTTGGTATGGGGTTGAACGGCGCCGGCGGCTTTCCACATGTCGTTAATCATGCGGCCGCCTTCTGGGGGCAGCGTCTCATTGGTCAGTGCTGGAAACTCGACCTCGACCGCATGCTTGGCGTAGCGGCGGGTGAGGTCCTGAATGCTCGACCGCGCCGGCTCCTGTAACTCGGCGCCAATGCGGTAGACGTTCACCAGATCGTTTGCCTCCTGCTCGGCATTGACCTGCGCCTGCTGAAACATGGTCCATACCGTGAACAGCATGAAGGCGAGCAGCACAGCGTAGGTAGTACCAATGACGGAAACCACGGCGCCGGTAAAGTCATTGGACTCTTTTCGCGCGTGCGCGGACGAGGTGCGGGTTACGACGAACAGAAAAATTACGGCTGCAGCGACACAGGCGAGGACTATTAGGATGTTGGCCAGCATGTGATCGGATCGAGTTGGGATAGCTTACCATCGACGCGGCCCAGGAGGGGAGAAGAAAATAGTGCGTGGCAGCTTCGTATCAGGGCGCGACTCTTAGGTCGTGCGGCCACAGGCAAGCAAAAGAGATGCGGCGTTGCGTTCCTTAGTGAGGAACTCAACGCCGCAGATTCGTTGGCGGTCGCTACGGCGCGGCTGAAGCCGTGCCCTGATACAGACCTTGCTACCGTCCCAACTTCTTCGCCTGGCAGGCGACCACGACCTTGGTCGGATCGATAGCATCATCGTCCAACTGCATCTCGATCACCTTGCCGTTCTTGTCGATCAGGTAATTGACCCGGCGCGCAGCCTTGTACTCAGGATCGTACAGACCGTATTTCTTCGTAATGTCGCCGCCCCAGTCGCTGAGCAGCGGGAAGCTCACACCAATCTGTTGCGCCCACGCCTTGTTGGAGAAGGGAGAATCCATGCTTACACCCAGGACCTGGGTGTCGGCGGCTTCCAGCTTGCTCAGGTTCTGCTGGAAAGCCTGCATCTGCTTCTTTCAACCACCGGTGAAGGCGAAAATGTAAAACGCCAGCGCGACATTCTTCTTGCCGCGGAAGTCCTTCAGCGAAACCTTGTTTCCGTTCTGATCCTGCAACGTGAAGTCGGGCGCCATGTCGCCGACCTTAATCTTCGGCGCCGGCATGTCGCTGGACTTGTTGGCGGCGTAGCCTGCGGGCACCAGCGAGCCCGCCAGCAGCAACGCGACAATAAAGTTCCTCATCGATTCTCTCCTCTCAAAACAATGTAGACGGGTGAATGGTATCTCTCGATTGTCCCATGCAGCAGGTGGTCTGCCACAACCGAAATGGCAAACCACATTTTCATGGCGATTTCATGGCGATGAAATGCAGTCATTTCCATTTTGGAATCCCACTTTGAGCGCCCATGCAGTTCCAATTGCGGAAACCCTGTGCCGGGCGATAAAGTGAATGAGTGCTCATTCGGCGCGAAAACAGCGACCGAACTGAGACAATCCCAGGCTGGATACCGGACGCTCGTGGCAGACAACGAACCTTATCCCATCTCGACCCCAACCGACACGACGAGCCCTTCGGCGACTCGCAACACCGATAAGTACCAACGCATTCTGGATGCAGCCGTCGCCGTCTTCGCCGAGAAGGGCTTTTTCACTTCGCGTGTCGCCGACATCGCCGACCGCGCCAACGTCGCGGACGGCACCGTCTATCTCTACTTCAAGAGCAAAGAAGAGATCCTGATGAGCGCCATCAATACGGCGTTCGACGCGTTTATGAGCCTGGCGCGGACTGAGCTGAAGAAGGTCGCCGATCCGGCGGAGCGGCTGCGGCGGCTGGCCTTCCTGCATCTGGACGCCCTGGGATCGAATCGCAACCTCGCTGTCGTCTTCCAGATGGAGCTGCGACAGAGCACGCGTTTCCTCTCCGAGTTCTCGCATCATCACATGATCGAGTACCTCCGCCTGGTGCGCGAGGCGATCACGGAGGGCCAGGCGAAAGGCATTTTTCGCCGCGAGATGTCTGACAAATACGCTGCCAACTGCTTCTTCGGCGCACTGGATGAGATGGTGACCTCCTGGGTGCTCAGTGGCCACGATTACAAGCTGGCCAATGTTGCGGACGTGGTGGTCGACATTTTTCTGAACGGTATGCGGACGGCTCAGCAATCATGAATCTTCGGACCCTCAACGACGTTTTCTTCACCCTGGTAAAGCGCAACAGCGACCGCCTGATGCTCACGCGTGAGGGCGACAAGTGGAAGACGATCTCCGCGCACCAGCTGCGCAGCTGGGTCTATGCAACCGCGCGGCAGCTGCAGGCCTGGGGAATTAAGAAGGGCGACCGGGTTATCCTACTGAGCGAGAATCGCCCGGAGTGGGCGATCGCCGACTTTGCGTGCCTACTGTTGGGTGTGGTTGACGTCCCCATCTACGCTACGCAGACCTCCGAGCAGTGCCTGTTCGTCTTGCAGAACTCTGAGGCGCGCATCGCGTTCGTCTCGACGCGCAAGCAGTACGAGAAGCTCGCTGCAATGCGTGACCAAACCAGCCTGGAATACATCGTCATCATGGACGACGCTCCGGAGCTGGCCGACGCCATCCCGATGCAGTCGTTCCTGCGTGACGCGCCGCAGGACGACGACCCAGCTCTGAACGCCATCGGCGAAAGGATCGACCCTGACGATCTGGCAACGCTCATCTACACCTCCGGCACAACCGGCACGCCCAAGGGTGTGATGCTCACGCACGGCAACGTTGCTTCGAATCTGAATGTCTCGCTCAACATGTACGAGTTTGACAAAGACGACTTGTGCATATCGTTCCTGCCGCTGTCGCACGTGACCGCACGTCATCTGGACTACGCGCTTTTTTACGCAGGTGTGCCGCTCGCGTACTGTCCGGTGATCGACGATTTGCCCCGCACGATGCGTGAGGTGCATCCCACGTTGATCGTCGCGGTGCCGCGCGTGTACGAGAAGATCTACAACCAGGTGCAGAACAAGGCGCACGGCATCAAGCGCGTGCTCATCCAGTGGGCGCTCAGGGTCGGCGCAGCCAATCGCGAGACGATTCTTCGTGGCGAGACGCCAACCTCATTCTCCTGGAAGCTCGCCGAGGCGTTGGTCTTTTCCAAGGTTCGCGAAGGACTCGGCGGACGTGCCCGAGTCTTCGTCTCCGGAGGCGCGCCTCTGGGCAAAGAGATCGCCGCCTGGTACGCCGACATCGGCATCCGTATCCATGAAGGCTACGGTCTGACGGAGACTTCGCCCGTGATCGCGCTGAACAACCCCGTCAATCATCGGCTGGGCACCGTGGGCAAGCCGATGTCGAATGTCGAAGTGCGCATCGCCGACGATGGCGAGGTGCAGGTGCGCGGCCCCTCGGTCTTCAAAGGTTATTGGAAGATGCCAGAGGAAACCGCCGCTGTCTTCGAGGATGGCTGGTTCAAGACGGGCGACATTGGCGGCATCGACGAGGATGGCTATCTTTCCATCACCGATCGCAAGAAGGACTTGATCAAGACGTCAGGGGGAAAGTTCATTGCGCCGCAGCCGATCGAGAATTCGCTCAAGGTGAATCAGTACATCTCGGAGGCGGCTCTGCTGGGCGACAAGCGGCGCTTCCCTGCTGTGCTCATCATCCCCAGCTTTGAAGACCTGGAGCAGTGGGCGCAACACCACGGCGTGAAGTTCTCCTCGCGCAAAGAACTCGTGCGGTCACATCAGGTGCAAGGACTGTACGAAGGAATCGTCGAGGAACTGAACAACAACCTGGCACAGTTCGAAAAGCTAAAGAAAGTTTTTGTCGTCGCCGAAGAGCCCAGTATTGCTGACGGCACGCTGACTCCCAGCATGAAGCTCCGCCGGCGGCATCTCACCGATCGCTACAAGAAGGAAATCGACGCCCTCTACGCTGAATCAGAATCCCATCAGCGCACTCCAGCCACAGCGAAACGGTGAGGTCACTCCTTGGGCGCAGAACTATTGTATCGTCGGAAAAGGGAACCGTTTCGTTTATGAAGACGCAGATTCTCAAGTTGGGCAACCGTCTCGCCATTCGCATTCCCAAACGCCTGATCAAAGAGGCCGAGCTAAAGGAAGGCGATTGGCTAGAGGTTGAAGCCGTTGCCGATGGTTGTATTCGACTCCGCCGGACAGACGACGTACCTACTCTCGACGAACTGATTGCGCAGATTACCCCGGAGAATCGCTACTCAGAGGTCTGATTTAACACGGACGTTTCACTCGATCGGCTCGACCGCAATCGTCGGCTCAGTTGGCGTCTTGCGATCGGGAATCTGCACCAGAATAGTAGCCGCCAATACCACGACAATGCCCACTACCTGAATCGGCGTTACCAGTTCGCCCAAGATCATTGCCGTAAGCAAAATCGCCCAGACCGGCTCGAGGCAAGCGGTCACGATGGCGCGTGTCGCATCCAGATGCTGTAGTCCGGTGAAGTACAACGAAAACGGAATCAGCATCGAGGCAATGGAGAAGATCAGCATGAACAGCCACTGTCCCCCGCTGTAATGCTGCGCGGCGATCTTCCATGGCGGATTGAGCACCAGCCAAAACGCGGCGGCAGCGAGCAGCGAATACACCAGCACCGTCCAGCGGTGATAGATCTGCAATAGATGCTGCGCGTAGACGTTGTAGAAGGCGAAGGTGATGGCCGCAGCTTCGGCGGCAAGAACTCCGACCGTGCTGAATCGCACGCCGGAAATCGCCAGCCAGGGAAAGCTGCCGCGAACCGCGACCTCACCCACCGCGAAGGCACAACCAATTACCGCGAGCAAGACTCCACTGATGCGCAATGTGGTGGGATGTTGCAGCCTCCGCGCCAGCATGTAAAGCAGCACCCAGACCGGCGCAACGTATTGCAGCACGATCGCGGTTGCGACCGTCGTCTTCTCAATCGCGAAGTAGTAGAAGTAGTTCGAGCCCGCGATCCCGAAAACTCCCAGCAGAAAGAACTGCGCCAGATGGCTGCCGCGGATCCGCAGCGTCGGCCGATTCCTGAGCAAGAGAATCGGCGCCAAGATCAGCAGCGAAACGGTGCTCCGCGCCTGCGCCAGGACGAGCGGATCAATTGGCTGCAGAGCCTGTCCTCCCCACGGAATCCTGCCAGTGAAGATCGCACGGCCCGTTGCAGCGGAGAGTCCCCAGCAAAACGTAGCAGCAGCGATGAAGAGATAACCGCGGGCGGGATGAGGCTTAGGATTCAAGCAGCTGATCGAGCCGTTCAGGATCGAAGCCGACGACAACCTCGTCATCGATCACGACCGTGGGAGTGGAACGGCTATTGTACTTCTCGGCGAGCTCGTGCAGCGCGTCCTCATCGTAGGTCACACAGCGCTCCTCAAACTTCGCCTTACGAGACTTAAGGAACATCTTGACCGCCTCGCACGGCAGAGAATCAGGCTGGGTGAAGACGATGATCTTGCGGGCCGGCATGGAATAGTGGTCAGTGGCTAGTGATCAGTGGCTAGAAAAGAATCCGAACCTGAGCTTGTGAGCGTTTGCTGGCCACTAATCACTAGTCACTAGTCACTGGGTTCAGTCCGCCAGCGCGCCCTGGCTATGCGAGGAGCGCAGCACGCGGTCGACGGTATACGGTGCACGCTTGCTCGGCTCGTGGAAATGTCGAACCTGCAATTCGCCCAGCAGTCCGAGCGCGATCAACTGCACGCCGGCCACGATCAGCACCGCGGCGAAGACCAGCAGCGGCCCGTGCTCGTCCATGACGTTCTTGCCGCGGAGGAATTTCTCCGAGATCATCCACAGCGCAATCAGTCCGCCGCTGACGGAACTCAGCGCGCCCACGCCGCCGAAGAAATGCAGCGGCCGCGACATGTACTTCAGCAGGAAGCGAATGGTGATCAGATCGAAGAACACGCGGAAGGTGCGCGAGATGCCGTAGTGCGATTCGCCGCGCTCACGGTTGACGTTGCGGATAGGAATCTCGCAGATCGTCGCGCCGTACGCCGACGCCAGTGCAGGAATGAAGCGATGCAACTCGCCGTAGAGCGGAACTTCCTGCACTACCTCGCGGCGATAGGCTTTGAAGGTCGTGCCGAAGTCGTGAAGGTCGACGCCGCTCAGCTTGGCCATCAGCCAGTTTGCCACGCGCGACGGAAAGCGCCGCATTACGAAGTTGTCGATGCGCTGCTTGCGCCAGCCGCTTACGATGTCGTAGCCCTCGCGCAGCTTCTGCAGGAATAAAGGAATGTCGTGCGGATCATGCTGCAGATCGCCGTCCATGGCGATCACATATTCGCCCTCGGCATGATCGAAGCCAGCTGCCAGGGCCGACGTCTGCCCGAAGTTGCGTCGCAGCTTGACCACCACTACGCGACGATCGACCGCCGCGATTTGCTGCAACAGCCAGAAGGTGTTGTCCTGGCTGCCGTCGTCGACGAAGACCAGCTCGAACGGTTCGCCCGCAGCTTCCATCACTCCACGCAGGCGGTCGTATAGCTCGGTTACATTTTCTTCTTCGTTGTGAAACGGGACGACGATGGAGTATTTGAGCACAGCCTTTTAATTATAACGTCGCATTGCCGCGTTTCGACGCCGATATTTTGCCCAAACCCGGTGCAACTATTTGCACTTCCGGCTCTCTCTAAGTGGACGGTGGTCAGCCGCCAATGGTTGCAAGAAATTCCAGAAGGCGCGTAATTCCTGAGCGAAAAGTGTCGAGCGCCGTGATCAGGCTGACTACGAGGTGACCGTCAGCTGCGAAATCATAGAAATGTCCCGGCTGCACCAGCACTCCCTTGTTCTGCAACAGAGCGATGGCGAGGTCTTCGTCGGAGCCAGTGGCTGGCACGCGGAGGATAGCGTACCAACCGCCTTCCACATCGAGACGCCGACAAAGCTTCTGCCGTGCGAGCTGCGAATCGAGCTCCTCTAGGTTTTCTCGGACCCGTTGCATCAGCTGCGATTGAATGCTGTGCCGCTCCTCCAACATCGTTGGCACCGCCAGCTGGATGGGCGCGTTCATCGAGAGATAAGTGTCAGCAATGACTTCGAGGCGTGACAACGCAGATGATTTCAATGTTGGCGGCCCGCTCACAGCGATCCATGCGACCTTCATTTGCGGCAGGGCCGAGATTTTCGACAGACCGCTCAGGGTGAAGGTCAGAACGGTATCGTTCGCCGAGAACGTCACCGGCCTTTGCTCCGACAATGAGTAGTCAAGGAAGACCTCATCGGCAATGATGGCGAGATCGTTCTCCGCACAGATGCGATTCAATTCCTCCGACTCACGCAGCTTCACATACGAGCCCGTGGGATTGTTGGGATGCACAACTAATACCGCGCGACAGTGAGCGTCGGCGCGCTCGATGCCACGAGCCAGTGAGGTGAAATCGATTTGCCAGCCGTGGTCATAGACCAACTCGTAGGGCACGAGCTTCACATCCTGAATCTCGGCGAGAAAGTCGAACAATGGATAACTGGGGCTGGGAACCAGCACGGCATCTCCCGGGTCGCACAGTAGGCGAAAGACGAACGAATAGGCTTCGCTGGTGCTGGTTGTGAGGATAAGGTCATCGGCATTGATCGGACTTCCGCGTTCAGCGTAATAACCGCCGATCGCTTCGCGAGCCGCGAGCAGTCCCTTCGGCTGCGGTTCATAACGCAGCGCTTCGCGATTGCTCAGCGCGTGCAGCAGCACTTCTTCCCGATACTCGAGACCGACGGTTGTCGGATTGGAAGCAGTCAGGTCGAGTAGTTCCCTGCCCGCTCGGCGGTGGGCGTCGAGCGCTTCCGTGTAGCGATTGGTCGTGAGATCCCAGGACGTGCGCCGCGCAAAGAAGCCAGCCATGCGTGAGCGATTATAAGCGCGCGGCGAAGAGGCGATTCACCACAGAGACATAGAGGCACAGAGGCACAGAGAATCGATACCTGTCTTGCTCTGTGCCTTTATGTCTCTGTGGTTAAGCCTTACTTCGCCACCGCTTCGCGCTGTGGCTTCCACCGCAGCACCGGCTTGCGCGCGGCGGCGACTTCATCCAGGCGCGAGATGCGGGTGTTGTACGGCGCATCGGCGATGATCTCGGGATTCTCCTCGGCCTCCTGCGCGATCGCTTTCATCGCGTCGATGAACTGGTCGAGTTCTTCCTTCGACTCGCTCTCGGTCGGCTCGATCATCAGCGCCCCATGCACCACCAGTGGGAAGCTGACGGTATAAGGATGGAAGCCATAATCGATGAGCCGCTTGGCGATGTCGCCGGTGCGAACACCTTTGCCAACCTGCCGCCGATCGCTGAAGACTACCTCGTGCATAGTGGGCGTGCTGTACGGCAGATCGTAAATGCCTTCCAGCTTCTTGCGGATGTAGTTGGCATTCAGCACGGCGTCTTCGGTGGTCTGTCGCAGACCATCGGGGCCATTGGCCATGATGTAAGCCAGCGCACGCACGTGCATGCCGAAGTTGCCGTAGAACATGCGCACCCGGCCAATCGACTTAGGCCGGTTGTAATCGAAACCCAGCGTGCCGTCGGGCTTGTTGATAACCACGGGCGCCGGCAAGAACGGCTCAAGCATCTTCTTGCACGCTACCGGACCGGAGCCGGGACCCCCTCCGCCATGCGGCGTCGAAAATGTCTTGTGCAGGTTGAGGTGCATGACGTCGGCGCCAAAGTCGCCGGGTCGAACCTTGCCGACCAGCGCATTCATGTTCGCGCCGTCCATGTACATTAGCGCGCCCTTGGCATGCAGCACATCGGCAATCTTGTGGATCTCCTGCTCAAAAACACCGAGCGTGTTGGGATTGGTCAGCATCAGCGCGGCGACATCTTCATTCACCTGCGCCACCAGCGACGCGATGTCGACCATACCCGCCGAGTTCGACTTCAGATTCTCGACCGTGTAGCCGGACATCGCCGCCGTCGCGGGATTGGTGCCATGCGCGGAGTCGGGAATCAGGATCTTCTTGCGCGGATTGCCGCGCGATTCCAGATACGCTCGCACCATCAGGATGCCGGTGAGTTCACCATGCGCTCCGGCGGCGGGCTGCAGCGTGATGGCATCCATGCCCGTGATTTCGATGAGTTGTTCGCTCAGCATGCTCAATATGCGCAGTGCGCCCTGGCTGATGCGCTCCGGCTGATACGGGTGCGCCTCCGCCAGTCCCATCAACCGCGCGACGTACTCGTTCACGCGCGCGTTGTACTTCATGGTGCAGGAGCCGAGCGGATACATGCCGTGATCGACCGCGTAGTTCCACGTCGAAATGCGGGTGTAATGGCGGATGATCTCGATCTCACTGACCTCGGGCATCTCGCCAAGATCTTCGCGCGCCTGGCCACCGAGCAGCTCATCCGGATCGATGGCGGGCACGTCGAGCGGCGGCAACTTGTAGGCCTTTTTACCGGGCGACGACTTCTCAAAGATCAGGCCTTCGTTCTGGCTGATGTGGGTGGTGGCTTTGCGGATCTTCTCGTTCGGGTTCACAGCGCCACCTCCTTCACAGCCGCGTCAATCGAAGCTTTGGTCGTGGTCTCAGTGCAGCACCACAGCGCTGCATTGTTCAGCTCGGAATAAAATTTCTTCAGCGGGAAGCCTCCGATGATCTGCTTGCCCAGTAGATGGTCGTTGATCGTGTAAGGGTCGTTCTTGGTCTGAATGACGAACTCGTTGAAGCGCGGAGCGCCCTCGAAGAGCAGCGTCGCGCCAGCTTTCTTGAATTGCTCAGCAGCGTAGTGGGCCTTGGCGAGATTCTGCGTGGCTAGCTCCTTCAATCCTTCGCGGCCGTAGACACTCATGAAGATGCCGCACATCAGCGCGACCAATCCCTGATTGGTGCAGATGTTCGAGGTCGCCTTCTCGCGGCGGATGTGCTGCTCGCGGGTGGAGAGCGTTAGCACGAAGCCGCGCTTGCCGTTGCGATCGCGTGTCTCGCCGACCAAGCGGCCAGGCATCTGTCGTACAAACCGGTCGCGGGTCGCGATCACTCCGCAGTACGGCCCGCCGAATCCCAGTGGCACGCCGAACGATTGTGCTTCCATGCTGACAATGTCAGCCTCCGCCGGAGGCTTCACGATGCCCAGCGAAACGGCCTCGGCAATCGAGACGATCAGCAGTGCGCCTTTGCTGTGCACGATGTCGGCGATGGCGGCGATATCTTCAATCGTGCCGAAGAAGTTGGGTGACTGGATGAGCACGCCGGCGGTCTCCTCATCGACCGCCATATCCAGCGTGTCGAGATCGATGCGGCCGTTCTTCGCATATCCAAAGCTCGAGACCGGCATGCCTTGGTAGCGCGTGTAGGTGGTGATGACTTCGCGATACTCAGGATGAACCGTCATCGCGACTGCGCCCTTCGACTTGCCGGTAATCCGCGACGCCATCATCAGAGCCTCGGCCGCGCCGGTCGAGCCGTCGTACATGGATGCGTTTGCGACATCCATGCCGGTGAGTTCGCAGATCATCGACTGAAATTCGAAGATCGATTGCAGCGTGCCTTGCGCAATCTCCGGCTGATACGGCGTGTATGCGGTGAAGAACTCCCCGCGCGAGATCAGCGCATCGATGACCACGGGCCGGTAGTGCGAATAGGCCCCGGCGCCGAGAAATGTCGAATAGCCTTGCGCGCTGTTGGCGGCGCGCTGGCGGAAGAACTCCACGATCTCACTCTCAGCGTATTGGCGCGGAATCTTGAGATCGCCCTTCAGGCGATACTCAGCAGGAATGGCAGCAAATAAGTCGTCGATGGATTTCGCGCCGATCTCGCGCAACATGAGCTCGCGATCGGACTGCGATTTAGGAAGATAGCGCATGGGTACCTGTAACTTTCCTGGGCGTAGTTGTAAGAATGTTTGTGTCAGGGCACGTCTTAAGACGTGCCGCAATCTCAGCCATAATTAACTGGGCTTTAGCCCCTGCTCAGGACGGTTGCAGGGGCTAAAGCCCTGATCTTATCAAGCCCCTGTTCGGCACGACCTAGGTCATGCCCTGACACAAAGCAAAATCGCAGTTCGCAGCGTAAGACGGCCTCTCTTTTGCTGGTTGCTGATCGCCTAATTGCTGCCTTTAGTGCGCACCTTCTTCGGCGATGAACTTCTCGTAATCGGCGGCCGACAGCAACTGGCCCGCTTCGCCTGCATCCTTCAACGTCACCTTGATCATCCACGTCGTATTGGCGTCCTTGTTGACCTGCTCGGGAGCGGTGTTCAGCGCTTCATTGACTTCTGTCACGGTTCCCGAGACCGGCGCGAACAGATCGGACACAGCTTTTACGGATTCGACCGAGCCAAACGTCTTGCCGGCGGCGATCTCCGTTCCAACCTTGGGTAGTTCAACGAAGACAATGTCGCCGAGCGAGTTCTGCGCGTAATCTGTGATGCCGATGCTGCCGGTGTTGCCATCAATCTTCAACCACTCGTGTTCTTTCGTGTACTTATACTCCGCGGGATAAGCCATATGTATGCCTCCTGACGTCCGACCGTGTCGCAATCTTGTCGGTTGTCAGTTGTCAGTTCCCGCAAGCCCTGCACAACCGACAACTGACAACAGACAACCGACAACGGCTTTACTGCTTCTTCGGACGCTTATAAAACGGCGTTGGCACTATTTTGCATTTTACCGGCGTGCTCCTGCACTGGACATTCACTTCGTTGCCAATCTCCGACTGTTCGATTGGAACATAGGCCAGCGCGATGTTCTTCTTGAGGAACGGCGCGTACGAGCCGCTGGTAACGTATCCAATCTCCTTGCAATTGAGATCCATCACCTGGTAGCCATCGCGCGGAATGCCGCGATCAATGGACTCCAGACCAACCAGCGTTCGCTTGATGCCGGCTGTCTTGGCGCGCTCCAACGCATCGCGCCCGATAAATTCGCCCTTCTCCATCTTAAGGAAGCGCTCCAGCCCGGCTTCCCAGACATTGATCGATTCGGAAATCTCGTGTCCGTAGAGCGGCAGCTTGCCTTCCAGGCGCAGCGTGTTGCGCGCTCCCAAACCGCAGGGCACAATGCCAAACTCTTTGCCGGCTTCCAGCACCTCATTCCACACGCGCGCGCTGGTCTCTTCATCGGTGGGGACGTAAATCTCGAAACCGTCTTCTGCGGTGTATCCGGTGCGCGCGATCAGGATGTTCTTCAGGCCGCATACGGTGCCGTGCGTGAACCAGTAGAACTTCACCTTTGATAGATCCGCATCCGTCAGCTTCTGCAGCGTATCGACGCCCCTCGGTCCCTGGATGGCGATCTGCGTGTAGTTGTCGCTCAGGTTTTCGACTTTGCAGTCGAACTGGCGCGTGTTGTCGGTAACCCAGTTGACATCCTTCTCACGGGTTCCGGCGTTGATCACCAGCATGTAGTCTTCTTCGCCCATGCGATGCACGATGACGTCGTCGACAAATGTTCCTTCGGGATAGAGCATCGCCGAGTAGCGGCACTGCCCAATGCCCATGCCCGCTGCGTCGTTCATGGTGATGTGCTGCACCGCTTCCAAAGCTTGTGGACCGGAGATGCGAATATCGCCCATGTGGCTCACGTCGAAGACGCCTACGCCGGTGCGCACGACAATGTGCTCCTTCATCAGGCCGCCGACGGAGGGATACTCAACCGGCATGTCCCAGCCATTAAAGTCGACCATTTTGGCGCCCAGCTGGCGATGAACAGCGTTCAGAGCAGTCTTACGAATCGGTGTGGCCACCTGGGTATCAGAGGACAATTGGGAATCCTTCAGCGCACAGAAGACGCAGTCGAGGTTGGTGCAACTATGTACGGTAACATGCGCGATTTTAGCGGGTCAACGGATGCCGTCACAGTCTATGGGTGACGTTGCACGGAGAATCCGGATGTCAATTGCAGCTGCGAACCTCGGCTCAAAATCGCGTGTCCAAGACTTAAACAGTTACGAAAGTACAATCGCTTCCCACTCCGGCACTGTCCTTTCGTGCTGGCAAAACCAGCCACTATCACAGACCACAGCGTGCGCTCTTTTTCAAGATAAAAAGCAGCTACTGCTAATAGGGCGTTCCTTATGTGGTCCTGTTTCAGTTTGGTTGCGGCTAGCCGGTTTCGTCATATTTCTGCTTTGCAATCTGCGCTCGTTTTCTACGTCGGGATCGTTCTTCTGCTCGCGCAAACCATGTCGGCGCAAAACGGCTTTACCTCGCTGCAAGGCATCATCGAAGATGCCAGCGGAGCTCGCATTGCTTCGGCAGCCATCACGATCACCGATCCGTCGCGCGGCATTCATCTCGACGCCAAGACCGATGGGCAAGGGAGCTTCAACTTCGGCATGTTGCCTCCCGGCCGTTATGACGTGAGCGCCTCCGCACCCGGCATGGCAACCAAGACGAGCCGCGATGTGGAGCTGCTGGTCGGCGGAGTGTCGGTTGTCCACCTGCGACTGGCTCCGGTGGCTCCGACACAGACGATTACGGTCAGCGCCGCGCCGGTTGCCGTCGAGACGCAAAGCGGCGAGGTCTCGAGTGTGGTGACCCAATCGGAGATTGGCGGGCTTCCCCTTAACGGTCGCCGCTTCACCGACTTGGCGTTGCTGTCGCCTGACGTCATCCAGGACCCGCGCGGGCAAACCTCAGATTCCAATGGCGACCTGTCGGTGGGAGGAGTTCGCGGATTTCAGGAACAGCTTTCTGGTCGACGGAACGGACGACAATAACTCTTTCTTTGCACAGGCGCGTGGCGGCTATCGGGCGCCCTATCAGTTCAGCAACGAAGTGATTCAGGAATTCCGCGTGTCCAAGAATTCCTACAGTGCGGAGCCGGGGCGCTCAGGCAGCGCGGCGTTCAACGTGGTTACGAAGTCGGGCACCAACAATTGGCACGGCACGGGCTTTTACTATCTACGCGATCGCGTATTCGACGCGCAACAGCCTTACGCCAGCAGCCAGCCGGACGATCGTCAGCAGCAGTTCGGCGGAACGCTGGGAGGGCCGATTCGCAAGGACCGAATCTTCTTTTATGCGGGGTTCGATCAGCATCTGCTGACGGTGCCATCGGTGGTGCAGTTTGCAAATGGAGCGAGTGTGATCGTTCCTCAACCGACCGATTATGACTACACCGACAAGTCGCTTGTGTTCGCAGCAGCACAGAAACTGAACAACATGGGTGGCAGCTATCCCACCACGATGCAAGGGAACGCAGGCTTCGCCAAGATCGACTTCAATCTCTCGTCCAAGCAGCTGGCGTTCGTTCGTGTCAGCACCTCGCGGCTTACGGGAACCAACAACGTCTTTTTCGATCCGTCCAGCCCGATTACCGGTTATGCAGCAACGGCGAACGGAACCGAGGCCGTACAGACGGAGAGTGTTGCCGCGGCGCTGATGAGTTCCTGGACAACCCGGCTGGCCACCAATCTGCGCGTGCAGTTCTCGCACGATGCGCAGAATTTCGTCTCGAATACGGATGAGCCGTGGAGCAAGATCTACGACTTGGTGGCCGGTTTTGGCGGATCGAGCACGTTGCCGCGCGATACGATCGAGCACAAACTGAACGTTGCTGAAACTCTCAGTTATGACAGAGGCCGCATCCACTGGAAGTTCGGCGCAGACTTCATTCAGGCGTGGATTTACAACTACTACCCATATCTTTTTGATGGCGAGTATTACTTCGACAACGTTAAGGTCAACCCGTGGACTTATCAGCCCATGGAGTATGGCGAGCCGTTGTCACCCCTGCGCGCTTACGCCCATGGTGTGCCGCGTTACTACATGCAGGACTTCGGCGATGCCGTCTCCCACCCCGATTCGCGTTTCTATGCGGCATTCATGCAGGACACCTTCCAGATCACAAGGAATTTCACGCTGAACGCCGGCATCCGTTACGACCTGCAAACCTTTGAACCCGGCCCTCTGATCAGCAATCCACTGTATCCGGGGTCGGGAAAAGTGCCGACGGACATGAATAATTTTTCGCCCCGCATCGGCTTTGCTTACTCGGTAGGTGAGAAACACACGACCGTTATTCGCGGCGGCGGCGGCTTGTTTTATATGCCCATCCCTGCGATGTACGCATCGCAAGTTGCAATGGACAACGGACTCCAGGGAAGCCAGTTATTTTTGAACCTGATGATTCCTGCACAGGCTGCTTTGTTTCCTACTTATCCTACCCCGCTGGTGAATTGTCCTCCGGGGACCTTGGTCTGCAATCCGCCGCCGTCGGTAGCGGGATTATTGACGACGAGCATTTCGGCGTTCGCGCCTAACTTCCAGACACCCTACACAGAGCAAGCAAACCTCACCGTGCAGCATGAATTCGGCCGCAACATCGTGGCGACGGTAAGCTACGCCTACGTGCATGGCTTGCACGAACTACGTTCGCTGGATGTGAACCTTCCCGCGCCGACAATCGTCGATTATCCCGTCTACAACGACACAGGCTCGGTACTGCTGGGGATGTATCCGGTGGCGTCGTTCTCCAACTGGCAGACCACGCCATCGGTCACCTGCCCTTACCCGCCCTGCCTGAATCCCGTGCAGCGGCCTGACCCGCAACTGGGCGCCATCAATTCCTTTCAGAGTGCAGCCAGCAGTCTGTACAGCGGCATGACCATTTCCGTGAAGCGCACCTTGAGTCACGGAATGTACTTCCAAGTCGGCTACACATTAGCCAAGGCGACGGATGATGGACCAGACGCGTTAGTTGTTGGACGATCGGGTAATGTTCAGAACTCGTATGCAACGGCTGCGGAGTGGGGGCCGAGTGTCAACGATCAACGAAACCGCTTTGTCGCGGGGTTCGTAGCTGAACCCAGATTTCACTTCGATCAGGGTGCGATGAAGACACTAACGAACAACTGGAAACTCTCCAGCGTCATTACCTCCGGTTCGGGACGACCGATCAACGCGACAATCGCGGGCGATCCCAATGGCGATGGTGACATCTATAACGATCGCCTGCCTGGCTACACCAGGAATGCATTCTTCGGCCCTGATTATTTCAGCACCGATCTGCGGCTCACGCGAACCATTCGATGTGGCGAGCATGTGGTGTGGAACCTGATCGCCGAGTCCTTCAACGTGTTCAATCGCACCAATGCGCGCGTGCAGATCAGCGATGATGGTTATTACAACTCGGCAGGAGAGTTTGTCGACTACACAACCACGGTCAAGGGCAAGCTGTACCCGGGAGAATTCCTGATGAACTCACAGTTCTTGACTCCGACGAATGCATATGCACCACGGCAGGTGCAATTCTCGGTAAGACTCAGTTTCTAAGGGAGATAGTCCTAAGCCACAACTTTTGGGCCGCGGGGTAACCGCACGTGGTGACTTAAGTCTTCGCTTGACTTCCTTTTGTAACACAGCGATAACTACTACTGTCCATTTGGGACGAGTCTGGGGGTGTTTCCTGTTTGGCGGAAGTTCGCATTCAAGAGGGTGAGTCGTTAGAGAACGCCCTGCGTCGCTTCAAACGCAAAGTCCAGCAAGAGGACATCATCAAGGAAGTGAAGCGTCACTCCTTCTACCTCAAGCCGGGCGAGAAGAAGCGCGTGAAAGAAGCGTTAGCTCGCAAGCGCAGCCGTAAGAAGGCGCGCAAGGAGCAGGACTAATTTACAGCTGGGCCGCCGTTACAAGGGCGGCCCATTACTTTTTTCCTTCCTAAGTGTGGGGTGGTAAGCAAGTCAATACCGCAGTCCTATTAGTTAGACCGTGCGCATTGATGCATGGTGGGCCGAACCCAGGGGTTGTACCTGAGCACTGGAATTTGTGATTGCTCGCTGGAGCGCTCAGTCCCGTTCTCCTGTCAATCACAAGTTGACCCCGTCCGTGTGCTTGGGAGTCGCGGGCTGAAGGGAGCAACTCTCCATGGAATTCCAGGATAAGGTTCTGAAGTGTATTGACTGCGGCGCTGACTTCGTATTCACAGCGGGAGAACAGCTGTTCTTCCATGACAAGCAATTCAAGAACGAACCCAAACGCTGCAAAGCCTGTAAGGCAAAACGAGCTGCCACCTTGGGACCTACGAGTGCGGGAGGCTATACCAAGGTGGAAACACGCACGAACTGTTCCGGTTGTGGCAAGGAGACCACCGTACCCTTCAAACCCACGCAAGGCCGGCCAGTCTTCTGTCGGGAATGTTTCCAGCAGCGGCGAACCAGTGCCGCTACTGCCTGACCAGCCGCATTTCAGTCATACTATAGCGCCCCCTGCTTACCATCGTGGACGCAGAGGGATGCTGTGTCTCTATCCATCTTTCTGACATCGCCGCATCATTGTTTGAAACGCAGATTCTCTCTGTTGCAGAGAGGGTTCTGCGCACTCGCGCTGCTCATTGGAGTCGCAATTCCAATAGCCGCTGCTTCGAGATCGCTGCGGATTTCATGGCTTCCTAACACCATAGCCGTGGGATCGCCCTGCCTATTCCGCGTCGATGTGACCAGCCCGATTGCGAGCATGCGCGGCGAGTGGATGGGGCGCGTGATCACTTTCTTTCCTTCCAGCGAACGTCACGCATGGTACGGACTGGCTGGAGTGGATGTTGAGGCCAAGCCCGGCAGCTACAAACTCTCACTGCAAGCTACGCAGTCCGATGGCACGGTCGTTCGCTATGAGCAGACGATCGTCGTCCAGAGCGGCCATTACAAAACCGAAAAGCTGACGGTACCGTCGAAGTTCGTGCAGCCCGACCCAGAGACGCTGCAACGAATCGAGGCCGAAAAGAAAATCAAGGACGCGGCGTTTTCTCATGTGATTGCGCAACCGGAGTGGTCGGGAAAATTCGTTCCGCCGATTGACACGACGGTGTCGGAAGGCTTCGGCACGCGGCGGACCTTCAACGGCAAGCTCGCCAGCGTTCATCGTGGTCTGGATTACCACGCCAAGCCCGGCTCACCGGTAACGGCTGCAAATTCGGGCGAAGTGGTGCTGGCGCGCGAACTGTTTTACGAAGGCAACTGCGTCATCATCGATCACGGACAGCAGTTCTACACTCTGTACATGCATCTTTCGCATCTTGAAGTCAGCGAGGGCGAGAAGGTAGAAAAAGGGCAAGAGATTGGATTGTCGGGTGCGACCGGCCGCGCCACGGGACCTCATCTTCATACGGCGGTGCGCTGGCAGGGGGCGTATCTCGATCCGGCGCAGCTGTGGCTTCTGCCTTTGCCGCAGCTGCCGTCAACCGGGCAGTCGCAGGCCAACGGCAAATAGGAAACATCCAGGCGCCAAAAGCAAACGCGATGATCATTCAGCAATGACCACCGCGTAATCCATAGCTAACGTACTGTAGGTCGAAGCTACTCGGCTCTTTTGACCGATGCCTGCCGCTCGACCTTCGCCGTCTCGGCGATCGCGGCTTTCCTCACGCCGTTCTTATGCCCAAGCATCTTCTGATCCTGATGTGTAATCAGCAGCGCTTCCAGCTGCCGCAGCAGCTCTGGAGTATTGACCGGCTTCACCAGCAGAGATTGCGCTCCCTTGCTCTTCCATTCGTTGCCGAGCGACGGGTAGGCAGTGAGCAGGGCCGTTGCTGGATCGTACGGTTGCTGGCGGGCGGTGCGGATGACGTCATAGCCCGACGTTTCGTTTTCCATCCGCATGTCGGTAATGACCATCTCATAGACGCCGTTTTTCAGCTTATTCTGCGCTTCTTTGGCAGAGGCCGCGGTGTCGACCTCGAAGCCATTCATTTCCAAAATTGCGCGCAGGGTGAGAAGAATGGCCAACTCGTCATCAACTAGCAGAATGCGACGTTTCATGGGGAACTCCAGACCAGACGCTACCGCTAACGGCGGGTGAATAAGATGCGGCGTTCGCGCCTACGGTTGCTGAACCGGCATCAATCGTCTGATTTTGCCATCCGTTGACTGTGATCGTACACCCGTTCCGACATCGCGCGCAAAGCACCGATGTTGACGCTCAGTATAATTAGCCTGTGGCGACGTATCACGTGCAAAACTTCGGCTGCCGTGCGACGCAAGCTGACGGCGCAGCAATCGAGCGGCAACTGGTCGATCGCGGCCTGGAACGCGCGGGCGATGCCAGCTCGGCCGAAGTCGTCGTCCTCAATACCTGCACGGTCACCGCTGCTGCCGATCAGGACGCGCGCTCCGCCATTCGCCGCATTCATCGCGAGAATCCTGAGGCAAGGATTCTGGTGACGGGCTGCTATGCGCAGCGCGCGCCGGAGGAATTGTCGGCGATTCCCGGCGTCAGCCTGGTGATCGGCAATTCTCACAAGCATCAACTAGTGGATTATCTCCCGCAACGGCCCGGCTTTGTCCCGTTGGCGCATATTGGCGCTGCAATGGGGTCGAATGTCATCGTCGGTGACATCTTCGCGCACACCGAGTTGATGGCTGCGCCGGTGTTTGACGGATCGTCTGAGAAGACGCGGCCGAATCTGAAAGTGCAGGACGGCTGCAATAACCGCTGCTCGTTCTGCATCATCCCGTACGTTCGAGGCAAGAGCCGCTCGCTGAAGCTGGAAGAAGTAGTACGCGAAGTCGATGCTCTGGTCGCCAGCGGTTATCGCGAGATTGTTCTGTCAGGCATTAATCTCGGGCGCTGGGGACGCGAACTGACGCCGCAGACCAATTTCGCAACCATGCTGCGCGCGATTCTGGAGCGAACGGGGATTGAGAAGATTCGCATCAGCTCGGTCGAGCCGATGGACTGGACCAACGAGGTGATTGAACTGGTCGCGTCGTCGCCGCGCATCTGCAAGCACGCGCATGTGCCGATGCAGTCGGGCAGCGACAAGATCCTGCGTAAGATGCATCGCAAATATCGTCCGTGGCACTATGCCGATCGCATCGAGCGAATCCGCCGGGCGATGCCCGATGCGGCGATTGGCGCGGATGTCATGGTCGGCTTTCCGAGCGAAAGCGATGACGACTTCGAACAGACGCGCGCGTTCATCGAGCGGCTGCCGTTTACCTATCTGCATGTCTTCACCTATTCGTCGCGGCCGGGAACGCCCTCGGCAAATATGCCGGATCAAGTGCCGGTGCAGGTCGCTCGTGAACGCAATCGGGTGCTGCGGGAACTGGCTGCGCAAAAGAAGCGCGGGTTTATGGAGTCGTTCGTCGGGCGAGAAGCGGAAGCGATCACGCTGACACATTTCGATGGAGAATATACGGAAGCGCTGACGGACAACTATCTCAAGCTACAAGTACGCGGACAGCACGCCGCAAATCAACAAATGCTAGTCGCGATCGATGCAGCGCGGCACGACACTCTGCTCGGGATAACCATCAGCAGGTGAGAGCTGAAGCGCGGCTCTGCCACCAACCCCATGCTATACTTCATCATGACTAACAGTTACAGCGGAGGACTGTATCGATAAACGTTTTATCCGCACGAATGAGCGCATTCGTGCACGCGAAATTCGCGTCATCGACGATGAGGGCAACCAGCTTGGCATCATGCCGCCCTTCGAAGCGCTTAAACTTGCCCGCGAAAAAAGTCTCGACGTGGTAGAAGTCTCACCCACCGCACAACCTCCTGTTTGCCGCATCATGGATTACGGGAAATACCTGTACCAGCAGGAAAAGCGCGAGCGCGAAGCCAAGAAGCATCAGCACCAGATCACGGTCAAGGAAGTGAAGTTCCGCATCAACGTGGACGATCACGACTACGAGACCAAGAAGAATCACGTGCTGCGCTTCCTCGGCGAAGGCGACAAGGTGAAGGCGACCATCTTCTTCCGCGGACGCGAGATGACCCGCCAAGGACTGGGCCGCGAAATTCTGGAGCGGCTGATCCAGGACATTGGCGACAAGGGCATCGTGGAGTTCCGTCCGCGACAGGAAGGCAACACCTTGCACCTGATTCTTGCGCCGCCGAAGGTACAGCCGGGCGCAAAGCCGCCGGGGCCGAAGCCCGACAAGAGCGCGCATCAGACGCAACCACCGCGTCCCGCACCACCACCACCACAACAGCAGTAGCGATCATAGGCATTAAGCCAAAGCGGCCTCGCCTTAGAACAACTGCTTCCACTGCAGCTTGACTTCGGGATGCTGGCGCGTCCCGCTGACGGCGACCGGCAGATAGGTTCCGGCGCCATGCTTCATGAACATCGCATCAAACGGCGCCAGCAACACGCGCTTGGAGCCCGACATCGTCTGCGAGACGGTTGCAGTGAGTCGCACATCTCCGACGAAGTCAACGGCTTCGCTGCGCAGCCCGTACGATCCTTTGACCTGAGCCTGCACTCCGGGCACCTCAAAGCGCAGCTGGCTAAAGCTCAAGTTTGCCTTGCCAAGCACAAAGTCACCGGCGAAATCGGCGGACACGTCGGTAATGCTGGTATCGTCCGGTTTCCCTTGACCTCTGCGGCTGACTTCCGCAATCGCGTTCTTCATCTTGTCATCAGTAAATCGCGCGTCGGAGATATTGAAGCGCCCGTTGAGAGCCATCCTCTGCAGGACCGGGTCCCTGCCCGGCGGCAAAACGAGCTTCGCTTTCAGCTTCAGTCGACCGGTCAACAGAGCCGGGTCGGACCTGGCGGCCAGCGACAGCACATCCTGAAGCCGCGCGCGCTCCACGTCGACATCGAGAGTGATTGTCTTGCCCTTCTCGCCGGGCTTGCTGGCGACCTCGCCACTGGTGGTCACGTCGGTATTGAGGAAGTGTGCTTTGACCGGTTGCAGATAGGTGTTGCCGTTGGTGCCGTCGACGATGGCATGAAATTGCGTGGTGAGATGAACGGGCTGACCGCCGTGGTCCAGTTGGAAGTCGGGAACATCCGTGGTGCCATCGACGACGATGTTGTGGAGAACGCCGCGATACTCACCGATCGAAGACAGAATTCCAGAGATGCCGTTGAACACCGAGAGGTCGGCGTTGTGAAAGGTGTAATGGCCATCGACCTTCGTACCCGAAGGATCGTCAAAGTTCCAAGGGCCAAAGTGACCGGAGGTTTCGATGAGGCCGGGCGGCGTGGGATTCGTCAGATCGGCAGTGAAGTGCATGGGCTGGCCGATGCCAGCGGTGTGGAGCTGGAGCCGGCGCAGCTGGAACTCCATCGGCTCACGGCGGGGATCTTTGCGCAGGATGTAAAGCTCCGTGTTGTCGGCATCGACCTTGTCGATGACGAAGTTGGCGAGATGAATAAGATGTCTGGGTTGCGGTGGAAGTGCAGCGGCGGCCGGGCGATCGCGCTTGGGTGCAACCTGGATCACGAGGCCGTCCAGCTTGAGCCAGCTGAGATGAACTGGCGTCCGCAGCAACTCGAAGACTCCTGCCCGCACGGTAACGTGCTTCACCGTGATCAGCGGCGGCAGATCGGGCCCGCCGCGGTTGGGCAGCACAAAATTGTCGGCAGTGGCGTAGAACTCGGGCAGGAGCGTGACGTGCAGGTTTTGCAGCTGAACATCGGCGTTGTAGTGCTGGCGCAAGGCCAAGAGCATGCGGCTTTGCAGATAGCGCTCCAGCGGCGCCGGCACGGTGAGCAGATAGATGAAGGCAATCGCAACAACGGCAAGGAAGGCCAGCGCTGTCCAAATCAGATTTCGTACGGTGTGGCGTGTGGGCATCGAACACATGCTTTAGATGCTGCAGAACGTGAACTATATCGCAAACGCCTGTCGAATGTCGGCTACGATCCGCTCCGTAGATTGGCCAGCGTCGATAGTCAATGCGTCGTGCGGCTCTTGCAGCGTTTCGAACTGACTGCGCAGCAGCGCCGGGTTCATGTAGTGGCCGTGGCGAGCAGCCATGCGCGTCGCCGCCAGTTCCTCGGTGATGCGGAGGTACACCAGCTTCACCTGAGGGCTAGCGATGAGAATGTCGCGATACGACGCTTTCAATGCCGAGCAGGCAAGAACGACATGCTCGCCAGCGGCGATCCAACCGAGAATCGCGACGCGCAGGGATTGCAGCCACGGCGCGCGGTCTTCGTCGGTAAGGGGAATTCCGGCGCGCATCTTCGCGACATTGGCGGGCGAATGATAGTCGTCGGCATCGGCGAAGCGCCAGTGCAACTGCCCAGCCAGAGCGCGGCCGACCGTCGTCTTGCCGGCTGCGGTGACGCCCATGATCAGAATAACCATCGAAGGATTCCACGCAGACCGAAACAGAAGCCGTGGTGCTCAACCGACCTAACCGTGAGCCGCGGTGATGAACCAGGCGATGGTCAGTCCGATCATGATGACCGCCGTGCCCCAGGCGACGATGTTGAACCACGTGCCATTGATGTAAGGGCCCATCAAGTCGCTCTTGTTGATGAGCAGCAGCATAAAGATCAGCACGAAAGGCAGCACCGCGCCGTTCACTACCTGGGAAAGAATGCTGATCTTCACCAGCGGCACATTGGGCAGCAGGATCACAGCACCGCCGGCGATCAGCAACAGCGTATAGAGCCAGTAAAAAACCTTGGCATCCTTGAATCGGTGGCCCACTCCCGACTCGAAGCCCAACCCTTCGCAGACGGTGTAGGCCGTCGAAATCGGCAGGATCGAAGCCGCAAACAGCGACGCGTTGAACAACCCGGCGGCGAAGAGAATGTACGCGTACTCGCCCGCCAGAGGACGAAGTGCCTGCGCAGCATCGGCGGCATCGCGAATCTGGTGGGAACCGTGGAGGTAGAGCGTGGCCGCGCAGGCCACAATGATGAACCAGGCAACGATGTCGGTGAACAGGCAGCCGATGATGACATCCCAGCGCGATGCCTTGTATTCCCGGGGAGTAATTCCCTTCTCCACGATGGAGGATTGCAGATAGAACTGCATCCACGGAGCGATGGTGGTGCCCACGACGCCGATCAGCATGTAGATGTACGACGAGTCGTGAAAAGCGCTCATCCTCGGCGGCTTGTATGTCGCGACGAAGGCTTCTTTCCAGCTCGGCCCAGCGAGCATGCCGGCGATGATGTAGGCAAAGTAAAAGAAGGATGCAGCCAGGAAAACTTTTTCGACGCTCTTATATGTGCCCTTCACCACCAGCAGCCACACTACCACACCGGAGACAGGGACGCTGATGTAACGCGAAATATGAAACAGCTCCAGGCTGCTGGCTATGCCCGCAAATTCACCGACAACGTTGCCGTAATTGGTGATCACCAGTCCCAGCATCATGAAAAAGGTGATCCGCAAACCGTATTCTTCGCGGATGAGATCGCTGAGCCCTTTGCCGGTGACCGCGCCCATGCGTGCCGACATCTCCTGCACCACGATCAGCGAGATGGTTACGGGAATGATGGTCCAGAGCAGCAGATATCCGAACTGAGCGCCGGCCGCCGAGTAGGTGTAGATCCCGTTGGCATCATTGTCGACATTCGCCGTGATGAAACCTGGACCGATCACGGCCAGGAACATCAGCAGGCGGATTCTCCAAATCTTGAGGCGTCGGGACTCGGGCATGCGATTGAAGGCTTACGGTGAGATGCACGAAGAACACCCAGAATAAACGCAGGCAGAGAAATGCGCCAACAACTCTCTTGCAACTCAAGAACGCCAAACGACACCCAGGAGGAATTATTTCTGCGCCGGAGGGCTGGGAGGACTTTGAGCAGCGGGAGCAGCTGCGGGGTCGGGCAACGGCCAGACGACGGATACCAGCCACGCCGCGGCCAGTCCGACAACACAACCGAATATGACCTCGGCCATGCGTTGCGCGCCCGCCTTAAGTCCGTTGATTCGCGAGTGGTGTTCGAATCCGGCGGCAATGACGAAGGCGCAGCTGATCGGCGCCTGGCGCCACATAGTCTGAATGCGAACGAAGTAAGAAGACACCAAAACCGTCACCGCCATGGCCAGGGGCAAGGTGATCAGGCGCGCGCCTCCAATAGCAATGAACGCGAGTCCGATAGCACATCCCACCAGCGTGTTGATGACTCGGGAGCGCAGAATCATGAGCGCGGTCTTCATCAAGGGATCGCTGGTGGCGACCATGGAGCTGATGGCCCACACGGGATTGGCCTCCGCCAGCTCGTGGACGCAAACCCACAGCACCGCCGTAGCGATGAACATGCTCACGGCATAGTGAATGCCATGCATGTCGCCTTTAACGTAACGATCAATGGCCTTGATCATATGCCGCCAGAAACACCTCTAGTGCCAAGTTTGGTTGTCGGTACGACGCGATTGTAGCCGCATCGCGAAGAAACTGTAAGCTAAGAAATTCTCCTATAACCTCAGTGCGCGACAGCCGACGCTAACTCAAGGTTAGTGAATATGATCGCTTCGATCGCGTGTCATCATTTGCACCCGCTCATGCCGACCGTCGCGATCGGCAGCGGCGAGGCTTTGCTGTTGGCGAGCCCGGAATTAAAGGTCGGAATGTCCTTGGCGTTGAGCTGCTGCCATTGCGTCAGGGTCTTGTCGAGCGCATCGCAGTTCTGCTGAATGGCTGTGCGCACGGTGTCAGCCGGCCGCATATCGGCGCTCTCGACACTGTAGATGAGCCGAGCCAGCTCGCGATTGATCGGGCCGAAGCCGGGAGCTTTCTTGATGCCGTTCAACACCGCGTCGATCTGCTTGGAGAGTGCGTCGGCAGCCTGCTTGAGATCGGCGCTATTGGCGTTCTTTTGCTGATCGTCGAGGGCTCGTCGCAGGTGAGCGACGGCAAGAAAAGCGTCGTAGCTTGCGGAAATTCCGCGGCCGGCAGAGAGAGCCACATCGCGCTGATCCACCAAGTCCTCCTGCGAAGCGTGAACGCGCGGATCGAGCTCGATGGTGAGCGGCTGCTGCAATTTCTGTCCGGCGTATTGCAACTCGACTGTGTACTTGCCGGGCGTTGCGAGCGGCCCCTGGGGCTGGAGTCGCGGAGTATCGCCCGGAACCGCGTGATCCGCCAGCGTGTATTCGGTGTACCCCAAAAGCGCGCCGAAGTAGCCGTACGGCAGAGTTCGCGGAGCCGGATAACGCAGATTCCAAACAAACCGGTTCACGCCCGCGGACTTTGTCAACGCAGTCGGGGGAGCAAACCAGTATTCAGGGGCATTGGCCGGCGGAATATCGAACGGCTTCGGTACGCTCGAATAGCTCGCAACTTCCGTGCCCTTGTCGTCATAAATCTTCAGCGTCAAATCGCTATTTGCTGCGTTCATCAGGCAGTAGTCGATGAGCGCGCCATCGGGCGGATTCTGTCCGGCTGGCGTCTCGGGAGGAAATGGCGTGTCCTCGTAGTTGTCCCAACGCACGCGCAGGGTGGTCGCGGGAGGAAAGAGGTGTGTTTTCGTGGTCGTGATCTCTGCGTTGATGGCGCGAATGGGACTGACGTCATCCAGAATCCAGAAGCTGCGTCCGAAGGTCGAGATCACCAGATCGTCGCCGTGGACGGTGAGATCGGTAACCGGCGTCGGTGGCAGATTCAACGTAAGCGGCTGCCAGTGGTCGCCATCGTCCCAGGAGACAAACACGGTGGTGTCGGTTCCCGCGTAGAGCAGTCCTTTGCGCTTGGGATCTTCGCGCAACACGCGCACCATTTCGTCTGATGGAAATCCGTTGACGATCTTCTGCCACGTCTTCCCGTAATCATGAGTGCGGAAGATGGCAGGAGGCGTCGATTCGCGCGTCCCGCCGACGGTCAAATACGCAGTGGCAGGATCATGATGCGAGGCTTCGACGTAGAGAATCTCATTTGGCGCGACGAGTCCTGCAGGAGTGACGTTCTGCCAGTTCGTCCCTCCATCGCGAGAGAGCTGCACCAGGCGATTGCTGGTTCCGGCCCAGATCACACCTGCTTGCCGCGGTGAAGGCGACAACGCGGTCAGCGCGGGTGGATGTTCTTGCCCAGCTTCGGTCTGCTCACCTTCCTTCTCTTCCTTCTCCACATAGCCTGTTAGGTCGGGACTGATTTCCTGCCAGCTCTTGCCGCCATCGGAGGTCTTCAACACCATCTGCATTCCGAGATAGAGCACCGACGGATCCTGCGGCGAAAACACCAGCGGAGGCATACTGGAACCCCGATATTTCTGCCCGCGCTCAAACAAGGTGGCGATCTCGGTGGTCGACTTGTCGTAGCGAACCACCGATTCATACCAGCCGTTGCTGTACACATAATTGGGATTTGCCGGATCGGGGGCGATAAAGCTGTACTCCATTCCGCCGAGCGAATACCAATCCTGCAGCAGAATCTCGCCGTAATCGCTGCGGCTTAGAACGCCGGCCGTCCCGCTATCCTGCTGCGAGCCGTACACGCGATATGGGAAGAGATTATCGGTCGAGACATGATAGAACTGCCCGGTCGGTTGGTTGTACCAGGGGGTCCAGGTCTTGCCGGCATCGGTGCTGACGATTGCGCCCTGGTCGACACCGAGGAGCATGCGCGCCGAGTTCTGCGGATCGATCCAGAGAACATGGAAGTCATCGCCGCTGGGTGCGCCGACATAGGCTTCGAAGGTCTTGCCGCCGTCGGTCGAGCGGTAGAGCGAAGTTTGCGCCACGTAAACGACATCGGGATTCTTCGTATCGACAAAGACGCGGCTGAAATAAAGACTGCCGATTACACGAGGATCCTTGGTGGATTGATACCAGCTCGCGCCGGCGTCGTCGGAGCGGAAGAGGCCCTGATCGAGAATCGCATACAGACGTCGACCTCCCGTGTTCCCAGCGACCACGATGCCGACTCTTGCGCGCGCTTTGTCGGGAAGGCCTTTGCCGTCGAGCAGGGCCCAGGTAGCGCCGCCGTCGCTCGACTTCACAATGTCCGAGGTGTCGGGAACAGCGTTCGCGCCCGAACCTGCTCCGGGATGGTAAACCGCAGCGTACAGCGTGCTGGGATTATCCGGATCGGAGCACATGTCGACGACACCCAGCGTCGTGTCGTCGGCGTAGACCTTCTTCCACGTCTTGCCGCCATCTTCGGTTCGGAAGATGCCGCGGTTAGCAGTCAACGCCAGAGTCGCCAGCGGACGCCAGAAAATTCCCACGCCAACGGAGTTGCCGGCAACGACGATGGTCTTCGGATTTCGCGGATCGACAATGACGGCCTGAATGTAGCGCACGTCCTGCAAGCCGATATTGGTCCACGTCACGCCGCTGTCGGAGGACTTGTACAGGCCCTTGCCCGGCATCTGCTCACCGGTGCCGACATAGACGTTTGCAGCCGTCGGATCGACAGTCACGGCTCCGATGGAAGGAACCGGCACACTGTCGAAGATCGGGCGCCAGACGCGTCCGCCGTCGCTGGTCTTCCACACTCCACCACCGGGTGTGCCGAAGTAGTACGTATTCGGATCGCCGGGTACGCCCGCGACCGACGTCACTCTGCCGCCGCGAAACGGGCCGATCGAGCGCCAGCGCAAGCCGGAAAAGAGACTACTGCTGGGCTGTTGGCAAACCAGACTGAGCGGAAACAATACGATGATAAAAATCAGGAAGAATAGGCCGATTTGCGGCGGGCGCCGGGTTACGCAAACGTGCATCAAGAGCTCCTGTGCAGTTGACCAGCATACAGATGTCTAGCTTATGGCGCTATATGATTGTTGCGAGGAGCAAGCTGTGCAGGATCGCGGCACACAACCGGAGCTTCGCGCGCGGAGGAAGACGGCTGCGGCAAATTCTGCCTGCTCGATTCAGGTGCGCGGCGTGGTGCAGGGCGTGGGGTTTCGTCCGTTCGTCTATCGACTGGCTAAGCAGCACGGTGTTTCCGGCTGGGTGTTCAATGGCGAGGATGGGGTCACGATTCATGCCGAGGCGCCCGAGTCCGTGCTTGCGGTTTTTATCGACGCTCTGAAGACTCAGGCTCCCCCGGCCGCATCGATCTCTGCCATCGACGTGCAGCCTGCCGAAGTTAACGACGCGCCCGGCTTCGCAATTCATCAGAGCGAGCGGCACGACACGCCTACCGTTTGCGTCTCTCCCGATCTGCCGGTGTGCGAGGAATGCCTGGACGAACTCTTCGATTCCGCCGACCGCCGCTATCTCTATCCTTACATCAACTGCACCAATTGCGGACCGCGGTACAGTGTCATCGTCGCGCTTCCTTACGACCGTCCCAACACGACCATGAAGCCGTGGCCCCTGGATGCCTACTGCGATACGGAGTATCACGATCCGGCAAACCGTCGCTTCCACGCTCAGCCAGTTGCATGTCCACAGTGCGGTCCGCATTATCTTCTGAACGACCACAGTTCGCTGAAAGACGACGAAGCGATTGCGCGCACGGTTCAGCTTCTCCGCCAAGGTCAGATCGTCGCGGTAAAGGGGCTGGGCGGATATCACCTGGCATGCGACGCCCGTAACGCAGTCGCGGTCAACGCGCTTCGCGAGCGGAAGTATCGCAAGGAAAAACCGTTCGCGGTCATGGTCAAAGACGTGGAGGTTGCGCGAGAGATAGTCAAGCTTTCGTCTGAGGCTGAAAACCTTCTTATGTCGGTCGCGCGCCCAATCGTCCTTGCGCCTGCTAAAGCCGATCTCCCCGGCGTCGCTCCGGATAACGACGATCTCGGCGTGATGCTGCCGTACACGCCGGTGCATCACCTGCTGTTTGCAGCCGGCGCGCCCGATGTGTTGGTAATGACCAGCGCCAACCGCTCCAGCGAACCAATTGCATACGACGAGCAGGATGCCTTCGAGCGGCTGGCTGGAGTGGCTGATGCGTTTCTGGTAGGTGAGCGGCCAATCGCGCGTCGCGTAGACGATTCCGTGGCGCGAGTGGGAGCGTTTGGTCCGGTTATTCTGCGGCGATCGCGCGGCTACGCTCCAGGAGCGGTGGCCAGCCTGCCGATCGCTCGTCCGCTGCTTGCCGTGGGGGCCGATCTCAAGAATTCTGTAGCTCTGGTTGTTGATGGGCAGGCATTCGTCAGCCAGTACATCGGCGACCTCGATCACTACCAGGCATTTCAGGCGTTTCAGGAAACCATTCGCGACCTGATGTCGATGTACGAAGTGAACTGGGACGATGTGCTGCTCGTGCACGACGCTCATCCGCAGTACTTTTCGACGACGTATGCCCTCAGTCTTCCCGCAGCCGAAAAGCTCGCGGTGCAACATCATCGCGCGCACATCGCATCGGTGTTAGCAGAGCAGTGCGAGTGGGAGAAGCGCGTGCTTGGAGTGAGCTTCGATGGCACCGGCTATGGCGACGACGGCGGCATCTGGGGCGGCGAGGTCTTTGCCGGCAGCGTACGCGAGGGATTCGAGCGCGTGGCGCACCTGCGGCGCGCAAGCCTTCCCGGCGGAGACGCGGCTGCACAACATCCAGTACAAGCCGCGGCTGGATTCTTGGCTCAGATCGATGGATTGCCGGATGTGATGCAAGCGCCGTTCAACTTCGCCTCGCGCTATCAACAGGCGTTGGAGCTCGTGCGGAAAGACGTGCGCAGCTTTGCGACCACTTCCATCGGGCGCCTCTTCGATTCGGCCGCCGCTCTGCTCGGATTCACGCGCGGTATCACCTTTGAAGGGCAAGCCGCGATGTGGGTGGAAGCCCAGGCGCGCAAGAGCGCTTCCACGACGACTTACTCTTTCCCGCTCGAAAACGGGGAGCTGGATTTTCGTCCGCTGCTATTGGGGGTTGCCGAGGATCGCAAGCGGTGGCTCGATCCGCGGGAAATCGCGCGAGCCTTTCAGCGCGGAGTGGCTCAGGGATTGTCGGACGCCATCCGCAAGCTGTGCAGCGAGCGTGAACTGGATACGGTGGTGCTCTCCGGAGGCGTCTTTCAGAACGATTTGCTGCTCTCCGATGTGAGAGACTTGCTGGACGGACACAGGCTGACGATCTGGACCAACCGTGCTGTGCCACCAAATGACGGCGGCATCAGCCTGGGACAGGCAGCTCTCGCGTCATTCGCGCGGGGCCATCGCTGATTGGTGATGCCTTCCCGGTACACCGGTGGTAACGGTCGTTATCGCGAGTCAGCAGGCTCTGAACGCGACGGGTTGGTAGAATTGCCGAAATTCGTCGCTGTTTTTGCTTAAGAAGGTACAATAAAGTCCTCCTATGGTTCTGACCTTTGTGACGGCGAGTGCCGGTCATTTGGAGCATTCCGCGCGAAATATTTTATGGTTCGTAGCGCTATTCGGCTCCCTCACCTCGACCGTCTCCTTCGGGATGGTGATGGTCGCGATCCGCCGCTACCTTAGGGCGTCGGAACGACAACGAGCAGAAATCGAGTCAACGCCCGCTATTCTTCTGCCGCCCGTAACCATCCTTAAGCCAGTGCACGGCATGGAACCGCGACTGGAAGCGACGCTGGAAAGCTTCTTCCGCCAGGATTATCCCGACTTTGAAATCATCTTTGGCGCTCGCAGCCGGGACAATGAAGCTCTGGTGGCGGTGGAGCGACTGCGCGCCAAGTATCCCGAGGTGAGCACGCAGGTCGTCATCTCCGGCGAGCCCTCATGGCCGAATGCCAAGGTATTTTCCCTGGCCAAGATGATCGCGTCGTCGGATAACGATTACCTGGTGATCAGCGACAGCGACGTTCTTGTCGGCCCCGATTTCCTGCGCAATGTGATGCCGCCGCTTCTCAACCCCAAGGTGGGACTGGTGACTTGTTTGTATGAAGGTATTCCAGCCAGCGGTCTCTGGTCGCAACTAGAGGCGCTGGGAATGTCGGTGGAGATGCCGGCGGGCGTGATGGTGGCGGAGATGGTCGATGGCATGAGGTTCGCGCTGGGAGCGGCGATGGCGGTGCGCCGCGATGCGATTGAAGCCATTGGCGGTGTGCGCGAGACTGCTGACTTCTACTCCGACGATTTCGTGCTGGGCAATCTCGTCGCCGAGGCTGGATTCCAGGTTGTGCTATCGCAGTACAAAGTCGGACATGTGCTGGCGGTGCAATCGCTGCGCCGCACCTTTGGCGATCAGCTGCGCTGGATGAAGAGCACCCGCTATTCGCGGCCGTGGGGACACGTTGGCTCAGGCCTGACCTACGCCATGCCGTTCGGACTGCTGGCGCTGCTGCTCGGATTGGGCCACCACAGTCTGTACTACGGTGTTGCGCTGTTGGTTCTGGCCTGGCTGAACCGGACTCTCTTGTCGGCGATGGTTGGGTGGGGAGTCCTGCGCGATCCCCGCAGCCTGTGGCTGTGCTGGCTGTATCCGCTGCGCGACCTGCTGGGATTCTGTACCTGGGTGGTCAGCTTTACCGGCAATCGATTCTTCTGGCGTGGCGAATTCTACGAGTTTGGCCAGGACGGCCGGATTGCGCCGGTCTACAGGTCGCTTGAGTTCTTGCGCGAGCGCGTCCCGCAGGCGCACGACTAGCTCGCAGCACCTTAAGAGCTCTTCTCCAATTTCCCTTTGCGCAGCCGGAAGCGCAGGCCACGCCACTCCACGGTATTGCCGAAGAAGCTCGCAATCCAAACCGCCAGAGCGACGAAATCGCGAAACGGCAAGAGCCATGCGTCCTTTTCGAAATTTGCATCCTGCAGCACGCCAAGGGCTACGATCTGCGCAGCAGCCAATCGGGTGCCAGCTGTAAGGACCAGCAGGAGCCACGCCCATACTGCCCTCGGCTGCAACAGGAGGGTGAAGATCGCCCAGGGCAGACCGAAGGTAACGATCAGGCCGAAATATTGCGCGGGACGGCGGTCCTTGATGTTGCGCGCCCAGCGCATCTGATGCGCCCAGAAATCGCGGAAGGAGTAATCAGGCAGAGCGGTATCGACGACGGTGTCGGCCAGTTCGATCTTGTAACCCCGGGCCGCAGTTCGCGCTCCAAGCTCGTAGTCGTCGCCCAAATAGTCGACCAGCGGCTCAAGTCCGCCGATCTCGCGAAGAACGGACTTGGTGGTGGCGACCGTCGCGCCCAGGGCGAAGCGAATTCCGCCTTCCAGAGCCCGCGCGATCAGCACTCCGCCAGTGAAATCGCTGCTGAGTCCCAGTGACTCAAATCGCGAGCCAATCGATCTTCCCGGCATCCCGCGATACAGCGCCGTTACCATGCCAACGTGCGGATCGGCAAATGGCGCCATCACCCGCCTGAGGTAATTGCGTGGGACGACAATATCGCTGTCATTGATGATGATGTGCTCATAACGAGCCTGCGGCAGCATTTGCGTCAGGTTGCTGACTTTTCCGTTGAGGCCAAGTACTTCGGGGCAATGGATCACCCGCAGGCTTCGCTCAGGAAATTCCTGTCGCAGTTTTTCGACCAGGGTGAGCGCTAGTTCGCCAGGGTCGTGCGCTCCGAAGAGCACTTCGTACTCCGGATAGTTGAGCAGGCAGTGGCTGTGAAACGCAGCATACATGTTCGGATCCAGCCCCTTCAGCGACTTCAGAATGCTGACCGGAGGAGTGAACTCGGAATCGATCGCTCGCCCAAACTCTTTCTGAAAGCGCTTCCCTGCCCAGATCGCCATGGCAAAGTAAGCCACGCCCGCTGCGGCCAACAGGTCGCAGAGTGCCGTTAAGAGAATGGAGGTGGATGACATGGAGAGCTGTTCAGATTAGCAGAATCGCATGCCGGGCCGTCCCTTTGTGGGAGTCGCCATGGGCGCGGGTATCGGAAAATCGCAGGCTCCAGTTTATGATGTTGGCAGGCTCTCCCAGGGGATAACTGCCGATGATTAACGGTAAACGGGTTGCGGTTGTAATGCCGGCTTACAACGCGGAGCTGACGCTCGAGGCGACAGTGCGCGAGATTCCGGAGCTGGTCGACATCCGCATCCTGGTGGATGACTACAGCAAGGACAAGACGGTCGAGGTCGCCCGCAAGCTCGGGCTGCTGGTGTTCGTACACGACAGGAATTACGGCTACGGGCGCAATCAGCAGACCTGTTATCGCGAGGCGCTGGCGGCGGGCGCGGACGTGGTCATCATGGTGCATCCGGATTACCAATACACGCCGCTGCTGATCACCGCGATGGCCAGTATGGTGGCCTACGACGTCTACGACGTCGTGCTGGGCTCGCGCATCATCGGCGGCCAGGCCTTGCGCGGTGGCATGCCGCTGTACAAATACGTCTCCAACCGCTTCCTCACCGCGTTCGAAAATATGTTTCTCGGCGTCAAGCTCTCGGAGTATCACACCGGATATCGCGCCTTCAGCAGCAAGGTTCTGACTACGCTGCCGCTGATGGAAAACTCTCCCGACTTCGTCTTCGACAACCAGATGCTGGCGCAGTGCGTCCAATTCGGGTTCCGCATCGGCGAGGTCTCCTGTCCGACGAAGTATTTCGAAGAAGCCTCGTCCATCAACTTCCGCAGAAGCGTGAAGTACGGCTTTGGCGTGCTGGGCACGTCGGTTCAGTTCAAGCTGCACAACTGGGGCCTGACGAAGCTTCCCCGATTCAGCCCGGAAGGCAGGAAGCTGGAGCTCGATCCCGAGATGAATATCAAAGCTTCGCCGATGGTCAGCAGCAGCTAGGAAGCTAGTCCCGCAAACGGCCTGAGTGAAACTTCTTCCCTGCGCCCTACGTATTACTAGTCGGAGCAGTTTGTTTCCGTGCGTACAATAGGGGAAACGGGATCCCACATTCTTCATGACGGCGGCATCGCAACAACGTAGACTTGCGCGCGGACATTTTCTGCGCGAGCCAACGCTCATCGCGCTGCAGACCATGCGTGCACACAAGTTGCGGTCGTTCCTGATGCTGCTGGGCATCATTCTGTCGGTGACGACGCTAATCCTGGTTGTCGCGCTGATCAGCGGGATGAATGAGTACTTCGCCAGCCGCGTGGCGAATCTCGGTTCCAACGTTTTTCTCATCCATAAGTTCCCGATTATTAGTGACTCCAAGGAATTGCTGAAGGCGATGCGGCGCAACCGCGATATCAGCTGGGATGACTACGTTGCGCTGCGTGACAATCTCAAACTGCCCAAGGCGGTCGGGGTTGAGGTACGGCGGTCGGCCAACATTCGCAATGAGCGGCAGAACCTGGAGGGTGTCGACCTGCGCGGCGTGACCGCGAACATCGGCGACATGGATGTGGAAGAGGTCGGGACCGGACGCTACATCACCGATAGCGACAACGAGCATCGCGACATGGTTTGCATGATCGGCGCCGACGTTGCCGACAAGCTCTTCGCCAACACCGATCCGATCGGCAAGATTCTTACGGTCGATGGGCAGGAGTTTGAGATTGTCGGCGTGGCCAAGCGCATCGGCAATACCTTTGGGCAGTCGCAGGATAATTTTGTCTACATCCCGATTCAGGCGTGGTTGGCGATCTATGGCCGGAACACTACGCTCAGCGTGAACGTGCAGGCTCGCGGGCCGGAATGGCTGGCGCGCACGCAGGAAGAGGCGCGGATGCTGATGCGGGCGCGGCGACATCTTCAGCCAAATGACGATGACAACTTCGGCATTCTTGGCAGCGACAGCCTGATGGGGCTTTGGAAGAATCTCACCGGCACGCTGGCGTCGGGAATGGTGGGACTGGTGTCGATCTTCCTGGTCATCGGCGGCGTGGTCATCATGAACGTGATGCTGGCGTCGGTAACGGAGCGCACACGCGAGATTGGGATTCGCAAATCCCTGGGCGCCAAGCGGCGAGATATTCTTCTGCAATTTCTGGTGGAGTCGACGGTGATGGCGCTGGTGGGCGGCGCGATTGGCGTCTTCATTGCGTGGATGCTGGCGACAATTGTGCGCGCAACTACGCCTGTTCCCATGTCGGTGCCCGTTTCCGCGGTGGTGCTGGCGATCGGAATCTCGTCGGCGGTAGGAATGTTCTTTGGCGTATATCCAGCAAGAAAAGCCGCGAAGCTGGATCCGATTGAGGCGTTGAGATACGAAAACTAGCGATTAGCGATTAGCAACTAGCAATGGGTAACAAATCGCTGGTACGTCGCTGATTGTCGGCAAACAATTTGGTATGCGAAGGGATCGAGCTAATTGCTAATTGCTAGCTGCTAATTGCTGCTTCTATGCGTTTGCACTTTGGCGAAAATTCGAAGATGGCGCTGGAGACGGTTCGCGACCACAAGACGCGATCGTTTCTGACCGTGCTGGGCGTGGTGATTGGTGTCGCTGCGATAATCTTCGTCGCGTCGATCCTGGTCGGCCTCAGCCGCGATATCCAGGGCTATCTGGAAGACTACGGAACCAATACGCTGTTCATCTTCCGCTGGGATTTCGCTATTCGCGTGGGACGCATGAGCCAGGAAGAACGCAATCGCAAGTCGCTCACCATGGAGGATGCGCAGGCCATTCTCGCCGAGTGCCCGCACGTGAAGAGCGTCGCGGTGGAGGTTTTCCCGCGCATTAATCCTGACGAGCAGAGGCCGCCACTGCGTGTCGCGCGCTATGGCACGCATGAGATCACCGACCTCGATTACTCCGGAGCCAATTCGTCGTTCCAGGAGGTACAAAATGCGCGCGTGGTGCAAGGCCGGTACTTCACCGATTTCGAAGACCTGCACGCGGAAGATGTTGCCGTGATTGGCTACGAAATCGATAAGGACTTCTTTCCCGCTCACGACGGCATCGGCAAAACGATTCTGGTGGATGGCGTACCCTACCGCGTGATCGGTGTGGTGGCCAAGCGCAAGGGACAGCTCTTCAAAGACGAGAGCGCCGACCGCACGGTCAAGGTCCCGTACCACAGTTATCACAAGCATTATCCCGCCGACGATGAGCACTTCATCAGTGCCGAAGCCTATCCCGGTTTCAAGGATGCGGCCGAAGACGAGATTCGCGGCCTGCTGCGCCGGCGCCGCAATGTGCCTTTCAACAAGCCGGACAACTTCGGCATCAGCAGCGCTGCAGCGATTGCCGAGAACTTCCGCCAGATCATGAGCACGGTGGCGCTGATGACGTTCATCGTCAGCTGCGTCGGCCTGCTGGTTGGCGGCGTCGGCGTGATGAACATCATGCTGATGTCGGTGACCGAGCGCACGCATGAGATCGGTGTGCGCAAAGCGATCGGAGCCAGGCGCAGCGATGTCATTCGGCAGTTCCTTACCGAGGCAGTGGTGCTCACCGGGCTCGGCGGACTCGCCGGAGTGCTGGTCGGCGTAGGAGCGGCTGCTGCGCTGCCGCTGGCCTTTCCATCCATGCCAACCTCCGTTCCGCTATGGGCGGTGATCGTTGCCGTGATGATGGCGATGAGCGTGGGATTGTTCTTCGGCATGTATCCCGCGGTGAAGGCATCAAGACTGGATCCGGTGGAAGCATTGCGGTATGAGTAACTCGAAACCATGAAGACGGCCGGCATCATTGGAGGTCTGGGACCGGAATCGACCATCGATTATTACCGCTCCATCATCGCTCTCTACCGACAGAAGGTGGGCGATGGTTATCCTCCCCTGATCATCAATAGCCTCGACGTGGACAAGGCACTGCGCCTGCTCGGCGAAAACGATCTGCAGCAACTCGCCGAGTATTTTGCTGGGGCGTTTCGCCAGCTCGCCGATGCCGGTGCCGATTTTGGATTGGTGTCGGCAAACACTCCGCATGTCGTCTTCGATGAGGTGCAACGTCGCTCGCCGATCCCGCTGATCAGCATCGTGGAAGCAACCTGCGATGAGGTGCGGCGGCGAGGTCTGAAGGCCGTGAGCCTGCTCGGTACGCGGTACACGATGAGTGGGCGATTCTATCCCGAGGTTTTTGAAAAGCATGGCTTGCGGGTGGTCGCGCCATCAGCCGAGGAGCAAGCCGAGATTCACGACAAGTATGTGAACCAGCTGATCAAGGGCATTTTTCTGCCGGAGACACGCGCACGATTGCAAGAGATCATCACGACGCAGGTCGAACGCGATCGCGTGGAGGGCGTGATCCTTGCCGGAACCGAGCTGCCGTTAATTCTGAAGGACGAGATGATTGCTGGAGTTCCGCTGCTCGATACGACGCAGATTCACGTCAAGGCTGTGGTCGCAGAAATCTTGTCGTAGCACGAATTACACCTCTACGAAACGGTTCCCATCAACATGATTGGCGAGGTGGGCTTGTCGGAGCCTTCTTCCTTTTCAATCGTGATCGCGAAGGCTTTGGCCTCGACCCCTTCCGGCATCTTGTGATCCATCATGATGGCGTTGCCGCGATCGTCGGGCTTGAAGACACCGGCCGCGATGGGCGCGCCCGCGGCGGGGATGATCCAGAGCTCGTAAGCTTTGCCTTCCGGCACGGGAGCCAGATTGCTGGCCATGAACATCATCCGCTTACGCGAGGGGCTGTAGATGGCGGTGCCGCTGGGCTGGCGCGGCGACTTCTGCGGATTGAGCGAGACGTGAACGGCGTCGGGCGAGGTCAGCAGCTGCATCTCCTGATTGATGCGGTCGAGCTGCGCGATCTGATCCTGATTGCGGTTGCCGAGTTCGGCAACCTCATCCTTCAAGCCAATGTTGTGGCGGACCAGCACCAGCGCAACCAGGAACAATGCCAGGGCTGCGAAGCTCGGAATCAGAACGGCCCAGAGGTTGCGCCCACGAGCAGGCACCGGCTCAGGAGCGGAGACGCCGCGAGGTTCAGCGGCGACGGCGCGCATCAGGCGCTCCTTGCTGCGCGCAGGCGGTTGCGGGCCGCTGATGCTCAGTCCGAGCAATGCCAAGTCGGCGCGCATGGCGTGCAGCTCGCGGCGGCAGGCGGAGCAGGTCTGGAGATGTTCTTCCATTTCCTGCAGCTCGGAATCGGTCAGCTCGTTCAATGCGTAGAGCGTCAGATCTTCCGCGAGTTGTTCGTGCGTCTTCATCTCAAATCACGGGCCTGTTCTGTGCCGTCCCTACTCCACCCTTATGCCGCCGGGCTAAAGCCCGGCTCCAAACTTGAACTGCGCATAGACGCGGCGCTTAAGCGCCGCACTACCACTGGCCTGAAGGCCAGCACTACCTTCATCCGGCGAACTTGGCTCGCAGATACTTCAGGCCGCTGCGAATGCGGGTTTTGATTGTACCTAAAGGCTGCCCAGTTTTCTCGGCAATTTCCGTATGGGTCAGGCCCTGAAAGAATGCTAACTCCAAAACCCCACGCTGGTCAGGATTCATCTCGGCCAGCGCCGCGCGCACCTTCTCGACCACCAGCGTGCGCTCGGTCTCGTCGCGCAGATCGGGACCGCCGGCAATGATGCAATCTTCGATGTCGGTCTCCGGACGCCTCTTGCGCAAGCGGTCGATGGAGCGATGCCGCGCGATCACGGCCAGCCATGCCGTCAGGTTGCCGCGGCTGGCGTCGAAAGCGTCAGGGTTGCGCCACAGCTGCAGGAAAACGTCCTGCAAAATATCCTCCGCCGCAGCCGCATCTTGCAACACCCGCAGCGCGACCGCGTAAACAACCCTGGAATAGCGATCGTACAGCTCGGACATGGCCTGCTGATCGCCGGCGCGAATGCGCGCCACCAGCCGCATTTCATCGCCGGCATCGCCACGGTTTACCGGGCTGGTTTCCATCGGCTCCATTAGTTAATACGGGTTTACGGCAATCCGCAGATTGCGACCGAGGTATTTTACTTCAGTGGCCGGTGGTCAGTGGCCGGTGGTCAGTGGTCAGCAATCAGCAGTTAGCGATTGGCAGCGAGATCAGTTCTTGCCGATTTGTCAGCCTTGCCCTAGGCCTCAGCAATTTTCTGCGCGCCGCGAAATCCAGCGGCGGATTCGGGCCGTACGTTACATAGAAGGCAGGGGGAAAGGCGGGGGTTGTTAGCCAGCGGTTTCGGGTTAACGCCCCCGCCTTGCACGCATCTCGCCTAGCATCTCCTCGCGAGCGCCTTCGGGCAGCGACGCGCGAATGGCCGGAAAGATCACTTCCTCTTCCATCTGCAGGTGAGCACGAAAGACTTCGTCGAGGACTCTGGTGATGGAACACATTTCCCCAGCAACCGCGTGCAAATTTTCGGCATTGCTCGTTACCAAAACCAGCAACGGCAGCAGACGATCGAGCAGTTCGTCGATGGCCTGATGTTGTTCGTGCATCGCGGTCAGCGCGTGGGTCATCTTCTCGTCGGCGATGACGGCGAGCCGGGGCCGCAGCGTGTCTTCCTCATCGGCCTCATGCAAAGGTAGCGAGACGGTGTAGTAGCGATGAACGCGCGCCGCCGTCTGGCTGATGTCGTCGGCGGTTGCGCCTTGCGCGTGAGCCAGTCTGACGGCCGCACCGGTGAAGTGCCGGATGCGGTCGCGGCAGCCGGTCAGCAGATCAACCGCGTCTTCGGTCTTGGACTGGGGAAATGCGAGGGGAGAAATCCGGTTCAGCATGTAAGACCATTATCGCGCAAGTTCAGGGGCCAGGGATTAGGGGCTAGGGATTAGCGGGCGCGGTGGTAGAAGAGTGGGAGCGGAATCTACTCATCGAATAAAATCGAGTGAGCCGTTCTCAGGGACACTCGAATGCGCTTCCCAGCGATCGCTTTGGCGATCTTGTTAGTTTTTTCAGCCGCGGCACACGCGCAGAGCGCCTCCGCGCAATCCGACTCTTCCCCTACGATCTCAACCGCGTCCGGCACAGCTGATGATCCCGCCTTCGCCGCGTTTCCTCCCGTGACCCAAGGCATGAAGCCGCCCAAGGCCACCTCAGCTCCGGATCCCAAGTTTCCCGATCTGCCCGCCGATGCCGAACCGCGCGGAACCGTCGTGCTGCTGATTGGCGTGAGTGCGAAGGGCCACGTGGAGGTGGTCCGCGTGCTGCGCAGCGATGAAGCTGCTTTCGAGAAGACCGCCGTTGCCACGGTTAAAAAATGGAAGTTCAAACCGGCGGAGAAGGACGGACGCCCTGTGCCCGTGCAGGTCACCGTGGAGATGAAGTTTCAGCGATAGCGGCTGGAGATTGGCTTGAGGAACGAATTCAACGCAGCCTGAAGTTGACCTCGACGTTGATCGCTACCGCTACAGGTGCGCCGCTCTTGGTCGCCGGAGCAAACTTCCAGTGTTTGACAGCCTCAACGGCATTTCGATCGAGCCCATGACCGAGGGCCCGCTGCACTCGAATCTGTTCTGGCAAGCCCTGCTCATTGACGACTAGCCATAGGACAACCGTCCCTTCGATTTGTTCCTGCCTGGCGGCCTCCGGGTAGACTGGGTCGGGAGACTTAAGTACCCGCGGTGGCTTTATCCCCTGCTGCCCGTCTGCAGCGATATATACGTGTTCGCCTGATAGTGTGCGAATTTCCGGAGTGCTTGCGGGCTTTGCCGAACCTTCGTTGGTCGCCGCTGCGGCGGGCTCATTATTGTCGGATTTCTCTTGCGCGTTCGACGGAGTTGACAAGAGAACAGCGCAGCAAATCACGACGAAGAAATGAAGTATGGATTTCATTCCGCGCTCCGTGAACTCCGAGCCTTCGTGGTGAACCGAGTCGTGCGTATTGTAAACTGATCGTACGGTTTCGACTCCCTCCGTTTCGCCGTTGAGCGCGGCTTTCGCGGCGTTTTCCGCACAGCAGGAAAGGACAGTAGTTTGAGCGCGAGCATTCGTAACATCGCCATCATCGCGCACGTCGATCACGGCAAGACCACGCTGGTGGACGCCATGCTGAATCAGAGCGGCATCTTCCGCGCCAACGAGACACACGTCGAGCGGGTGATGGATTCCAACGAACTGGAGCGCGAGCGCGGGATCACGATCCTGGCGAAGAATACGGCGGTCTTTTATCACCCGACACACGCCCAGCCACGCAAGGATGGGGCGCCCGCGACTGAAGTCAAGATCAACATTGTCGACACCCCCGGCCACAGCGACTTTGGCGGCGAGGTGGAGCGCGCGCTGAAGATGGTGGACGGCGTGATGCTGCTGGTGGACGCCAGTGAAGGCCCGCTGCCGCAGACGCGCTATGTGCTGAGCAAAGCGCTCGAGGCGAAGCTGCCGCCGGTGCTGGTGATCAACAAGATCGACCGGCCGGATGCGCGTCCGCAGGAGGTGCTGAACGAGGTGTACGACCTGTTCATCGATCTCGACGCAGCCGAGGATCAGCTGGATTTTCCCGTGCTCTACACCAATGCGAAGCTGGGCACAGCGACCGTCGATCCGAACAAGCCGGGTCAGAATTTGCGCCCGTTGTTCGATGCGATCGTCGATACAATTCCCGAGCCGCAGGGCCAGGCCGATGGGCCGTTGCAAGTACTGGTGGCGAATCTTGACTATAGCGATTATCTGGGGCGGCTGGCGATTGCCCGCGTCTTCAACGGCACGCTACGCACCGGCGAAGATGTGGCGATTGCCAAGCGCGACGGCTCGCTGGAGAAGATCAAGATCACCAAACTGTTTTCGTTTTCCGGGCTGAAGCGCACCGACATCGTCGTGACCGAGCTGGGCGACATAGTTGCGGTGGCGGGCGTGACCGGCATCAACATCGGCGAAACGATCACGGACGTCGAGAATCCGGCGCCGCTTCCCATCATCACCATCGACGAGCCGACGATCGCGATGCAGTTCATGGTGAACACCTCGCCGTTTGCGGGACGCGAGGGACAATACGTAACGTCGCGCAATTTGCGCGAGCGGCTGCAGAAAGAACTGCTGACGAACGTTTCGCTGCGCGTGGAAGACGCGGAGAGTACCGACTCGTTCAAAGTGATGGGGCGCGGCGAACTGCAACTAGCGATCCTGATCGAGATGATGCGGCGCGAGAGCTTTGAGCTGGCCGTCGGCAAGCCGGAGATCGTGACCAAGCACATCGACGGTAAGCTGATGGAGCCGATGGAGCGGCTGACGGTGGATGTGCCGGAGTCGTTCGTCGGCGTGGTGATCGAGAAGCTGGGCACGCGCAAGGCGCAGATGCAGAAGATGCACAACCACGGCTACGGCCGCGTGCGCATGGAGTTCGTCATCCCCAGCCGCGGGCTGATTGGCCTGCGCAGCGAGCTGCTGACCGACACGCGCGGGACGATCGTGATGAATTCGCTGTTCGACGGCTACACGGAGTGGCAGGGCGAGATTCCACATCGCGTGACCGGCGCGCTGGTGGCCGATCGCGCGGGAACGACGACGGCGTATGCGCTGTGGGGATTGCAGGAGCGCGGCGAACTGTTCGTCGGGCCGGGCACTGAAGTTTACGAAGGGATGGTGGTGGGGGAAAATTCGCGCGACAACGACCTGGATGTGAATATTGTTCGCGAGAAGAAGCTAACGAACATGCGTTCGTCCACCGCAGATGAAGCGATCCGGCTGGTGCCCTTCAAGAACCTGAACCTGGAGCAGGCAATCGAGTTCATCGCCGACGACGAGCTGGTGGAAGTGACGCCGCAGCATCTGCGGCTGCGCAAGAAGATTTTGCAGGCGAACCGAAGACCGCGGAAGAATGCGCAGCCGGTTGGCGCGCAGGCGGAATAATTTTCCCTTCAGCGGCTAAAGCGGCTACTGAAAAAGTCGAACCGCAGATCCCTCGTCTGCCTAAAGGCCTCCTCGGGATGACAAAAAATAAAGACTTGCAACGGCGCAGCTAAAGCTGCGCCCCTTCAAAACACTCCACAATCGACTTTTGCCGTAGCCTGTGAAGCGGTGCCCTTCCACCGGCGATCATCGCATGGCGCTGCGCTGCTGAGCGGGAGACGATTCGGCGCGCTGCTGGCCGGGACTGGCTGAGCGGTTGAACTCAAAGGCCGCGTTGATCAGCGCGATGTGCGAGAGCGCCTGCGGGAAGTTGCCGAGCTGACGCTTCGCCCTGGGATCGTATTCTTCCGCCAGCAGGCCGACATCGTTACGCAAGGTCAGCAGGCGATCAAACAATTTGCGCGCGTCATCCGTTCGGCCGAGCATTCGCAGCGCGCTTACCATCCAGAAACTGCATGCCAGGAAGACGCCTTCGCCGGGCGGCAGGCCATCGTCCGTCTGTTCGGTGCGATAGCGCAACACCAGACCATCGACCATCAGGTGCTTCTCGATGGCTTCGATGGTGCCGCGGACGCGCGGATCGTCGTAAGGCAGGAAGCCGACCTGGGGAATCAAAAGCGCCGAGGCGTCCAGTTGGTCGGAGCCGTAGGCCTGCGTGAAGGCGCCGACGCGCGGGTTGTAGCCCTTCTCGCATACGTCGGTGTGGATGCGGTCGCGCAGCTCGCGCCAGCGCTGCACGTCGATTTGGACGCGGAAAGTTTCGGCGGCTTTGACCGCGCGATCGAAGGCCACCCACGCCATTACCTTGGAATACGTAAAGTGCTGCGGCCCGCCGCGGACCTCCCAGATACCCTGATCAGGCTGATCCCAGATCTTCTCCAAATGCTCGTTCAGGGCGGTGTGCAGATCCACGTCGTCCTGGCTGGGCGGCATGCCGGCGAGATGAGCGTTCAACATTGCGTCATTGACCTCGCCGTAGCAGTCGAGTTGGAGCTGCTCGGAGGCGGCATTACCAATGCGCACCGGTTTGGAGCCGGCGTAACCGTCGAGCCAGGGAACCTCCCACTCCATCAAGTGTCGCTCGCCGCGAATGCCATACATAATCTGCACCTGATCGGGACTTCCGGCGACGGCGCGCAACAGCCAGTCGCGCCAGGCGAAGGCCTCTTCGGTGTAGCCGGCGTTCATCAGAGCGAGCAGTGTGAAGGTCGCGTCACGCAGCCAGCAGTAGCGATAGTCCCAGTTGCGCTCACCGCCGATGCATTCCGGCAGCGAGGTCGTGGGCGCGGCGACGATTCCTCCAGTGTGGCGATAGGTCAGCGCCTTCAGCGTGATCAGCGAGCGCTCCAGTTCGCCGGCGTATTCGCCGTGGAGATGAGCGCGGCTGGTCCAGTCCTGCCAAAAGCTCAGGGTCTGCTTCAGCATCTGATTCGTGTCGACAGCGTGAGGAAGCTTGTCGAACGAAGGGCCGTAGGTGAGCACGAAGGCGAGCGATTCGCCTTCTGCAATGGTGAAGTCACTGACAGTCTTTAGATCCTCACCGCGCAGCGGCGCGCCGGTGCGAAGCGTAACCATGTCGGGACCGGCGATTGCGCGCAAGGTACCATCGTCCATGCGCGTGACCCAGGGAATGCTGCGACCGTAGTCGAAGCGGAGGGCCAGTTCCATATGCATGTCGACGCGGCCACGAACGCCGCGCACGATGCGGATGACGTCAGGGTGGCGCTTGCGCAGCGGCATGAAGTCAGTCAGAGTGACGGAACCGGTCTCGGTTTCGAAGGTCGTCTCCAGGACCAGGCTGTGGTCGAGATAACGGCGCGAGGAGCGGGCGGTGTCTTTCGGAGCGATTGACCAGTGACCGTTGTCCTCGGTGCCCAGGAGGGCGGCGAAGCAGGCCGGAGAGGTAAAGGTGGGCCAGCACAACCAATCGATCGAGCCATTACGGCTGACCAGGGCCGCGGTTTCGCAATCGCCGATGAGGGCGTAGTCCTCGATGGGAACAGGCATAGGGGTGAGATGCGGAGAGGGCCTGCGCGGACGAAAAATTGCCCCGCCCTAGCCAAAAGATGGCTAGAACGGGGCACCCAGTTGGTTTTAAGTCCTCTTATGAGATACCAGGTCAGACGAACGTACCGGGTTCACAATCCGGACTGGAACTGACACTGGTTTTCCACGCCTATCAACAGCTCGCCCGGGTTTCTCCACAGCTTTTTGGCGAGCGGAGTCGGGATTGGTATAGGACAGGCTCTCGGAATCCGGCACACTAATCAACATGGCGAACCCCGGGGATTTTGCGCATAGCCTGAAGGAGCAGGCGGACATCGTCCGCATTGTGGGCGAGTACGTCAAGCTGCGCAAAAGCGGGGCGCAGAATTTTCAGGGGCTGTGTCCGTTTCATCAGGAAAAGACGCCGTCGTTTTCGGTTCATGCCACGCGGCAGTTCTTCCATTGCTTCGGCTGCGGGACGTCGGGCGACGTGTTCGCCTTCGTTCAGAAGATCGAGAACATCAGCTTCCCCGAAGCCGTGCGGCTGATCGCGGAGAAGCTCAAGATCCCGCTGCCGAAGATGAGCTATGCGTCGCCCGAGGAGGCGCGCATTGCGGGATTGCGCGGCGGGCTGATCGATATTCATGAGCGCGCCTGCGCGTTCTTTCAGGAGCAACTGCGGCGGCCGGAGGGCGCACATGCACGCGAGTATTTGACGTCGCGCGGGCTGACAGCCGAGCAGATTGCCGAGTTTCGCATCGGCTTTGCACCGGACCATGGATTCGCGCTGCGCGACATGTTGCGCAGGCAGTTTGATGAGGAGGCGCTGCGGGAGTCGGGGCTTTTCTCGTGGAAGGAGAAGAATCAGTTGTCGGAAAAGCAGTTGTCAGTTGTCGGTTCTCAGTTGTCAGAAGAAGAGGCGGCCGGCTCACCGACAACCGACAACCGACAACTGACAACTGACAACCGGTCGTTGGCTACTGCCTACTCGAAGTTTCGCAATCGGGTGATGTTTCCCATCGCCAATGAGTCGGGAAAGGTCATCGCGTTCACCGGCAGGACGCTCTCAGCCGATGAGAAGGCCGGGCCGAAGTATCTGAACTCGCCGGAGACGCCGATCTATTCGAAGTCGCGGGTGCTGTTCAATCTGGACAAGGCGAAGGATGCGATTCGCAAACTGGATTACGCAATCCTGGTTGAAGGCCAGATGGACTGCATCGCTGTTTATACGGCAGGATTCCACAACGTGATTGCCAGCTCGGGCACGGCGTTCACTGAGGTTCAGGCGCGGCTGCTAGGGCGATTCAGCAAGAACATCGTGGTGAATTTCGATCCCGATACGGCGGGAGCGGCGGCGGCGGAACGGTCGCTGGCGCTGCTGATCAGCGAGGATTTTCAGATCAAGGTGCTGACGCTGGAGAGCGGCTTCGATCCCGACCTCTTCATTCGCCGTAAGGGTGTGCCGGCGTACGCCGACGCGTTGGCGCACTCGCAAAAGTACTTCGACTATCTGGTTGACCGGGCGCGGGCGCTACATCCGGTGCGCACTCCGGAGGGCAAAGTGAAAGCCCTGAATTATTTGTTGCCACACATTCAGCGTGTGCCCAGCCGAATTGTGCGCGACGAGTGGGCTAATGAAATTTCGCAGCGTCTGGGCATCGATTCGGCGGTGCTGCGGCAGGAGTTGCGGCACGCGGCGGGATCGCGCGCGACGTCGCGGGTGAGGGTTGCGGGCGGCGGGTTGACCGATGCCGAGCGGGTGCTGGTGCGGGCGCTGGCGAGCCAGGACCTCTCACAGGCTCCGCTGAGCAGCAGCCGCGAGGGTCAGGACCTGGATTTTGAGCCGGCGCGGCGGGCGCACTTCGCGTTGAGCGGCGAGCGGTTGCACGAGGGGTCGTCGGCGGAGACGCTAATCAACGTACTGCTATTGGCGCACGAGCAGGGGCTGGATTCGATGTCGCTGCCGCTGGAGGAAGCGGATCGGGGATTGCTGGCGGCGATCCTGATGGAGGAGCACGAGGAGTTGACACCGGAGTTGCTGGAGAGCGCGATCCGGTCGCTGCGCCGGCGGCGCGGACAGCGCGAGTTGGAGCAGTTGCAGCGACGGGTGAAGGAATTGGAGGCAAAAGAGGATGTGATGTCGCGGGCGCAGTTGGCCCAGGAGAAGCTGCGGCTGCGGCAGGCGATGCGGTCGTTGCAGGAAAGTCAGGCGTGAGGGCGCGCCTACGAACCCACTCATCCCAAACGAAGGAATGAGTGGGGCACCCCGCGAACTGGTCGTAGTGATTCTAGCCAAGGGCGAGTGGAACATGAGTCCAAATGCCGGCAAACATTGCTACAAGAAGTTGGAAATGACCGACAACGACGGCGCCCGCTCTGCTCAACCACCCAAACATTTTCACCGTCCACGTTATCTTCTTGACGGCAGCCAACTCCTGGTGCTTAATTTCGCTCTGTCCTAGCGAATCACGCATTGGAGGAGACTGTGCATAAACTACTTTCGCCAGACCCCACACTCCTCGGCCGTCCGGATGTACCGCCTTCTGCGGATGCTGTGGACGAAGCGCTTGCCGGGGGAACTCCGGAAGAGCTTAAGGCTGATCTGATCGACATCCTGGGCGAGGACCTTGTCCGGCATCGCATCAGCGACCTGGTCCGCTATGCATCGGATGCCAGTCCTTACCGGTATATCCCGAAGGTGATCGTACAACCAAAGAGCATCGATCACGTGGCGGCGATTTTTCGCTATTGCATCGGCAAAGGCCGCCATGCGACGTTCCGCGCCGGCGGCACCAGCTTGAACGGCCAATCGCAAGGTGACGACATCCTCATCGATGCGAGGCAGCATTGGAGCGGCTGGAAGGTCGAGGACAACGGCTCGCGGATTCGCTGCAATGTTGGCACTACGCTTGGACGTATTAATGAGGCCTTGAAGCCCTACGGCCGCCGGATGGGACCAGATCCTGCAAGCTTTAACGCTGCAACCATAGGCGGCGTACTGGCCAATAACGCGGGCGGTATGCGTTGCCGGCCGGCGATCGATTCGTACCATTCGATCGTCGGCATGAAGATCGTTCTTACGACCGGCACGATTATCGATACCGAAGACCCGCACGTTGAGGAACGCTTTGCCGCGGCCGAGCCGGAGATGGCAGCAGGTCTGCTGAAGATCCGTGAGGAGCTTCTCGCAGACAAGGAACTCTCCGACCGAATCGTCCGGAAATATGAGATGCGCAACACTACCGGATATGCCATGCATGCGTTTCTCGACGGTGAAACGCCGGTCGAAATCCTGCGGCGCTTGATGGTCGGATCAGAAGGCACGCTCGGCTTCGTAGCCGAGGCGGTCTACAAGACTTATCCATTGGCGGCAAAAACCATGGTGACGTGGCTACCGTTCGACACCATCGACGCGGCAACCAAGCAGGTCGAGATGCTGGTCGGGCTTGGGGCGCAGGCGGTCGAGTTGATGGTCGCTTCATCGCTGACCGCAGCCGCCAAGCTGATGAAAGGAACACCAAAGTATTGGGCGGATCTCGATCCGAAGAATGCGGCGCTATTGGTTGAGTTCGGCTTTGACAGCGAACAGGAATTCCAGTCGATTCAGAAGAAGGTCGGGGACGCTCTGCGCGATGTAAAAATGTTGCGGCCGCTGGAAATCATTCGCGACGCCGAAGCCATTGAATTGGCGTGGCACATTCGCGATGGTCTTCTCGGCATCGTCGGTGGACTGCGTCCGCAGGGCACCAACCTCATCATCGAAGACGTTTGCTTTCCACCTGCGCAACTTGCGAATGCTACCCAGGATTTGCTCGATCTTTTGGCCAAGCACGCATATAAACCTGGAGCCGCGGGACATGCTGCCTACGGGAACCTGCATTTCGTGATGGTGGCAAAACTGAGCGAGGACGCGGACCGTCAGCAGTACGACGCGTTCATGCGTGACCTGGTTGAGATGGTGGTGGGCAAGTATGACGGCGCTTTGAAGGCGGAGCACGGAACCGGAGTCAACATGGCTCCCTTTGTCCGGCGCAAGTGGGGCGACAAGCTCACTGACATGATGTGGCGCGCAAAGCACATGCTTGATCCACACGGAATCCTGGCTCCGAATGTCTTGCTGAGCCGGGACCCACACATCCATCTGAAGAACCTGAAGACCACGCCAGCGATCGAAGACGTTCATTCCGCTTCGCATTGCATTGAGTGCGGCTTCTGCGAACCTGTATGTCCAAGCCGGAACGTGACCGTCACTCCCAGACAGCGGATTGTTCTTCGTCGCGAGATGTCGCGACAGCCCGAATGGTCGAAGCTGCTGACCCAACTGCAGCATGAATACGAGTACGACGGTATCGAGACCTGCGCTGTCGACGGCACCTGTGCCGACGTCTGTCCCATCGGAATCAATACCGGCGCCCTGATCAAACACTTCCGGAAGATGCAACACTCCGCGGGTGCCGAAGAAGTCGCCCTCGATGTGGCGAAGAAGTGGGCCGAGGTGGAGAAGCTGGCGCGCGACGGTGTCAAGGCGGCCGACGTCGTCCAAAGGGTAACCAGCCCACACCTGCTTCAGGCCTTGACGGATGTGGCGCGCAGCGTCGTCAGCAGCGATCTGGTCCCGGCAGTCGCTGGTCCCATGCCGCACGCCGCTCCTGCCGGGCTTCCTGAGACCGAACGCGAGGGTGCAGCAGCGGTATATTTTCCAGCGTGCATCAATCGCATCTTCGGCAGAGACAACACCAAGCCCGCGTCGCCCGCACTTCCTGAGGTGTTCGTGGCGCTCTCGAAACGCGCAGGCAAGCCTCTGTGGATTCCCGATGGTGTGAGGGGTCTTTGCTGCTCGACGCCGTGGAGCTCCAAGGGCTACAAGCGCGGTCAAACCTGGATGTCCGAACAGATGAGCGATGCGCTGTGGTGCTGGAGTGACCGACGAAAGTTGCCGGTGGTGGTGGATGCGGCTTCTTGCACGCTCGGTCTCCAGGACGACCTGTTGGAGCATCTCGATGATGAACGTAAGGATCGGCTGACACAGGTCACCATCATCGATTCGATCGGCTGGTGTAAAGATCTACTGCCCTCACTGCGCATTCACAAAACGATTCGCAACATCTTAGTCCATCCCACCTGTTCGATGATGCACCTCGGCCTGAGCGACACGCTCCTCGAAATCGCCAGCGCGCTAGCTGAAAGCGCTCAGATTCCTTTGGGAACGACTTGTTGCGGAACTGCCGGCGACCGCGGCCTGCTGCATCCCGAGCTGGTGCATTCCGCGACGCGCGACACCATCGTACAGATCCAGACCTGCGGCGACGACACCTGCTTCGTCTCTGCAAATCGGACCTGCGAGTTGGGGATGCGTCAAACTACAGGCAGAGTGTATGAATCCTTCATTTACGCGCTTGAGGAGGCCACACGCTTGGGCTGACTCCTCAGGCCCGCGTTTCGAACGCCCCCACTCATCCCTAAGGAGGGGATGAGTGGGGGCACCCGCGTACTAACCATCTGATTAACGCTGATTACCATTTAGTTAACCCTTGAGAACGCTGCACCCAAATGCCGAGCGAAACATCTAATTTTGTAGCGGTTACGCGTGAGATGCCGCACAGGTGCGAGCATCAGGGCAAAGCCCTAATTTCGTAACCGAGCGATATTTTGCAAGCGCAAGAAAAGGCTAGGTGGCGGGCCTGGTCTTATGATAAAATTTGAAAGTTTCTGCATATGCCGGTACGGCCCGTACCGCTCCCGCCGCAGTGTGCACACTAACAAGCGCCTCTTAGTTGGCGCCAACGGTAGAGGAATTCCGCTTTGGCTCTTGACGATAAGTTTGACGATATCAAAAAACTGATCGATGTGGGCAAGGAGAAAGGTTACCTCACGTACAACGAGGTGAACGATCTCATCCCGCACGATATGCATTCCCCCGACGACCTCGAGGACTTGCTGACCACCATCGGCACCCAGGGCATTGACGTGCTCGAAGGGCCGAAGGGCGGCGACAAGAAGTTCGAGGACATAGAAGCCGGCGAGGACATGGAGCTCGATCTCTCGCCCGGCACGCTGGAAAAAACCAACGATCCGGTCAGAATGTATCTCCGCGAGATGGGCACGGTTCCGCTGCTCACTCGCGAAGGCGAAGTGGAAATCGCGAAGCGGATCGAGCGCGGCCAGCTGCGCGTGCTGAAGGCGCTGTCGCGCTCGCCCATTGTCATCCGCGAAATCATCGCGGTGGGCGAAGATCTGAAGCGCGGCGTGCGCTCCATCAAAGAGATCGTGCTCTTCGACGAAGAGGAGATCACCGAAGAGGTGGTGCTGAACCGGCTGCAGGAGATGACCGGCCGCATCGACGAGCTAAACAAGCATTACAAGAAGGCGATTCAGCTAGCCGACAAACTGGTCGACATCCCGCAGAAGAAGCGGCCGCGCGATCATCGCCGTTATCGCTGGACGCTGGGGCGCGAGCAGATCATGGTCTCGCGCTCGATTCGCAAATTGGGCTTCACTAACAACGAGCGCAAGCGGCTGATCGATCGCGTCAACAAGACGGTCGACAGCATGCGCGGGCTCGACAAGCAGGCCGTCAACTTCGACAAGCGCGCGGAAGCGACGCGTTCGGAAGATCAGAAGAAAGAATATCGCCGTCAGGCGCGGCAGATCCGCAGCGATCTGGAGCGCATGGAGCACGACGCGGGCGCAAACTTTGCCGAACTGAAGCGCACGCAGCGCGAGATCGTGCAGGGCGATGTCGACGCCGAGTACGCCAAGCGCGAGCTGATCGAAGCCAACCTGCGACTGGTGGTCTCGATCGCCAAGAAGTACACCAATCGCGGACTGCAGTTCCTCGACCTGATTCAGGAAGGCAACATCGGCCTGATGAAGGCGGTGGACAAGTTCGAGTATCGCCGCGGCTACAAATTCTCAACCTATGCGACGTGGTGGATTCGTCAAGCCATCACCCGCGCCATCGCCGACCAGGCGCGCACCATCCGCATTCCGGTTCACATGATCGAGACGATCAACAAGCTGATCCGCACCTCGCGGCAGCTGGTGCAGGAACTGGGACGCGAGCCGACCTCGGAAGAGATTGCCAAGCGCATGGACATTCCAGTGGCGAAGGTGCGCAAGGTGCTCAAGATCGCGCAGGAGCCGATCTCGCTGGAGACGCCCATCGGCGAGGAGGAAGATTCGCATCTCGGCGACTTCATCGAAGACCGCGCGGTGGTCTCGCCGGCCGAAGCGGTGATCAACGTCAACCTCAAGGAGCAGACCGCGCAAGTGCTGCGCACGCTGACTCCGCGCGAGGAGAAGGTGATCAAGATGCGCTTCGGGCTGGAAGACGGCAGCGAACACACGCTCGAAGAGGTCGGCCAGTCGTTCGCAGTCACCCGCGAACGCATCCGCCAAATCGAAGCCAAGGCGCTGCGCAAGCTGCGCCATCCCTCACGCTCCCGCAAGCTGCGCGCGTTTATGGACGGCGTGCACGACTAACACCAGTGGCTAGTGGTCAGAGACGGGACGCGACCAGCGTCCCGTTTTTCTTTGCACATGGTGCCCCAGGTTCGCCCTTCTGTTGGGCTAACCTGGGCTGCTTACCCCGTCTGTTCAGGCCCGACGGTAGAGCTAAGAAATGGTGCCCGGTGCCCCAGGTTCGCGTCCATCGTTTGGACGCTAACCTGGGCCCTGGTCTCACGGCCGGGCGTGCCTGCCGTCACTGATGACCGGCATCGGTCGACGTACCTTCGATCCATGCCGCAAGGTCTCCTCCGCTACCACGACTCAGGTCAGTCGCACTTTCTCACCTTCAGCTGTTATCAACGAAACCCGAAATTTGCCGACACCATGTTCTACGACCTGTTTCCCCTCTGCCTGGAAGCCATGCGACTGCGTTTCCGCATGCGCATCTATGGCTACGTGGTCATGCCGGAGCACGTGCATCTGCTGGTCAGCGAGCCCGAACACGGCAACCTGGCCGAAGCGATGCACTATCTCAAGCTGTCGCTCAGTAAGCGCGCGAGGAGTCTAAGGCTGGTGCCCCAGGTTCGCGTCCCTGTTTTGGATCCGGTGCCCCAGGTTCGCGTCCTTCGTTTGGACGCTAACCTGGGTCCCGATGAACCATTCTGGCAGAAGAGATACTATGACCGGAACGTGCGCAGCGTGCGCGAGTTCGGGATCAAGTTGCGCTATCTGCACCGCAATCCGGTGAAGCGTGGGTTGGTGCGTGACCCGGGCGATTGGAAGTGGAGCAGTTTTCGGCACTACGCCTTCCGCGAGATGGGTGTAGTGGAGATTGAATCGGAGTGGACGGGAAGAGATCGCGAGCTCAAAGTGACGGGCGGCCAGCCCCGCGTGTTCCTTTGCCCGAGTTAAGCCGGTGTCGGGTTAGGTTGGTGTTGGGTTAGGTTGGTGACCCCAGGTTCGCCCTTCTTTGGGCTAACCTGGGATTAGTGCGCTACGACCTTCCCGAGCCCAGGTTAGCGTCCAAATGAAGGACGCGAACCTGGGGCACCAGGCAATGTCTCATGCCGGGCGCGATCGCTACACGATCCAGACTCGGGACGGAAATCACGAATCGCAAAATTCACATTTGACATCGGCCGAAAATACACTACCATATGGTTGTGGATAAATTAGGTACAACATTTGCGGCTTTGTCTGATCCAACCCGGCGAGCAATGATCCAACGACTCTCGCATGGGCCTGCCTCTGTGCATGGATTGACGCAACCGTTCGCACTCTCGCAGCAGATGATTTCAAAACATATCGCCTACCTGGTGCGGGCGCGGATTGTAATCAAGACGAAGCGTGGACGAGAGAGTGTGTGCACGCTTAGGCCCGAGGCGATTAAGACAGTC